>Ga0102593_1000280_pt1 | contig 110197 bp, 38 predicted proteins | sample AraplaCol_mMS_r2_2_FD_76862 | JGI IMG/M metagenome (GOLD analysis project Ga0102593, IMG submission 76862) | Arabidopsis root microbial communities from North Carolina, USA - plate scrape MF_Col_mMS_r2 (SPADES assembly) (version 2) | ecosystem: Host-associated > Plants > Roots > Endosphere...
AAAAAAAAAAAAAAAAACTTACAAATCCACCGTGAGCACTCAACGGACTAGGATGCTTAGACTGCAAAACACAATGCTTCTGTCGATTGATCTTAGCAACCCTCGTGCCAGCTGGATTACCCCAAGCCAAAAAGACAACTCCATTCGTCCGGACACGAGCAACGAGATCTATACATCGCTGCGTAAATCGTTCCCATCCTTTATTCGAGTGGCTGTTCGCTTGGTGGGCGCGGACTGTTAAACAGGTATTTAACATCAATACGCCACGTTCAGCCCAGGGAATCAGTAATCCGCCATTGTTGGGAGGGATTTTGAAATCTGGGTACTCTTTGCTGATTTCTTTGTAGATGTTTACGAGGGATGGCGGGGCTCTTGTTGGTGGTCGGACGGAGAAGCAGAGACCGTGTGCTTGGTTGTCATTGTGATATGGGTCTTGACCGACGATAACGACTTTAACTTTGTGCAGGGGTGTGTGTCGGGACCTGATTTGAACCCATGTTAGTACGCTTATATTTGTAGCTGGTGCATCGTAACGTGTAACAAGGTAAGAGTTACTGCGGGAAAAACTTACCAAGAATAAACATCTTCCTCCGGAGGAAAGACCTTAGCCTTTGAATCTTTCTCTTTCTTCAGGAATCGCTTTAAATTCAAGAACTCCGTCGTGACCACCTCGTCTTTCAGATGAGCAAGCCAACTTTCATCCAGAGTATTGATCTCCAACTGTAGAAGGTCCTTCTGCTCGGGCGTCAAAGACGAAACCCATTTCTCCTTGTTGAATGAACTGGTTCGAGCGGGAGGCGTCGAGGACGAGTTTGTCGATTCAGTACTGAGAAGCTTTGGTTTGGGCGCACCGAAGAACGAGGTGATACTACCTCCCTTGGGCTTCTTGTTGTCTGCTGTTGAAGCAGAGAGATGGTCTGCGCTTCGTTTGAGGCCGGGGCTAACCATACTGGCGAATGGTGTGATATGGCGGGATAAATTGAATCGCGCTAGCATGCGATTGAGAAAACAGGAGTTCGATGTAGCTATTAAAAAGGTTCAAAGTTCCAAGTTTAACGGTGAAGATGAGTATGAGGTTGGATTGACGCGTGCCGCGCGATTTGGACGCGTCGTGGATGACAAACGTGACGCATTACTTTATCAGATCAGCACATCAAGCAGCAAGTAAACTAGAAATTAGATTACTTCATAGAAAAGAGAAACGAGGCTGTGAGTATTGGTTGCGAGATGATGATTATAAATTTGAATTGAGGATAGACTACGCAGTTTACTAGGTGGTGGCGAATTGAATTGCTTGGCTGCACAGAAAAGGATCACATTTCAACTTGGTGATACAGACACTAGATTAACAAGATTTGTTTCAATACTTAAGAGTTTACAGCTCATCGTGAGCCTCCTCAGAAGCAGCAGGAGTCTCAGCAGCCTGGGAGGCAGAGGAGGTGACATCGCCACCCTCCTGGGGCTTCTTAGCATCTCCGGCCAGACCGTCAATCTCATACTTGCCGTTCTCCTTGATGAAGGAGACAAGGTCCTCGACGGTGCGGGAGCCGTTGTACTCAACGGGCTCGTCCTTCTTGCCGGCGGGGTACAGCTTGATGGTAGGGAAGCCAGTGATGGAGTCGGGCACATCGTTGGCAGTGGCATCGATCTTAGCCACAACAACCTTCTCCTTGAACTCAGGGACATCAGCGTACAGAGCGGCGAGCTCCTCGTACTTGGGAGCCAGAGCCTTGCAGTGACCGCACCAGGGCGCGTAGAACTCGACGAGAACGTCCTTCTCGTTGTCAATGACAACCTGCTGGTAGTTCTTGCCGACGACAGTGGTGACGGATCCTTCCTCGGTCTCGGGGATGGGCTCGGACTTGATGCTAGGCTCAACCTTGCCGGCCAGAACGTTCTTGATGAACTTGCCGACCTCCTTGGCGTCGAGCTTCTTCTCCTGGTCGTAGGGGTACTTTGCGTTCTTGCTGGTCTCCTGGATAGCGAAGGCGGGGAACTTCTCAGGCTCCAGGTTCAGGTTGCTGGCGTGAGCACCGAAGAGCTTGGCATCCAGGGTGACAATGTTGATGTCACCACGGTGCTTCTCAGCGATGGGACGGAAGTCCTCGGCGAACTTCTCACGCTCCTCAGCGGTCTCAGCGAAGATGTAGGCCAGGGGGATACCAGCCTAGAATCGATTAGTTAATACCGGTCATCTTTACTTTCGATCTTCCTCTCTTCCCCATCTCACGAGGAAAAGGAATATAACATACCGCCATATACTTGGAGTAGGTCTCAGGGCCAAGCTCACCAACCAGGGGAGTGCTGGCAGTCTTAACCCACTTCAGGATGGACTCCTCATCGAGCTTGCCATCGTAAGTAGCCTTCTTCTCATCGAAGTCCTTGTAGAGAACAATTGAGGGTTGCTTGACTCCCTCGCTCTTAGCGAGAGCAGCGTCGTGGGAGACACCGAAGAGGTAGTTGTCGCGTTGAGCCTCGGCGAATTCAGCGAAGCTCTTATCGGCGGTCTTGTCATCGGAACCAACGTATCCGATGATGACAATTTTATCAAGGGTCTTAAATTCTTCCAGATTGTCCTCGGTCACATCGGAGACGGCGGGCATGGATTGCTTGGTCATGTAGGAAACAATGCTAAAGGAAGTAAACAAACAAGGTCAGTCCACGGTCATTCAAACCAATTGCATCGCAAATTCAATTTGAGCGGAATTATCTTACGAGTCAGTTTGACGGGCACCACCGTAAGGCTTGGGCGACTCAGCACCACGGAAGACCTTCAATGTAGGGTAACCATCAACCTCATAATCGCGGCAGAGCTCCTCCTCCACTGTGCAATCCACCTTGACCAAGGGAATATCCTTGCTCTTCAGCTCGGTGGCAGCCTCCTCGTACTTAGGAGCCAGAGCCTTACAGTGACCACACCAAGGAGCGTAGAACTCGGCCAAGACCAGCTCGTGCTCCTTGACGAAGTCCTTAAAGGTATCAGTGGTCAATGTGATCACGTCAGAATCAGCGGCAGCAGACTCCGCGGAAACCGCAGCAGTCGCTCCTAAGAGGCTCAAAACCAGAGGGGCGAATGAGCGCATGATGATGATCAATTAAAACGAAGCAAGTGCGTATCTCAAATCACCTGAAGACGCGTTAGTAATGAGATGCGAGAGGAGTAGATAGAGTGTCTCCTGAGAATGTGGTTGTTTGGTGGTGGTGATGGTGGGGGAGGAGGAGAGGTAAAGATCATCTATATACGTACCCAGACAGCTCAGCTTGAGGAAGAGAAAACAAGAGAAGAAGGGTTGATTGTATTTAACGAAGAGAAAGTGGATGGGGGCTAACAGTTGAGGACAGTTTGTTCTTTGGCGCCCGCGGGACTTCCAAGTGGAGCTCTAATGCTTTTGCTATGCAGGGCAACCTTTTTACGCAAGGGCCATTCCTGGAGTACCTGCCGGGTACCCGCAGTTCCTCAGGTTTTACATAGTATTTCTAGGTATGTATCATGTACTTTGTTATGCTATTGGTGGCTTTGCTTTTGGTAGGACGCCTTTTTTGTTGTGACACATCGTCCAACTGGAAGAATTCAGAACAATGTACTAGGGAGCTACTCCGTACACTATGACTTGAAAGGACACGGGGTCATTAGCGATGAGAGCCTTATCCATTGTGCAACGGCACTAGTGCTTATAGTCGTAGTCAGCTCGTGAAGATTAGTTATGTACCGTATACATGACATAGTAGTATGCCCCGATATAACTAATGGTATACCGTGGCTTTTGCCCGAGAAAAAATTGTCAGATTATATTCTAGTAGACACAATCTATAGATCACCTGATATATCCAGAGGGATATTGTATACGTAGCATATAATAGCAAAAAGGAACAACCGAAATAGTATGGGGGACAGGGCGCCAAAGGGATCTACAGGGCCCGCTCAGCCGAAGGATCGTCCACGCCCACTGGAATACTTCCATTCCCCGTGGTCTCCGTGATTCGATCTAATTCAGCTCCCAAGTCCAGTGCATCTTGTTTACCCCGATCAACATCCACGAGGAGCATCAAAGGTAAGGGTAGGATAATCAAAATGGCGAGGAAGACAAATGCCGGCCGGATCTCTCCATATCGATCGGCAATCATACCAACAATGGCCGGTCCAAAAATACTCGACCCTTTATCTGTAATGGCATAAAGAGCATAGAAGGCAGCCTCGTATCCAGGTGGAATGAGCTCGGCAAAGAAACTGCGACAGTAGGATGATAAGCCTCCCATCACAAGTCCATAGATAGCTCCCAATGGATACATCTCCCATGGATGTTGGAGACCAAAGCCGTGTCGCTGCACAGATGGAATGAATCCAAGAATCCCGTAGAGGGGGATTAGTTCGAAAAGAATAATGCAGGTGATGATCGTTTGTGATGCGCGCAGTCCAGCTAAATTCGACACATATCGCCAGGAAAAGGCCCCAAGCACGCCGGCAAACATGACAATCACGTTAATCAACCCTAACGCCGCGGGCTTCATATCCAGCTCGGTCTTAGCAAATAGGACCGCAGTCCCGCTGACTGTGGCAATCCCATCACTTAGGAGGAACCAGGCCGCAAGGAAAATGAGAATATCTTTGAGACGCCGTGCACGCATCGCGGTCTTTCCTAAAGATTTCCAAGCGTATGCAATATAAGCCACCCATGAATCAAGGGGTTTCCCATCAGTTGCTAGAAGAGGTGGACCTGGTCGAGGTCGGAGCCATGCTGTTGCGGGAATAGTGAATAAGAACCACCACAGCCCGATGAGAAATAAAACAAGACGGAGCGAAAAGGTAGTTTGGTGAGTCGTCACAACGACAAGAATACAAATCAACTGCAGAGTTACAGCCCCAATATAGCCTATTCCTATTCCATTGGACGATATTTGGGTGGAAAGAGTGAGTTCCAAGGATACCATCTTCTCCTGCGCGGATTGTGTACTCCTGGTAGTGGATCGTAGTAAGGGTGTCGATGCATCGGGGTCCTCATGGGTCTCTTCGTGAGAATGACCCAGTGTCTGCGGATTATGTGTCTCGTTCTCTGCACTCTTCTCAAGAAATACCGGGTGATGGCGGACCAGTACCGGCAAGAAGGAATTCAACAATACAAAGGACGCACCGAAACATGTATTTGCGATAATGGCAAGGATCCCTCCAACAATATAGACTCGAGGTATCACAGCTAGGAAACACATGGAAGCTATAGCCCCCACAAATGCAAACATGACCAGTAACTTCTTTCGATAGCTTCCATGGTCAGCAGCTCCCGACATGGAAATGATAAGAATGGCCTGAACCAGGACACTCAGAGAGAATGTATATAAAGCAAAGCTAGCCGTGTTGATCTCGGCACCTAGAATATAGACCACACATGGGCCGGTGGCAGGAGATTGTATGCTGAAATCATTTCCATGAGGTGTATGTTTGGCAGACTTCCAAGTCGGACTACACGGAGTTGTCTTATCTGACAATAAAACGCCCTGGTCTCGTGCTAGTTGTTCTAATGTAATCGGTAGAAAGGACCCTGAAATATAGTTTTCGTTAGTCGAGACAAGCAAGGTATGTTGAGGGGGTCAATTCTCATACCCATAGCACAAACAGTAAACACCTCGGCTGCCCAGCCGTAGCAATACCAGCCCGCAAGTTCCTTTTTGCTGGTAGGTCTCGGGTCATCGCCCATAAAACTGGAAGCAAGCCCTTCAGGCTCCTCATCGTGATTCATTATGGATATCGGGGGGAGGTCACTAAACCCCCGATTGTCAAGAATGACGGAAGATCATGGAGATAGCTTGAAGAGGAGAGCTCCCCAAGGTGGATTCGGTGAGGTCATGCGGGTGCATTCTTGGTAATACGACTGTATTTGCATTGACATAATTAGTATGACAATACACCACTATGACAATACAATACATCAGGCACCAAGGCTGCAAAATCCCGAAAGGGACGTGCACCTCGCGCTTTCACAATTCGATCACCTTTGAAGTTGCTTTGCATCTCTGACATCCTGCCCTCCCTACATTTCCCCAAACACCCCTTTCATTTCTGGACTTCTTCGTCGAATCACTCTTCACGCGACACGCCTTGCCTTTTCGCTGGTTCTCTCCTTTCGACTTCGGATCTATCTCGCAGGTGCTACCGCAGGCGCAACCTGAACGGCTTCACTTGAGGGCGTCGCCTTTTCTCCGCAGATCAGAATTCTCCGCATCGTCCGATTTATTCGACTCTCAGATTGAGTCTCGATCGTGCGCTCGGCTCTCTTGATTATGCCGGTGGCCATTGTATTGGGGGGCTAGTGATACCGCATGGCACTGGGTTGAGAACGTCCTTTCTCGCCTAGTCTTCACGACCAGTTTCCCTTCCTCCCCCCGGTGCCGCCTGTTTCGACCCCAGAGCAGCGGCTCACTTGGTCGCTTGTTCTGTGCCGCGCAGAAGGTCCAGGAGGGGAAGGCGCTTAAATCAACGCGCTTCCGGTTAGACGATTCCCTTAGACATGCCCGGCGTCATCATGGACAATGTCAACATCGAGGGATCTGTACGAAGGCCGGCTCCCAATGAGGCCGTGAATGGTGCATCTGGGTCATTTGGAAATTATGAGAAGTCTGGCCAACCTTCTGCTGCTCGAAACGGGCCGGTCCTGGTAAATGGCGCAGAAAGAGGACTTGATTCATTGGGTCAACAATCAAAGATACCTATACGCAATGCTGATTCTAAGCCATATGAACTGCCGCATATCACACAGGGATTTTTCCCGTTCGGAATGCTCGTCAATCGAGCCGTGCAACAATGTTGGAATGATCTTTCGGAGCTAGTCACTGAACTGGCTGCAATCCAAGTGCCTCATGAGCCATCCTCTACGTCAGTGATGAATGGCAAATCTCCCGGTAACCAGTCTTCGGAAAATGTGCATAAGAAGCTACGGATCCTGGATTTTGCACATGCCAAACGAGCAGAATTCATCAAGCTTCTGGTTCTCTCCCAATGGAGTCGGCAAGCCTCGGAGGTCAGCCGGCTTATTGATATTCAAGGGTTCATTCGCACAAGACACCAGGCATATGCTGCTGCCGTGCAATATGTGGGTGAAATGAAGCGGGATCTGGTCAGGGCGCAAGTAGCCAATCCTGACCTCAAAACGGCCCTGGAGATTCTCTACAAGGGTCGGGTAGCATCTTTACCTGATGTGAGTTCCTTCGCCTGTCTCTGTATTTTGCTACGTTTTTCTAATGACCCTTTCCCTCTAGTTCGGTTACAAGCCTCCAAAGCCATTGACTGCACGATCAACACTCAAGAAATTGCGCAAGATCAACCGCATCATTAGCGTGCGACTAGCGGTATACGACGAAGTACCACATTCTTTGCGCAACTATCGCATTCATGATGGGCGGGTTACATTTACAGTTCCTGGGGAGTTTGAGCTTGACCTTGCCGTTGCGGAAGAGACGAAAACCTCACAATTCTTCTTTGTGGACATTCGATTTCTTTTCTCTCCTTCATCTCCAGTTCCGAAGGGCCGGATCTTCAACGAACTTGATGCTAAGGTGAACGACATTCTCCGCAATGATGGCTTAACAGGATGTTTCGATTTCCTCCACGGCCTGGTTCTCACGAATAAAATCAGCACTCTCCACAGACAAGCCGTGGATCTTGCACGAGGTTTATGGTCGGACTCTTTGCGCATCGAGTTGCTTCACCGGATTCTGGTTGTTCAATACTGGCCATCAAGGGCGGGCCCCAAAAGCTGGTTGGAACTCGGTGTTCAGCGAGGGTCTCGCAAGAACATAAAGCAAGGCAATGATCAAATTTCTTCTGTCGCTGTTCGTTGGGTTAGAGATGGCCAGGAAGTCAGCAGTGACCACATCAACTTTGACCCAAAACTTCTCTCACTGGAGAGTATTCTACGAAGCGTTGTCGCATTACATACATCACATCTCCTGGCAGCTGCTTTTTCATCTTTCAAGAAAAGTCTACTCTTCGCTACTCACAAACTATCATTACGTGCTCAATTATCGAAGACTGAGCCAGGTGACTGTCATCTTGATGTTCAATTGACAGCCTCACGATCTCTGCGAGTTTCCGTTGAGCCTTTGTCAGGGGCGATCATATTGTCTGGGTCATCTAGTGCTTTGGAGCAGCTCAATATCGAACGACAACCTAAGTCCACGATTGATGAAATACTCTCGCGCGTATCTCGGCTCAGATGCCATATTGCAGTCCATCAAATCGAGTCAGGTATCAAACCGCTTGGTCTCGAAAGCATCAACCAAAGAGGTCTGGGAGTCGACGTTCGTCGTGTCTTCCCTACGAACACTTTGCGGTACTCCTTCTTCACTCACCAGCAGTGGGATCGCCGCTGGGTGGTCGCAGCGACTAGCAGTATGGATGGTGATAAGTGGTGGCTGGTTCAAGTTCGACCTGCAGCAGCTTCTCGTGTCCTAGCACCGCCATACAGCACGAAGGAAAGCTCGACACTGGCTCATACCATCAGCGATGAATTGATGCCCTCACAAAAGCTTGACTATTCCGCTTGCTCGGAACTTGTGCATTCCCTGTCAGGAATGTTGGCGATTTATGCCAACGCCCGGAGCTTGGCTGACCTGCCAGGTTCAAGCTTCTACCCAGCACTGAAAGATTTGCGACTAGGGTCCAATCTCGAGATCCCGGAACTTGTATTCAGCTACAAACCCAACTCTATCCCAACTGCGTTTCGACTTGCAATGCCGAGATTTCAGAAGGGATCGTACTTACAAGATTCCATTCGCCTTTGTTTCAAAGGAATTGACCACGAGAGCCACTCGGCTATTTTGGTTGCTTATGGCTCTTTCAAATACTGCATCAAATCCCTCGTCTTTCTTATCTCTAGCGCAGATCCATTGCTCATCGTACAAGAAAAGGGAGCCGGGTTTGCACTACGGCTACTTGTGCCTGCTGGTCAGTCCGTGCTTGTCACTCTTCTTGAACGCCTCCAGCGTCTGGAATGTGTTATCTACATCCTCCAGTCCCTCATCCAGAAAAAGATGCACCCTCGGTCGTTGTCATTATCGGAGATTTCGTTTTCATATGGCCAAAAGAATGGCCTGTCTGCACGAATTGGTATCGACATTTCAGGGCCTTCACCGACAAAATTCATTGACATTCCGAGCATCTTATCAAATCAAAATCCTCTATTCCGCCTACGCTTAAGAATTGATTTCGATAGCCCGAGCCCCCATCGCCGCATTCAAGAATCACTCACCGTGGCTTTGAACGAGAGATTCTCCGAGGCAGGCGTTGAGTATGCTCTCGGCTCAATAGCAGAGACATCTCCCCTTCTATACAGCTTGGAACGAATCACAAAACCAAGCCAGCAAACATCATCTGTAGTGCACATCATTGTTCGGACACCCACCGTTTACCAAATTAATTATTTCCGCAAAGCACAATTCCGATTATCTTTGCGGCCTCGACAAGGGCGCACTGTCTGGTTATTAGAGGACTTCAGCCTGAGAGCTTCATATGGTCAAGGTCAAGAACAAGGTCCTGGTCAAGCTTATACTGTGGTACGGGAACAGGTCTACAATTCCAAAGGCACTGGCTGGCAAGGCCTAGGGGATGGCGCTCTATCTTCCATAGAAGAAGTCGGAGACCTCCTCGACAAACTACACGAATGCGTGAACGCCTGTCCACTCGAACCCATTAAGCAAGAACAGGAACAGCCTATAAATCCACAACCGAACACAGTGAAACAACCACCCACAGCCGCGCAGAAACTCGAGATGTCACCGCAGAAGAGTGCCGTGGGAAACAATGCCGATGTCATCACAATCGATTAGCACCCTTTCTGTTTCTTTCTGAAAACTCAACGTTGTTCTGTCTAACCAGGGGATTGATACCTGAGGATAGCATATGCCCTTTTTCTACACGATTGTATTCTTAGAATTTCCATTGTGAAATGCACGCATCTTCTACTATTTAAACCTTTTCCCAAGGCTCATCTAGTCCTCTTTGCTCTCTAATTTTCAAGTTTGGACATTGTATATCGTAACTTCATTCCTTTTGCATGCATGTGAATTATATAAAGTACATTTGAAATCATTGTTGTTTTGCTATCTCTGAGATGTAGAGCCAGTCTCAAGCTCGACCTAATATCGTTCCTCTCTTACTTTACCCCTGTTTCGCAATACATCATACTCAACCCATCTCACTGTCGGGACACTGCCCTCAGGAAGTAATCGTCCCGGGTTCATAACATGGCATCCTTCATAAGTCATGCAGAAAGGACTAGCTTCGGCATCAGCTAATATCAGCGCTGTTGGAAGCGGATACAGCTGAATAGCAGAAGCATGGTCCCACAAAACAGGACGCATTGTCAATGGGAATGGAGAAACAGTGCCTTGGTCCAGAATCGTTTTCACTAATCTGCGAGCCATCATTGCTGCAGGGGTCGTGGTATCGGACTTTGTTTTGGATCCGTCTTGTTCCGCGGAGACGGTGTCGTTCTCGAGTGCTTCGTGCATGGTGGTGTCTGGTTCGGGCTCATCGTCATCTGTCTTGGTATTTATTGCGCTACGTCGTAATCGGCCTGAAATGTCGTCTCGGAATATGGCTATGTCGTGTACGGGGCCGAACCATGATAATCGGGCTGGATTTGAGGTCCAGAGTGCCTCTCCTGCAGGCGTGGAGGTTTGAGATCGATCGAGCTCGGAATTGGCCGTTGCGAAGGCACGCTTTATGCGGGATGTGAATAGCTCTGGGATGGGTTGTCGGGGTATTGAGGATGCGGCCCCCGCTGTGAATGCTGCGGCCCAGGGGTCGTTGTCGCCAGGGACAAAGACGAAGGTAGAGTGTTGGAGGAGAGCTGGGAAATCGGATAAGACGACGGCAAGAGAATCGAAGTATTCTTTATATTCGATACTTCCTGCTCTACCGCCTCCATTGATAACAGCTTTTTGAACAAAGTTTCCTATCAGAACGAAGACTTGAGGACGTTCATGTAGGGCTAGGTCGTTGTAGGAACTGAAAATCTTGCGAAGGGCGTCTAGCGTTCTCATGTTGTCGAGATTGACCTCACTCATAGCAGCGACTCTCAGCCTGGGTGACGTCGTTTCTGTTTTTTCTTGTTCGCTTTGGAGGCATTTTTCTTGAATTCGTCTCATGCGAGCACCCTGTGCGCGTTCGGAGCCAATTCCCAAGAAATCAACCCATCCAAATCCACCACTTGAACTTATTTCTCCAGTACCTTGACGGGTATTTGTTCCAAGAGAGATATCTCTTCGTTCACACGGGGGCCCGCAGATAGACACTCCGACAAAATGACCACCAATGGAGCCACCAACGCCGGTATTTCCGCCTAGCACAGATCCCTTGACCATTTCTTCCTCTTCGTAGATACCATCAACAAGCACAATCATCCCTGGTGCGAACCAAGCACCATCTTCAGGGATCATCCTTGCGTGGCTCAGGTCGAGAGCTACCGCTCCCGTCAGATCTACCAGTGACAGATCACCCGTTGGAGATGTTGTCAAAAGTCCCAAGAGCAGATGAGATGTACCGCTCCGACCCAGTAGGTTTGCAATGGGAGTTAGTTTATATGATTGTCCAGCTGCTAGGTTCGATGAAGACCGCTGAAGCGAAGGAACACCAGCAATTCCTAAAGAGCTCTGGAAAGATTCGTTCCGAAGTAGTCGTTGGTATACCAAGTTATATCTGTCTCGGAATAATGCAGTCTTGTGTGAGGGAGGCGGGAATAGCGTCGGTTTTGACTTGATCGCCTCAAAGTACTTCTTATCGACATTATAAGTGAGACGAGGAATATTAAAGGCCTCGATCGTTTTCAGCCAATTTCGAGGATGAATCGATAGCTGGGATTCATCTTCTTCGTTGTCTCCAGATTTCGAGCCAAAGGATCCTTGTGAGTCGTTGTTCAGATCGATACGACCGACATCTGCGCCAATGCCAGAGACCTTTGAAGATCCATCTTGAGCATTGCCTTTGCCTGATACAACTCGTCCGCCACTCATTCCCCCTTCAAGGGTCTGTAAAATATTCTTGAGAGATGCACCTTTTCCTTCCTCCACAATAACACCTCCTCCGGCCCTCTTCCATATCTTCGCAACTTCGTCCAACACTTTCTCAGCCAGTCCCTCTTCTCTCCAACCGGAGCCGCAATTCTTTCCCACGAAAGCTGCTAATGTTTGAAGAGCCGAAGAAGAAATTGTGAGGTTGTGTTTGCGGGTGAATGTTCGGAAGGCAACTGGTCGTAGCGTGGCAGGAGGGAGTAAAATAGGCAAGATGGATGTCTTTGCAGGAGGGGCGTGACTTTTATTCATGCGAAGTGGACGTGCAGGCGTTCCAAATCCCGGCGAGGAAGAGGGAATTGGATCTGTAGCTGCCATCTTGAAGCGATCTGTATGCCGTGGGGTGGACGTAGGATCCATTGTAATTGAGGACGCACCGAGGCGTAAATGATATTCGATGAGGGTGTAATGGAAGACACAGATAATCGACTAGTCAGTAGAACCGACTAATCCAGAAGAAAGGAATCAATCAGAACATTCAGTCTTTTCTTGCAGAGTGAAGTGAAGTGCAAAAGTCGAAAGTCGCAGGAAACGCGTGACGCGTGCGCGAGCGTTGCTTATCGATAAGCCCCGTTCTCTTTTACTTTCGCAAGGACGTTTCTTCCTCCTTGCAAACCCGCAAAACTGCACGAACATTTTCCATCATGACTGAATCAGAGCAACCAGCAACAACCTCTCAACCTGTCGAGACTAAGTCGCAAGAAACTCGTGCTCAATTGGACGATCTTATCTCCCGCGCCGCTGCGAAGGATGCTTCGAAAGATCATAATGCCGCTTCAGAGCTTTACTCGCAAGCCACCGAGCTCCAGGCTGAGCTGAATGGTGAACTATCACCGGAGAACGCTGATCTCCTCTACGCCTATGGAAAGTCTCTCTATAATGTTGCTGTCAGCAAGAGTGATGTGCTGGGTTCCAAGGTGGCTGGTGAACCAAACAATGCGCCGGCGAATGCGAGCCCTGCTAAGCCAGCTCCCAAGAGTGAGGGCTTGATTAAAGACGCGATTAAGAAGTCTGACGCAACCACAGAGGAGAAGGATGGAAAGTCTGAGCCAGCGCAATCCAAGCCTCTTTTCCAATTCACCGGTGACGAGAATTTCGTCGATTCGGATTCAGAGGAGGAGAATGGTGAAGAGGGAGGGGAGGAGGAAGAGGAGGATGATTTCGCCAATGCTTTCGAGGTTCTTGACCTAGCCCGAGTTCTTTACCTCAAGAAGCTGGAGGTCGCAGAGGAGAATGATACTGGTAAAGGCAAATCGACTGAGTTGCCAGAGAATCTCAAGCACATCAAAGAACGCCTTGCAGATACCTATGACCTCCAAGCAGAGATTTCTTTGGAAGCTGAGCGCTTCTCTGATGCAGTCAATGATTTGCGAACCACACTTGAACTGCGCAATACCTTGGTTCCATTCGAGGATGCTTCCGTTGCGGAGTGCCATTACAAATTATCACTTGCGCTCGAGTTTGCATCCGCGCAACAGCCAGGGGATGGAGAGGGCGAGGAGGAACAGCAGCAACCGAAGACAATTGATGAAGGTATGCGCAAAGAGGCTGCGACACATATGGAACGTGCCATCGAAAGCTGCAAGATTCGAATGGCGCATGAGGAGAAGAAGCTGGAAGCCGACAAAGATATGGATGAAGATAAAGCTACTGCGACAAGGCGCAAGATTGCGAATGTTAAAGAGATCATCTCCGATATGGAGCAAAGAGTAAGTCAACCCTTCTACGCCCAAGACGATGCATGAACCATTTATTAACATGATCAATAGCTTGTTGACCTTCACCGCTCCCCGGTATCACTTGAGCAAGAAGAGAAAGGGGATGAAGCCATGCTGAAGGGTATCCTTGGGCAGATTGTTGGACAGTCCGCGACAGACCAAAAAGCACGCCTGGACGCTGTGAGCCAAGGTGCAACAGATCTTTCGTCGTTGGTTCGACGAAAACCTGCTAAAACACCCGCTCAAAAATCATCGAAACGTCCGGCTGAAGATGATGCACCAGCAGATGAAGGCTCCAAGCGTGCACGAGTGGATGATGATGCCTAGCGCTTCTATATGGTGTGGGCTCCCGGCGTTTGGGATGAGTTCGGATTTACCTTTTACATTTTTGACAACTTCATACTGATCTTCTGTGGAATGCTGAATGAATTATTATTATAATTATTATTATTATCGGAATATTGCGTAGGAATCAAAGGCGTTGAACATTAATAAGAAAAGAGGGTTGGGTATCATGTGGGAAACGCCCATGACATCGCAGTCGAGTATCATCTCATCAACAGGGGATGGAATATCACAAATAATAGGAAATGGGGGCAAAATTCAATGCCGCAGTTCACGACAGACTAAACATCGCAGGTTTCCTTTCCACCCTACGACTTCGTCGACGACTAGCCAGTCCAGGACTCCAAATCCCAGCAAACAAATCCTCACACTCATCCTCATCCTGACTATCAAACTCCACCTCCACCTCACCATCACAGCCTTTATCCAAATTCCGCTCAGAGTCTCCCTTCTGTGGAACAGGCACTTGTACATCTGGCGGTGACTCCCAACAAGACGTCGTCATAGTCTTCTTAGTTTCCAAAATAAATTTCCCAACTTTGTATCGCTGAGACTCCTCTTCGGCAGCAACATATTTCCAACCCAATACACTCCCGCAAAAGGCACAGCTCACATCGCTAACGGTATGAGCTCCTGTAACGAGCTGTCGAGGTACGGGCCTTTGGAGAATTGTATTAGGCAGCGATATAGTTGCGGATGATGAGGCGCTCACTGATACCGCGCTGATTACTGGATCCGTGGAAACGAGATATGCGCGGCCGTGACGGCCTGTGAAACCTTTGCTGATTATTTGAGAGGTTAGACAGAGGTGAACGGCGCACTCGGAACAGCTCAGGTAGGAAACATGACCATCTAGATACTTCGGGACGGTGTGGGGTTGGGAGCGTGGTGTGACGGTGGAAGGTTGTCTTGGGGGGTTTGATGGGAGGAGGAATCGAGGGAAGTTGAAATTTCTTTTGTTTTCTTTGGACATGATTAAGAAGACCGAGAAAAGTAAAGAAGAGGGGTGAGAAGCCAAAGGAAAAAGAGGAAGAAGAAGTAGGGATGTCCTCTTGACGTGCGCAAAGTTGGACGTCGTCATAGTTGCTTATCTTATCGGAGCAGCCATACTTGAAGAGCTGGGGAAGTTCCACCAGATAAACTAGGGTCGATCATCTAATTTTGTATACTTCTGTAGGATTACCCGAGTAGAAATATCTGAAAAATCAATTCAAACAGACGAAAGACTGCGACCAATGGTCATCGCTATCAATATGTACTGGCCGGATTAAAGAAAAGCAGAAAGAAAAAGAGTTAGAAGAAAGGAAACTCCAGACACATCGCATCGATAATCGCAAGAATCGTAATCGTAACGTTGGAACCAACTAGAAATGGCGCACGAATTAAGTGAGCCCGCTTTTCATCGGGTCACTATACCTCAGCAGCCAGGAATAACCACTTGGAGCTTAGGAAGGGACCCGAATCACCCGCCATGGACCACGGCTCAAGGGTTGTAAGACTGAATCCACACCATCCAAGGCTGCGAACCAGTTCCATCTCATTTGTGTGCTGCGACCGCTTGACGCAGGCGACGATTTGTGAGCAGTCGAATGCATCTACCCCTGCAAGCTCGAATAGCGCGATCAACCTGCATAGAAGTATCGGTCAGCATTTGATGAAGTTTCTAAAGAACAAACATGACCTGGCTCCACTGAATATGGCGGTGAGTTGGGTTGCATCATATACTGGAATCAACTTACCCAGACTTGAGGCCGTGGTCGAGGGCTCCATCCTCGAAGAATACGAACAGGGTTCGTTCGCCATTCATGTCGGTCACAAATCCACGATAGATGGCATCACCGGTGTAGTCCCATACTTCGACCCATTTTTGGATTCGATCATATCCAAGCCCAAAATGACTGGGCTGAATGCTCTGAAACGCACCCGTTCCCAGTGACTCCTGTTCCGCACCAGTCCCCTCACCAAGGAAAGTCGTGGAAAGTGTGTCACAGAAGAGTCTCTCACACTCTTCCGGAATGGTATGCATTGCCTCTCCCTTGTATTCGGACCGGTGATTACCGGACCAGCGGTGTTCCGCGGCGGCGGATCGTTCGGGGAGAGGACTTTTTATGGAGGATTTAGACCCTGAGGGGACCTCAGGGACACCACTGTGCTCCTGTAACGTGTGAGTGAAAGAACATAATACACGATGATAAGCGGATATGGTCTGTGGTAAAAAAAAATGTAGACGTACCGGCGCCCAGCGTAGTGCAGTAGTGGAAGCCATGAACCTTGGAGGTTGAGTCAACGGAGTAGCAGCTGGCCAGCGCAGTGGACTCCTGGTCGAGAAATCGGGTCATTTGATTGTAGTTACTACTACTACTATGATTCATGTAATTCGCCATGGCTTGTTTGGACTCGTAGTCTTGGGAGGGATATTTGTAGAATGGTGTAAGTGAGAAAGGAAGATTGAATGGAAGTTGGGAGGAGGTTTGGGCAGGGGATTTTCTCTCCACATCACCTGATCGAGTCCGTGCTGTGGTCAGCCTGAACGTAATTCTTCATTATTAGCCGTGAACTGTAATTGTAGTACATGTTTTTAGTTGGACTGGGTAGTTTCAATTTGAATTTCGTCTGATGTTCCTTTGCATTGGTCTCTTTTTAGATGAGAGGGGCAGTTATCGTGTTTCCGAGTATCTGATCTATACATCAATGTACTACTACTACTCTACTGAGTATTCGTGAACTATTTCATTACCAACAGGCTACTTGCTAGGTTCAAATTAAAAGTATGCATTCGTATGATCTGTAGGTCGATATCGGTCAAATTGAATCTCGCTCCATTGACAGCTCAATAGAAATACATGTTTAAAGAAATGCAACTTGCGTACCACCGCGGCACGATAATGATCCGATGAAGATATCAAAAAGAATACAGAATGAAATGAAAAGTCCACGCCGCTCTAGGAAGAAAGAACACAAATCAAAAGAAAGAGAAAGAGAAAATAGAGAAAATAGAGAATATGAAAGATGAAAGATGAAAGATGAAAGATGAAAGATGAAAGATGAAAGATGAAAGATGAAAGATGAAAGAAGAAAAGTGATGCCTGTACAGTGGTGCATCCGAACCAACGCCAATGCATAATCCGATTCAAATGTGTCTCTCATTACAATTCCCGGTAATCACTAGGTCGCACTCTTCGGTTTCGAGCCTGATGACGTTGAGGATTCACTGGTTGTCGGAAATACGCAGAATCCTCGTTATGTGAATAAGGCCCGCCGAATGAGGTCCGTTGTTGATTGGAAAAGTTGTTGTTCATAGGACCCGGGAACCCGCCATTTGGCATATTTGGCATCGGTCCCATGGGGAACATGTTCATGGAGGGATCACCGTTGAACATGTTGGGAAATCCATTCGATTGATCTCCGTACATGCCTGCTTGGAGTGGATTGAATGGCATGTTCATTTGGTTCCATCCGGGACCCATTGCATTGGGGAAACCATTGGCCATGGCCATGGGGTTCATGAAATTCATCGCATCGTTTCCAAAACCGGCGTCTGAGAAGGGTGGCATCATGCCTGGCCCGTTGAATGGCATTTGGCCGTTGAAAGAAGGGATCGCAGCACCTGCGGGGGCGTCCTTGGTATTACCATCGGTGCTGGATGGTTTTTGTTGGCTGTCGCTGCGTTGTTTCTTAGCTGCATTTTCAGAGTTGGCTTCTCCAGACTCCGAAGCGGGATCATCCTCAGCGGGCCTTTTCTTAGACTGTGTAGATGTATCTCCTGTCTCAGCTTGAGGGTTAGATTGCTCTTTAGATTCGGGTTCTTGAGAGTCAGAGTTAGAGGCTCCATTAACATGTACTTCCTCCTGACTAGCAGCTTGCTTCTCCTTTTCTTTCTTAGCCTCGGCTTTCTCTGCCTCGTAAGTTTTGATTTTGGAAACCGCCTCTTCATCAGGGACAAGGTTATCAAGAAGAACGCCCTCTGTAGAGCATCCTGGGCAGACAAAGTCACTTTCAATCAAAGCATTGGATATACAGTCATTGCAATAGGTCCTTTCACAACATGGTGTCTTTGTTGGCTCTAGAAACATCCTCTTGTCAATTGGGCACTCCAGGCCTCGCGCTTGCAGGGCCTTGCTCTCCTCTGCGGCTGCAGCCTCTGCTGCGGCAGCCGCTGAAGCCTTGGCCTTTTCTTGATATAGTTCCCAAGCTGCCTTATCCGGTTTCGCAATTACGAAGTCTCCATCGGCATTCACCATAACTCCTGTATTCCTTGCATCGTCGCTGGAACCGTCGGGTGCAAGGGACTCGGGCTTTTCTACTTTGGTCTGGAGAGATCGTGGAATACCGGTAGACCGCTTGACCCTGTATTTGCCGTCAAATTTAGGGTCATTGTTGGTGGGACAGGCTTGAATCCAATGTCCTACGATTAGATATTAGCATTATACTCAGACTGCCAAGTGATTACTGATTATGAGAACGAACCTTTCTCTCGGCAGCGATAGCACAAATATCCGGGTGGAGGAGGGTGATCAGGGACATTGACGGGCTTCCCTCTACCCCTGCCGAATGGGACAGGAGTTGCACTAGTTCAACGAGTTAGCATATCAAACCGGCAAGCAGTATATGTGAAACTGGAAACTGAAAACTCACTTGGCCATTTCTTGCTGTTGCTCCTTCCATTGACTAGCCTGCAGATTGAAAAGAGCATTGATTTTCTCCTCTTCTGTTTGCGCATTGTTCAACTCCAAGACATTATTGTTAACTGCGTGAGCTCCACCTGGTGCTGCACGAGTAATGGAAGGTTCGGTACGAGAGGCATTTCGAGCATTGACGGGCATCTTGCCGGAGACATATCGAGCAGCGCCGCCTTTACCGGGCCGAGCTGCGGGCAGTCGGCGAGCGATAACTGAGGTTGATCGTGGAATGATTGTCGTATCGTCGTCATATTCTATAGATAGTTGTCAGAATGAAAATGTATTTGGGAATATTGTGTAAAGAAAAAGTTCCAGCATCGCCTACCTTCTCCGGTGTCTTCGTTGTAGATAGAAAGCTCGAAATCAGATCCATCACCCAATCTACTCTGGCTGATAATCTCTCGCTTGAGTTCGAAAACAGATATACCAGTACCATCGAAGGTAACCCGAGAGGGTTCTTTCTGGGACTTGAATTTGAAATGAACGGACGATGACATTGTATTGATCTGTGTAGGCGCAACAAGCAATTGAGGCCTCGAAAAAAGAATGCAGACCGAAAACTTTTAAGGCGCAACACAATCACAGGAGTACAGATGAGAGAGGCAAACAGAAAAGATGAAGGGTTTTCAGGATGGGAAATGACTGAACGACCACTGGAAACACAGGGTCGATTGAAAGGGGGTGAAGAGAGGGAGGGTAATTCACGGGTCGGATATTTAGGGCAGCAGAGTAATATGTTGATACCTGCGGATAGACACTGGTCCTATCACTGGAAATCTTGTTCGAGATGGTAAATTGGGATAAAGTATCACTCTCTTGAACGATGAAAGGTGGAAGGTTCAAACTGCATATGATTCAAGACAGATGGGAAATACAAATGTCGAAGAGAAAGAAAAGAAGGAAAAAAAGTGATGGAAAGAGACCGCCGCTGAGACTGAAACAGACGCAACGGATTGAACCAGTTCCTTTGTAACTCGCAGACCTCCTTTTACTCAAAAAACTTCAGACCGGTTATCCGCCTTCGCGATGTGAAACCCTGTCCTAAGGAAGATCGGAATCGGTAACCAAACCAGGCCTTGAGAATATCACTTAGCACCCAATAAGAACGCTGGCCATCTAACTGTGAAAGGGGAAAGTAGATGGGCGATATCGAATACGCTCGGCGAAGAGGGGAGGGGGAGTGTCGGTAGTTGATGAGTGGTAAGTGGTGAGTGAGTTGGACGTTGTGAAGTGGCGATGGGCGGCTTTGGGGTATGATCCACGTGACTTCCCCACCGGCGAGATTTTCGGTCCGAAACCGCTCAATTTGAGGATTGGCTTGATTTAGACAGAATTTCCTATTTCGGAGGTTGAGTCATGGCAGCTCCGCATAGAAAATTGTGATGAGAAATCATTCTGAATAGGAATAGGAATGAAATTGAGATTGTTCAATCGCCAATCTAGATTCAATATTGTAGGTATTGTAAGCAAGGGGATATCCATGGCTCACCGCCTCTGCTGCCGCCTTGGGTTATGTAAGATGGTTCAGAGTGACTATAAATCTCCCGAACGAGGTAAATCGGCTCATTTTCTTGTATAAAAAAGATGTTAATTTTATTGATATAAGAAATAGGGCATAGAAGGTTCATTCGTGATATCTATAATTTCGGGAGATTCTATTTAACAACGAAAAGCAGGATCATCGGCATCGTATCTGATTTAGATGGTGGGTTCAAATTGACGCACGAGGAATCCTTCGCTTTGGAGGTGGTCTTTGACTTGACTGACGGTATATTCTCCACGGTGGAACTAAATTGAACTTATTAGTTATCGGTTGACTTGTCTCGTCCACGTTTTATAGGTACTTACCATGCCCGCTCCCAATGCGGCATCAGTGGTCGTTTTATTGAAGACTTCAGCGAAGTGAGCAGGTACACCGGCTCCACTAGAGGCAATGACGGGGATCTTGATGGAAGCCTTGACATCATTAATCAACTCCAAATCAAAGCCACTGTTACTACCGTCCTTATCGATGCAGTTCAGCAGGATTTCACCGGCACCCATGGCCTCAACCGCTTGTACGAGTTCGCGCACGTCCATGTCGCGAGTCTCCCGGCCACCTTTCACGGTACATTGGTACCAACAGAAGCTTTGGCCGGCTGCATTCGGGTAGGCGGTTTTCAGAGTGTGGTGGTGGGTGTCCTCTGGTCGATCCACGTAGACTCTCTTAGGATCAACACTGACCACTACAGCCTGTTTTCCGTACGCGTTCGAGATAGTCTCAATAGCGGTGGTACCGCTCAGCTTCTTTCCAGCCGCGTAATAATCTTCCGCAGCAAAGACGGCGTCTGAGCCGATGCTGACCTTGTCCGCACCAGACTTGAAGTACATCGTAGCTACATCCAGTGCAGGGACGTGAGTGCCATCAGTGTCAACTGTGTCCTTGATACCACCACCAATAGTCAAAGGAACGAAGACGGTCTCTGATGCTCTTCGCAGGATCTCAAGCATGGGAGTATCTACCAGAGGGCATTCTCGGAAAGAGGTGATGTTCAAGAAAGTGACCTCATCCGCTCCTTGTTCGTAATACTTCTTGGCCATCTCAACAGGCTTTCCGAGGTTTCGGACCTGTCCACCTGCATCAACGCCACTCTTTTCACGGACATCATATTGATCGCCTTTAGTAACGACCAGATCACCGTTGTCATTTGTCCTCACGTCCAGGCAGGCAATAACGCGGCGAGTTAAGCCGTCTGCCTTGCCAGCAAGAATATCTTTCGAGAGCGCTTGAACCTGGTCACCTTGCAAAAAGGCACGAAGTGCTCGCAGACCGGCCGCTCCACTCTTCTCCGGGTGAAATTGTGTACCGAAAATGTTCCCCCGGCTTACTGCGCCAATAAATTCCTCCTCGCCATAAGTGGCTGTTGCAACCGACCACCCATCCTTCTCCAAGGCTCCCGGTGTGTAAGGGGCGGCGTAGGAGTGGACATAATAGTATTTGCTGTCAGGCGACAGGCCAAAAAAGCTTTGCTTTTTAGAGACATCGCCGGTGTTCATCGCGGAATTCCATCCAATATGTGGCACACTCTTGGTCTTGTCGTCAAATTGGGTGATTCGCATCGGAATGATACCCAATCCGGGTACTTCAGGATCTTCATCGGAACCTTGAAAGAGAGCCTGGTGACCAACACAAATACCCATGAAGGGCTTACCGGCATTAATGTGCTTTCGAATTGGTTCTAGGAAACCGCCTTTGTCAAGTTGCGAGAGGCAGTGGCCGAAGTGGCCGACACCGGGGAGGATCAGTTTCTACACCGAAACCAGTAAGTATAAGATGGAGACAAAATCATTCTGGTATATTCGCAGTGAATAGCACTCACATCGGCATTCTTCACATCCTCTGGAGTCTTAACCCATTCTACCTCATATCCAACCTGGTTGATCGCATTGACCAGGGAACGAATGTTCCCGGCCACGTAGTCGAGAAGGTGAACAGTAGGCATATTGAAGGACCGCTCAACCTACGTGTATAATCTCAAGGTGCAGGGAAGTGAACAATTGCAACTTGGAGGTTTTAAAAGGTAAATGCGATGGAGCCCCTCCAGAAATTCACCCGCTGAGTCACTCTTTTCTGCCCGGCAGAATGGCGGGACAATGAGGGGTGCCTCCACTTGGCTCCAGTGTTGTATACGAGTTTAATTTGTTTGATGTTTATAAGTTGTAGATGGCAAATATTTTGCTGGTATATATGAGAGGTATCAAAAAGAGACAGGTCAAAAAAGAATGTAAAGATATGGCTTTTGATAATAGTATGCTGATGCTGATGCTACTGAAGATGATGATTTCGCTGCTTCATACTTATGCTTGGAGGTAAATTAAACCATTTGACGGCTATGAATATGAGTCAGAGAATGCCCGATGGATAAACCTGGAGTGGAGAAATAGTGCTTACGGGGTTGAATTGTCGAAGACGTACACCTGCAGATTCGAGGATAGCGGCACTCTATAATCACAATTAGTCCAATGCTAACCATTTCCTATTTCCCATCGGTTGAATCTGCATACCGCGTCATCCATGTTATAGCCCTGGGAGTAGACCACTTCAGAGATTCCTACTTGGGCAATCTTCACGGTACATGTTAAGCACGGACACCTTGTTGGAGTTTGTCAGTAGCCGATAATTTTTAAGCCCATAATGACATGGATGACTCACGTATCACAATAAAGAATTGCACCCTCGCGAATGCGTTCTCTACCAGCTTCCAAAAGAGCATTCTCTTCTGCATGTAAGCATAGGCAAGTAGAAAGACCAACTCCTCCACCATCACCACGATTGCAACGGGGGCCTAAAGCATGATTAGTCGGGTTAATCAGTCTCTCGAATCGGAATGAACCTACATCCGCCTTCATTGCAGTTCGTGAGATGTCTTGGGGTTCCGTTGTATCCTGTACTGATAACTCGGCGTTCTCGGACAAGAACACAGCCCACACGTCGTTTCATGCAATTACTTCTCTGAGCAGCAAGTGATGCAAGCTGCATAAAATATTGATCCCAGTTTGGCCTAAGTCGCTGTTCATCCGCAAGGTCAAGTTTTTGAAGAGATTGGTGGAGTTCTTCGAGGGATGAAGACGAGTTGAACAAACGAACTTGGGCCCGGTCTGTCAGGTATACTCGTCCAATGTCCTTCTCATAAAGATTCTGATCATTCCATAGAACGAACTTTTCAAGATCGGGTGGATTCAATTGTCTGCGTAAACACCTTTAGTGCATGAAGATGTATTAGGCCACTGTTTCAATTCCTTAAACGTGCGAGGGACGAGAAAGACGAAAACTGTCTGAGAAGCACGAACCGGTCTGAGAATCGCTTCCAACGGAGGCTCACAGGCGCGTCAACGCTCACAAGTAGGAAGAAAGGGCGTAGAATAAATCGATCGAGGATTGCACCATCCGCAATGTCTGTTGTAACCCAACGTTCTTGCCATCGTTTCGTCACGAAATCGAGAAGAGATTCAGGTGTCGAAAATATGAATTCAGTTGGTGTAGTACCATTTTTGCCGATCTTGGATGCTTGAAGCCGTAGATGATCATCCGCCTCATGCGTAGCCTTCTGAGTCGACCGACTCGTAAGTTCCAAAAGCTGGAAGCCTTGATGTTGAATCAGATATTCGGCAATTGCATGCTTGCCGGCACAAATGCCTTTATTTGATTAGAATATATTAGTCTCTGGCGAAAACATAGCTGTGGCGAAGTGACTATTCTGCTGACCTCCGCACAAACCGATAAGCATCTCGTGGTCACCACGAAAGAAAACAAGAAGGTGGTGAATGTGTGAAGATGGAAGGTAAATGGAAAATGTTTGGCTGAGATAAGGCGATGATCACGCGTCTGCGGCGGCTGACTTTCGAGTGGTTCGCGCGATTACATCAACTTTTTCCCCACTTCACCCCCTCATATTTACATTACATCTGCATCTACGAGCAAGAAGAGTATTTTTTTTATTCTATTTTATGTTTACAAATACTGCGGATCTGCAAGATGCAGTACGCCCCTTTTGCTTCGGATATCGAGTTGCCGTTTTATACGGCGCTGGCATCTCACAAAATCAACCATGACAAACTGGATGACTCCGCTCGTCCTGTCTTGGGTCTCTATGAGATCCGATCCACAGACTCTGATAATGCTTCCTGTCGGATTCAGATACATGGAAACTCCCTTGCTTGTCAAGAGTAGGCTGGATTCTTGCGAGGAGAAAGATGACCATCACCACTGATCAGATTAATAGAGCTCCGGCTGGTTATTATCGAGCCGAAGGTATGATCAAGAATGTGAATACCATCGAGGAATATCGAAATACGGATAAGTCACAAATGATTATTCAAAGTGGCAGAACGGTAGGAATCATTCTATTCGGGGAGACAGATATGTCGTTCCGGGTCTATTTCGGTCAACTAATAATATACTACTACAGATTTGGGACGCTATTAATGATGGCACAATCTATTCATGTCCTTCTTTGCTTTCCTCCTTTATCATTCTATCATTTGCAGACCTGAAGAAGTATAAATTCTCTTACTGGTTCGCTTTCCCTGCCATTCATTCTGATCCGCCATGGATCCCTGCACAGTCAGCCAGCTCTCAATCCAATACCGAACAAAGCGAGGACACCAATACTCTTCGGGGTGAATATCTTTCTCCGAACGACAGTACCTCCCTTGTCGAGGCGGTCCAAACATGGAGTTATGGCACAGATGACCGACAACGAGGCTTTTTCCTGGCTCATCAAGAAAAGGGACAAGAGCCTAGTACCTGGCGGATAGCAGCGTTAGCAGAATATGAGAATGGATTCTTCAATGGCGTTGCTGTTGAAAACAGATATATCTGTTTTGCAGATCCCTCCAACTATGAAAATGCACCTGGATGGATGCTTCGAAATTTACTAGTTCTTGTCCGACAACGCTGGGGTCTCAACAAGGTGCAGATTCTCCGGTATCGTGACACTCAATCAAAACGTGATCAGGGTCGCAGTATGGTTTTTACGCTACAATCAAAATCCGAAACAGGCGAAAAGCAACCTCAAGCCCAAATGCCCAAAGTTACAGGGTGGGAGCGCAATCCAGCTGGAAAGTTATCCGGAAGGACCGTGAGTTTGACGGAATATATGGACCCTACCAGGTTAGACACTCCAAGATAGCCAATGTTTTGAGATAATATGCTGACAGATTCGTAATCAGACTAGCCGACCAATCAGTTGATTTGAATCTCAAGCTCATGAAATGGCGAATTAGTCCTAATCTTAATCTGGAAGACATCAAGAATACTAAATGTCTGCTTCTCGGTGCAGGTACCCTTGGGAGCTATGTTGCCCGCAATCTATTGGTCTGTCTGGTCCCATATTCATGTACAAGCTATTTACACAACACGACGGTCTTCTGACAATTTGAGATATTATAGGGCTGGGGTGTTAAAAAGATCACGTTTGTGGATCAAGGCAACGTATCCTTCTCTAATCCCGTCCGGCAGCCACTCTTCAATTTTGAAGACTGTCTGAATGGCGGGGCTCCAAAAGCTCACCGCGCGTCACAAGCTCTTACTGAGATATACCCCGGAGTCGAAACCACTGGCTATCAACTATCGGTTCCCATGGCAGGCCATCCGATCATGGATGAAAATGCAACACGTTCAGACTTCGAGACCCTTCAAACACTCATAGATGAACACGATGCTATCTTTCTCCTGATGGATACGAGAGAATCCCGCTGGCTTCCAACGGTCATGGGAAAGGCAGCAGGTAAAATCGTAATGAATGCGGCATTGGGATTCGATTCGTTCGTAGTGATGCGTCACGGCCTGCCAGCAACCAAAGATTCCCCAGCGGACCTTGGTTGCTATTTTTGCAATGATGTTATGGCACCAGCAAATGTAAATCAGAACCTCCCTCTGCTTCTTTCATTCTGCGCAGCAAAAGGCTAACATCCACGTAGTCAATCAAGGATCAAACCCTCGATCAACAATGTACCGTGACTCGTCCAGGAGTGGCAGCTATAGCTTCTGCGCTTTTGGTTGAATTGCTTGTTTCACTTCTTCAACATCCACAAAGGGCCACAGCACCGGCACCCTTGAGTCGGGAAGATGATCGAGGGGATCACCCCCTAGGACTTGTACCTCACCAGATCCGAGGATTCCTTTCGACATTCGAGAATATCTCTGTGACAGGAAAAAGTTATGTATGCTGTAGTGCCTGCTCGCAAAGAATCACGAAAGCGTATGAAGACGAAGGATGGGAATTCGTGCGTAGGGCTCTCAATGAGCCTGGTTATGTCGAGGAACTGAGTGGACTCAAGGAGGTAAGTTATCCCTCACTGAGAGTAGAAAATGATTCTCCTTTCCAGATCCTAAAATTGAATATAGGTTCAAGAAAAGGCAGAGGCAGCTCTTGCCGACGTCGAATGGGACGAGGCTTCAGATAATGAAGAAATTGAAATGATCTAGACCGAGTCCATATCGACGAATAATGAAAAAAAAATGCTGCAGATTGGATGCCATATATTCATCATAACTTGCGGTTCAATCCAACGAAGAAAAATTCCTTGGATTCCTGGAAAGTATTAGCCAATGAGCCAATTATGATAACAGATGAAATGGCAAAGGGTCAACAGCCTACACTGCGTGATGATTCAGGCTTGAGCCGATGAACCTTATGAAATAGAGCCTTGAGTTGACCTTCTAGCTCTTTATCTTCAACGCCTTGGTAGAATTTACAAACAAAATGCCCACCAGCTTTAAGAACATTCGAACTGAAGCTCAAAGCAGCATTGCATAAATCCTATATCCCAAATATTAGCTCTCAAGAACGCTTCAAGTCAACATAGCCATAGGTAGGAAAGGGGGTTTTATATTACCATGCTTCCGGCATGATCTCGAAAAGCATTACCGCTTGTATTCATCATCCTGTTGTAAGGATTACTTAGACTTCGTTTCCAAAAACCAGTTGTTTGATGCCAGGGTGCGGACATATCACTGAGAACCACATCTACCGTCCTTTGAATGGCTGATTCCCCCGATTTTGAAATCCCGTCTCGTTCCGTTTCTAAGATACTAGTGCTCTCCTCGTCATAGGCTTCAGTCGGCCGTGGTCTGCCTCTATTGGGATCGCGTAGAAATTCCGTGATGTATTCTTGGATTTCCGGGGAGAGGAAATTGCCTTGGATCGTAGAGACACCTTTTGGGGGTTGAGCGGGAATGATGTCGACTCCGACGACTCGGCCATGAGGTTGAGTGCGGTTCACAGCTACCTATTTAATTATTAGGTGATGTTAAAGTATTTGAAGCGTCCTTGAAGTGAACTTACCTGTGACCATGAACCTGGCGCATACCCCTAATCAACTGTGAGCTATCTGTCGCACATTTCGCCATGGAGAGTAAGTTCTCACTAGATCGACAACGGTCTGCCCGCGCTTAAAAATCCGGTATTTTTCATCAATCTGAGTTGAGGCGTTAGTATCCGTATAAGCAAGGGGATTGCGACAGCTTTTTCAAGCTAAAATTACCTGAAGTAGCTTGAAAGCAGCTCTACTCTTGAGACCTTGTACAGCTGCTTCTCTGGTGAATTGATCCTTGTGCTGACGGGCTTGCCACCGCTTCGACGATGACCATCTGACTTGTCCCAATAAACTGAACTTGCAAAACCCCTGAGGTCGAAATGCGAATAGAGAAAACATCTCGCAGCTGTGAAAGGGGGGAAAGGAATCTGGTAGGGAGAAATTGAGGTTCTGCCGGCAAAATGCGGCCGAGCTGGAAGTGGATATCGATATTGTTAGGGTAATCTATATATCTAACTACATTATTACTAGCCATATTTAGTATTTACGATGATGATCTTGCTCAAGTTGAGTATTAAAATTGATCCGTCGAGATTATCCAATTAAAATCGTTTCCGATCTCGTTTGAGAGGTGAAAATGCACCAAAGCCTCGACCAGCTCCAGGGAGCTGAGAAGTCGCAAGGATTGAACTTCGTCCAGCTCCAAGACCTAATTTGCGTCCTGGCTTTCTAAGTTCAAGTTCTCTTTCCTCCTCCTCTTCCTCTTCGAATAAAGATCGTTCCCGTTGAGCACCAAGTTTACGTCGTTTGTTCTTGGCTTGACCCTGGTCCACGGCGGGTTCTTGTTCTTCGTCCTCTTCGAGAGATATCTTAGAGGCGGCCTTAGAAGTGGGCTTAGAAGTGGCTTTTGTGGCCGGTTTCTCTTCTCGCGTCGTTGATTTCCCCTTGGTTGATTTGGACTGAAGTGCTCGAGCAGGAGCATCGTGTTTCTCTGACGAATCATGCTCCTCGGCGAGACTGGTCTTGCGAGATACTGGTTTGGCATCATTCTTGGTCTTTCTCACTCCTTGCTCCTCTATATCGGAGCTCATTGGGGAGTCTCCGACATCTCTAGTACGATTGAGAAATGGCGTTATCGAAAATACCGATTTTTCTCCAGGCAATGCCGATTTCCGATTGAGCTTGTCGTGAAATCGAACAGCCCCGGGAGTCGCAATCGTCACGCCACTTTGGCGATCTGATCCAGGGCCAGGACCTTGAAGCGGCACTGTTTTGATCCGTGATTCAGATGTCTCGGTTTCAATCCTCGGATCAGTACGTCGCTGTTGTAATTCTTGCCGGGCCTCTTGAAGCTTGTCCTTGGCATTTCGCAATTGTTTCTTCAATGTCTCGATCTTCCCTTCAAGAACTGATCTCTGGCTCTCCCATCCTTGATTCTGTTGTCGGGTATCATGGTCGGATTGCTGCTTCGCTCGCAATTCTCTAGCAAGCTCGCTTTCCAATGCTTCGATTCGCGCGGAGAGTTTGTCGATTTCTACAGCTTGCTGCGAGCCCTTCACTCGTGTACGTTCATGGGCATTCTGCTCTTTCTCAAGCTGGACTTCCAATGAATTCAGCTGTCTTTCCAAATTGTGTTTCTCTGAAATTAAGGCCTGGTAAGAACCATCTTGATTTCGTAATCGGTCGAGTTCTGTTTGCAGGTTGGTGAGATTTCGGGATAAGCGCTGTTTATCTGCTAGGAGGTCACTATAATCGGTAGAGGTATCGTTCAAGCTTGAGAGTTCGTCCTATCCACTGGATTAGAGAATCATTCTTTGGTCGGCATCTTATAGTCACCTATCGGGGCAAATACTCACTCTCAGTTTGTTGATCTCGCTATAAGACGTGCGCAAAGAAGCGTCAAGGTGTTCGATCTCTTGAAAAGCTTCTTCTAACTGCATACGAGCTCCGCGTTCCGTCTGCGTCGACTCAAGTAATTGTTCGTGGGCTTGATCCAATTGTGCTCGAAGCGCGTCTCGCTCAAATTGAAGAAGTAGATACTCCATTCGTCTAACACGATCTCTTTCATTATCCAACAGGCGACTGGAATCCGCGAGTACTCTTTCATACTCCTTCTCCAAACGTGTTGTTTGGATGGACAGCTCGCACTAGTAACAGTTAGCATGCATTTTCTCTTTCTCAGGACGTGATAGTCTTGTAACACATGACACACTTCCGACAATTGCGCTTCTATAGTAGCTGCCATGATGATTCACAGTCTTTGTATGTCGTTCAACTCGAGAGGAGAACATGCGCAAATCGGGGAAGCTCAAAGACGCGCGCGCGACTCCGCTTTTTCGGCGGGGAGAAGCCTTACGTAAGGGGCCACCTTGCACCTCTCGGTGGTTCTTTCTTGTCCTTCACATTTGACCAACACTAGATCAACTTTTTGTCATGCCATCATGAAGCTCTGGACTTCTCTCTTTTGGTGTTTCTCTCTTGTTTCCGGCGTGTTCGCCGCACAAAGCTCGCCAGACCGATGGGAGAAATATGAAGCTCTTGCTCGCTCTGGGCCCGTTGACTTGGATAGTTCCTCATTTGTGGAATTGACCCAGGCTCCTCGAGATTACTATGCTGTTGTTCTTTTGACCGCATTGGATGCTCGTTTTGGTTGTGTGATGTGTCGGGAGTTTGATCCCGAATGGGATCTTATGGCTCGAAGCTGGAATAAGGGACCAAAGCTTGACGGGTTGAAGGTTGCCTTTGGAACTTTGGATTTCAACGATGGCAAGGCTGTTTTCCAAAAGGTAAGCCTCAATACTCCGGCCTTAGTTATATAATGAACATTGGAAGCTAATTGCCTCGGCTACACCAACAGCTCATGCTTCAAACCGCACCTGTGCTTCTTCTGTTCCCTCCCACTATTGGACCGTACGCCAAGTTGGACGCCGAGCCCGTGAGATACGACTTCACTAGGTGAGTCCTGGCAACTTCCCCGGTTATTTTCGAGACTTGTCGCTGATTTATATTTTTGTCTCTAGTCCAATTGGTGCTGAGCAGCTTTATGCTTGGATCGGCCGTCACTTGCCCGAGGGCCCTAAGCCCCCTTTGGTTCGACCCTTCAACTATATGCGTCTCATCTCTGCCATTACAATCTTGATGGGCGCTATCACATTGTTCACTGTCCTTTCGCCCTATATTCTACCCATTGTGCAGAATCGAAGCCTCTGGGCTGCCGTCAGCCTGATTGCCATCCTTTTGTTCACCAGCGGACAGATGTTCAACCATATCCGCAAGGTTCCGTACGTTGCAGGTGATGGCCATGGTGGCATCAGCTATTTTGCCGGGGGATTCCAAAACCAATTTGGCATGGAAACTCAAATTATCGCAGCCATATGTAAGTCATAACCCTCTCTATCACTCTCTTCTTGTGGCTCTCGTTCTAATATCTCATAGATGCTGTTCTCTCCTTTGCCACTATCGCACTTGCGTTGAAGGTTCCACGCATGCAAGATGTCAATGGGCAGCAGCTTGCTGTCTTCATTTGGGGTGGTGTGCTGTTCGTTACGTACAGTCTGCTCCTCAGTGTTTTCAAGACCAAGAACGGCGGCTACCCGTTCTATCTTCCTCCTTTCTAGGCCCATTTTCTTTCGTCTCCTCAATTCCATCCAAGGAGGCCGAGCCAGCAATTGATTTGAACTTGGGGTTGTCTCAAAGTCTTTCGAACAGGAGCAGCACCATTGTTCTTACTAGGCGCATGCATACGAACCAAGAAACATTAAACTCGTGCGCTGTCGCCGGCAACATCATGTATGCACTGTATACTCGTAGATTAACAAAGAGCATATTCTTCTTTTTCATTCTTTTTCCCCTGGCGAACTATACAAATCCTTCCACGTTTAAATATAAGAAACGATGCCTACGTAAGCGTGGGGAAGCGGTCAGCGGGTTGGCCGAGGCATCTACAATTCCTCTTTCGGACACGCGTCAACCTTCTCTCCTTTCAAGATGGCGCGCACTGAGGAGGCCCCAATTAACCAAGGAGATGGTAATGGCAATGGCGATGGAAATCGTAATGTGTTTCGGTCGTCCGCCACTGGCACTACTTTTCTCATCTTGATCCAATTGGCATCGAGGATACTGACCTTTGCCTCCAATCAACTGATACTGCGATCATTATCACCTGTTGTGCTAGGTATAGCTGCTCAACTTGAGCTCTATCAAGTGACAATTCTTTACTTCTCTCGGGAAAGTATTCGGATGGCCATTCAACGACAGCCTTTGGTACCCATCAACAGCGGCAATGGCAGTCGAAACACCGAGGATAGAAAACATTCGCTTGCCTCTCAGTCAGTGATTAATGTGTCTTATTTGAGCATGATTCTTGGGTGCCTATTCACGACTGGCTTGACATGGGTTTACAAGCATTTTGCTCCTGACAAAGCACTGTCAATCTCATTCTTTAGTACGAGTGTCACTATGACTGGGATCGCATCGCTCATTGAACTGACAACTGAGCCATACTTTGCGGTTGTCCAGCAGAACATGTGGTACGAGAAACGAGCTGCAGTCGAAATGCCGGCGGCTTTTCTTAAGAGTTTTGTGACATGTTGTACCTTTTTCTACGCCTCGAGGAGAGGCCAAGATGTCGGCCCTTTGCCCTTTTCACTTGGCCACTTGGCTTATTCTATTGCTCTTGTGTGCGGATATTACATGTCGTTCCTGCGGAAATCCATTTCGAGGGGCTTCTCATTTCTCCCAAGGCGTATATACTCAAGGTATTTTTCCCGCTCCGTTAGCCTGGGGACCGAGAAAGAAAAAAAACATACAGAAATTGACCGTCTACAGTAATGATTCAGAGTACATCTTAGGCCGGTTCTCCCGTCGATTGTCCTATCTGGCCGCAACTGTCTTTTTCCAATCACTCGTCAAGCATCTCCTTACTCAAGGGGACTCGATGATGCTGGCTGCCATGTCTAGCTTAGAGGACCAGGGAATATATTCCCTGGCATCTAATTATGGCGGGTTGATTGCACGAATCATATTTCAACCACTAGAGGAAAGTAGCAGGAACCTTTTTTCTTTGCTACTGAGTCATGATGATTCGACAAAGCGGACGACTGTCCAACTTCGATCTGCAAAGACCCAGTTGGTCAATATCCTCAAGGCTTATCAAATTCTCTCGGTTCTGATATTGCCAATTGGACCTGTCATCGTCCCCACCGTACTCACCATTATCGGGGGTAGTCGATGGGCCTCGCCCAAAGTGAGCGACCTATTATCACTATATTGCTATTATATTCCATTCCTCGCTTTCAACGGAATCACTGAGGCGTTTGTATCTTCTGCCGCCGATCCACGAGAAATCCGGGTTCAGACAGTCTGGATGGGCGCTTTTTCCGCTTGTTATGCATTGGCTGCGTATTTCTTTCTCGAGGTATGGTCTCTCGGTGCATATGGCCTTGTCCTGGCAAATATCGTCAATATGGCGGTCCGCACACTTTGGAGTTATCGATTCATTCGATCCTTTCTCGTTAAGAATGGAGATGGACTTTCCACGGCTGAAGTCTGTATCGCACCCACTTCTTACGCACTTACTGCTGTAGCTACTGGGGCAAGTCAAATGATGCCAACCTTGCAAGAGAATGTCATTCTGGCAATTGCATTTAGCGGAGTTTACGCACTTTTGATGTAAGTCATGGAAGAGTGAACAGGACTTTCTCGGCATGAAGGAAGAAAAAGAGAAAAGAAATCCGCCTTCGTTTTGATCTGATCTAACTTGAAACTATCATTAGGCTCTATGTGGAAAGACAATATATCATGCAACAATTGGCGGTGGTTCGTCAAATCGCATCCTCCCGCGCCAAGGGACCCAAATCCGAATAGTCAATGCTTTTTTGGACACAAATTTAATCATCGAAAGTAATCTTGGTGGCCTTTTTGTCCGTGTCAACATCCTTGAAAAATGCACCATAAGCATCGTGCTGCTTCTTCTTAACGGTAGTGCCGAATTTCATCAGGTCCTCCGGCACATGTTGGTTGGCTGCCTTGAGAACGTTGACCAATCTAGTAAAGTTAGCATAATGTGTTGTCTGTGGGGACCAAATAACAAAGGTCGAAGAGACAAAAGAGAAAGAGAAAACTCACCCGCCAGCAAGAGCCTTGTCTTGTTCAGTAAAGAGGGTGATAGCATGGCCCTCGGCACCAGCACGTCCGGTTCGTCCAATGCGATGCACGTAGTCCTCGACGGTGAGAGGGAAAGTGACGTTGATCACCAACTTAACGGCAGGAATATCAAGACCACGGGCTGCAACATCGGTTGCAACAAGGACAGTAGCAGCTCCAGATTTGAAAGCCTCAAGATTGCGGAAACGGTCCGACTGGTTCAGATCTCCGTGGATTCCAGCAACCTTGAATCCCTTGTAGCTGATGGTTCGCTCCACGCGCATAGCTTCTTTCTTGTACAAGCAGAATACAAGGACCTTCTCAGGGTTCTTACCCTTCTGTGATCGGTTGAGAAGCTGAATGAGTCGGTTCTCCTTCTCCCGTCCGTCCAACACCTCAACTTCCTGCTTGATCCTGGTGTTGGCACGGGGATCCGCCGAAGGATCTCCACCAATAGTGACGGTCACTGGAGAGCTCATGAAGGTAGACGCCAAGTCACGGACGGAACGGGGCCATGTTGCGGTGAACATGACGGTTTGTCTCCTTGACACGGGCATAGGTTGAATGATATCCTTGATATCCTGCTCAAACCCCTTATCCAGCATACGATCAGCCTCATCGAGCACAAGATACTTGACTTTGCCGAGGTTGACTGATCCATCATTTTGCAAGTCCTTCAGACGACCGGGCGTAGCGACTACAACCGCCGCGGTCTTGAGAGCCTCTCGCTGCTCGTCTTTCCTTACACCACCATATATACATGTCACTCCGGCCTTGGCCACTTCAGCAAACTTGATAAGCTGATCGTAGATTTGCATTGCCAGCTCACGTGTTGGAGAAATTATGACGGCAGTCGGGTGATAAGCCTTCTGGCTTTTCTTGGACTCTGTCAGTTTCCGGAGACAAGGCAGACCGAAGGCCAGGGTCTTTCCACTACCTGTCTCGGCAATACCGATGACATCACGGCCGGCAAATAGCAACGGCCAAGTAGCTGCTTGAATGGGTGTGGGTGCTGGGAACGACTTCAGCGGGGCGTACAGGTCGCCGTCACTTGGGGGAAGGTAGTCGAAGGAAATCAACGGGCGCAGAGCTGGCGCATCGGCAGAAGGGTCTGTAAACTTGATCACCTTCTCACTGAGATAAGTATCAATCTCAGATTGAGGCAGCGCGCTCAGCGCAGATGCCTCAGTGTAAGTGGTCTTCTCAGTGGACTCGGTGCCATTGTCCTGCTCCGAAACAATCTTGTTCTTCTTTTCTTTCTTCTCTTTCTTGTCCTTGGGGGGCTTGTCGGACTTGGACTTCTTCTGGGGCTTCAGGTCCGTAGACTCGTAACTCCGTTTACCCATGGCGATTAATTTCAACAATGGGGTCGAAATTAGAATTGTCAATGATTTCTCGTCAAATCGTCCCGTGGAAATTTTGGGAATTTTTCAAAATATTGCCGCATCTTTCCGGTGTCACCGCCGGAGGTGCCCATTCGGTCCGCCCGACGTGGGGAAATCCTCGGAATCGTTAGTGTACTATGTATAGTTACAAGACTATATTTTATGTATTTGATTAATTTGATGTTATTAGAAAAGCTGTCGAGAAATGACGTATATAATGATCTCGTCAATAGAAACTCCATAATCTCGAAAAAAATACTTGTATTGGCGATATCACACTAATTCATTGTATAACAGTACTCCATAAAGCCGTTGTTGACATCACGGCCTGAACGACAAAGTGATTGAGAGCACACAACGTTTGGAATATTCAACGATTGTTTAGACCTTTTGCCTTGTTTAAGAGATATTGTACGAGCTGATGATATCGGCTAGACGAGAGGCTTCCTCTGAATAGTTGACTGGTGAAGCTGATGATACTTGGTACCGAACCCTAAACGATGTTAGCTACGGCTCTCTGGCCTGTATATTAAAGAATTCCCAGGAGCATACCTCTGTTGTTCTCCGTATGTGTCGATCTTGGCACGGCAGCGGAAATTCCAGGTGCGACAGTTGGCCTCCTGGAACACCTCCCCGAATGCGACGGGGTCATCCTCGTGAAGCTGCATCAAATCATCCGCCGACATTCCCATAATTAATCGTCCAGTTTCATCGAAGCAGCTAAGCCAAAGTTGACCAGTGTGATCGCTCACACTGAGCGGCATGATGTAACGATATTCGGGTTTGGGGTGGGATTTGTCGCACATCTCACAGCGCCATTGACCAGGGTCCAACTCAGTCACCTTTTTGTTGCATCGTTCAGACAGACAAGCCGGATAGCACCAGGTAGCATCCTGTTTGATGAAAACAACAGTTGCTTTCAAAGAGAAGTAATCAGGCTGCTCAGACATTCCAAGTTGCTCCTCGGTAACCTGAGCAACTGTTTTGAATCGATCAGACTTCATGTTCGAGTTGGTAGCACCAGAAAGAGATGCATGCGACGTGAAAGCTTCGGTTCGACCCTGAGCATCATACCATCCCTTCAGTCGGTGGGCTTCTCCAATGTCCGGATCGACGGTCATTGTGCCAGAGCTTAGCAAGCTGAGACTACGGCCACCGAAATCAGAGACCTTAACTCCCTTGAAAGCAACAACAGACTCTGGAGGCACGTTAAAATTGTTCGCGGTAGCGCCCCAGATAGTCAACCGCACAGAGAAGCCAGTGTTGTCGACCAGTGTAAGCTCTCGCTTGTCATAGGGCTTGCCCGTTCCCTTTGAAATAATTTGAGATGATTCACCAACTTCTTTCAAGATACCGATCACATCTGTAGTTGTGTCCTTCTCCACGGTCTGTAAATCTCCAACAGAGGTGAAGTTGAAGCGAATTTGGGGCACATCGCTTTGGTCCTCCGCCTATAAGCCAGCATAAGCAAATGGTCAGGGGGATATAGAGCGCATGTCAACTTACCTTCTCAACAACAGTATCCCGCTCAAAGGTAAGTTCATAGTCGTTGTTCAGGTTTGTGAACTGTTTCTTGGCCATCTGTACTCGACAAGGACTTGAAATGTAGTACACATTACCTTCCTGGAAAAGTTCGTAGAGCATATCGCACTGATCATTAAATCCAGTTGCGCGGATCTCGCCGCTATCATCCAGCAAGTTTACACTGAAAAGCTTTCCTTCGCCGTTCTTATTATGCCATGTTTTGATATTGGACTTGCTTGTGCAGCGGGCTTTGATTGTCCACTTGTTATTGTAGGGAGAAATGGCCTCAATAGGATGAATGGAAGCATGCGCAGAAGCTGCGGGTCCTCGTGCGGGCTGCGGACGATTTTGCTGTTGGGGCTGTGCGGCGGGCTTTGAGCCATAGAAGCCGTTACTTGACATCGTGGTCGGCTGGGGCTTTTCGTCTTCCTCGGCTTTGATCTCCAAGGGCTTCGGCTCTCCGATCTTCTCTGCTTCTCCTAGCTCCTTCAGGACTTCCAGGTCGAGAATGATCAGGATCCTGATTGAATATCAGTATGAAGCCACATTAAAGAGATTATCGCAAGCACACTCACTTTTTACCCTTAACCGAGTTGGCTTGGAAGGATTTCAACCGGACAAAACATCCCTTTCTGAGGGAACCGTCTGTAACCACATGGTTGGCTTCTTCTATAGCATTTAGCATATGTATGGATCAATTCATTGGGTTGGCTTCAGCATACGGCTGGCAAGCATCGTCTGAACATAGTTGGCAATGTCACTGAAAACAGCCCGATAGCGCTCTTGGTGGCCGGGTTGAGGAGGCAGAGGTTTGATCTGCACACATTGTACAATAGGCTCATGGACCTGGGGTTTGGTGTCGTCGAAAATGGCACTATATCAAAGACATATTAGCTCTTAGTCGAAGACTCGCCCTTAATTTCTTAAAAGGTCTTCAAATGACGTTTAGAACGTACCCAAGAGCCCCGACTGTTACTTGAGATGCAGCGTCAGCAGCCATCTTCCTTTTTCCTTTTCAAAAGATACTGGCAGTTGAAGATGTTGGAGATGGCGGCGAAAAGTCAAGCACCGAACCAGAGAGATGTGGATGATGAAGAGCCGCGACGCGTCGATTTTAACGCGTAGAGTGGTTTACGTGAGCCGCCAGTTTACGCCTCAGGCACCTGCCCCGCGCCGCGATTAGGTAATCTGATTTGCCCCCACGGTGGATAGCTCCTGCCTTGCTTTGACGTCGACGAGTGCCTGCCCTTTTTGCCTGTCTTTTTCTCGAATTTCCTCGTGACACGCCTTCGTTTTCTTGTTTCATTTCTTCTTCATTTCTATTTTTGTTTTCTTTTCTCTTTCGTTGTTACTCAAGTCTCGGGAGGAATCGCCATCAAACCCCACCAAACATCATCAAAGATGGCTTGCGTCCATGCGGAAGCTCCAGGTTGGTGAGAAGTGCAAGTCGTAATATTCCGTGGCTTGCTAACGAGATATCGTATAGACCTTGGTCCTCCCGGGCCCTTCCAGTCTGTGTATCGAGAGGATTGCACCCAGTGTTTTGATTCTATTGTAAGTTAAAAGGCTGGTTGACATGGTTCGCAAATATATCTAACGAATTCGGTTGGTTTGCAGGATGACGAGCTAGGCCTTAACGTGTGCCTGCAGTGTTTCAATGGTGGCTGTGTTGGGGACAGGGATCATGCAAGATTGCATTATCAGCGCTTTGGTCATTCGCTGGCTTTGAACATCAAGAGAACCCCAAAACAGATCCAGGTATATATTTGTTCCTTGCAAATGACAGAATTGTTCTTGGTCCTAATCCAAGCGATATTTAGCGTGACGAACCCCCGCCTAAGATTTCCAAACTCGCAATTGCGGCCGAAACGGAGGAAGATCGATACGATGTTGTTACATCTGTGACATGCTATGCGTGTGCGGTAGAGAACGTGGATAAAACATATGGAAACCTCCCAACGGTGATTGACGGTATTATGAATGCGATGACATTTTCCAAAAAAGAGGAGGTGAAGGCATGGGAGCAGGAATTTGTTCCTTGCGAGCATACCCTGTGCATGGTTCAACAAGAGAACGAGGGGAAGGACGGCAAAGGTAATCAGCGACTAGGTCGATGCAGACGATGACAAGGCTAACTTCGGATATAGATTCAAGCCAGTGTTCAGCATGTGATTTGAAGGAGAATCTTTGGCTTTGTCTAGAGTGTGGAAACGTCAGCTGTGGACGAAGCCAGTTTGGCGGGAGCAAGGGAAATTCACATGCTCTTGCTCATGCGGATGCTGTATCTCATTCCGCTGCTGTTAAACTTGGTTCTATCACCGCCGAGGGATCTGCCGATATCTATTGTTATAAGTGTAATGAGGAGCGCACGGATCCGGAACTCGCTGCACACCTCGCACATTGGGGAATCTATCTGGCCGGGCGTGAAAAGACTGAGAAGAGTTTGATGGAGATGCAAGTCGAACACAACTTGAAATGGGAATTTTCTATGACAAGTGAAGATGGACGTGAGCTACCTCCAGTCTTTGGCCCTGGATTTACCGGTTTATCCAACCTTGGGAACAGTTGCTATCTGTCAAGTATCCTACAGTGTATCTTCGCCACTCAAGGATTTCAAGAGCGATATTATTACCCTGCCAGCGAGCCACCATTCACCGACGCCCCAGCACAAGACCTTGAGACGCAAATGCGGAAGTTGGCAGATGGTCTTCTTTCCGGTCGGTATTCTAAGCCTGATCCTCGCCTTGCTGCGTCTGCCGATGCCTCCGAAATTGCCCACCAAAAAGGATTATCCCCAGCTATGTTCAAATACTTGGTTGGACAAGGTCATGAAGAGTTTGCCACAATGAGGCAACAAGATGCCTTCGAATTCTTGCTTCATGTGTTTAAATCAATCAGTTTATCGAAACAGCCGGAGGATAAAGTGAATCCAGTTCAAGACTTCCGATTTCAGGTGGAGCAACGGCTCCAATGCCTTAGCTGCAAAAAGGTCCGCTACAAGGTCGATGAGCAGGATAACATCTCTGTGGCAGTGCCCGCGCGTCGTCTTGAGGCTAACAAGGACCAGTTTGAGCCGGTAACCTTGGCGGAGTGCCTGGACATTTTCACTTCAGAGGAAGCAGTTGAGCTTACCTGCCCTGGCTGCAATAGTGACAAAGGTTTTTCTAAGAAGGCCTCTTTCAAAACATTACCTCGCGAACTAGCCGTCAACGCTCGTCGCTTTGAGCTAGTTAACTGGGTCCCTACCAAACTTGATATTCCTGTCATTGTAGATGACACCCCAGTCGACTTTGGGCGCTATCTGAGCAAAGGATACAATGAAACTGAGGAGCTCCTCCCTGAAGTTGAGGAAAGAGTCACGTTTGCTGCCAATCCGGGCATTATGGAACAGCTCATGAGTATGGGATTCCCCTCCCCTAGATGCGAGAAGGCCCTTCATGCTACTGGCAACGCAGACCCAGACGCTGCCATGAACTGGTTATTCGCACATATGGAAGACCCCGATATCGACGAGCCTTTGGTCCTAGAAAGTTCAACCAACAAAGCTGGAGGCACACAAGATGAGGGCAAAGTGGCACAATTAGGCGAGATGGGTATCGACCCTGCTAGAGCCCGGAAAGCTCTGGCTGCAACTGATGGCGATGTCATTCGAGCGGTAGACTGGGTCTTTACCCATCCTGACGATGAACTGGAGGAGCAGGGCGAGGTTATTGAACAGCATGGCACTCCCGGTTACAACAGCTTGCCAGCTTTTTATCAACTCCGGTCAATTGTTTGTCACAAAGGCACATCGGTGCATGCAGGGTGAGTTCTTTTTCCCACTAATTTACGCTCGGCATAATCAGACCTCAGAAGCTGACATATCTTAGGCATTACGTTGCTTTCGTTCGCAAAGCGCTTCCTGGACAGGATACTCTTTCTTGGGTTCTTTTCAACGATGAGAAGGTTGTTCAGGTCGAGGACATTGAGAGCATGAGAAAGACGGCGTATATGTACTTCTTCACACGGGTTTAGCTCAAGAGCTCAAGGGCATTGTCTTCAAACAGCTATAATTATGACATATCTTCGGTATCTACAAAAGGTCAAATTTCTACTAGACTTTTTGAAAGATTAGAAATAGAACCATTTCGACTTGTAGTACAGCAACACTTGCGTGACAAAATCAGACACAATATAAAAATCAAGATGACGTAAATCACAACCGAACCGGCTATCCCAACCGGCCGGCCATCCCCAAAATATATACTCCAAATATAAATTACATTATTAAATATCAACAACCGTATTGATTTAAGATACTGTATCAAAATATTGTACTCTTAATATTATAACTAGCCAGAATACCAAATATAGAACAAAAATAAATTCTGGCGGTCGAAATATCTGCATTTATCTTCAAAATCTGTAATTTATCTGTAATGGAACCAAAGGTCAAACTAGCACTTGTTGACTAGATAAGAGGATAATGGAAGAAAAAGAATAGAAGATCAATTCAATCATTTAGTAAGATACAGAGAGACTGATTCTTGAAGAAACTTCAAGAAATCCTATACATACAAACGAGGTTATTCAGCTAGCTCGTCACGTGGATATTTCGATATATATTCGTGTCCGATGCGGAATTGTAGTGCCAGGGTATCACGGGATCCCTGAGAATGAAAGAACAGTCTTGCTGAAGCGGTATAGTACAAGATCAATCTTATCTGAATGAAACAGCTCTGGTGCTACAACCCCGTTTTGGGTACGAATATATATCGAAGTATCTATATAACGAACTAGCTGAATAATCTCGTTTGTATATATAAGATTTCTTGAACTTTTTTCAAGAATCAGTTTTTTTGTATTTTACTCAATAATTGAATTGATTTTCTGAGATATTTTTTCTGAATTATATAGAATAGTAATATTAATCGATTCTGATCTGTACTGATAATATATCAATAATCTGATATTAATTATATTCAATTTATATTCGATTCAATTTAATTTTCAAAATCAAAATTGAATCAGATATTGAAAAAAAATATTCAGAATAGAATAATTAATTCTGATATTCTGATTTAAAAATAAATAAAATAAACTGATAAAATCTGAAAAATAAAGTTGTATATTTTGATATTGTACTAGGCTAGCAATATTATATATAAATAGATAAGTATATATCTGTTCAGTTATATACAGATATTCTGATACTAAAAATATCTATACAGTAACTGTAATCTATCAAAATAGTAGTTCTGGAATTTTACTGATTTCGAATTGATAACAGAATTGAAAAAAATAAAAATAAAACATTTAATTTTTAAACTAAAATTTCTAGAAAAATAAATATATAAAAGAAATTTTTATTTCAATATTGATTTATATCCGAAATTTAATAAAATCAAAATATTAAATTTATAACAGAAATAAAAATTCAGAATCAATAGTTTAATAAAATCTGAAAAATAAAATTGTATATTTGAATATTATACTAGACTAACAGTATTATATACAAATAAATAAATTGAGATCTGAGAAATAAAATTGTATATTTTGATATTGTACTAGACTAACAGTATTATATACAAATAGGTAAATATATATCTATTTAGTTATATATAGATATTCTAATACCAAAAATATCTATACAGTAATTATAATCTACTAAAATAGTAATTCTGGAATTTTATTTTTTTTCTATCTAGCTCAAAATATATCTATATATTCTATACTATAATTATAATATCTACAGAATAGTAGTTAGATACAAATTGTTATAATTGTAAATAATTTTCTAAATATATAAATAAAAATCAATAATAAATAAAAATAATAGATATAATATAAATATTTCAGTCGGTTTTTATTAATCAAAATAGTTTCAGAATTTTCTAAAAAAAAAATAAATAAATCAAAATAATAAGATCCCGGAACTACTATCTTGGTATAGTACAGCTACCGTACAGATATTCTGAATACTAGAATATCTGTATATAACCGAACAGATATATATTTATCTATTTGTATATAATACTGTTAGCCGAGTACAATATCAAAATATACAATTTTATCTCTCAGATTTTATATAGTAATATATTCTACTGAAATTAATCTTCTACAGTTGGTCTGAGAAAAATTTTATCGCTGTAATTACAAACAAAAAAATCTGTTCTATCTTTTACCAGAACAGCGAAATTCTGATTGAAGAAATCTACAAACAGATATTACTGTTATTTTTTTTGTCAATATCTATATTGTATCAGAAACAATATTATCGGAATATAACAGATACAATTGTAAAATCGGATTGATTTGATATTCCGAATTTCGAATAAATTGTATAATTGTATCAGTTTATACCAGTAGTATAATAATCGATAACAATATTAATAGATATAATTGATCGAAATATTTGGAATAATATAATATAAATATATTTTTCCAACTAAAAATAAAAAAAAAATTGGAATTTTCTACTACAGATATCAGAAAATAAAACAAATAATATCAGTCTAGAAATAAATAAAAAAAATATAGTCGATCAGATCCAAATATTTCCGGTCAATATTGTATTTTCAATCTAAAAAATTATTTATATTAGATACTATCAACTGTTTACAATATTTCAACAAAATATTCAAATTTTCTGTTTTTTCAGTTCTGATACTAAACAGATTCTATTTTTTTTTTCTAATATAATTTAAAATTATCGAATATTCTTCGATAATTCTGAAAATTATACAATTGAATATATTGAGATCCCGGAACTACTATCTTGGTAGATTACGGCCGCTATACAGATATTCTGAATACCAGAATATCTGTATATAACCGAACAGATATATATTTATCTATTTATATATAATACTGCTAGCCGAGTACAAAAACAAAATATACAATTTTATTTTTCAGATTTTATATAGTAATATATCTGTCTGAGATCAATCTTCTACAGTTGATCCGAGAAAAATTTTGTTGCCGCAACTATAAACAAAAAAATCTGTTCTGTTTTTTATCAGAATATCGAAATTCTGATTAAAAAAATCTACAAATAGATATTGCTATTATTTTTTTTATCAATATCTATATTGTATTACAAATAATACTATCGAAATACAACAGATACAATTGTAGAACCGGATCGATTTGATATTCCGAATTTTGAATAAATTGTATAATTGTATTATTTTATATTAGCAATATAACAATCGACAATAATATCAATAGATATAATTGATCGAAATATTTGAAATAATATAATATAAATATATTTTTCCGACTAAAAATAGAAAAAAAATCGGAATTTTTTACTATCGGTATTAGAAAATAAAACAGATAATATCAGTCTAGAAATAAATAAAAAAAAATATAGCTGACTGAATTCAAATATTTCCGGTCAATATTATATTTCCAATCTAAAAAATTATTTATATCAGATATTATCAACTATTTATAATATTTTAATAAAATATTCAAATTTTCTATTTTTTTAGTTCTGATACTGAATAGATTTTATTATTTTTTTTTTCTGATATAATTCAAAATTACCGAATATTTTTCGATAATTCTGAGAATTATATAATTGGATATATTTAGATAATAAAATAGTCTATACAATTTATCAAAAATATAAATCTGACTACTATAAAAATAATTGTATTAGAATAGAAATCTTCGATTTTATATTTACTAAATTGATCGATACAGAATAAAATCAAAAAATTTTTATTGAAAAAAATCAAATCTATTTATAATTATAATAGTATTTCTATAATACTATATATCAATTTCTATATAATTATAAATAATTTTTTACCAAAATCGAATATTTTATAGTAATTATATTGAAAAACAAAAATAAAATTATATATATCTATAGAATATTTATTAAAGATATCAATAATATATAGATTATATACAAAAAACAACAAAATCTAATTTTTAAAAATCCGATTGTAATTTAAAAAAAATTTCAAATACTGACTGATATAAAAATTTGATAAATATTTGAAAAAAACTAAAAAATAGAAAAAATTTATTCAGATATTATAGAAAAATAATCAATTATTTATAGAATATATTATTAATAAACAGAATACTGTTATTGATTACAAAAATATTATAATTACAGAAAATATTTTTATTCAATTTTTTTTATAGATATAAAAATAAATTTATAATAGAAATAAAAAAAAATATAAATAACTGATTATACTAAATAAAATTATTAAATAATTTATTATTTATAAATACAGTACAATAGTTATTGATTATATTAATTATAAATTAATTATAAATAGTAGTAATTCTATAGATCTAAATACTATATCTGTAATTTTAGAAAATTTTCAATCAAAACAATTTTGTATAAATATTGTATATTTTTACTGTAAACAATATAAATATATATATTGTAAATACCGGATACAAAAAATACAATTTAATCAATTAAATACAGTCAGAAAAAAATTGGAAAATTAGAAAAATCTAATAATATTAAAATATTTATTAGTTATCTAAAAAAAATTTCTGTTGTTCCAGAATTTCTGGATTTTCTGGATCTGTATATCTCCGGATCTTGAATCCAGATTTTACTGTTAATTATAGAAATTTTATTATTGTTCTATTATACTATAATTGGATTATCGAAAAATACTGTAACTGTTTATATATTGTTGAATAATAGAATTTTATATATTTTTATTTTTTTGAAAATATTGAAATAGATATTATATAATATATTCGAATATTTCGGAACAATTTTTTAAATTTATATATTAGACAATTAAATACTATATACTATAACTATAGTATATATATCTATAATTTTAGAAATATAATAAAATTATCTGAAAATATAGATTCTAGATTTTTTAGATTATTAGTTTGTATTAAAAAAAGATTTTTTTAAATATCAGAATCTATAGATTAATTGAATAATTTTTAAAATAAAATTATAAAATTATTACTGAATTTATATAATTAATACTATTTTTAGTTATAATTTTATTTCTCCGGAAAATTTTATTTTCAATTTTATAAATATTAAATAAACTGTAAAAATTTTATCGAAAAAACTATATAAATCTATATTTTTTATTATATAAATAATCGAAAAAAAAATAAATCAGTTGTAAATAATAAATTATTTCAATATATAGATCCGAATATCCAGAAAATTATATATTTTTATCCGGATATATTTCAAAAATTATTATTATTTAGTTTTTTTCCGGATTGATCTATTTTTTACAAAATCAATACAGAAAATATTTTTTCAGTCAATATCAATATATATTTTTTATCAGATAAAAAATTCTATAAACAGAAATATTAGATTGAAAATTTTTTCTATAAAAATCTAATTCAGCTGTTTTTAAATATTTAGAATTTTCCGATTATTTTTGTTTATAAATCTGATAAATTATAATATATATATATATATTAATTATTGAATATTAAATTGTTTATCTGAAAAAAACAGATATTTTTTACTGAAAATTCAGAAATTATTGGATTATATAGATATATTTAAAATATTATTAAAAATTGATTTTATATTGAAAAACTAATAGATTTATATAGATCAGAATTTGATTTCTAAAACTGTATTCAATATTATTTAGAATAAATATAAATAATTTGTAATATTATTTGAACTATATAATATTTCTATAATTTTTTAGACAATTAAAAATAAAATATTTTAATTTTATTCAAATTAGTTTATAATAATATATCTAAATAATATATTTATCTATTTCTGGAATTTTGATAAATATTGAAAATATTTATAAATAGTATTAGATATATTATAGAAAAATTAGTTAATTATTTAGTTATATAAATATTCAATTATTATATACAAATTAAAATTCTGTAATTATATTATTGATAATAGAAAAATATATTCTGTTTCTATCAAAATTGATATTATAGAATTATAGCCAAAATCGACTAATATATATAAAATTTATTAATTTATAGATTTTGCAATTTATTATTGATATTTTATTTGTAATTTTGTATATATTTATATACTATTATATAATTTATTCAAAAAATCTGATAGAATACTATAGTATCAAAAATTTTGTTTAGTTAATTAGATAATTGTATATAAAAATATTTTCTGTATTTTAAAAAAAAAATTTATCAAAATTCCGGTTTTTATTCAGATAGATTGTTCTAAACTATTTATTATCGAAATAGATATATCCAAATAGATTATCAGAATAATATTATTACAAAAAAAATAGATAACTATATTCAGTTGTATTCAACAGAAAAAAATTTCAGAATATTAAACTGAATTATTCTATATATTAAAAAAAATTTCTGATTATTAAAAAAATATTGTATAAATAGATTTAGTATATTGAAAACAGTATCTAAATTATTATTGTAATTGATTACAAAAAAACTAAAATATTTATAAATAACAAAAATTTATAATAAATAATTGATATAGTAAATCTATAAATTTTAAAAATATAATCTGATTATTTAGTACTGTAAAAAATCGGATATAATAATTTCTGATATATTAAACTGTAAATCTAATTTTATCGAAAATAGTTCTATAGATATATCGAAATTTTAATCGATATAAAATATTATTTTTGCTACTATATAGACAGTTTCTGATTTTTTATAAACTATAATAAAAATTTCTGAAAAAAATTGATTAATAGTTATTAATTTTTTTTTTAAAAAAAAATATTATTTGATAAATTTATTGTTCAGATAGTATTTCAATTTACTACAAATTTGAATTTTTAGATAAAACCGAATACTGAAACAGAAAATTATCAACTAATTTTTATTTATAATAATAGAATTTCTATTCTGTTTTTAGAAATTGTTTTTTGTAAAAAATTTTTATATTATTTATATAGAAAATATAGATATCTGAAATTTTCAGATTTATTGAATATTATCTGACTATATATATAGTAATTATAATTAAAACAAAATATAGAATAAACAGTATATTTGTATTTGGTTTACCAAATATTGTAGAATTTCTGAAAATTATTTGAAAAAAAACAGTACAATATATAGTTACTATAGATATACAATTTTTTCAGCAATAAAATATAGATTTTATCGGATAGTTATTAATTATATCAAATAGTAATAAATAGATTTTTATAGTTTAATCGATAATATTTTTATAAAATTATTGATAATTAAATTTATCAAATTATAAAATTTGTATTTAAATACAATAATATTTATTATACAAATCCGATAATATATAAATACAGAATATAGTTTTTACTATCTGATATATAGAATATATTTTTGTATATTAGATAATAATAATTTAATAATATTCAGTCTAATTACAGACCGGATCGAAAAACTGGAAATTCTGTTGAATATATAAATTAAAATCAATAAATTATTGTTTAACTGTATAATCAAATTAATTATATATATAACAGTCTAATTACAAAAATCAGTTTCCAGAAAAATATCTGGATATTAATATAGAACAAAAATAGAAAAAAATTTGAATATAAATAATTTGAACTGTACCGGATTCTGGAATTCTATCTATTTAGAATATATATTTTAGAAAAATCAAATAGTTATATACTATAAAATTTTATTAATAAATTTAGATTTCTGGAAACAAAAATAAAAGATCCGGAATAGTTATAGATATTTTCTATAATATAGAATATATTGAAATAATCGGAAATCAGTTTAAAATATTCCGAAAAAATTAGAAAAATTTTTGATACAGATAGTTTATTATTTTAATATTTGGATTTATCTATATTTATCCGGACAGAATAGAATAAATTTAGATACAATAGTATATACTATAAATAAATAGAAAAAAAATAATTACAAAATATATTATTGAAAAAAATCAAATAGAAACAGACTGAAATAAATTACTATTTAAAATTTTCAGAAATAATATTGAATATAAATTCGAATATAAAAATATATTGAATAGAAAAAATATTTTTTCGAAAAATATTTAAAATAGTTAGAATACTGATATCTATAAATATATATTGTTTAAAAAATCAATTACTATTATAATTTTTTCAGTTATAAAATAAAAAACTATAACTGAAAAAAAATTATATATTATAATTAATCGATTATAGAAAAAATATTATTGAAATAAAAAAATATAAAAATTCAATAACAAAAAAAATATTTCTGGAAATACCGAAATTCCAGAAAAAAAATAAAAATTTCAATTTTATATAAAAAAATTGAAAAATAGATTATCAGAAATTGATTTTTTTATAGATAGATTAAATTAATTATACTATTCTAAAAACTAATATAGTCAATTATTTTCGAATTTCAGTTATTAAATTATTTCGGAAATATAATTTCGAATATTATAACAAAATTTTCAAAAATTGTTTCTATAATCGAAAAAATAATTATTGAAATAATTATCTATAAAAAATATTTGTAGATACAGATTTGAGAAAAAAATTAGTTTCTAAAAACTAAATCTGATTGGAACAGAATAAATAGAAATAATAATTACAGAATAGTAATAAACAGTAATAGAAAACAATTTTTATTGAAAATATTTTTTGAAAATATTAGAACAACTGAAACTATATAAAATAAAATATTCGGAATTTATCTGACAAAAAATATCTAAAACAAAATCGAAATAATTATTATTTTTAAAATCTATAAACAGTCAATATCAGAACCGATAGAAAATTAAATAAAATTTATAGAATAAATAATTATAATTATTGTTCTAAAAATTATAATTGATATATAATTTTTCAAAAACAAATCCAGATAGTAATACTATAAAATAATAAAAACAGAAAATTTTCTGACAGAAATTATATTTACAATAAATATAGTTAGACAGAACTACAATATCAGTATATTAAATATAAACTAAATAAAACTGAATAGAACTAGAACAAAATTTCGGACTGATATATTAATCAATATTGCGAAAAACCGGCTGAATATATATATTCTGATTTATTTTGATATCCGTTAAAAATAGAATAGAATTATTGTTAATATCTAGATTAGTCAAAACTAGATTATAAAAATTAGTCAAATATATCAGAACAAAACAAAAAAAAATTTATATTGTTTTTTTTACTATTATTTTCTATAGATTTGAATATTATTTTATATACAGAAATATATAGAACCGAAAAGATTTTACAAAAAATATTTTTGAATACAGATAAAAATAGTAAACTAAATAAACAATATTTTCTGATAAAAAAAATAACTGTAAACTGAACAGAAATACAGAAATATTTGAAAAAAAAAATATATTGTTATTATTGTTTTTGACTGTATAAAAATAGTTAATTAATATAAAATTATAGATAAATATCGATAAATTTACAATTGAAAATATATTTATATAGATAACTATATTGAATAGAAACAGAAATTTTGGATTTGGATTCTAATATAGAAAATTAATCAGCTATTCTAAAAAAAAATAGAAAAAAATTTATCTATAATTGATATATTTGGATATACCGGAACTGATAAAACAAAAAACAGATAATAATAATAAAAAAAATAAAACTAATAGAAAAAACAGTATATAAACAATTGAAATAGATAAAAAAAATTATAATAAAAAAATATAAATAGATAAAAATATACAGTTCTGTTATATCTTTTTTATCTGTATTATTACTGTATTTTTTTCCGATTAGAAATATAAAACTATCAATAAATACTATATAATAATTTTATATCCGACTGTAAATAACTGTATCCGATATTAGACAAAAAAAATACAGACAATTTTATCGGAAAATCAAAACAGAAAATAGTAAAATATAAATATTTTTAAGATTTTTAAACAAAAAACAATTTCAATCGATATTACTAATACAAAAAATAGAAACAATAAATAGAATAAATTGGATCAGTAAATATCAGAATATAATTTAAAACAAAAATAAATACAAATAGAAAAAAATCAAAATAATTATTTGAAAAAAAAATTCTTTTCTACTATTTCAATATTTTTATCCGATTTTAATTGACTATTTTTTTCAAAAAAAATTTTTAATCGAATTTATTCATTTTCTAAATAGACAATTATATCTGGAATATATATTAGAATAAAATAAATAATTAATTAATCTGTATTAGATCAGATTTTAGAATCTGTCCAAAAAAAATTAGAAAATCTAAATAGAAAAACTCCAGTCAATTATTAATTTTTTTTGAATTTCTATATTATCGATTGATACTGAACTGGAATATATATAGAAAAACTGAATAAAAAATAATCTGGATTGATTTTTTCGAATTGAATTAACAGAAAATCGAAAAAATTTATTCGAAAATTATAATAAATCAATTCGATATTGAATATACAGTTAGAACAGAAATCTTTAAAAAATATATTTCTGTTTACTACTATCGCAATATAATTATCGAAAAAACTATAATTATTGTTATAAAATATATAAATATATCTGGAAAAAACTATTATTTCAATATATTATACAAAAACTATATACAGTTATTGAAATTTTCTACAATTTTTTAGATCCGAATATTAATCAATTATCCGAAAAAAAATCTATAATTAGTAGATTGCAGTTCAATTTAGTTGAAAAAATAGAAATTATAGAATTATATAAAATATTCAAATTTATATCTATAATCAGATATTAGTATAAAAAAAAAGAAAAAAAATTATAGAAATTTATATTTAGTTATTTAATAACTGACTGAAAACAGTACTATTATACAATAAACAGAAATTATTAATTTACAGAAATTTATTACTGACTATAGAATCAGAATCTAATCAGACTATAATTATTTCAAAATAGAAAATACTAATTGAAAACTATTAGTACTAAAATATTGTATTAGATTGAATATAAATTTATCTATTTTAAAAAAAATAACAAATATTGAAAAAATAGAAAATCTCTATCTGGAACAATACAAATTTTGATAAAAAATAATAAAATTTGATTGAAAAAAACTACTGAACTGATTAATATATATAAAAATATACAGATACAGTAAAATTTATCTGATTTAAAAAATCCAGCGAACAATAATAAAATAGAAATTTTCGATCAAAATATCAGAAAAAAAAATAGTAAAAAAAAATATATATATATATATATAATCCCGAATTTGAGAACAAACGGATCCAATCTGGAACAAAAAAAAAATTTCCAGATAGTATAATATAGTAATCTCCGGTAAATAATACAGTCGGCAGTAAATAGAATCTATCAGACAATATAAATTGATTATTCTGAACTATTCTGGTTTGTTTATTTTTTTTAGAAAATAATAAAATTATCTCGACCGGCAAAAACCAGCCGGAATTACTATTTTATATCTACTATATTTATTATTATCGGTTTTTATTAATATATTTAGAAAATTGTTTACAATTGTAATAAATTATATTTAAACAGTTATACCGTAAATATACAGTTACAGTATAAAATATATAGATATATTTCAAACCAGATAGAGAAAAATAAGATTCCGGAACTACTATTTTGGTAGATTACGGCTGTTGTACAGATATTCTGAGTACCAGAATATCCGTATATAACCGAACAGATATATATTTATCTATTTGTATATAATACTGTTAACCGAGTACAATATCAAAATATACAATTTTATCTCTCAGATCTCAATATTTAGATAATAAAACAGTCTGTATAATTTATTGAAAATACAAATCTAGTTACTATAAAAATAACTATATTAGAATAGAAATTTTTGATTTTATATCTATTAAATTAATTGATACAGAACAAAATTAAAAAATTTTTGTTGAAAAAAATCAAATCTATTTATAATTATAGTAATACAGTTTTTTATAATACTGTATATCAATTTCTGTATAACTATAAATAATTTTTTACCGAAATCGAATATTTTGCAGTAGTTATATTGGAAAACAAAAATAAAATTATATATATCTGTAAAATATTTATCAGATATACTAATAATATATAGATTATATATAAAAAATAACAAAATCTAGTTTTTGAAAATCCGATTATAATTTGGAAAAATTTCAAATACTGATTAATATAAAAATTTGACAAATATTTAAAAAAAACTAAAAAATAAAAAAGATTTATCCGGATATTATAAAAAAATAATCAATTATTTATAGAATATACTATCAATAAACAGAATATTATTATCGATTGCAAAAATTCTGAATATTATACTATACTATACTATACTATAGTATATTATACTATAGTAATATCGGCTATAATAACCAATACAATTACCGATAGTAGTAATATTACTAATCGCTATATAGAATCTAATAGAATTGACTATATAGCAATTCTTTCAGAATTGATCAGATAACTGATTAGATAACTGATTCTATTTACTATTGTCAAATTAATATAAATAGAACTGTTATTCCCCGGTCTAGATAAAAGAAATTATCTTCTCTATTTTATTTCAATCTCAACAATTCAAAAAAATTTTCTATTTGGAACTACTTTTCTCTGCTACTAAAACTACTAGTCTATTCTATTACTAGTCTTTACAAAAATATTACAATTACAAAAAATATTTTTATCCAATTTTTTTTTATAGATATAAAAACAAATTTACAACAAAAATAGAAAAAAAATATAAATAATTGATTATATTAAATAAAATTATTGAACAATTTATTGTTTATAAATATAGTACAATAGTTATTGATTATATCAATTATAAATTATTTACAAATAATAATAATTCTATAGATTTAAATACTATATCTACAATTTTAGAAAATTTTTAATCAAAAATTTTATATAAATATTGTATATTTTTACTATAAACAATATAAATATATATATTATAAATACCGGATACAAAAAATACAGTTTAATCAATTGAATATAGTTGGAAAAAAATCGAAAAATTAGAAAAATTTAACAATATTGAAATATTTACTAATTGTCTAAAAAAAATTTCTGCTATTCCGGAATTTCTGGATTTTCTGGATCTGTATATTTTCGGATTTTGAATCTAGATTTTGCTATTAATTATAGAAAATTTATTGTTATTTTACTGTACTATAATTAGATTATCGAAAAATACTGTAATTGTTTATATATTATTGAACAGTAGAATTTTATATATTTTTATTTTTTCGAAAATATTGAAACAGATACTGTATAATATATTTAAATATTTCGGAACAATTTTTCAAATTTATATATTAGACAGTTGAATTCTATATATTATAATTGTAGTATATATATATATATAATTCTAGAAATATAGTAAAATTATCTGAAAATATAGATTCTAGATTTTTTAGATTATTAGTTTATACTAAAATTTTTTTTTCAAATACTAGAATTTGTAGATCGATTAAATAATTTCTAAAATAAAATTATAAAATTGTTATTGAATTTATATAATTAATACTATTTCTAATTACAATTCTATTTTTCTAAATAGTTTTATTTTCAATTTTATAAATATTAAATAAACTGTAAAAATTTTATCAAAAAAACTATATAAATCAATATTTTTTAGTATATAAATAATCGAAAAAAAAATAAATCAATTGTGAACAAGAAATTGTTTCAATATACAGATTCGAATATTTAGAAAATTATATATTTTTATTCGAATATATTTTGAAAATTATTACTATTTAATTTTTTTTTAGATTAATCTATTTTTTACAAAATTAATACAGAAAATACTATTCTAATCAATATCAATATATATTTTTTATTAGATAAAAAATTCTACAAACAGAAATATCAGATTGAAAATTTATTCTATAAAAATCTAATTCAGCTGTTTTCAAATATTTGAAATTTTCCGGTTATTTTTGTTTATAAATCTGATAAATTATAGTATATATATTAACTATCAAATATTGAATTATTTATCTGAAAATAACAGATATTTTCTATTAAAAATTCAGAAATTATTGAATTATATAGATATATTTAAAATATTATTAAAAATCAATTTTGTATCAGAATACTAATAAATCTATATAGATTAAAATTCAATTTCCAAAATTATATTTAATATTATTTAAAATAAATATAATTTACAATATTGTTTAGACTATATAATATTTCTATAATTTTTTAGATAACTATAAATAAAATATTTTAATTTTATTTAAATTAGTTTATAATAATATATCTAAATAATATATTTATCTATTTCTAGAATTTTGATAAATATCAAAAATATTTATAAATAGTATTAGATATATTATAGAAAAATCAGTTAATTATTTAATTATATAAATATTCAATTACTATATATAAATTGAAATTCTGTAATTATATTATTAATAATAGAAAAATATATTCTGTTTCTATTAAAATCGATATTATAAAATTATAGTCGAAATCGATTAATATATATAAAATTTATTAATTTGTAAATTTTGCAATTTATTATCGATATTTTATTTGCAATTTTATATATATTTGTATATTGTTATATAATTTATTTAAAAAATCTGATAAAATATTACAGTATCAAAAATTTTATTCAGTTAATTGAACAATTATATATAAAAATATTTTCTATATTTTAAAAAAAAAATTTATCGAAATTCTGGTTTTTATCCAGATAGATTATTTTAAACTATTTACTATCAAAATAGATATATCTGAATAGATTATTAAAATAATATTATTACAAAAAAAAAACAGATAACTATATTTAGTTATATTTGACAGAAAAAAATTTCAGAATATTGAATTGAATTATTCTATATATAAAAAAAAATTTTAACTATTAAAAAAATATTGTATAAATAGAATTAATATATCGAAAATAATATTCAAACTATTATTGTAATGAATTACAAAAAACTAAAATATTTATAAACAATAAAAATTTATAGTAAATAATTGATATAATAGATCTATAAATTTCAAAAATATAATCTGATTATTCAGTACTGTAAAAAATTGGATACAATAATTTCTGATATATTAAACTACAGATTTGATTTTATCGAAAACAGTTCTGTAGATATATTGAAATTTCAATCAATATAGAATATTATTTTTGCTGCTATACAGACAATTTCTGATTTTTTACAAATTATAATAAAAATTTCCGAAAAAAATTGATTGACAATTACTAAATTTTTTTTTTTAAAAAAAAATATCAGTTGATAAATTTACTATCCGGATAATATTTCAATTTACTACAAATTTGAACTTTTAGATAAAACCGGATACTAAAACAGAAAATTGTTAACTAATTTTTATCTACAATAATAGAATTTCTATTCTATTTTTAAAAACTATTTTCTATAGAGATTTTTTATATTATCTATACAGAAAATATAGATATCTGGATTTTCCAGATTTATTGAATATTATTCGACTATATATATTCTGAATATTATACTATACTATAGTATATTATACTATAGTAATATCGGTTATAGTAATCAATACAATTACCGATAGTAATAATATTACTAATCGCTATATGGAATCTAATAGAATTGACTATATGGCAATTCTTCCAGAATTGATCAGATAACTGATCAGATAACTGATTCTATTCACTATTGTCAAATTAATATAAATAGGACCGTTATCCCCCGGTCTAGATGAAAGGAATTATCTTCTCCATTGTGAAGACTAGTAATAGGATAGACTAGTAGTCTTGGTAGCAGAGGGGAGTGGTCCCAAATAGGAAATTTTTTAAATTGTTGAGATTGGAATAAAATAGAGAAGATGATTCCTTTTATCTAGGCCGGGGGGTAACGGCCCTATTTATATTAATTCGACGATAGTGAATAGAATCAGTTATCTGATCAGTTCTGAAAGAATTGCCATATAGTCAATTCTATTAGATTCTATATAGCGATTAGTAATATCACCACTATCGGTAATTGTATTGATTACTATAGCCGATATTACTATAGTATAATATACTATAGTATAGTATAGTATAGTTTAATACTCAGAGCCCCTCTTAATCTTTATTTTATTTCTTTGATATAATATAAAGATTATAAATAAATATTATATCTGCCATATTATTTTAGGGTATAATAAATTAAATACATTTTTAGTAGTGTTTTTTGTTATAATATCAGCGATATTATCTTTTGTTGGTATTGACACAATTTTAATCATATTGTTTTGTATAGTATCTCTGGTATAATAATATATAATATCAATATATTTAGATTGTTTGTGGAATTCAGGATTTTCAGCCAGTTTTTTGGTACTTTCATTATCCACTAATATAATAGATATACTATCAGTAGTATAGTCTAATTTTAATATATTATTGAAATAATTTAGTATATTGTTCAAATAGATAGCTTCTTTGGTAGTTTCTTTTAATACCATATATTCTGATTCATATATTGAGAGGACAACTGTTGTTTGTAATTGGCTATTCTATAATATAGAATTTGTTATTCCTAGATTATTTGATAAACTGAATAGATAGCCAGTAGTAGATCTTCTGTTATTGAGATCATTACCCCAATCAGTATTACAATAGTTTTTTATATATAAATTATCGCTATTACAATTATAGATAATACCATAATTGTTGTGGTACAAGAGATAGTACCAGATATTGGCTAAAGTATCAAAATAATGTAAATCAGGATTTGATATAAAACAGATACAGTTTATAACAGCAAATATTATATCAGATCTAGTTTTTAATACCAAATATAGTAGTGAACCAATTTGTTTTTGATAGTTTTTAATATCAATATTACTGGTCTGTGTTATATTTTTATAATATTTAACACCAGATTTGACAGATAGATTGGTTGGTTTATATAATTTATTATTGATAACAATATTATTATTATTATTATTGTTATTGTTGTTATTATCAATATCACCAATATTATTAATAAATTTATTTAATATTTTATTGGTATAATTGATTTATAATATTGTCAGTTGTTTGGTTTTATAGTTTATATTAATATTATTATCTAGAAAGATAGTAATTTGGCCAATTTCATCTAATTGAATAGTATTAGATATTTGATTGGCCAATTCTTTGATATAAACCAAATCTTTGTATAGTATTAAAATATTATCCATATAGTATATTATAATACAGCTATCTTGTAAATTAATATAAATCTCTTTATTATATATAAATACTTTAAATTGTAAAACATTTAATATATTTTTTTAGATATTTATTCCATAATCGAGGAAATTGTTTCAGACTATATAGTACTTTATTTAGTTTAGTATATTTATTGTTATATTGTTTGTTATTGTATGGACCAATTGGTAGTATTGTATATATTTCAGTATCAATATTAGTATAGCAAAACTTATTTTTAATATTATATTGCCATATATATAGACATTTGTTAACAGCTATTAATAATAGTATATACCAGATTTCTGTTCGGTATATTGATAAAAAGATCTCTAAAAGAAATCGATATCTAATTTCTGATTGAAATCCTGAATAACCTATCTTGTTTTATAGCGGATAGTATTATTCCCATTTGTAATATAGCTTTTGTTATTGTTATTGTTATTGTTATTATTATTATTTATTCTTTTTATAATAGATTTTATTTTAGATATCCAACGGCCAGATATCGGTTTAATATTGGGTGGTATATCAACAATATTCCAGGTATATTGATTGACTAAAACTGTATTTTCTTCTAAACAAACCTTTTCCCAATATAGCCAATCAGAGTTTTTTATAGTATCTTTTATATTGCTAGACTTTTGAAGATTGGCAATTGTTAAAGTAAATGGCAATAGACTTTTAGCTATTGGCCGGCAAATATTATCAATAATAGTATCAGATATAGTATATATATATTGTTTTATACTATTATCGTTATTATTATTGTTATTATTTATACTACTGTTATTAGTAGTATAAATAGTATTAATATTGTTGGTATCTTTTGGTATTTGAATTTCAATTTGATGATTTGGATCACTTGCAATTTTAGTTTCAACTTGCGTCCTAGTTTTAATATAGGATTGTTGATTTATAAATTTAGATTTTCTAGATTTAATATCTAGATCTAAATTTATTGATTTATTATTGTTATTGTTGTTATTGTTATTTGATATTGAATCAGTATAGAATTTGTTATTAATAATAGTAGTATCTCTTACTATTATTGTTATTCTTTTATTTGGTATATATAATTTATAGTGGCCAAAGTAAATATAATCTACTAATATAGCTGATTCTTGTTTATTATTCAATTTATTAATCTGTTGATTAATAGTATAATAAGCAAGTGAACCCCAGATTTTAATATTATTATATATATTGATACTGGGTTTTATATTATAGTATAATTCAAATGGTGTTTTGAATTTTAATACTGAATAGGATATTATATTATATATATATATAGCAGCCAGTAAGAGTTTACTCTATAAATAGCTAGGTAATTTGCTATTTATTAGTATTGTTCTTATTTTATTTATTAAAGTAAGATTTATTCTTTCAATTAGATTATTTGGTTCTTTGGTATAAATAGGGCTTGTTGAATGAATAATATTCTTTTTGGTAGTAAATTCATTTAATATTTTATTGATATATTTAGTACTGTTGTCAGTAAACAGTTCTTTGATATTAATACCAGTTTGATTTTTTATTAAAATAGCAATTTTTTTGAATACTAACAAAGTATTATTTTTGTTTTTTAATAAACTGACAAATAAGTATCTTGATATTTTATCAACAAACGTTATATAATATTTATAATAATTATAGATAGATAGATTTTTTGGGTCACCAATATCGGAGTGTATTTTTTTATCTATTTTATATATCAAATTATTATTTGATTGTTTGTTGATATACTGTTTGGTTTTTGTTTTTAGACAAGTGTTACAGTTATATAATTTTTTGTATAGTATATTATATAGTATATTTTTATTATATATATATTTTATAATATAGGATAATAGTTTAGAATCTAGATAGTCTAATTTATTATATCAATCCTTGATATCAGTATTATTATTATTGTTTAACAATAATTTGTTTGATATAGTATTGATTGTATTGTTAGAATTATTAGATATAGAATATAATATCTTAGTATTGGTATAATATAAATTTGTTTTATAATCTTTTATTGTACAACGAGTGTCTCTGAATAGAGATATACTGTTGGTTTTAAAAATAGCAATACTATTTAATTTAGTAGTACTTAATATATTTATACCTAATTCAGATATATATAATATATTATATATTATATATATAAAATTTTGGTTTGTTAATATAGCAATTGATTCTTTTATATTGATTTGTTTATTTAGTATTTTGTTCCAACGAACAGTTTGTTTTGTTGGTTTTTTAGTATAAAAATAGCTAATATTACTAATAACAGATACAGTAACAGCTGTATCAATAACAAATTGACAGATTGGACCAATTTTGTAGATGGAATTACTATTTTGGTGGATTAAATTATCTGTTATTTTATTATTATTAATATCAATTTGTTTGTTATTAGTATTTGAGATTGTGTTTACTTTATCAATATTAAACAGTATATTATCAATATCTATATCAAATTTGTTTTTGTTTTGAATAACTGGTTCAGTTTGATCTGATTGATCTGTTTGACCGGTTTGGCCTGATTGATCTAATTGGTCAGTATTATTAGTAGAACTGCTATTATTTAATATAGTATTAATAATAGTCTGGTTCTTTTTCTGAGTTTCGAGACTATACTCGGATTTTGGATATTTTGTTTTGTTTGTATTGTTTGTTCTGTTATTCCACCAGAAAGAATGTTTGTCAGAATATAGATAGAAGTATCGATCTGTTATATAATTGGTTATATGGTAGTTCTGGCAAAATTTACTCTTATAGAACTGTTTTTTCTATATTCTGCTATTTGATCTAAATTTACTATTAGTTCTAAAAGATTTAGAGTTTAGAATTTTAGGTCTAGGATTTTTGTTGTTATTCTTTTTGTTAATACTGTTAATAGTATCAATTTTTTTGCTATATAATTTATCAATTAAATATTTAACCAATAAATCAAAAATATAGATAGTAGAGTTATTATATAATAATTGTATAATATATTGAATAAAAACAGTATAATTGTTATCCAAACTGTTTAATATCTATACTATTATAATCTGATTAGGTAGTATAATATTTTTGGATATTAAATTATTGATTAGCAATTTGATTTTATTCAAATAGATCTCTATACTGTCGTAATCGGCCAATAAAATATTAAAGAATTGTTTCAATATAAGATATTCAGTTGTAAAATCCTTTGGATTATAGATATCTCTTGGGATTTACCAAATCCTAATTGTATTTGTCTTGTTTTTTATATACAATAAAAAACTGTTCTTATATAACAATTTGATAATAGCTAATATCTTTTTGTTTTTAGCTATCGGTATAGTATTCAAATTGAAATCAGCTGGTAGTTCACTATTTGCTGGTATATTATCAAAATCTAGATTATCTTTAACTAATAGAGTATATATTCTAATAGTCCAAATGGTATAGTTGTCAGTGCTATTCAATTTGGTAATCTCTATTTTAGGTAGAGTTGCTATATTGATATATATATATATATAATAGTTATTGATGGTATCAGATTTTGATCTTAGATAAGATTGACTTTCAGATAAGATTAATCTTAGATAAGATTAACTTTCAAATAAGATTAAACTTTAAAATAAAATTCAATCTTCCGGTAAAATATCGGATAAATATCAGTAATATATCGGAGAAACTGTAGTTGTTCCTCAACTGGATAATTATATTATATAATATATATCGTGATATAAATTATAGATATAACTTTACGATTGTCTAAATAGGAAAAAGTAGTTAGCAGTAGTAATCCAGGCTTATAACCTGTGAAGACTAGTAGTAGGAATAACTAATAGTCTTAGTAGCAGAGAGGAGTAGTCCCAAATAGGAAGTTTTTTGAATTGTTCAGATTGAAATAAAATAGAGAAGATGACTTTTTTTCATCTAGGCCGGGGGGTAACGGCCCTATTTATATTAATTTGACGATAGTAAATAGATTCAGTTATCTGATCAGTTATCTGATCAATTCTGAAAGAATTGCCACATAGTCAATTCTATTAGATTCTATATGGCGATTAGTGATATCACCACTATCGGTGATTATATTGATTACTATAGCCGATATTACTATAGTATAATATACTATAGTATAGTATATAGTATAGTATAGTATATAGTATAGTATAGTATAATATTCAGAAAAATAGATATTGTTAACAAAAAATATATCAACAACAATCTACTGACAATATATAAAATTCTACTGTATTTTTATTACTAGAAAAACTACTATTATTATTACTATTTCTATTTCTATTGCTGCTATTACTATTATTATTATTGTTTCTGATTCTGTTCTGATTATTTTTTGAAACAGATATTATTTACTGTTTTTTTTTACAGATTATAGTCTATTTTGTTTTGATTTTAATAGTAATAGATTAACCAGTTTTTGATAATAAAATTTTAGTTTTGGTTATCTATATAGATACTATAGTTATAACAGTATAATTAACTAATACAGATATATCGAAAATATTTCGAAAAAAAAAATTTTTCCAGTATAATTTTCTGAAGAAATCGGATTTTGCTGATTTTTTATATCTATTTTTATTTTTAAACAAAAAAGTTCTATAGTTTTTATTTACAGTATAATTTTTTATTGTTTAAAACAGTTACAGTTCAAAATCGATTCTACTATAGTCCGCCAGATTTTTTTATATAATTTTTAGTTTTTCAAACATATATCTGAAAACAGATTTTACAAAAAAAAATAATTACAGAATTTCTGACAATAAAAAAACTATTCCGGTGAAAAATATAGTATAAAATCAATTGTATCTGAATAAAATATTTCTGGTACTACAATTCCGTTTCAGATATAAATATATATTGAGATTTTTACGTAACGAACTGACTGAATAATTTTGTATACAGGTATAGAATTTCTTGAAAATTCTTCAAGAATCGGTCTCTGTATATTCTACTAAATAATTGAATTGATTTTCTATTCTTTCTCTTCTATTATTCTCTTATCTAGTCAACAAGTACTAGTTTGTATCTTAGTGCTATTACAAACTGAAATATTGGAATTATTGAGAATATAAATACAAGAATAAGATTAATTATATATACTAAATCTGAAATTAATATTGATTTTTTTTTCTTGTTTATTTATTCTCAGAATTAAAAATAGATACTGAAACAATGGATAGATAAATATTTATTTATATATATTAACTAAATTTGAATATATTTCTTAAACCAGTTCAAATACAACCCATTTTAAACTCTAGTTTTTGCTATCTGTTTGCGCATTGTTTCTCGATTAAAAGACTGGCTCACAATCAAAACAAAAATAGACAAAGATTGGTCCCAGAGGGGGTCGAACCCTCGACTTTCACGTTATTAGCATGACACTCTAACCAACTGAGTTATGGAACCTATCTATAATAAATAAAGAAAATTGATTTCTATATAACAAATAATATATTAATTTCGTAAATTAAATAACGTATCCTGCCTAGTGGGTTCTTTTATCCAATTTTATCTTTACAATAATCATTAATTTTACCAAAAGCTACATTTTTTTTGGTATATTTCTGTCAATCTGTTATTCATTCAAGATTGCTCTGTCTTGTACTTCAAATTTTTTTATTAATTTCCAATAGTAGAATATATACATTATCAATAAAGTGGATAAGAAAAGAATCGTATATTGAAAGGTATATCAATTAATACATTTGATTGAATAATATATAATATAACCTTTTTCTAAAACTCAGTATTATAGATACATCCAATCGAATTTTTTGACTAATTGTTGAAAATAAATATAATTTCAATTCTGTGAAGAGCTGTGGCAGATTTGATACAATTTAGACTAGACCAATATACTGTTTACAGTAATCTTGAAAATGAAAAACTATCTATATATCACTGTGTATTTCCGCGGAGTAGAGTATATACTATCATATATTTATATATCGGATTCAGATCTGTTACAATACTTTTCTTCTAATATCAATATTTCGCTGACAGAGTAGGTTTTATTCTGTACAATTCTAATATTTAATCAAACTCTTTCTCGAAGATTCTATATATCATAGAATTTTTGATTTTCTTTTCTATTTTTCATATTTTTTTCTGTATAATCAATCTATTTTGTCAAAATTTTGCTCCGTATATTTTTGATCAATACTTTTTTCCTAATCTAGTATTATATCAAATTTATATTCTAGATTTCTGTCAAATTCTATTTATCAAAATTATATATTATCGATAATCTAAAACAAAACCAATTATTCACTATAAATATATTAGTTGGATATAAATACAAAATAGATATCAACTAATATATAGAATCAAACTCTATATAATATAAATATTGTTACTATACTGAGATCTGAGAGATAAAGTTGTATATTTTGATATTGTACTCGGCAAACGGTATTATATACAAATAGATAAATATATATCTGTTCGGTCACGTACAGATACTCTGATATTCAGAATATCTGTACGGCGGCTGTAATCTACCAAAATAGTAGTTCCGGAATCTTATTCTCCTATCTGGTTTGAAATATATCTATATACTTTATACCGTAACCGTATATTTACGGTATAGCTGTTTAGATACAATTTGTTACAATTATAAACAATTTTCTAAATATATCAATAAAAATCGATAATAACAAATATAGCAGATATAAAATAGTAACTCCGGCCGGTTTTTGCCGGTCGAGATAATTTTATTATTTTCTAAAAAAATAAATAAACTGGAATAGTTCAGAACAATCAATTTATATTGTCTGACAGATTCTATTTACCGCCGACTGTACTATTTACCGGAGATTGCTATATTGCGCTATCCGGAAATTTTTTTTTTGTTCCAGATTGGATCTGTTTGTTCTCAGATTCGGAATTATATATATATATTTTTTCTGTTTTCTACAGATTTTTTTTTTTACTATTTTTTTTTTATCCGATATTTTGGTCGAAAATTTCTATTTTATTATTATTTGCTGAATTTCTCAAATCAGATAAATTTTACTATATCTGTATATTTTTGTATATATTAATTAATTTGATAGTTTTTTTCAATCAAATTTTACTATTTTTTGTCAGAATTTATATTATTCCGGATAGAGATTTTCTATTTTTTTAATATTTGTTATTTTTTTTAAAATAGATAAATTTGTATTCAATCTAATACAATATTTTAGTATTAACAGTTTTTAATCAGTATTTTCTATTTCGAAATAATTATAGTTTAGTCAGATTCCGATTTTATAATTAGTAATAAATTTCTATAGATCGATAATTTCTGTTTACTGTACAGTAATATTGTTTTTAATTAGTTATTAAATAACTAAATATAAATTTCTATAATTTTTATTTTATTTTTTTATATTAATATCTGATTACAGATATAAATTTGGATATTTTATACAATTTTGTAATTTCTATTTTTTTGATCGAATTGAATTATAATCTATTGATTATAGATTTTTTTCGGATAATCGATTAATATTCGGATCCAAAAAATTGCAGAAAATCTCAATAACTATATATAATTTTTGTACAATATATTGGAATAGTAGTTTTTTCCGGATATATTTATATATTTTATAGCAATAGTTATAGTTTTTTCGGTAGTTATATTGCAATAGTAGTAAACAAAAATATATTTTTCAGAAATTTCTGTTTCAACTGTATATTCAATATCGAATTGATTTATTGTAGTTTTTGAATAAATTTTTCCGATTTTCTGCTAATTCAGTTCGAAAAAATTAATTCAGATTATTTTTTGTTCAGTTTTTCTATATATATTCCAATTCGATATCAATCAGCAATACAGAAATTCAAAAAAAAAACTGACAATTGATTGGAATTTTTCTATTTGGATTTTCTGATTTTTTTTTTGATAGATTCTAGAATCTAATCTAATACAGATTGATTGACTGTTTATTCTATTCTAATATATATTCTAGATATAATTGTTTATTTGGAAATTGAATAGATTCGGTTGAAAAATTTTTTTGAAAAAAATAGCTAATTAAAATCGGATAAAAATATTGAAATAGAAAAAAAAAAAAATTTTTAAATAATTATTTTAATTTTTTTCTGTTTGTATATATTTTTATTTTGAATTGTATTTTGATATTTACTAATTTAATTTATTTTATCTATTGTTTCTATTTTTTATATTAGTAATATCGATTGAAATTGTTTTTTGTTTGAAAATTTCAAAAATATTTATATTTTTACTATTTTCTGTTTTGATTTTCCGACAAAATTGTCTATATTTTTTTTTGTCTAATATCGAATACAGTTATTTATAGTTAGATACAGAATTATTATATAGTATTTATTAATAATTTTATATTTTCAGTCAGAAAAAAATATAGTAATAATATAGATAAAAAAAATACAATAGAACTGTATATTTTTATCTATTTATATTTTTTTTATTATAATTTTTTTTATTATAATTTTTTTTTATCTATTTCAACTGTTTATATATTGTTTTTTCTATCAGTTTTATTTTTTCTATTATTATTATTTATTTTCTGTTTTATCAGTTCTGATTTATTTAAATATATTAATTATAGATAAATTTTTCTCTATTTTTTTTTTAGAATAACTAATTAATTTTCTATATTAGAATCCAAATCCAAGATTTCTGTTTCTGTTCAATACAATTATCTATATAAATATATCTCCAGTTGTAAATTTATCGATATCTATCTATAATTTTATACTAATTAACTGTTTCTATATAGCTGAAAACAGTAACAACAATATATTTTTTTTTCCAAATATTTCTGTATTTCTATTCAATTTGTAACTATTTTTTCTATCAGAAAATATTATCTATTTAGTCTACTGTTTTTATCTGTATCCAAAAATATTTTTTGTAAAATTTTTTCGGTTCTGTATATTTCTATATATAAAACAATATCTGAATCTGTAGAAAATAACAATAAAAAAAACAATATAAATTTTTTTTTATTCTGTTCTGATATATTCGATTAATTTTTACAATTCAGTTTTAGCTAATCTGAATATCAACAATAATTCTATTCTGTTTTTAACAGATACCAAAATAGATCAGAATATATATATTCAGTCGGTTTTTTACAATATTGACTAATATACCGATCCGAAATTTTGTTCTGATTCTATTTAGTTTTATTCAGTTTATATTCAATATACTAATATTGCAATTTTATCTGACTATATTTGTTATAAATATAGTTTCTGTCAGAAAATTTTCTATTTTTACTGTTTTATAATATTATTGTCTAAATTTGTTTTCGAAAAATTATATATCAACTGTAATTTTCAGAACAATAGTTATAATTATTTATTCTGTAAATTCTGTCTAGTTTTCTATCAATTCCGGTACTGATTGTTTGTAGATTTCAAAAATAATAGTTATTCCGATTTTGTTTTGAATATTTTTTGTCGAATAAATTCCGAATATTCTATTTTATATAGTTCCGATTGTTCTAATATTTCTGAAAAAATATTTCAACAGAAATTATTTTCTGTTACTATTTGTTACTATTCTATAACTATTTTTTCTGTTTATTCTGTTTTAGCCGGTTCTAATTTTTAGAAATTAATTTTTTTTTTGAATCTGTATCTATAGTTATTTTTTATAGATATTTGTTTCAGTATCTATTTTTCTGATTGTAGAAACAATTTTTGAAAATTCTATTATAATATTCGAAATTATATTTCTGAAATAATTCAATAACTGAAATTCAAAAATAATTGACTATATTAATTTTTGGAATAATATAGTTAATTTAATCTGTCTATAAAAAAATCAGTTTCTGATAATTTGTTTTTTAATTTTTTTATATAAAATTAGAATTTTTTTTTTTTCCAGAATTTTCGATATTTTTAGAAATATTTTTTTGTTATTGAATTTTTGTATTTTTTTGTTTCAATAATATTTTTTCTATAATCGATTAATTGTAATCTGTAATTTTTTTTCAGTTATAGTTTTTTATTTTATAATTAAAAAAACTATAACAGTAATTAATTTTTTAAACAATATATATTTATAGATATCAGTATTCTGACTATTTTAAATATTTTTCGAAAAAATATTTTTTCTATTCAATATATTTTTATATTCGAATTTATATTTAGTATTATTTCCGGAAATTTCAGATAATAATTTATTTCAGTTTATTTCTATTTAATTTTTTTCAATAATATATTTTACAATTGTTTTTTTTCTATTTATTTATAATATATATTGTTGTATCTAAATTTATTTTATTCTGTCCGGATAAATATAGATAAATCCGAATATCAAAATAGTAAATTATTTGTATCAAAAATTTTTCTAATTTTTTCGGAATATTTTAATCTAATTTTCGATTGTTTCAATATATTCTGTATTACAGAAAATATTTACAATAATTCCGGATTTTTTATTTTTATTTCCAGAAATCTAGATTTATTGATAAAATTTTATAATATACAGCTGTTTGATTTTTCTAAAATATATATTCCAAATAAATCGAATTCCAGAATCCAATACAGTCTAAACTATTTATATTCAAATTTTTTTCTATTTTTGTTCTGTATTAATATTTAGATATTTTTCTGGAAATTGATTTTTGTAACTAGACTATTATATATATAATTTATTCTGATTATATAGTTAAATAACAGTTTATTGATTTTGATTTATATATTCAATAGAATTTTTAGTTTTTCGATTCGATCTATAATCAGACTGAATATTATCGAATTATTATTATCTGATATATAAAAATATATTCTATATATCAGATAGTAAAAACTATATTCTATAATTATATACTATCGGATTTATATAGTAAATATTACTATATCCAAATATAAATTCTATAATTTAATAAATTTATTTATCAATAATTTTGTAAAAATATTATCGATCAGATTATTAAAATTTTTGATTTTTCTATTGATTTATAAATAAAAAAATATTATTGTACAATATTTTATATTTAAATATTTGAAATAGTAATCAACAGTTTCCGATATAAAATTAATATTTTAGTCTGAAATTAATTCAATCGATATACTGTAATTTATAAATAAATATTTATATAGAAAACAATCGATAGTTTTTTTATCTATTTTTTCTACAATTTTGATAATAGACTAATCAGTAATATAATTGATAGCTGTAAAAATCTATCTGTTACTATTCGATATAATTAATAACTATCCGATAAAATCTATATTCTATCGCTGAAAAAATTGTATATCTGTAATAACTATATATTGTACTATTTTTTTTCGAATAATTTCTGGAAATTCTACAATATTTGGCAAACCGAATACAAATATACTGTTTGTTCTATATTTTATTTCAACTGTAACTATTATATATATAATCGGATAATATTCAATAAATCTGGAAAATCCAGATATCTATATTTTCTGTATAAATAATATAAAAAATTTTTATAGAAAATAATTTCTAAAAACAGAACAGAGATTCTATTATTGTAGATAAAAATTAGTTAACAATTTTCTATTTTAATATCCGATTTTATCTAGAAATTCAAATTTATAATAAATTGAAATATTATTCGGATAGTAAATTTATCAACTGATATTTTTTTTTCAAAAAAAAAAAATTCAGTAGTTGTCAATCAATTTTTTTAGAGATTTTTATTACAATTTATAAAAAATCAGAAACTGTCTATATAGTAGTAAAAATAATATTCTATATCAGTTAGAATTTTGATATATCTACAGAATTGTTTTTGATAAAATTAGATCTATAGTTTAATATATTAGAAATTATTGTATTCGATTTTTTACAATACTGAATAATCAGATTATATTTTTGAAATTTATAGATCTATTATATCAATTGTTTACTATAAATTTTTATTATTTATAAATATTTTAATTTTTTGTAATCAATTATAATAGTAATTTAGATATTGTTTTCGATATACTAATTCTATTTATATAATATTTTTTTAATAGTCAGAAATTTTTTTTTATATATAAAATAATTCAGTTCGATATTCTGAAATTTTTTTTTATCGAATATAACTGAATATAATTATCTATTTTTTTTTTATAATAATATTATTCTAACAGTTTATTCGGATATATCTGTTTTGATAGTAAACAGTTTAAAACAATCTGTCTGAACAAAAACCAGAATTTTGATAAATTTTTTTTAAAAAATATAGAAAATATTTTTATATACAACTGTTTAATTAATTAAATAAAATTTTTGATACTGTAATATTCTATTAGATTTTTTGAATAAATTGTATAATAATATATAAATATATATAAAATTACAAATAAAATATCAGTAATAAATTGTAAAATCTACAAACTGATAAATTTTATATATATTAGTCAGTTTCGATTACAATTTTATAATATCGATTTTGATAGAAACAGAATATATTTTTCTGTTATCAATAATATAATTACAGATTTTCAATTTATATATAGTAATCAAATATTTATATAATTGAATAATCAACTGATTTTTCTATAATATATTCAATACTATTTATAAATATTTTTGATATTTATCAAAATTCCAGAAATAGATAAATATATTATTCAGATATATTATTATAAACTAATCCAAATAGAACCGGAATATTTTATTTATAGTTATCTAAAAAATTGTAGAAATATTGTACAGTTTGAACAGTATTGTAAACTATTTATATTTATTCTAAATAGTATTGAATACAGTTTTAGAAATCGAATTTTGATCTATATAAATCTATTAGTATTCTGATATAAAATCAATTTTTGATAATATTTTAAATATATTTATATAATCTAATAATTTCTGAATTTTCGGTAAAAAATATCTGTTTTTTTCAGATAATCGATTTAATATTCGATAATCAATATATATATACTATAATTTATCAGATTTATAAACAAAAATAACCGGAAAATTCTAAATATTTAAAAATAGTTGAATTAGATTTTTATAGAATAGATTTTCAATCTGATATTTTTATTTGCGGAATTTTTTATTTGATAAAAAATATATATTGATATTAATTGGAAAAATATTTTCTGTATTAATTTTGTAAAAAATAGATCGATCCGGAAAAAAATTAGATAGTAATAATTCTCAAAATATATCAGAATAAAAATATATAATTTTCTGAATATTCGAATCTGTATATTGAAACAATTTATTATTTATAACTGATTTATTTTTTTTTCGATTGTTTATATAACAAAAAATATAGATTTGTACAATTTTTTCAATAAAATTTTTACAATTTATTTAGTATTTATAAAATTGAAAATAAAATTTTCTGGAAAAATAGAATTATAACTAGAAATAGTATTGATTATATAAATTCGATAACAATTTTATAATTTTATTTTGGAAATTATTTAATTGATTTATAGATTCTGATATTTAAAAAAAAAAATTTTCAGTATAAACCAATAATCCAGAAAATCTAGAATCTATATTTTCAGATAATTTTACTATATTTTCAGATATATAGATATATATACTATAACTGTAGTATACAGAATTCGACTGTCTGATATATAAATTTAGAAAACTGTTCCGAAATATTCGGATATATTATACAATATCTGTTTCAATATTTTCGAAAAAATAAAAATATATAAAATTCTACTGTTTAACAGTATATAAACAATTACAGTATTTTTCGGCGGTTCAATTATAATACAATAAAACAACAATAAATTTTCTATAATTAATAGTAAAATCTGGATTCGAGATCCGGAATTATACAGATTCAGAAAATCCAGAAATTCTGGAACAGTAGAAATTTTTTTCAGACAGTTAGCAAATATTTCAATATTGTTAAATTTCTCTAGTTTTCCGATTTTTTTCTGATTGTATCCAATTGATTAAACTATATTTTTTGTATCCGGTATTTATAATATATATATCTATATTGTTTGTAACAAAAATATACAATATTTGTATAAAATTGTTTCGATTGAAAATTTTCTAAAACTGTAGATATAGTATTTAGATTTATAAAATTATTACTATCTATAGTTAGTTTATAATTGATATAATTAATAACTGTTGTACTATATTTATAGATAATAAACTGTTCAATAATTTTATTCAATATAATTAGTTATTTATATTTTTTTTTCTATTTCTATTGTAAATTTATTTTTATATCTATAAAAAAAAATTGAATAAAAATATTTTCTATAATTATAATATTTTTATAATCGGTAATAGTATTTTATTTATTGATAGTATATTCTATAAATAATTAATTATTTTTCTGTAATATCCAAATAAATTTTTTCTATTTTTTAGTTTTTTTTTAAATATTTATTAAATTTTTATATTAGTTAGTATTTAAAATTTTTCTAAATTACAATCAGATTTTCAAAAACTAGATTTTATTATTTTTTATATACAATCTATATATTATTGATATATTTGACAAATATTTTACAGATATATATAATTTTATTTTTGTTTTTCAATATAGTTACTGTAAAATATTCGATTTCAATAAAAAACTATTTACAATTATATAGAAATTGATATACAGTATTGTAAAAAACTATATTACTATAATTATAAATAGATTTAATTTTTTTCAACAAAAATTTTTTGATTTTGTTCTGTATCAATTGATTTAGTAGATACAAAATCAAAAATTTCTATTCTAATATAGTTATTTTTATAATAATTAGATTTATATTTTCGATAAACTGTATAGACTGTTTTATTATCTGAATATATTCGATTATATAATTTTCAGAATTATCGAAAAATATTCGGTAATTTTGAATTATATTAAAAAAAAAATAATAAAATCTATTCAGTATCAGAACTGAAAAAACAAAAAATTTAAATATTTTATTGAAATATTGTAAACAATTAAAAATATCTGATACAAATAATTTTTTAGATTTAAACTACAATATTGACCGAAAATATTTGGATCCGGTCAACTATATTTTTTTTTTATTTATTTTCAGATCGATATTATCTATTTTATTTTCTGATATCGGTAATAGAGAATTCCGATTTTTTTTCTATTTTTAATCGGAAAAATATATTTATATTATATTATTCCAAATATTTTGACCAATTATATCTGTTAGTATTGTTATCGATTATTATATTACTGGTATAAACTGATACAATTGTATAATTTATTCGAAATTCGGAATATCAAATCAATCCGGTTTTGTATTTATATCTGTTGTATTCTGATAGTATTGTTTTTGATACAATCTGGATATTAACAAAAAAAATAACAGCAATATCTGTTTATAGATTTCTTCAATCAGAATTTTGCTGTTCTGGTAAAAAACAGAGCAGATCTTTTCGTTCGTAGTTGCGGCGATAAAACTCTTCTCGGATCAACCGTAGAAGATTGATTTCAGTAGAATATACTACTATATAAGATCTGAGAAATAAAGTTGTATATTTTGATATTGTACTCGGCTAGCGGTATTATATACGAATGGATAAATATATATCCGTTCGGTTATGTACGGATATCCTGATACTCAGAACATCCGTACGGCGGCCGTAATCTACCAAGATAGTAGTTCCGGGATCTCAATACAATATTATAGATATATCTACAGTAAAATCTGTTTATAACAATACCGGATTAGTGCGATAGATATCGGCTAAAAATTGGGTCTATTATACAAGAATCGTTAATTTTAGATTATAGCAATATATTGTATATTATTCAGTTTCCTTTTATGAATATTGTTAAATCGATTCATTTTTTATCTCTATTACATCATCAATCCAGCCAATAAAATATCTCGCCAGGCCATTACAAATAAAAGAATAATAGCCACCAGAAAACAGTATTGTATATATTCCCTTAAGTCTCAGTATCAATTGGCTGAATAATTCTATCGGTTTTACAATAACCGGTCTAGTCAATCTATTTGAATACTATCTGTTATCTAAATATCAATATTTGGACATCTACTCCACTGAATATACAATCAAAACAAAACAAAATCGAATTGGCAAATTATCTGGTTTTGAAAATATATTTGTCTATTGAATTCTCTTGATACAAAGCAGATTCCGATTATACAAAAATTAATTTGTATAAAAACAAAACATCTTTGGGATCAAATACCACTGTATAAAAAACAATCAATATTTATATTCAGCAATAATTGATTTAAAATTTCTCAAAATCGAGAATCCAAAAAAAATCGGATATTTATTGGTGAAAATAGTAATATAATGTAAGTAATATATAAAAGTTATAATTTCTATCCGCAAAACTTTTGGAAAATATTATTCCAAAAATATTTTCAATTGTAACAAAACTGTTAAATATTGGAAAAGAATACTTGATTGAGAATATTTTATTACAAATTTACGAAAAAAAAACAACAGAAAATATAAATCTCTATTATTTTGCAGTAACTTGAACGCGCAGCAAAAAATTGATACTATCTATAATTTATTGATAGCGTTCGGAATTCTCGAATTTCTATAATTGTTTGAATCAATATTGAAAATTTCAATTTGAATTAAAAATCCAATACAAAAATATAGATAACTAACAAATCGAGAAATAGTTTGGCTGATTTGATCAACAAATATAGAATCGAAATTTAATTCTACTAATAGATAATTTTCTCTATACTAAGTTACAGTTAAAAATATTAATACCAGTTTTTCAGTTTTTCGAAATATTTTGATTATTTGATTGTCAATCAATTCAACAAATCGACTTCAAATACTGAATCAAAATATTATCAGAATATAGAAAATCTATTAAAATAACAATAGATTAGTTATATAATAATTGAATTCGATACTGACTGTAAACTGTTAGAATCAATAATTGTACTGAAATTTTTAATTTGGAAAATTCAAATATAGAAATTTGATATTTTGTCCCAGACAATTGAAAATTGTTCCAATAAAATATTACTGAATAGAAACAACAGTTCTGAAATATCTAGATCTTTGGAATTGATTGATAAATTCAGAATTGGTTTAACTATACTGAGATCTATATTAGCAGACCCAATAAATATCGAGAATTCCCTCAATTCTGTGGATGAAATAGTTCAAAATGGTCTTGACACTATAGATGATATAATATTCAGTCAATTTCTCAGAAAAATTGAACGTAACAACAATACTACAGTTCTACCTCAGGAACCTGACCCTTTGTATAAATAAAGTAGTTCCAATATTTCAGCCGATAATACCATTAAAATATTGGAACTACTATATTTATACAAAGGGCAACAGATCTCAGACAAGATTCAGTTGATAAATGATCTTTATAGATATCAGCGAATGTTACAGAATCGAAGGATTAATCTTCTTCATTTGCAAAAACAGCTAGAAATTAGGGGCTATTTCAAATAGATACTATAGCAAATCAATACCGCGATATCTCTTTAGTACGATAGATTTTGGTCTACGGTGGCATATCGTTATAAACAGGTTTTACTGAAGTTGAATTTTCTCAATTATATCAGAAAATAAATCCATTATAAATTTAACTATATTCTACCTTCTATTTAATAGATCGAAATAGTATATCTAGATTGATTTGTTTGTTTTTGTTGTAGTTTTGAAGTTATAGTTATTATCGATTATATTCATTTGATAATTTTATAAAATTGGTTTATAAACATTTAATTACAACCTATGGAAAAATAGTTTATCTATGAGATCAATAGTGTTATCTTTATTTGGAAAATTAATATGGAACTTATAAATAAAATAAATAAAAGTAGTTCTATTAATATTTTATTTCTATTGTTAGTTATTATAACTACTACTGATACTAGATTTTTTGATTATTTTGCATATAAATTGAAAGACTTATTATAGTCTATTGCTTAAATTATTTATTCCATTATTTTATCTATATATAGATTGTGATATCAGAATCCTAGTCATATAGTATCTCAGCTGACTCTTTCTCAGAAAAAATCTATCTATAATCTTTTGGTTTATATAGGGCGATTGTATGGAAGACACCACATAAATATCTCTCATTAGATACTTTCAGATAACGGAGTTGCGGATTCGAATCAAATATATACTGATTCTTTTCCACCATCCGTGTAATTTACAAGCAGACCATGGTAATAAATTAGTTTACTATAGTAGTATACTATTTGATCATTAATATACTATATTATATTTACAATCTGAAATAGCAATAAATTTATACAATTATCAGAATATATCGGATAATGTATTAAACAATAAATAAAAAAATTCAATCTGGCATACTATCAAATACATTGTCCAAGATATTACAGGACAAAAAAATTAGATATATAAAATTAGATTATATATTTAATTTTTCGCAACCAATTGTATATTGTTAAATATATTTTTTATTTCTATACAATATTATTATAATTATACTCTATAAATACTTTTTTTGAAACTGATTTATTTGATATACATTAATCAATATATTCCCAAAATTTGTTCTACAGATCCGAGCCCGTATAAGATTTAATACAGCAACGGTATGGTTGCGAGACGGTAGACTTGAGGTATATATTAGAACCACGGAGGATCAGTTTACAGTAACCAGTTTGCACCGTATAACAAATAATAGAATCAACAAAATTATCTATATATTTATTTATCTACAAAAACTAACTTTTAATTAATTCAAATTCTAAATCTGTAAATTCAATAATAAATTTACAAACAATTAGAATATTATTATCAAGAAAAAATTGAACAAATTTTTGAAAGTATCGATATACAATATACTGTAAAAGATTTTTTGAACGGATCAAATAAATCAATTTGATCAATATCTATATTACCGAATTTCAACAAATTATCTTGTATTTCGATTATAACAATAATATTTTTTATTTAACTATTCGAACAAAATTTCAAAAATCAAAAACAAATTTGTACAAATTGATAGATTTATCAAAGTAGTGAAAATAATTGAAATAGTAGTTAGCTTCAATGATCGATTTTAAAAATAAAAATTCCAGCACCAATATTGTATTCTATTTCAACTATATTTTTGGACTTGATTAGTTTAGAATTGCTGTTCCGGTATCTGGTATCTGCGATCATCTGTTCTACGTTCTGCAATAGAATCATTTTTGTTTTTATACAAAATATCTAATTTCGTTTGCAGTACCGCAATTTTCTTCTTCGGAATATCTGTTCTGTTGTACTTTTCTTCTAATTTTCCTATTGTATATTGTATATTTCTATTCACCATATCTTGCTGTTTAATTTTCTTATTTATTATTCTATATGTATTGATGAAAACCGAAATTATATGTCTTGAATCAAATTCCAAAAACGGATTTACTGTATGTGACTGTCTATTTTATATAATACAAATAGAAATTCAAATCTGAACAAATATAATTAAATTTACTGCCGAATTATTGTTTCCGCCAGAGCTACAGATATTTCGGACAAATATTGCAGATTGTCCAAGCCGGACGGAATTATTTTTGCACAATTCGAAATGTAGTTGGTAATTTTCGATCTGTGGGCAATCAATGTTGTTCGTCGACCGATTGTAAATATTTTCGGATATATCTGGCTCTCGTATCTATATGGACAATTGTTGTCGATAATAATATCAGAGGATATCTACTGTAACTGATAGAAAAATATCCAGTTTTGAATTGTTAATATATTATTTTTATATGGTAAGTATACTGTAATATTTATTGTATTAGATTGATTTCAAATGAGATGGTTGAAAAGTGACATTAGAAGAGATTTGTATACTAGAATAACGGATATTCTATTAGAAGGATCGGCCCTATTTTATACGAAAAATAAATGTAAGATCTGTTATATATATCAAATAATGATTTATTCATTATCAATTCTACTATAAAACAGATCTAAAAATTTGAATAATTATGCAATATATAAATATAGATAAAATGTTATTCAGATATATTATCAACATAACATATATTCGTAGTAATTTTATATTAAAATCTATATTCCGGTCCAAAAGATATTCTCTACTCTATTTCTACAACAAAATCTAGTAAATTCAGTATACTGAGTCATATATATTTTGTTAGTAGATTTTTCATTTAAAAATTCTTATATTATAAATACTTATGTATATTTTGTTTTATATATACAAGTTCTATCTATATTTATTTTTTGACAGAATAAATGTAATTGAGAATCTTGACAATGAAAAATATTTTTGACTATATAATACTGTACAAAAATATATCATCTCATAGTTCTTTTTAAAAAAAACCAATAAAATCAATCTATATTATATACATTTACAATATCGGGAATCGAAAAAATCGAAAAAAAGAAACGGTAACAAATAATAAAGATATAGCAAAAAATCAGTTGATAAATAAGTTTATTTACAGATAGAGAAATATTATAAAATAGAACAAAAATACAATATAAAAATCAATAAAATATGATTATGTATATACAAAATAATACAATATCTATATCAAATTATTACAATCAACAACATTTTAATTAGTTTTTGGTATATTTCTAAATAAAAAATATCAATATTTGACAATATGAATCTAGTAAAATAAATAATAGAAATTCAAAAATAAAGAAACAAGTACAAGAGTACGTACAGAATTTCAACCGGAAAAACTAATATAAATAAATATAAAAAAGTATAAAAGAAACATAAAGAGAAATATTAAAATATTAAAAACATAATACAAAGTAGGTTTTTACCAAATGAATTTTTATATGGATATAATTTTTCAAACGCAACATTATTCTAGAAATATAGTCCAAAACAGAATACCGAAAATTTCAATTAGTACTTTATCAAATCTGTTTATATATTAGAGACAATTTCGGAAATTTGAATTCGAATATATCCGATTTTTTGTCGATATATACAGATAATCGAATAAAATTTTAGAGAAATACTAAAATATAGATACTTAAACAAAATTTCGCAAAAAATTAATTGTATAGATGTAGAAAATATATTTTAAAATGAATAATGTTTTGTTTTAGAATCGAAAAAATAATTGAGATATATTATTTGCAGAAGAAATTACTATTTATACATATTGTAATACAAAAATACAAACTTATGATCATAATTAAATAAAAAATAAATTTAATTATTTGAAGCAAAAAAATCTATTTTCAAAAAATGGTATATATTTCAATTCTACAATAAATAAGAATATCAATAAATTGCCAATGATAAACAAACTTATATCTATATTGAGAAATTAATATTTGTACTACTAAAATAAGGATAAAAATATTTATATATAGTTAATTATTGATTAACTACTAGAAAAATAGAAAGAATTTGGAAATTCATCATTAAATAAGATAATGTAACGACTATACAATGGAAAATTGATTTATATATTCCTGAAGAAAATCAGATATATCAAAAGATAAAAATATATTTGTACAATCAACTTATATCGAAACTGTTGTCTAATTAGAAAACTATAAATTGTTTATATTATTGTACTATAGCTAGATTTATTTACTATTACAACTTTTTTTTATTCGTTATATAGTTTTCTAAATTAAAATATTGAATTTGTTTAGTATATTAACAGTAGAATTTAGCCTAGTGATATCGATATAAACAGCAATATACAAATATAATTTAATTTAGATGGAGAGAAATAGAATTCCGGGAATAGCTCAATGATATTTTGTAGTAATTGTCTGATCGATTAAAATTTTCAGATCAACTATATATAATTTTTCGGATATATATATTTTCAATATACAGGTCTGCTATCTAGCAATACAACTTTGTATCTCAGATCTCAATTTTACAATAAAAATTTAATAACTAATATTCGAATATATAAAATTTCAAATTCAAAAAGATTTCCAAGTTTATTGTTGATATAACTATTGAAGCTTACAATATATCTATAAAAGGTTTTAACCATTCGAATAGTTAATAAAATAGAATTAACTAATGACAGATTTTAGATTATTTTGTATTATTGTTTTAATAATAAATTAGCTATTTGATTAAATATTATATCAAAGAATAAATAAAACATATTATAAAATATTGATAATGAAAGATTATTAAATCAATTGTCGAATTTGGGTTGAAAAAATATTGATACAATTTTAATTATATATACTATATAGTTCCCAAAAAGATTTCTTGGAAAGAAATATAAATAGTAAATTTGTAATCGAAATATTAATACTTTATAAGTTAGCATTCTAAAAAGACTTAATTTAGTATATTTAATTTATTTGTTGATATTTTCCAAAAATATTATAACATATCAATCAAAAACAAAATAAAAACAAAAGTACATAAATATTAATTAAATAAAACAGATTATTAGAACTCTGATAGTAAATATCAATATCTAAAAATCAATTATCATATAGTAAATTTTTATTAATAGTCTATAATTTATATATTATTGACTATATCGAAATATTCTATATTTTTTTCAATATTCTATGTTAGATATTTCTAAAAATAGTTAACAATTTTTATTGAATTATATAACTTGCAAAGTTTTTTAATATAATATAATATATAATAAAACTATAGAAATTTTGAATATTATACTAAATCTAAATCCAATTATCAATAGATTATTGTATTATAGTAGTATTACTATCAAAAAATAATAGATACACAAATCTACTAATAATTTATGAAAAGATTTATCGGCGGTACTTTTTAATAGATTTTATTGAAAAGATTTCTTGAAATGTAAAAGAAAAATGTTTATAATTTATTTTTATATATACTACAGTATTCTGGAAACTATTATTGATAATTCAGAATTTTTGATTTATTAGTATATTTTGATAGATAGTATATCAAAAAATATTGACTTAATAACAACTATTTACTAATATAATTTCCGGCCGAGCGGTTTATCCCATCCAAAATAGTGTTTTCTTTCCATCTCTTGTTATTCAACTATCTACAATACTATCAATTCGTACTGGATCTTCGTCGAAATATACCAATCAAAAGGGCAAAATTCTATTGGTTCTTAACAATATCAAAAATAGTCTAATCAAATCTATTTATACAGCTGCTAAACTATACGGAATCCTCTATATTATACTATATATATACTTATATAGCCGGATTTTATATACTGATATATATCCAAATGGCTATAAATTGATCCAATTAGAAAAGGACTTGTTTACTGAATAGATAATCTCTATAGATATATATAGAACCGTGTTTAGACCGGTTTCTGTAGAAGAAATAGTTAGTATTCTACTGGCTGTATACAGTAGTTATTCTGTTTCTACTGTCTGCAAAAATTGACCGTTGGTTTTTATTAAATACTGTAATAAATTTCAATTTTTTTTTCGAAAATACAATTATCAGTATATTCTAAATAAAAATTTCTGATCGATTCACTAGTAGCTTGCAAGTGTATCAAAGACCATTGACAAAAACAGTATACAATCGGAGACTATCTACAATTTTGATAAAACAGATTTTGTAATAGATTTTATATTTTCGCAGAAAAGAAATATCTGTACTGAATACTACAGTCGAAGATTTTTTTTCCAGTCTGAAAATCGTAAATAGATTACTGCAATCGAAACAATCTGTGTAGATAGTTATTTATTATCTCTATACGTAATTTTCAAAAAAGAAACTATAAACAACTGATTTGATCAACTACCAAAAACTGACAATTTGAAATCTGCTGGATTACCGATGAAATTGATTTATACTGGCTAGAAAAATATTTTATTCTATATACAAATTTGGATATACAAAATCGGTTTCGGTTATTAATTTTTGATATCTATAGAACTATTTTATTTTTCAATTCGATCAAATCTATACCGAAAATATTATTATACTATTCTGTATATTTATATTATCTACTACAACTAGATATTGAATATTTTGCAGTAGTTAAATATATATATAACTGTTTTGTAAACAATTTTATCTTTATAGAATATAATTATATCGACAAATTTGATAATTAGATAACTATCAGTATATACAGCTAGAAATTTTTCAATCAATCTATTCTATTTTCAAAAATAGTATTGCAGCTGGTAGTTTTGTACTATTAGATTTTAATAGAATTTTTTCAAAACTGAATATTTCTCTACAATCTCTATAAATTCTGTTATCACCAAACAGTCGGTCAAACAGCAGATCTAGTGAATTTATACCACAAATATCTAGAACTGTTATTCAATTATTCAAATAAATTTCTATACTAAAATATCTACCAAAATAGTGGTCAAATAGTTCTCCAAATCTATCCAACCAGATTTTAGACCAGATAGTCGAAGAATACTATTTAGTACTATACAGCAGTATTTTGCTAGCCAAGAATACCGATTACTATACAGTCAATAAAAAGAAATACCAGAAACGCAATCGGTCTACTAGACAGATATTCTGCGAAGAGGATTTAACCGTCGAAGAAGATCTACAGTTTGCTCAGCAGCTGAAATCACCAGATAGAGCTATTCAGATAGATTTGTATATACAGAACAAACTGTCTGATTAGACAGCCGGATCGGCTACAAAAGCTCCGTATAGTGGATATAGGGAGATTGGCTACAAGATCGATATATATAAAAACAGTTGTATTTAGCTAAATTTATAGAAATCGGTTGAAATACTCGATTTTAAAGTAATTCAATCACTATAGACTAACCGTTCGGCCGGGTTAGCCGCTCGGCCGGGAATTATGTTATTTCCTAATTTTTTAAAAAAAATTATAGAATAAATCAATTAGAAAATAAAACCAAAATATAATTTTTAGGTTATATATAATACAACTAGAGAATTCTATTTTTTTATAGTTACGATAATTAATAATAGAAATATTATACTAATAAAACTATTTCAATTTTTTAATTTATATTGACAATATTTATTTTGAAAATATAAATAATTATAACAATTTTATAGCCAAAATAGGATTTTTGTATATTGTAAATAAAATATTCGGAAATTGATTCTGAAAAATTAGTCAATAAATATGATCGATAATATCTATTTTTGAGAGATTATAATAGAAACAGACAGATTATTCTAGATAAACTATAACAATTAAAAAATTCAACTATATATATATATATATATATATATATATATATATACTATATTATATATCAATAATATCCATACCATATACTGTTTAATTTGATAATATTTACTAATATTTATCCAGTATTCTATAGTAGACGAGTGTATTTGGTAATAAATAATTTTGTTGAAGTTTAAATTATTAATAATAGATAGTTTCTATTATTGAAAATCGATAGAAACATAGAATATAAAATCGAAATAATACTGAAATAATCAAAAAACAGATTTACAGGATTATATAGTCTAAAATTTTGGTAGAATAGATTGACTGTAAAATAAAATATAAAAATTAGAAGAAAGTTAAAGTCTTATATAGTGTACAAAATATATTCGAAAAATAGTCCAACGAAATAATAAAATAGATTTAGTGAACCATCGATATTAGAAAAAAAGCACTTCAATAGATATAATTCCGGTAGATAAATAAATAATAGTATACATTCTATACCAAGATATTTGATACAAAAAGTAGACAAACCTATTATATCGATATCGTAACCAAATTCAGAAATAGTATATAGAATTAAAATCTAATTAAAAAGATATTCTACTTTGTCCAGATATTAAACTAATTTAAAACATTTTCTATAGTATATCAATAACAGTCTATATTTATCCAGTACAAAACAGACAGTATATTGATTACTTTAATATATATAAAGATATAGTAAAAATAATTGAACAAAAATTCAATTATTTCAACCAAATTCTGTGATATTAGAGTTACTATATCGTTGATTTAATCAATTACTATTGTCCAAATATTGTTGGAATTCCAATTATCTAAGATAGCTGAATATACTTGTAAAAATTGTCAATTATATCGATATTATAGAGAAAATAAAGACAGACAAAAATATTTTGTTTAGAAAATATATCTTTAATTATCAATTTATTTTTATTGATCTATTTTTATTAATCTATTTTTATTAATCTATTTTTATTAATCTATTTTTATTAATCTATTTTTAATAGATTACAACAGTATATAAATACCTGATATCTGAAACTAATCTATATATACGGTATATAGATTAGCCGGGGATCAGCCAACTTCGTTTCTCAAATGTACTATATTTATTTAGTTGGATACCAAATCTATTACAATATATTTAGCCAATATTAGACAAATAATATATATATTCAAAAATTTTGTTCAACTGCTAAATTTACAAATCAAAATTTGCAGTATTGATATATATATTAGATATTTTTATAATCTGTATATTTTATTAACTGTCAGTATAGTAATTGTAAATAAAAATGTTTTATTGTATCAGTCGGATTCTATCGGAATACTGTCGAATAAAAATAGTTATACAATTTTGGCAACAAATATTGATCTATTGAAAAATAATTATCTAAAAATAATCTATCAATATATTTAAATTACAAAAGTAAATTGATATATTTGATATTTCTATTATTCAAAAATATATTTATACTATTGAGAAATACAATAATAATAGTAATACTACTACTACTACTAGTAATAATATCAGTAATAAAATTTTGAATTACAAATTTTGAAAATGAATTTGAATATTTTTAATTGTAATTTCAATAACAAATTTTCTAACTACAAGCAGACTACTTTTTTACCAGTTCAGATACTTAATTTCTTTGATTTTTACTACCGATTGATCTATTTTATATACTACTATATTAGAAAATGGAGTTAATAGTATAAACAAAATAGTAGAAAAAGTATACTTGATATACAATATAAATTAGTTTCCGGTTGATTTATTTTCTCCAGAAGTGGATTAGTTTTAGGTATTTCTATACCGTCGATTATATTGATTAATTACAAGTCTACTAATTCAACTAATAATTTATATTTTTGATGGTAAAATAAATATTAATGCAGTATATTATCAAAAATATTCATAATAATTTTTCGTATAAATAATTTAATAATAATGATATTTTACTTGTATTTGTCAGAGGTAATCACCGGTCTGATAGCAGAATCTTAGAAACAAATTAGAAATTTATTATTTTATATATCAATAAAAAAAATAGATAAATTCAGTATTTTCTTTTCCCAAAATGAATTCTGCTATCTCCAATATCTATTATCAGTATTGATTAGTCCAATATTTAGCTATATATACAGTTCAATCTATCTCTGCTCAACTATCTATCTTATTTATTGTTCTGGGGACAATAGTAGCAGATCCGGTTCGGTCAGTAGATATTTATATTCTCGATTACAAAATTCTTTACAGTTTTCGGTTCTACAAAAAAAAACGAAAATTTTGCTATAGTAAACCGACCGGTCGGTAATTCTCCAAAAGAAATACGGAACAAAGACTATATATACTGTACTAATATCTAATATAAATATCTATAATGTAATTCACGGCTCAGCGGATTATACGGCTTAGCGGGTTACCCACCAACTATTTGAAATTTTTGAATTAGAATATCTCAACCAAAATATATAGATTCGTCTCAAATTAGCTACTTTTATATCGATTGATTTTATGGTCTATCTCTCTATATCCGCTATATCTTGGCAGAGTCTTTCTGTATAGTAAATCTGTCTGACTAGCTGATTTATCTGTTTTATACAATATTATCAGTCTATCTTCAACTGACTGATTTAACTGCTGAGCTAGCTGTAGATTCTCTACGATAGATAGATCTTTTTTATATACTATCTGTCGATTTGACTGTATATATTTCTGATTTTTTTTATTTGTATAGTATAGAACAGTATTTTTCTGTACTAATATTGTAGTATTATATATTGATATATAGATATTCTTTGATATTCTAATCTACAGTAGTTTTTGAAAACAATAGAGAACTATTTAAATACTATTTCAATAGATTTTTGAATAATCTAGTCTGTTTTTGTAGCTGAATTACTGTTTTAGATATTTTTGATATAGATTGACTAGATCTATTGTTTAATCAGTTTTCTGGTAGTATAGATATTCGGAATCAAATATTAAATTTTGAAAATATTGATTCTGGATTAATCGAAATAAAATTAGTAGTAGTAAAATTATTTCGAATAATCTCTGAAAAATTTCTATATATATCTGAAAATAATTTGCGAAAAAATTTAAATTTATCGATATAATTATATTCTATACAGATTAAATTGTTTACAAAATAACTATATATATATTTAAATAAAACAAAATATTCAATATCAAACAGTTGTAGTAGATCCAAAAAATATACTAATATACAATACAGTATAATATTATTTTCTATATAAATTCAGTCGAATTGAAATATAAAATAGTTACTATAACTATTAAAAATCAATAGTAAATATTTATTTTGTATATATAAATTTATATATAGAATAAAATAGTTTTGTAGTCAGCAAAAATCTATTTTGTTGATAGTTCAATTATTATTTAAAATTTCAATTTATTAATTAAAAAACTATTTAATTTAAATCAGTCTATAATATAAATTTTATTTATAAATATTATATATAGTAATAATAAATAACTATTAATACAAAATATTTCAATAACAGTAATCTATTTATAATTTTCTAATTATAGAATAGACTGTTAATTGTAGTATTCAATTTATATAACTATTTTCTATAATTATATAAAATTTATTATAAATCTGATTTTATTAAAATTATAGATATTTTCTGATTGTATTCTATTTTTATCAATTATATATTTTATATTTTTAAACTATATATAAATTAACCGAAAATCTTTATTTAGAATATACTGATAATTATATCGTTTTGAAAAATACAATCGGAATTTATTACAATATTTGATAAAAACTAATATTCAATTTATATCTATAATAGATAATTGAATTTTGCTACAGATAGCGAATAGAATATTGATTAGTTTTTGTACAGTAGAGAAATCTAAATACTGTTCTATATAAATCTAGTGAAAAAATCTATTTAACTAGCGAATTATTTTCCAATTCGGTCAATTTATAGCGATAGTAGTCAGAATCGATATATAAGAATATACCGGCAATACAGTACTGAAATATAGAAAACAGTATATTGTATAGTCTCGCTGTAGTATATAGAGACTCAATTCGATTTTTTTTGTATTATCTAGAACCAATATAATTCTATTTTCTTGGCTGACCAATTTCTGGCTGTTATCAGAATATATTGGAGATATAGTTGGTAGTTGATTCGGTATAGGAATAGTAAATAAGATACGATTTTGGAGAGATGATCTGCTGACCGTATAATCCGCTGAGCCGTAAATTATATTACAAAAGAAATATAACGTAATCCACGGTTGAATAGAATACACAGTTGAATAGAATATCTATCTCCAGTATTAAATTATGAATCCGAATTTTTTAATAAAAATATCCAAATCCATTTAAATATAGCGATTTTTATATAAATTGATCCTGTAACCAATCTCTCTGTATCTACTATATCTTGGCTGAGTTTTCGTTGTCCGTTTATTTTACTGAATCGGCAAATTGTAATATATATAAAATACTATTCTGTTATCTTCAACTGGTTTATTTAGCTGCTAGGCTAGTTGTAGATTTTCTTCAACTGATAATTCTTTTTAAGAACTATCTGTTTTGCTGACCGATTGTGTTTTTGGTATTTTTTTTTGCTGTATATAGATTGCAATTTTTCTGTACAAAAAATACTGTATTTTATATTGTTACAGTATATTCTTTGATAATCTGATCTAATATAATTTTTTATATTATTGAAGAACTATTTGACTGCTGTTTTAGTATATTTAATTATCGAAGTTTGTTTTTGTAGCTGAATTACAATTCTGGATATTTTCGCTATAAATTGATTAAATGTGTCTTCTGTTTGACCGACTGTTTGATGATATAGATATTCGGAAAGATTTTTAGTTTTGAGAATATTTTTTCTGTATTGACTGGTACTAGATCAGTAGCTATAAAACTATTTCGAATAATTTCTGGTTGAAAAATCTTTATATATATCCGAAAATATTCTACAAAAAAATAGAGTTTGCCGATATACTTATATATATCCTGGATTAGATTGTTTACAAAACAACTATATTTATATTTAAATATAATAAAATATCTAATATCAAACAGTTGTAATATATTCCGGTCCAAAACTCTGTTGACATTCTATCCGCAGAGCCTCTTTTTCCAAATATATATCCATATTCAAATATCTAGAATTCAACTATTTTAAAATCAAATTGATTTGTATTGTAATAGATAGTAAAATATATATAAATAAATATATTGGCTACTAATATTTTGTATAATATCTCTGTACTGTTTTTACAACTGCAATTCTGTATAAGAATCTATTATATTCTGGAAAATAGTCCACTATATTTCTTTTAATAAATTCCGAAATTCAGTTCAAATAAATTTAGATCGATTATAATAGTATAAATTAGATCTTATCCGGAATATCTGTTGTTTTAATAGTATTCAACAGAATTCAATTGTATTGAAATCGAAAAAATATAGTAACTATTCAATAATATAGATACTATAGATTTCAAACTATTTCTGAATATATTTCGATATATAAATTTTGATATTATTTTGTTGAAGTATTATTTCAGATTGATAATAGAAAATTAAATTCTTATCGAATATATTTAAATATAATTTGGTTATAAAACTGTATTTTCCGGAACTGATATTTTGTTTTATAATAATTAAATCAGAATAGTTTTTTAATCAAATAGTTTTTTAATCAAATAGTTTTTTAATCAAATAGTTTTTTAATCAAATAGTTTTTTAATCAAATAGTTTTTTAATCAAATAGTTTTTTAAACTATTTAAACAATATTTTTTTTTATAAAATTCAGTATTGACTAAATCAATTTAGTAGATTTCTAAATATAAATAGAAAATCTATTGAAATTAATTATTCGAATAATACTAAACTGAATATTTATCCGAAAAAATTCATCGATTTAAATTTTTGAATTTATATTATTTCACTACAAATTATCGCCGGCGAATAATGTTAAAGAATTTCAATAGTTTTTTTTTTGAATTTCTATTTTTTGATTTTGTAAATATATAAAATTAGATAAATTGTAGATTTTGATAAACTATCTGGAATTTGATTTAACAAAACTATTCAGTTCAAACAGAGGTTGTATTAAATAATTAAATATATATATTTTTTTGTACAATTGTTATATTTTCGATATCTACTATTCCGAAACCGAGATTGCAATATATTGATTAAAATACTGTACAGTATTGAAGACTGTTTAGTATAAAATATTGAAAATACAGACAATTTCGGATTTGGTTTTACTACAGTAAACAGCTGTTAAAATAGTAGTATATATAGATTCAGATAATTTATTGTTTTTACTACGATTTCTACTAATAATTTGATCGAATTTCTGTAAAGAATATACAGAATTAACTATTGTAGTAGTGATATATATATATATATATTTGGTGAGGTGGAAACGAAACTATCAACAGACTTTTGGACCGGAATATAGATACAAATATATACTGATATATAAATTGATATAATATTGGTTTCTGTACAGATTTTGTCGATTTGAGATATAAAATAATTATTGTAACTATCAAGAATCAATAACCGATATCAATTTTGTACATACAAATTTACAAATAGAATATATAGTTTTATAATCAGCGAAAATTAATTTTATCTATAGTCCAGTTATTATTCGAAATTTCAATTTATTATTTTTCTGATATATTTGATTCAAATCAATCTACAATATAAATCTAATTTTTTAAATATTATATATAACAATAGCAAATAGTTATCTGTATAGATTGTTTCAATAACAGTAATTTATTTACAGTTTTCTGATTGTGGCATATAATATCGATTATAGTATTCTGTTCGAATAACTTTTTTTTGTATTGATATAAAATTTATTGTGAATTCAGTTGTATCAAAATTGTAGATATTTTCGGATTGAATACTGTTTTTACTGATTATATATTGTGCTAATAAACTATTCTCCAACTTATTTTGAATTCTTATTCAGAATATATTGATAACTGTAGTATTTCGAAAAATATAAAAACTTTTTATATCGATTTATAAAAATTGATATTCAATTTACACCAATGGTTAATAGCAGGATTAATCTGTATATTTTTTTGAAAAAATATATCTTTTGTACAGTAGAGAATCTAGATACTGTTCTATATAAATCTATAAAGAATATCTATTCAACAAACAAATTCTTTTCCAATTGTATCAATTTTATCCGAGACCTGGACGTATCAATATATAGGAATCTGCCGGTAGTATATATATAGAATATCGTGAATAGTATATTGTATAATTTAGCAGCTGTGTAATAAAGATTTGATATAGCTATTCTGAATATCCTGGAATACTAATAGAATTCTGCTTTTTTTATTCACCGAATCTGGTGGTATTTTAGTATATTTTGGTGGTATGGTAAATTGTTGAATACAGAGGGTACATATAGTAGTGCTATTTTGAGTTGGGTATTCTATTAAACTGTGTATTCTGTTCAACCGGCGAGTATGTTATTTGGTAAAGATGGTAATCCGGCAATACAAAAGTATTATATTGTACTATTTTCTGCAAAATATATATATATATATATATACAGTATAAATAAACTGTTTTGATTACAAAATCGAAATATATAAACTATCCAATCCAGAAACATTAATCCATAGAAGAATATGAAATGCAAAACGATTCACATTATTGTATAGCCAGTAAAAAAATACAGTATTTATACTGTATACCTTTGTTATAGATATAGCAAATCGGATTACTATCCGGATATTATTTAATATTTGTTTTTCTTATTGAAAAAAATATAGACAGATAAATCGCTAGAATATTTTATCAGGCTGTATCTATATTAGTATTCTCTTATGGATATATTGTGAATAAAGATAGAATACAAAATTATATTTGATAGATTTTACAAATAGAATATATACATAGATATTCCGGAAACTGGTAATTCAAATTCAGTATTGTTTCAATTCCGTTACTATAAATTAGTAAGTTTATACAAATATATACAGTAAAAAACTATTCAATGTTTGGAAGAAAAGTTAGTATTATCGACTATTTGTTTAACTATTCTGTTAATATATTTATTACCGAATGAACTGGAATGGTCGAAAATCCATTGAATATGAAACTTGATATTTTAGAATACAGATAGTCGATATATTCAATAATTATCTATAATATTTTTCGACCGAAAAATATATATAGTATAGTATATATTTGAATAGTTATCAGGTTATCTATCAAAATAGAAAAATAGTACTTATATTCTATTCTAGCTATGTAAAAACAATATTGTTTAATATAGATATATATATAGTTGAAAACAAATCGAATGATCTCTGATTTAGTAATATAGATAGAATAATCTATTGTTATTTCTAACTGTTTATTGATAGTTTCTAGACTAATAAATACAGTAAGATCTATTCCGATTTTCGAATTACTATTATCGGTATAGTTTACTACACCACAACGCTAAGTGACGGTAAATCGATCGCCCAAAACGGCAACACTCGACGCCTGTTTAAATATTTATTTTACCAAGTTCTTAGTCGTCTTATCTGACAGAGCGGTCAGTACGCATAATGTCTAGTAGAGGAACAGAACGGTAGATTTCTCTAATCATGAAAAGTCTGAATTTCTAACTATTCTAAGATATATACTTTTGTATAGTAGATTACTAAATAATACGGCTATTCCTGAATTACTATTTTGGTTAGTGTATCAAACTGGGAATCCGATATACTTCCTCAGTTTTGGCTACTACAGCAAACTGTCTACTACCAGTTTACACAGATTACTAAATCAAACAGAATATATCAAATAATATATTTTTGTTGAATCAGTATTTTCTTTCTAATAGAGAAATATTTTCTCCGGTGTTCCGATTTTATTCCCGGTCTTGAATAAAATATTTTATATTTTCTATTTCTAGTAGTTTTACAAATTCGATATACTACTGTTTCGGTAGTATTTATGTAAATCTATCTATTAATATATTACTAGTTTTTATCTATTTGATCTGGATTCGGTTTTGTTTGATTTTCTGTTTTAGTCAATTTCTATAAATATCAATATATCTGAATTTGGTATTAAATAGAATATTTTTCGAAATAATCAGATTTATTCTACAGATATTGTTGTATTCAATAGTAAAATTTTTGTTTCTATTTTGGTTTTGGTTTTTTGAATTGAATCCAATTCGACTGAATAACTTTTTTTACTTTTATAGTAAAATTCCGGTATCTGAAAAACTGAACAATTCTGTTTTAATTATCGATTTTGTTACTATTTTCCAATCTACCGGTTCTCCGAATACTATACAGATATATTCAGATAAATTTTTCCGGTTTTTGTAATCAGCGAATAAAATATTACTAGATATCCGGACTGATTTTTACTATTTTCTATTGTTAATTGAAAATATAATTATTCAATACTGAATACTTTTGAAATATATCAATAGATAATCTACAATATTTATATATTGAAATTCTGGATTGATTATAAATTGAATCAGATAACTGACTATTTTGACTATATTCGAATATATAATAGTAACAGTATACTGTACTGATCTAATTTTCTATTGATATTAATAAATAAATTCAATATCTATTATACTGATATATAGTTGTAATCTATCAATATCAAAAATATTTATAAAAAATTTATAAAATAATACCATTCTACTATAATACTAGTATAGAAATTCTATATAAATTATAGTTTTTTTACTATCTGTTTATAATATACAAATATTGAAAAACTATTCGATTTTATTTTGATCTGTAAATATCTATTTTTTTCAATAAATATATACAATTTTTCAATTTTTTGAAATCCAGTTTAGATAATATATAAAAAATATTATTTTACTATAATTATAATACTATTCAAAATCTATATAATATATACTATATTTTTTAACTATACTTCGGTCTATTCTGTATCTATATTTTTTCAGTATATATATATATATATATATATATAAAAATAGATAAATAAAAAATACTATTCAGAAATATATGAACAGTATTATATTATTTCAAATCGAAATCAAATACAGTAATCAGTATAAATATTAATCTGGCTATTTGTATTGCAAAAATAGTAATATATTTTTTTCTACAGATATCTATGGAAAATCTTTTTTTATATAAATTCTGATTTTATATTTTAGAAAATTATTTTTATTGAATTTATAGATAAATATTTATATCAGTAGTAGTATCTGTATATTACAATTTTTTGATATATTTATTTTCTGAAAAAAAAAAATTATTTTGAGACTATCAATTTTTTTATTGCTAAAATAAAAATTTGTTTATTAAATAAATTAGTATAACATAATTCACGGCTCAGCGGATCACACGGTCAGCGGATCACCTACCAACCGTTTGAAATATTTGAATTAGGATATCTCAACCAAAATATATAGATTCGTCTCAAATTAGCTATTTTTACATCGATTGATTTTATAGTCTATCTCCCCATATCCGCTATATCTTGGCGGAGTCTTTCTGCGTGGTAAATCTGCCTGACTAACCGATTCGTTTGTTTTATACGATACTATCAGACTATCTTCAACTGGCTGGTTTAGCTGCTAAACTAGCTCTAGATTCTCTACAATAGATAGATTTTCTTTATATATTATCTGTCGATTCGACTGTATACGTTTCTGGTGTTTTTTTTTATTCGTATAGTATAGAACAGTATTCTTCTACGCTAATATCGCAGTATTATATATTGAAATATAAATATTTTTGATAATCTGATCTACAGTAGTTTTTAAAAATAATAGAAAACTATTTGAATACTGTTTCAATAGATTTTTGAATAAACTAGTCTGTTTTTATAGTTGAATTATTGTTTTAGATATTTTTGATATAAATTGGCTAGATCTGTTGTTTGGTCGGTTTTCTGGTAGTATAGATATTCGGAATAAAATACTGAATTTTGAAAATATCTGTTCCGGATTAATCGAAATAAAATCAGTAGTAGTAAAACTATTTTGAATAGTCCCTGGATAAAAAATCTCTATATATATCTAAAAATAATTTACAAAAAAATCAAATTTATCAATATAATTATATTCAATACAGATTAGATTGTTTACAAAATAACTGTATATATATATTTAAACAGAACAAAATATTCAATATTAAATAATTACAGTAGATACAAAAAATATACTGATATACAATATAGTATAATATTATTTTCTGTATAGATTTGATCGAATTGAAATATAAAATAATTACTGTATTTATTATAAATCAATAATCGATATTTATTTTGTATATATAAATTTGTATATAGAATAAAATAATTTTATAATCAGTAAAAATCTATTTTATCGATAGTTCAGCTGTTATTTAAATTTTTAATTTATCAATATTAAAAGAAATTTGATTCAAATTATTCTATAATATAAATTTTGTTTTTAAATATTATATATAGTAATAACAAATAGCTATCAGTATAAATTATTTTAATAACAGTAATCTATTTACAATTCTCTGACTATAGAATAGACCGCTGACTATAGTAACCAGTTTATATAATTATTTTCTGTAATAATATAAAATCTATCACAAATCTGATTTTATCAAAATTGTAGATATTCTCTGATTGTATTCTATTTTCGTCAATTATATATTTTATATTTTTAAACTATATATAAATTGACCAAGAATCTTTATTTAGTATATACTGGTAATTATATTATTTTGAAAAATACAACCGGAAATTATTACGATATTTGATAAAAACTGATATCCAATTTATATCTACAGTAGACAAAAGAATTTTGCTACAGATAGCAAATAGAATATTAGCTATCTTTTGTACAGTAGAAAATCTAGATACTGTTTTATACAAATCTAGTAAAAGAATCTATTTAACTAGCAAATTCTTTTCCAATTCGATCAATTTATAGCGATAGTAATCGGAATCGATATATAAAAATATACCGGTAGCGCAGTACTGCAGTATAGAGAACGGTATATTGTATAGTTTCGCTGTAGTATATAGAAACTCGATTCGACCGTTTTTCGTATTATCTAGGACCAATAGAATTCTACTCTCTTGGCTGATCAATTTCTGGCTGTATTCAGAATATATTGGTAGTATAGTTGGTAGTTGGTTCGATATAGAAATAGTAAATAAGATACGATTTTGAAGAAGTGATTCGCTGACCGTGTAATCCGCTGAGCCGTGAATTATGTTATTTTTATAATATTTGAAACAGAATAGAAAATCTTTTCGATATTTTTTTTTATTTAATTTCGGTACTAATAATTCTTTTATATAGATCAACAATTTTATTAATAAATTTTTCTGTTTCTATTCTGTTGTATATATATATATTATCGAATTTCTATTTTTGTTTTTATTGTTTTCAATAATATTAACTGAATTCAAACTATCAATAAAACAAATCTATAATATTTTCTATTTTTCTTCGAATTCTATTAATTTTACCGAAAAATCTAATTTTTTTAATCAATAAATCTAATTATTCAAATAAATTATTATTTTTTTGATATAGTACAGTTAACAGATAAAAATCCAACAATTCAGATATATTTAATATTCTACTATCAGTATATTTTTTATATCTATTTATTTTCCGATTTTAACTGTTTTATCTATATTTTTCTAAAATAAAATAATAAATCTGTATACAGTAGATTTTATTTGATTTTCTATTCTCTATTTTTCTGATTGTTCCGATATATCTGTTTCAATACTATCTATCACAGTATTCGGATCAGATTTTTTATTTTTTGGTCGGAGAATTTTTCTGTATTTCCAGACTAAAACAAATTATCTATATTTCTATATATTGATTGAAAAAAATATCTGTTTTTTATTTCAGATATAAAAATTTTAGATGAAAATTATAATAATAACAGTTCAATCAGTTTGATAAATCTTTTCTGATAAATACTATTCTGATTTATCAAAAATAGTATTTCTAATATATTCAATTTTATTGATAACAGAAAATCAGATTTTCTATATATTTAATATTATATATTTTACCAAATAATTTATTCTAATATACAGTACTAATTTATTATTTACCGGTATATCAATAATCTGACAATAGATCAGAAAACTATACAATTTTATATTGATTAACAAAATTTTTGATTTAATTTTTTGTACAAAAAATTTTGCTTTGTTCTATAGTAGAATCTATTTACTGTTATTTTTTTAACAGATATTCGATTTATTAATCAAATAACAGTCTACAAAATTTTCAGTCAAAATTTCTATAGTATTTTGTTTTCGAATAACAAAATATATATTTTCGAACGATCAATTTACCAGTATATTCAGCAGAACTATTTATATTTCTCATAAATATAGTACTATATATATATATAGATATATTCTATTAATATAATAAAACTTTCAATCTATCTATTCAGAAAATTTCATTATCCGAATACTTATTTTGATTGAAATTTTAAATTATATAGTAGTAAAAACAGTAATTATTCGAATAATATTTCAATATCTGTTTTTTGATATATAAAATATAATCCAATACAAATAAATATTTTCTATATAAAAATAAATAATCCAGATATATCTATTATATTTTTGTTGTATATTAATTAGATCGAAATAGATACAGTTAAAGTATCTATACTATTTATCTATCTAATATTTTGATATCTATTTCGATCCCGATATTATTTGTTATATTTTATATTGTTTTTTTTGATTTTTAATATTATTATTTTTTATTTTGATATTATCAATTAGTAGAGAAAATTGATTGATAGTACTATAATATATATAATCGAAATAATAGTACTATAGTTGAACAGCAGTTTTAAATACCAAAATATTTTCTAAATATTTATTAATATATATTTCCGATTATTTCGAATTTGAATTTAATTGTTGAAACAGAAATATATTACAAATAGAATACTTATATACTATATACGTAATATAAGGATTGGATATTGTTGTAAGATTCTGGAGTCGACAGTTCTGGCTGATTCCAGTATTTGCTGAACCGCGAAGAGCAAAATATACTAGTGTTGAATTGATCAGAAACTGTTCACTATAATTTACGACCGGCTATATTCCTAAAATAATTCTCAATCCCAAATACCCGAGCTCTTGGACCAGGGTTTACAATATACACCGACTCCGGAATCTTACAACAATATCCAATCCTTATATTACGTATAAAGATCTTTACCGGATTGCCACCCTCAGAACGGTTCTGTAGCCCCAAATTTGTTCCAGTAAGAAACAACCAAATTTTTTCAACTTTGTAAATAGAAAACGAATAGACCGGACAATAATATTCCGCCAGACTTTATCCGGTATACAATTGAATAGAAAGTAAAAATAAACAACCGGTTAAAATAGAAAAATATAATAAAGAATATAGCTCTGACCCCAAATATTTATTGGTCTTTATTTCTGCGGAATAAATTGCAGAAAGTTCTTCAGAAGAAAATCCTTTGTAGTCGAAGAATCAGATCTGATAGTATTTCTGTAGTTATATCGGTCGATAATCGCAAATACAAAAAAAATAAATATATAGTAAAAATCTTTTAATATTGATTGGACTACTGTAGAGAAACAATTCATTGTATAGAATAAATTTTATACTAAAAACAAGATTCTAAAAGTTACAATTATCTTCAATTCTATAGAAAAAATGGTTTTTCTAGAGACAAAAATAATAAACAAGAAAAATTCTCTGTTACAATAAAAATACTGAATAAACAGAATATAAAATTTGATACTGAAGAATATATATCTTGAAAACAATCAGTCTAGCGGACTGTCTACAGTTTGATATACTGTTTTTCTCTATTTTGTTATTGGATCTCGCCAATATCCAATTCTAGAACAAATTTCTATATCCTTGTCCTAGAATACAGTATACTGTATTCTGTCTATATCCGAGATCTATTCGGACAAAGATAAATTTCTATATTTTTGTTCTGGAATACAGTATACTGTATTCTATCTATATCCGAGATCTATTCGGATAAAAATATAAATTCTATATTTTTATTTTTGGATACAATATATTGTATTCTGTCTATATTTTAATACTATATCTATAAAATATCTGATTTGGTATAATTTTATACAAATTTTAGAATATAATTTTTTTAAGTATCAAAAATATAATTATTGATTGATTGATAATTTGATCTATTAATAATAATTTAATTATAATTTTAAAATTTTAATTAAATATTTTAATTAAATATTTTATTTAAATAATTGAATAGTATTATTATTTTTTATAATTTAGATATTATTCTATTGTAAATTAAATTTTATATAATAATATTGATAGTAAAATAGAATTATATATTTTATATATAGAATATTATTACTATTTTTACAGTTAATTAATTTTTAAATTTTTTAAATTTTTTTAAAAATACAAATTAAATAATATATAATTATTTAATTTTGAATAATATATCAAATAAAATTTAAATAGATAATAATAAATCTATTACTATATCTATTTCTATATCTATATCTATTTCTATATTCATATTAATATCAATACCAATACCAAAAATATTATCAATATTATTGATTAATATATTTATATTCAGATATTAAACAATACCGAAATCTTTAGAAAATAATCGAAAAAAGTTTAAATAATATATTAAAATAAAAATTCAAAGATTTCGAATACTGATAATTACAAATTGTATATATCAAAAATCAGAAAATTAAAAAAATCTGATAGAATAATCAAAAAAATTAGATATATAGAATATATTCAGTTAAATAATTTATTTTTAAATTAATCAATCTAAAATCAAGTATTATAAATATAGTAATATATTAATATATCTATTCTATCGATTACAGAAATCAAATATATAATAGAAAATATTATATATATTACCTATTCAAAAAAATACTACCATCATTTTTTGTTAAAAAATAAATCAATAATCAGATAAAATTAAATACAAAATTTTTTATTATATTATTAACAATAGTTATTATTAATATATTATATATCAATAATTCGATTTTTATTCCAAAAATTAATAAATAAAATAATTAATAATTACTATTTTAAATTTGATTTTTTTATTTATTATTATTGAATAATCTATATAGAAAAATTTAATTAGTCTAGTATAAAATATTTTCTATTCTATCAATTATATTTCAGAAAAAATAGTTTATAATTATTTCGAAAAATTGATAAAATTAGTAAAATCAGATTTTAAATAAATTACTATTAAATATTAAATTTTTGTTTAATTTTGATTATTAGATATTATTATTCATTTAATTTTTTTAGTTACTATTATTTATTTTATCAATACTAACTAAAAATATTGAAAATTTTTTCTGGAATTTGGATTTTTATAGAAATAGTATACAGATATCTATTTTATAGAAATTTTGATAGATAAAATACTAAAAAAATACAATATACAAAATCGGATTATAGTAATAATATCTAATAATATTAGTTATAATAATATTTTGAATAAAATTATAAAAAAAACTATAATATTAATTTTATACAGTTATTTTATCTAGTTTATATAATTTAGTTTAGTTTGAATACTATATTTGTGAAGACTAGTAGTAGGGATGACTAATAGTCTTAGTAGCAGAGGGGAGTAATCCCAAATAGGAAAATTTTTGAATTGTTCAGATTGAAATAAAATAGAGAAGATAATTTTTTTCATCTAGGCCGGGGGGTAACAGCCCTATTTATATTAATTTGACGATAGTAAATAGAATCAGTTATCTGATCAGTTCTCTGATCAATTCTGAAAGAATTGCCACATAGTCAATTCTATTAGATTCCATATAGCGATTAGTGATATCACCACTATCGGTAATTATATTGATTACTATAGCCGATATTACTACAGTATAATGTACTATAGTATAGTATAGTATAATATTCAGATTATTTCTACACAGTATAACTATAAATATATTCTACAAATAGAAAAATTCTTCGGACTGATCTGTTTGGTATATATCAACCGGTATATCTACAAAATTTGTTCTACAGATCCGAATCTGTATAAGATTTAGTACAGCAATAATACAATTACAAAATAGTAGATTTGAAATATATATTTGAGCTACAAAAAATCAGTTTACAGTAATCAGTTTATACTGTATAATATATTAATTGTTCTGTTGTTTATACTGTAAAATAAAAAGATATTATAGTACAGAACAACAGTTCAACAATAGACAGAAAAAAATTATATTTCTGTACTATCAATCAATATACAATTTATAGAAATAATTAGTCAATTCCAGAAACAGTTACAGATTGTAGAAAAACAGACAACAGAAATTAAATTTTCTAAATCAGAATTTTTCGAAGAAAAACAAATCCAGTTTTGTAGTTTTTTTTATATAGATAAATATACAGTTATATATTATTAACTACAATAAAAAAATCTATAAAATTATCTATATTTCTATCTATCTATATAGACAAATTTTCAACTAATTTGAATTCTATATCTGTAAATTTTTATTAAATTTACAGAAAACTGAAACAATACTACTAAAAATTTTTTTTTTTATACAGTTTTCAAAAAAATATTCGAATAGATTTTTGAAGATATCGATATACAATATACTACAGAACTATATTTTAAACAAATCAGATAAATCAATTCAGTCAATATTTATACTGTTGAATTCCAGTAAATTATTTTGTATTTTGACTATAATAACAATATCTATATTTGACTATTTGAATAAAAATTTAAAAAAATATCAAAAATAAATTTATACAGATCGACAGATCTATCGAACTAGCCAAAATAATTGAAATAGTAATTAAATTTGACAATCAATTATATAAATAAAAATTTTTCTAATCAGAGATTCTCAAATCCAAAATTCTGTTATTACAGAAAATAATTAAAAAATTCATAACAGTAAAAAAAATATATAACAATTTCTATAGATTTCAGTCAATAGAATTCGATACAGTAAAATTTCCGGTAGAAAAAAAAACAATACAAAAAAAAAACTGTATTTTAGTTATAGTAAATCAGACTATATAATACAAAACTACTGAAATAAAAAAAATAATTTTTTTTGGCAATTTCAGTTAATTCGAGAAAAAAGAATTAAAATATTATTAGAATATCGAAAATACAACAATTTTATACTATACAGAATAAACCGGAAAAAATAAATATTACAAAAAATATAATATTTCAGAAAAATAAAATTAATTGGATAGTTGACAACAGATATTTATCTGTAAATAAACAGTAAATCTATCCGGCCGACAATTTCAGACCAATAATTCCAGCAGAAATTCCGGACTAAATAAAAAAAAAAGTTTCAGTCAATTTCCAGTTCAAAAAATACAATCAACAGAAATAGTATCTACAGATTAATCTGAATACAGCAGAGAATCAGAAATAGATCTGTTATCTATAGAAATCTACTGATTCCGCGGAATCAGTAGATCAGATCCAGTAATAGAATCAGTATATTCTAGAAATTCTGAATAGTTTTCCAGAAATACTGGAGATTCCAGAAATTCTATTTCCGATTTTAGAAACAAACAACAGATTTATAGAACAGTTTCAATAATTCTTCAGAAATAACAAAATTACAGAAATTTTAGAGATTCTACTAGAGAAATACTGAATAAAGTATCAAAAAAACTGAAACTATAACTAGTTTATAAAATTGAAAATTTTTAGAAAATTCTTTTCGATAAACCAAATAACAAAATATCAATATACAATATAAAAAAATATATCTGTATTATAAACAAAATTGTATCGGTATAGAATATATATAATATTCTGACTATAATCTAAAAACTACAATCGGATATTATAACTACAGCTGCAAAATATATATACAAAATAAACTAGATTATAGTAGAATTAAATCAAAAATATTACTACAACTATACTAACCGGAATGGAAATAACAATTTTCAGTAACAGTATAAAAAATATATAAAAACAGAAATACTAGTAATTTTCAGAAAAAATAAAATCAATATATAAATTATAATCGATTCAGAAACTGTAGAAATTTTTATAAATCCAAATTTTGTATCAATCAATAAAATATCAACTATCCGAAAAGAAAATATATATTATTCCAATTATTGAATTCAATAGAAAAAAAATTAAATACAGAAATTATATACTATATTCAAAAAATCAGTATAATTATTGATAATTATCTAAAATTGATATATTTCGATATTATTAAATTAGAAAAATATAATATAATATTAGATATTTTATAGCTACAATAATACAGTCCAAAAATTGATTGATAAAAAAATACAATTTTTTTTCGATTACTGTAAATATCAGTAAACAGAATTTAGATAGATTGAAAAAAACTATTGAATATCAAAAAATTTAATTCTGGAAAAATAGATATCTATTGTAATCTATATAAAAATAAATTTAAACAAAATCAGTAATCCAGAAACAGAGTATCAGAAGAAATTATAAATATTAGTATTCTAATAACAATAGAATAGAATCCAGATATATCCGATAAAAAATTTAAAAAATATATTATAATATATTACAAATCCAAAAGTTTTTTCTGTATAATAGAAAAATATATATAGATATCTGAAAAATATTACAAATATCAGAATATATTTAAACTATTAAAAAATAATAAATTTTCAGAATATAGTTTATTTAATTATAAAATCAGATTCCAAAAAAATCAGAAATTAATATTCAAATTGATCTATCAATTATACGAATTGAAATCAAAAATACTGAAAAAATAATATTGATAAAATATCAAAAAATAGATTTAGAAATTATTTTTATCAATAGAATATTTTATTATTTTTGTAAACCAAAAAATTCAAATTCTCGATTTTTTATAGATTATTGATATTTAAATTTGATTATTATTAAAAATAGATATTTATTGTTTCTAATTCAGAAAATATAAAACTATATTCAAAAAATATCTATTTTATTAAATACAATATTATTAATATATATAACTAATTTAGAATTAAAAAAATAATAAATAAAAAACTATATTCGGAACAAAATACAGATATTATAAATATATAATTATACTGTTTGGATTTACAATTATATTTCAACAATATTCTAATTTTTTCGAAAACTATAGAAAAATATATATATAATACAATAAAAAATATTTCAGAAACTAAAAAAAACCAAAATTAGTTTTAAATTAAAAAATTATAAATTCTATATTCAGAAAATAGATTTTTTGGAATATATAATTAGCAACAAAAAATTCAGTATATAGAAAAACAAAATCAAAAATATTCTGGATTGATCAATATTCAAAAATATAAAAAAATATATGGCAGTTTATCGGATATACAATTATTATCGATAATCAATTAATAGATTTGATAAAATTGTAGTAAATTTTAATAAATTATTAAAAAACTAGAAATAGATCTAAAATAATTAATCAGAAAATTTATTTCATATTTATTAAAAAAACAATATTTGTATCAGTAAATCCAGAAAAACAGTATACAATCAAAATCGATATATCAGATTATATATTCAGAATATAATTTATACAATCAGAAAATAACAGAAAATTCCGATCAGTTGTATTCTGATCTAGAAAAATAACATCTATAGAAATCAATTATAATATCTATAACAAAAAACTGTTAGCTATAATATCGGTATTCAAAATATAGAAAATATATCTGAAAAAAATATATATTAAATTCTGGTCAAATCGGATTATAAAATTTTTATATTTTTTATAAATACAAAAATAATAATAAAATAACAGACTAAATAGATAGAAATTCTGATACAATACAATTACAGAATCGAATATTATTCGGATATAGTTAATAATTAGATAAGTATATTTAGTCAAAGATCCGATTATATAATAGAAATAAAAAAAAACTGTTTCAACTATATTCAAAAAAAAATAATAATAATTTAGTATACAATTATCAAATTTTAGTAATTATCAGTAAAATTCAAAATAATAATTGAATCAACAAATTAAAAAATTTTTTAATAGTAATCTATTTATAACAAAAAAAATAGACAGAGACTAATTTCAGAAAAGAAAATAGATTAATCTATATTCTACAAAAATTTCAATTTAACAGTATTAAAATAATTTTGTATATAAATATATAAAAATCAAAAAAACAGTCGAATATTTATCAAAAAATTATTATATTCCAAATATCTACAAAAAATCGTACAATATATTGAAAAATATAATATATATTGAGATCCCGGAACTACTATCTTGGTAGATTACAGCTATTGTACAGATATTCTGAATACTAGAATATCTGTATATAACCGAATAGATATATATTTATCTATTTATATATAATACCGCTAGCCGAATACAATATCAAAATATATAATTTTATTTTTCAGATTTTATATAGTAGTATATTTATCTGAAATCAATTTTCTATAATTGATCCGAGAAAAATTTTGTCGCCGCAATTATAAATAAAAAAATCTATTCTGTTTTTTACTAGAATATCGAGATTCTGATTGAAAAAATCTATAAACAGATATTACTGTTATTTTTTTTATCAATATCTATATTGTATCAGAAACAATACTATCGGAATATAATAGATATAAATACAAACTGAATCGATTTGATATTCCGAATTTCGAATAAATTGTACAATTGTATTAATTTATATTAGTAATATAATAATTAACAACAATATCAATAAATATAATTAATCGAAATATTTGGAATTATATACTGTAAATATATTTTTCTGATTAAAAATAAAAAAAAAATTGGAATTTTCTATTATCGATATCAGAAAATAAAACAGATAATATCAGTCTGGAAATAAATAAAAAAAAATATATTCGATTGAATCCAAATATTTTTGATTAATATTGTATTTTAAATCTAAAAAATTATTTATATCAGATATTTTTAACTGTTTACAATATTTTAACAAAATATTCAAATTTTTTATTTTTTCAGTTCTAATATTAAATAGATTTTATTATTTTTTTTTAATATAATTTAAAATTATCGAATATTTTTCGATAATTCTGGAAATTATATAATCGAATATATTTAGATAATAAAATAGTCTATATAATTTATCGAAAATATAAATCTGATTATTGTAAAAATAATTGTATCAGAATAGAAATTTTCGATTTTATATTTATCAAATTAATTGATACAGAATAAAATCCAAAAATTTTTATTGAAAAAAATCAAATTTATTTATAATTATAGTAATATAGTTTTTTATAATACTATATATTAGTTTTTATATAATTATAAACAGTTTTTTACTGAAATCGAATATTTTATAACAGATATATTGAAAAACAAAAATAAAATTATATATATCTGTAAAATATTTATTAAATATATTAATAATATATAGATTATATATAAAAAACAATAAAATCTAGTTTTTGAAAATTCAATTGTAATTTGGAAAAATTTTAAATATTAATTAATATAAAAATTTGATAAATATTTGAAAAAAAATTTAAAAAAAAAATTTGTTCAGATATTATAGAAAAATAATTAATTATTTATAGAATATATTATCAATAAATAGAATACTATTATCGATTACAAAAATATTATAATTATAGAAAATATTTTTATTCAATTTTTTTTTATAAATATAAAAACAAATTTATAATAGAAATAGAAAAAAAAATATAAATAATCAATTATATTAAATAAAATTGTTAAATAATTTATTATTTATAAATATAGTACAATAATTATCGGTTATATTAATTATAAATTAATTACAGATAATAATAATTCTATAGATTTAAATATTATATCTATAATTTTAAAAAATTTTTAATCAAAATAATTTTGTATAAATATTGTATATTTTTATTGTAAACAATATAGATATATATATTGTAAATATCAGATACAAAAAATACAATTTAATCAATTGAATATAATCGGAAAAAAATCAGAAAACTAAAAAAATTTAGTAATATTAAAATATTTGTTAATTATCTGAAAAAGATTTTTACTGTTCCAGAATTTCTGGATTTTCTGGATCTATATATTTCCGGATTTTGAATCCAGATTTTACTGTTAATTATAAAAAATTTATTGTTGTTTTATTGTATTGTAATTGAATTATCGAAAATACTATAATTATTTATATATTATTAAATAATAGAATTTTATATATTTTTATTTTTTTGAAAATATTGAAACAGATACTGTATAATATATTTAAATATTTTGAAATAGTTTTCCAAATTTATATATCAGACAGTCGAATATTGTATACTATAATTATAGTATATATATCTATAGTTTTAGAAATATAGTAAAATTATTTAAAAATATAGATTCTAGATTTTCCGGATTATTAAATTATACTGAAATTTTTTTTTTAAATATTAGAATCTATAGATCGATTGAATAATTTATAAAATAAAATTATAAAATTATTACTAAATTTATATAATCAATATTGTTTTTAATTATAATTCTATTTTTTTAGATAATTTTGTTTTTAATTTTATAAATATTAAATAAACTGTAAAAATTTTATCGAAAAAACTGTATAAATCTATATTTTTTGTTATATAAATAATTAAAAAAAAATAAATTAGTTATAAATAATAAATTATTTCAATATACAGATCCGAATATTCAGAAAATTATATATTTTTATCCGAATATATTTCGGAAATTATTATTATCTAATTTTTTTCTGAATTGATTTATTTTTTACAAAATCAATATAGAAAATATTTCTTCAGTCAATATCAATATATATTTTTTGTTAGATAAAAAAATTTATAAACAAAAATATTAGATTAAAAAACTTTTTTTATAAAAATTTAATTCAATTATTTTTAAATATTTGAAATTTTCTGATTATTTTTGTTTATAAATCTAATAAATTATAGTATATATATATATTGATTATTGAATATTGAATTATTTATCTGAAAAAAACAAATATTTATTACTGAAAATTTAGAAATTATTGAATTATATAGATATATTCAAAATATTATCAAAAATCAATTTTGTATCAGAATACTAATAGATCTATATAGATTAAAATTTGATTTTTAAAACTGTATTCAATATTATTTAAAACAAATATAAATAATTTATAATACTATTCGGATTATATAAAATTTCTGTAATTTTTCCGATAATTATAAATAAAATATTCTAATTTTATTTGAATTAGTTTATAGTAATATATCTAAATAATATATTTATTTATTTCCAGAATTTTGATAAATATCGAAAAATATTTATAAATAGTATTAGATATATTACAGAAAAATTAATTAATTATTCAATTATATAAATATTTGATTATTATATATAAATTGAAATTCTATAATTATATTATTAATAATAGAAAAATATATTTTGTTTCTGTTAAAATCGATATTATAAAATTATAGTCGAAATCGATTAATATATATAAAATTTATTAATTTATAGATTTTACAATTTACTATTGATATTTTATTTACAATTTTATATATATTTATATACTATTATATAATTTATTCAAAAAATCTGATAGAATATTATAATATTAAAAATTTTATTCAATTAATTGAATAGTTGTATATAAAAATATTTTCTGTATTTTAAAAAAAAATTTATCGAAATTCCAGTTTTTGTTCAGACAGATTGTTCTAAATTATTTATTATCGAAACAGATATATTTGAATAAACTATCAGAATAGTATTATTATAAAAAAATAGATAACTATATTCAATTATATTTAACAAAAAAAAATTTCAAAATATTGAACTAAATTATTCTATATATATAAAAAAATTTCTAATTATTAAAAAAATATTGTATAAATAGAATTAATATATCGAAAACAGTATTTAAATTACTATTATAATCAATTACAAAAAATTAAAATATTTGTAAATAATAAAAATTTATAATAAACAATTAATATAATAAATCTATAAATTTCAAAAATATAATCTAATTATTCAGTACTATAAAAAATCGAATACAGTAATTTCTAATATATTAAACTGTAAATCTAATTTTGTTAAAAACAATTTTATAGATATATTAAAATTTTAATTAATATAAAATATTATTTTTGTTATTATATAGATAATTTCTAATTTTTTATAAACTATAATAAAAATTTCCAAAAAAAAATTGATTGACAATTATTGAATTTTTTTTCTTTTTGAAAAAAAAATTAATTGATAAATTTACTATTCAGATAGTATTTTAATTTACTATAAATTTGAATTTTTAAACAAAATCGGATACTGAAATAGAAAATTATTAACTAATTTTTATCTACAATAATAAAATTTCTATTTTATTTTTAGAAATTGTTTTCTATAAAAATCTTTTATATTATTTATACAGAAAATATAGATATCTGGATTCTTTAGATTTATTGAATATTATTCAATTATATATATAATAACTATAGTTGAAATAAAATATAGAATAAATAGTATATTTATATCCGGTTTACTAAATATTGTAAAATTTCCGGAAATTATTCAAAAAAGTAGTACAATATATAGTTACTATAGATATATAATTTTTTCAATAATAAAATATAGATTTTATCGGATAGTTATCAATTATATCAAATAATAACAAATAGATTTTTATAGTTATTGATTATACTATTAATTGATCTGTTATCGAAATTATAGAAAAAAACAGATAAAAAAATTGTTAACTGTTTTCTATATAAATATTTATTTATAAATTACAGTATATTAATTAAATTAACTTTAGATCGAAATATTAATTTTATATCAGAAACTCTAAATATTATACTATACTATACTATACTATACTATACTATACTATACTATACTATACTATATTATACTATAGTAATATCGGCTATAATAATCAATATAATTACCGATAGTGGTGATATCACTAATCGCCATATGGAATCTAATAGAATTGACTATATAGCAATTCTTTCAGAATTGATCAGAGAACTGATCAGATAATTGATTCTATTTACTATTGTCAAATTAATATAAATAGGGCCGTTATTCTCCGGTCTAGATAAAAAAAATTATCTTCTCTATTTTATTTCAATCTGAACAATTCAAAAAACTTCCTATTTGGGACTACTCCTCTCTGCTACTAAGACTATTAGTTATTCCTACTACTAGTCTTCACAGATTATAAGCCTGGATTACTACTGCTAACTACTTTTTCCTATTTAGACAATCGTAAAGTTATATCTATAATTTATATCACGATATATATTATATAATATAGTTATCCAGTTGAGGAACAACTACAGTTTCTCCGATATATTACTGATATTTATCCGATATTTTACCGGAAGATTGAACTTTATTTTAAAATTTAATCTTATCTCAAAATCAATCTTATCTAAGATTAATCTTATCTGAAAGTCAATCTTATCTAAGATCAAAACCTGATACCATCAATAACTATTATATATATATATATATATCAATATAGCAATTCTATCTAAAATAGAGATTACCAAATTGAATAACACTGACAACTATACTATTTGGACTATTAGAATATATATTCTATTAGTTAAAGATAATCTAGATTTTGATAATATACCAGTAAATAGTAAATTATCAGCTGTTTTCAATTTGAATACTATACCGATAGCTAAAAACAAAAAGATATTAGCTATTATCAAATTGTTATATAAAGACAGTTCTTTATTGTATATAAAAAATAAGACAAATACAATTAGAATTTGGCAAATCCTAAGAGATATCTATAATCCAAAAAAATTTTACAACTGAATATCTTATATTGAAACAATTTTTTAATATTTTATTGGCCGATTACAACAGTATAGAGATCTATTTGAATAAAATCAAATTGCTAATCAATAATTTAATATCCAAAAATATTATACTATCTAATCAGATTATAATAGTATAGATATTAAACAGTTTGGATAATAATTATACTGCTTTTATTCAATATATTATACAATTATTATATAATAATTCTGCTGTCTATATTTTTGATTTATTGGTTAAATATTTAATTGATAAATTATATAGCAAAGAAATTGATACTATTAACAGTATTAACAAAAAGAATAACAACAAAAATCCTAGATCTAAAATCCTAAACTCTAAATCTTTTAGAACTAATAGTAAATTTAGATCAAATAGCAGAATATAGAAAAAACAGTTCTATAAAAGTAAATTTTGCCAGAACTACCATATAACCAATTATATAACAGATCGATACTTCTATCTATATCCTGACAAACATTCTTTCTGGTGGAATAACAGAACAAACAATACAAACAAAACAAAATATCCAAAATCCGAGTATAGTCTCGAAACTCAGAAAAAGAAC
>Ga0102593_1000281_pt1 | contig 108976 bp, 108 predicted proteins | sample AraplaCol_mMS_r2_2_FD_76862 | JGI IMG/M metagenome (GOLD analysis project Ga0102593, IMG submission 76862) | Arabidopsis root microbial communities from North Carolina, USA - plate scrape MF_Col_mMS_r2 (SPADES assembly) (version 2) | ecosystem: Host-associated > Plants > Roots > Endosphere...
TGTTCACGAGCAGCTACGATCGTGCACGCGTCCTAGCTCGGGCAGCTCTTCCAACAGACAACTTGGTCGGTGTCATCGCGGCCTATCCTGATCCCAAAAGGGAAATAGGGGCGAAGTGGCGTGGCTGGACGAAGGGGACCGCCTTCGGACACCTAGAAGAGATGGGAGTGCCGACCGAGTCCAATCTAGCGACTTGGAGCGGTTATCGCTGGCCGGACGAGGCGGTCGACGACGAGGCTAAACCTTGGCTCCATCGCGCTGTACCGCTGACTTGGGATCAAGCTGATATCTTGCTCTGGAACCAAGTTGCACATGACATTGGCGTCATGCCGCAAGCGCCCGTCATGTCCAAACTTGTCGACCTGGAGCGAGGCGTGTCGGTCAATGCTTATGACGACCGAGGCATGGACATCACCTCGGTCGCCAAGGAAACAATATCCGGGCTCTACCAGCAGTTCGACAAGTGGCTCCTGGACTACGATCGCCCCAGGATGACTGAGGCCTTCGAAGGCTGACGCAACGTCCGCTCACCACCCTCAGCGGACATTGACGCAGCTGGCCCGTGACGGCCTAAAATGCAGCCATGACGTCAGCCGACATCGAAGCCGCGATAGCAGCTGCTCTCACCGCCAAGGGCTCGGGAGCCTTGCCATTCGAGAGGATGATGGAGCTGATCGAAGCTGGTCGGTCACGCGGCCTATCCGTGTCCACCATAGACGCAACATGCGACGGCGGATGGCAGCCGAGGCCGGACCTGGGCTTTCACGTCGACAGCGATGAGCTGGACAGGATGGCCAACGACATTCCTAACCGTGCCGATGCTACGGCCCAGTGGGCCAGAGAGAACTACGAGGCAGTGATGATCGAAGACGACGTCGAATTCGAAGTTTGGTTCTGGCGGGATTGATTCAGCTCGACGTCTCCTAACCACCCGAAACGGCCGTTTCGTGTGCCCGAAAGGTACTTTCTATAGCGCCATCGCGTAGGCATAGTTCTCAGTACCTACCGCTTCAGCGCGCCATTTTCTCCCAAGTTTTTAGCTGGTTTCCGCCCCGCCGATTTCGCGGGCGTCGGCTTGTGCATGCTCGCGCGCCTCGCCGTGCATCCAGCCCTTCCGCGCCAGCCAGGCCGCGAAGACCGGCAGGGCCAGAAGGGTCAGCGACGTCGAGGTCAGCAGGCCGCCGATGACGACGGTGGCCAGCGGCTTCTGCACTTCCGCGCCGGGGCCGACGGCGACCGCCATTGGCAGGAAGCCGAGCATGGCGACCAGCGCCGTGGTCAGCACCGCCCGGAGGCGGCTCACCGTGCCCGACACCACCGCCTCGACCGGTTCGAGCCCGTCGGCGAGTTGCCGCCTTATGCTCTGCATCAGCACCAGGCCATTCAAGGTCGCCACGCCCGAGACGGCGATGAAGCCGACGGCCGCCGAGATCGAGAACGGCGCGCCGCGCAGGGCCAGGGCCGCCGCGCCGCCGACCAGGGCCAGGGGCACGCAGGCGAAGACCAGGGCCGCCTCCGCCGCCGAGCCCAGGGCGAAGTAGAGCAGGATCGCGATCACCAGGAAGACGACCGGCACGATGACCGCCAGGCGCGCCGAGGCCCGCTCCAGGTTCTCGAACTGGCCGCCCCAGTCCAGCCACGAGCCGGCGGGGAGGGGAACCTCGTCGCGCACGGCGGCCTTGGCGTCGGCGACGAAGCCGCCCAGGTCGCGGCCCCGCACATTGGCCTGGACGATGATCCGGCGCTTGCCGTTCTCGCGGCTGATCTGGTTGGGGCCCTCGCTGGCGTCGAAGCGGGCCAGGGTCGAGAGCGGGATCGCCGCCGTGCCGGGCGGCGCGCCTTCCGGCATGACCGGAAGCTGGCCCATGACGGCCGGGTCGTTGCGCCGCTGCTCGTCCAATCGGACCACGACGTCGAACCGCCGGTCGCCCTCCAGGATATGCCCGGCCTCGCGCCCGCCCAGGCCGATGGCCAGGGCGTCGGCGGCGTCGCTGGCGTGGGCGCCCAGCGCGGCGGCGGCCGTGCGGTCCACCGTGGCGGTGACGGTGGGCTGGCCCGAGACCTGCTCGACCTTGACGTCGGCCGCGCCCCGCACCCCGCGCAGCGTCTTCGCGATCTTCCGGGCGGTCTGGTCCATGACCGCGAAGTCGTCGCCGTAGACGCTGACGGCGACATCGGAGCGGACCCCGGCGATCAGCTCGTTGAACCGCATCTGGATCGGCTGGGTGAACTCGTAGGCGTTGCCCAGGTGCTTGCCCAGGGCGCTTTCCATGCGCTCGACCAGCGCCGCCTTCGGCAGGCGCGGATCGGGCCAGTCCTTGCGCGGCTTGAGGATGACGAAGGTGTCCGAGGCGCTGGGCGGCATCGGGTCCGAGGCGATCTCGGCGGTGCCGGTGCGGGTGAACACCAGGGCGACCTCGGGCATGGCCGCCAGGGTCTTCTCGACCCGGAACTGCATGGCCTGGCTCTGCTCCAGCGAGATCGACGGCACGCGCGAGGCCTGCACTAGCAGGTCGCCCTCGTCGAGGGTCGGGATGAACTCGCGACCCAGGCTCAGGAAGGCGACGAGGCCGATCAACAGGGCCGCGCCGGCTCCGACCGCCACCGCGGCCGGGCGGGCGACCAGGCGGCGCAGGGTCGGCTCGAACCGCGTCCGGACGGCGGTCATGACCCGGGTCTCGCCGTGCGCCCTGGGTTCGCCGATCAGCACGGCGGCCATGGCCGGCACGAAGGTCAGGGACAGCAGGAACGCCCCGGCCAGGGCGAACATCACCGTCGCCGCCATGGGACCGAACATCTTGCCCTCGACGCCCTCGAAGGCCAGCAGCGGCGCATAGACCATCAGGATGATGGCCTGGCCGAAGGCGGCGGGCCGGGCCATTTCCCGGGCCGAGGCGGCCGCGATCCCGATTCGCTCGCGGGCGTCCAGGGGCCGTCCCAGGTCCGTCCGGCGCGAGGCCAGCCGGCCCAGGGTATTCTCGATCACCACCACCGCGCCGTCGACGATCAGCCCGAAGTCCAGCGCTCCCAGGCTCATCAGGTTGCCGCTGATCCCGAACCGCCGCATGGCGATGGCGGCGAACAGGAACGACAGCGGGATGACCAGGGCGGTGATGATCGCCGCCCGGATGTTGCCCAGGGCCACGAACAGCACCGCGATGACCAGCAGGGCGCCGAAGGCCAGGTTGTGCTCGACGGTGCGGATGGTGGCGTCCACCAGGTCCGTGCGGTCCAGCACCGGCCTGACCACCACGCCGGCCGGGAGGCTGGCCTGGATGTCCTTCAGCCGCTCGCCCACGCGCGCGGCGACGGTGCGGCTGTTCTCGCCGGCCAGCATCAGGGCGGTGCCGATGACGACCTCTCGTCCCGCCTCGCTGGCCGAGCCCAGGCGCGGGGCCTGGCCGACGACGACCGTGGCCACGTCGGAGACGCGGATCACCGCCGAGCCGCGACGGCCCACCGGGGTCTCGGCCAGTTCGGCCAGGGTCTTCACCCTCGCGTCGGCGCGGACGATATAGGCCTCGCCGCCGCGCTGGACGTAGCCGGCGCCCTCGACGCGGTTGGCGTGCTCCAGGGCGTCGATCAGCTGCGGCAGGCTGATGCCGAAGGCCGACAGCTTGGCCGGGTCGGGCTGGACGACATACTGCTTCACATAGCCGCCCAGCACATCGACCCCGGCCACGCCCTTCAGCGTCTTCAGCTGGGGGGCGACGATCCAGTCCTGGACCGTGCGCAGATAGGTGGCCTTCTCGATGTCGGTGGTCAGCTGGTCGCCCTCGGGGGTGACATAGGGCGCGCCGGGGCGCGCCGCTGGGCCCGACAGCTCGACCGTCCAGATATAGACCTCGCCCAAGCCGGTGACTGGCGGCCCCATGCGGGGCTCCAGCCCGTCAGGCAGGGTGGCGCGGGCAGCCTGGAGGCGCTCGTTGATCAGACTTCGGGCGACATAGAGGTCGGTGGCGTCGGTGAAGACGGCGGTGATCTGCGAGAAGCCGTGGCGCGACAGCGAACGGGTCTCGACCAGGCCGGGGATGCCGGCCAGGGCCGTCTCGACCGGGAAGGTGACCTGGCGCTCGACCTCCTCGGGGCCGAGGGCCGGGGCGATGGTGTTGATCTGCACCTGGCGGTTGGTGATGTCGGGGACCGCGTCGATGGGCAGGCCGGCGAGCTGGGCGCCGCCATAGGCCAGCAAGGCCGCGGCCAGCAGGGCGACGATCCAGCGGAAGCGGACGGAGAGGTCGATCAGGCGGTTCAGCATGGTCAGTCCTCGTGCCCCGCTTCGCCCTTGCCGAGTTCGGCCTTGAGCAGGAAGGCGCCCTTGCCGGCGATGCGTTCGGACCCGGTCAGGCCGCGCAGGATCTCGGTCGAGCCGGCGGCGACCCGCCCCGGCGTCACCGGCCTGGCGCGGAACCCCTCGGCCTCGACCACGAAGACCACGGGGCGGCCCTCGACGGTCTGGACGGCTTCGCTGGGCACGATGATCACGCCGCCGCCGACCGCTCCCGTCATGACCCGCGCGGAGACGACGGACCCGACCGGTGCGGTCCTGCCCGAGGGCGTCGCCCGGACCGTGGCGGTGTTGCTCCCGGACGCGCCGGGCGCCACGGCGGTGATGGTGGCCGGCGCCTGCTGGCCGTCCGGGGTCTGCACCTGGATCACCTGGCCGAGACGGATGGCGCCGGCGGCGGCCGCGGGCGCGTCGAAGACGTACTCGGCGCGGCTCTGGTCGGCGACCTCGGCGACGAGCGCGCCCTGGGTCAGGAAGCCGCCGACCTGGGTCTCGATCCGGGTGACGACCCCGTCGATCGGGCTGCGTAGGACCGTGACGCCGTTGGCGCCCGGCCCGCCCATGGCGCGGACCTGGGCCTGGGCGGCGCGATAGTCGGCCTGGGCCTTCTCGGCGGCGGCCTGGCTGGCTTCCCAGTCCTGGCGGGCGACGACGCCGGCCTCGAACAGGCGGCGGTCGCGGCCGGCGGCGGCCAGGGCGGCCTGCGCCCCGGCCCCGGCGGCGTCGAGGCTGGCGCGGCCTGAGGCGGCGTCGGCGCTGCGCAGGGTGGCGATGGGCGATCCGGCGACAACGCGGGCGCCGGCCGAGACGTGGACGCGCTCCACCGCGCCCGACACCGGCGCGCCCAGCGCGGCCAGGGCGTTGGCCGCCAGGGTCACGCGTCCGGGCAGCAGGATGTCCGCGCCGCCGCCGCGTCCCGGCGTGACGACCGAAACCCCGGCCGCCGCGGCGTCGGCCAGCTTCAGGGGCACGAGGTCGCTCGCGCCGTGCTCCCCGGGCTCGCCGCCCTCTTCCTCGTGGGCCGGCGGGGCCGGGCGATGTGCGGTGAATTGGGCGGCGCCGTAGCCGAGACCGGCGGCGGCGACGAGGGCGGCCGCCGAGGCAATGAGGGAGCGACGAGCGATCACGGCTGATCTCCGAAGGGAATGCGGCCCTGGGCGCGGGCGAGGTCGGCGAACGCCTTGACGCGCGCCAGCTTGGTTTCGACGGCCCGTCCCCGCGCGGCGATCAGGTCGCGGCGGGCGGCCAGCAGTTCGGACAGCGGCAGGCGGCCGGCGTCGTAGCCGATCCGGGCCAGGCGATAGGCCTCGGACGCGGCGCCTTCCGCCTGGCGGGAGGCCTCCAGGGTCTGGCCGGCGGCGGCGACCTGGGCGGACGCGGCGCGGCGGTCGCCGTCCTGTTCGGCCTGGGCCATGGCCAGCCGGGCCTGGGCGACCTGGGCGTTGGCCGTGGCGGCGACGACCGCGCCTCGGTTGCGATCGAACAGCGGCAGGGGAACCGAGACGCCGAACACCGCCGCCGTGGAGTCGTCGCTCTGGAACTGGCGGACCCCGAAGCTGACGGCGAGGTCGGGCGTGCGCCGCGCGCGCTCCACGGCGATCCGGCGCTCGGCGGCGTCCCGCTCGGCGCGGGCGGCCGCGACGGCGGGACTGAAAGCCGGCTCGGTCGGCGGTGCGGCGGGGGCGGCGTCGAGGAGACCCCCGGCGACGGCGGTGTAGGTCTCGGGCGAACCGGTCAGGGCGCTCAGTCGGGCCAGGGCGGTCTCGGCCTCGGCCTGGGCGGCGGCCAGGTCCGCGCGGGCCGTGGCCAAGCCGGCCTCGGCCTGGACGGCCCGCACCTGGGCCTCCTTGCCGTTGTCCACCAGCAGGCGGGCGGCCCTGGCGTCGGCCCGGGCCAGATCGACGCCGTCCCGGGCGATGGCGAGGCGCTGCTGGGCTGCTTCGGCGTCGGCGTAGGCCAGCGCCAGGTCGCGGGCGAAGTCGACCTGACCCAGGGCGGCGCGCGCCTGGGCGGCGGCGAGGTCGGCCTGGGCCGCGGCGGTCCGCGCGGCGCGCTTGCCGCCCAGCTCCAGCGGCTGCTCGATCGATAGGGTCGTCTCGGCGCCGTCGAAGTCCTTGTAGGGACCGGAACCGGCGGCGTTCTCGACCATCAGGCCCAGGGTCGGGTTGGGACGGGCGGCGGCCTGCGTCGCCTGCCCCTCGGCCGCGCGGGTCTCGGCGGCGCCCAGCGCCAGGCGCGGCGCGGAGGTCCGGGCCTGCGTCAGCAGGGTCTGGAAGGTCGGGGCGGTCTGGGCCGCGACCGGCGTGCAGAGCACCCCGGAAGCGACGCAGGCCAAGGCCGCGCGCAGCGGCCATCGGTTCGATGACATGAAGGTTCCTCGCGAAGGATGAGCGACGGCGCGCGAAAGGCGCGCGGATCGTTCAGGCGCGAGGCGGTCGGTCGAGGCCGGAGAGGACGCGCGAGGCCAGGACGTGGACGGCCGCCGTCGCGTGCCCGGAGGCGGCGGGGGGCAGGGCGGCGACGTCCGCGACGGCCGCATCCAGCATGGCGCCGCCGTGATGGCAGTGGCCGCCGACGCAGCACGCGGCCTCGCAGGGCGCGTTGTGGTCCCGCTGATCGCCCTGGACGGCCTGGACGACGGCGGTCTCGACGCCGACGACGGGCGCGCCGTCCTCGCAGACGCAGGCCGCCATGCCGACCGTGGGCGCGACGACGAGCAGCGCCAGGACGCAGGCGGCCATCAGGCCGCTCAGGTTCCGCCACCATGTCATCGTTCGACGCATGGTCGTCCTATAGCTTCGGGGGGCGAGCTTGAGAACGTGTTACATGATCACGCCAAGGCCCCCGGCCGCCGAAGTCGCGCCGATGACCCCGAGCGGTCGCCGACCGTCGTTCTCCCGAAATCACGCGTGGTTCCGTCTCCACCGACGATATGCCGCTTGCAATCAAGCGCCTATTCCGCGAGTTAAATCTCCAGGTTGCGGGGGCGACGCGTGAGTGAGTATCGAGCCGAGGCTGACGATGGCCTCGCCTGTCTGGTTTTGTTGCTCGGCTTCCATCAGATCGGAGCCGATCCGCAGCAATTACGCCATGCCCTGGGGCAGGCGGGCAAGGCGGACGCGGGCGATCTGGTGCGCCTGGCCCGCAGGCTCGGCGCCAAGGCCAAGCTCGCGAACCTGCCGATATCCCGCCTCCAGGACGCGCCCCTGCCGGTGATCGCCCGGGGGCGCGGCGGCGACTTCTTCATCCTGGCCAAGGTCGCCGACGGCGAGGCCCTGGCGCAATGGCCCGGCCAGGCGCCCAGGACGCTGTCCCTGACCGAGCTCTCGGCCGCCTGGGCCGGCGAGGCGGTGCTCGTGACCACGCGCTCGGAGATCCCCGGCGGCGCCAAGTTCGACGTCACCTGGTTCATCCCCGCCCTGGTCAAGTACCGCGGCCTGCTGGGCGAGGTCCTGGCCGCCTCGTTGACCCTGCAACTGTTCGCCCTGGCGACGCCCCTGATCTTCCAGGTGGTGATCAACAAGGTCCTGGTGCATCGCGGCCTGACCACCCTGGACGTGCTGGCGATCGGCCTCGCGGCCGTGATCCTGATGGAGACCCTTCTGGGCGGGCTGCGGGCGGCGCTGTTCACCCACACCACCAGCCGGGTCGACGTCGAGCTGGGCGCGCGGCTCTATCGCCACCTGCTGGCCCTGCCCATGGCCTATTTCGAGAGCCGCCGGGTGGGCGACACCATCGCCCGGGTGCGCGAGCTGGACACCATCCGCGAGTTCCTGACCTCCTCGTCGGTCACCCTGATCATCGACCTGCTGTTCACGGTCATCTTCCTGGTGGTGATGTGGTTCTATTCACCGTGGCTGATGCTGATCGTGCTGATCGCCATCGCCCTCTACGCCCTGGTCGCCGGCCTGCTGACCGGACCCCTGCGCCGGCGCATCGAGGAGCGCTTCCAGCGCGGCGCCGAAAGCCAGGCCTTCCTGGTCGAGAGCGTGGCCGGCATGCAGACGCTCAAGGCCTCGGCCGTCGAGCCTCAGATGCAGAGCCGCTGGGAGCGGCTGCTGGCGGCCTATGTCGGGGCGGGTTTCCGCGCCGCGCGGCTCAACATCTGGGGCGGCCAGGCCATCCAGCTGATCAACAAGGCCTCGACCGTCCTGATCCTCTATATCGGCGCGCGCCTGGCCCTGGGCGGCAAGATGACCGTCGGCGAGCTGGTGGCCTTCAACATGCTGGCCGGGCGGGTGGCCGAACCGGTCCTGCGGCTGGCGGGCCTGTGGCAGCAGTTCCAGGAGGCGAGGGTCGGCGTCGCGCGCCTGGGCGACGTGCTCAACACTCCCACCGAGGCCCAGTTCTCGCCGTCGCGGGCGGCCCTGCCGCGCATCGAGGGGCGGGTCGCCTTCGACGACGTCACCTTCCGCTACAAGCCGGGCGGGCGCGAGGCGTTGCGCCGCGTCAGCCTGTCGGTCGAGCCCGGCGAGGTGCTGGGCATCGTCGGTCCCTCGGGGTCGGGCAAGTCGACCCTGACCAAGCTGGTCCAGCGCCTGTACGTGCCCGAGAGCGGTCGCGTGCTGGTCGACGGCGTGGACCTGGCCCAGGTGGACCCGGCGTGGCTGCGCCGGCAGGTCGGCGTGGTGCTGCAGGAGAACCTGCTGTTCAACCGCTCGGTGCGCGACAACATCGCCCTGGCCGACCCGGCCTTGCCGATGGAGGCGGTGATGGCCGCCGCCACCATGGCCGGCGCCCATGAGTTCATCCTCGAACTGCCCGAGGGCTACGACACGGTGCTGGAGGAGCGCGGCGCCAACCTGTCGGGCGGCCAGCGCCAGCGGATCGCCATCGCCCGGGCCCTGATCACCAATCCGCGCCTGCTGATCCTGGACGAGGCGACCAGCGCCCTGGACGCCGAGAGCGAGGCGATCCTGCAGAAGAACATGCGCCAGATCGTGCGCGGCCGGACGGTGATGATCATCGCCCACCGGCTGTCGGCGATCCGCATCGCCGACCGCATCGTGACCATGGAGAACGGGGCGATCGTCGAGACCGGCGACCACGAGACCCTGATGGCCGCGGGCGGCCGCTACGCCCAGCTCTGGCGCGCCCAGACCCACGGCTACGGAGCCGATCAATGAGCCTGGTCGGCCATGCCCGGGTCCTGGTCCAGGCCTGGAAGGACGAGACCGCCCGCCGCAAGGCCGGCGCCCGGGCCCGCATCGAGACCCAGTTCCTGCCCGCGGCCCTGGAGATCGCCGAGACCCCGCCCTCGCCGATCGGCCGCGCCATCACCTGGACGATCATCGTCGGCGCTTGCGGGACCCTGGTGTGGTCGTGCTGGGCCAAGGTCGACACCGTCGCCGTGGCCGAGGGGCGGCTGGTGCCGACGGGGCGCCTGCGCAGCGTCGAGCCCTCGGACCCGGGCACCGTCCGCGCCATCGCCGTGCGCGAGGGCGAGCACGTGCGCCCCGGCCAGCTGCTGATCGCCCTGGACCCGACCGTGGCCGACGCCGACGCCGAGAGCGCCACGACCGAGCTCTCCACGGCCGGCCTGACCCTGGCCCGCGCCAACGCCCTGCTCAGCTACAGCCGCGGCGGCGGCGCGGCCGTGGTCGCCCCGTCGGGCGCCGAGGCCAGCGCCGCCGAGGCCGAGCGCCAGGTGGTGGCCGCCCGCATCCAGGCCTACGAGGCCAAGCGCGCCTCGCTGGCCGAACGGCGGGCCGGCGCCGAGGCCTCGGCCCGCTCGGCCCAGGCCGAGATCGTCAAGCTGGAACGCACCCTGCCGATCCTCCAGCGCCAGCTGGACGACCAGAAGATGCTGGAGGCCAAGGGCTACGGCGCCCGCCAGAAGCTGCTGCAGCAGGAACAGGCCATGGTCACCGCCGAGCAGGACCTGGTCGCCCAGCGCGGCCGCCTGGACGAGGCCCGCGCCCAGGTCGCCTCCCTGGCCCGCGACGCCGCCGAGCTGACCCAGCAGTTCGTCGGCCAGGCCGCCCAGGAGCGCGCCGAGGCCGAGGGCCTTGCCGCCACCCGCGCCGACGCCCTCAAGAAGGCCGAGCAGAAGCAGGGCCTGCAGACCCTCAACGCCCCCGTCGGCGGGATCATCCAGGCGGTGTCGGTCACCACCCTCGGCGAGGTGGCCGAGACCGGCAAGCCGATCGTCACCATCGTGCCCGACGGCGAGGCCCTGGTGGTCGAGGCCCTCGTCCTGGGCCGCGACATCGGCTTCGTCCACGTCGGCGACCGCGCGGTGATCAAGCTGGAGGCCTATCCGTTCACCCGCTACGGCACCCTGACGGGCGAGGTCGTCCAGGTCTCGCCGGACGCCATCGTCGACGAGAAGCGCGGCCTGGTGTTTCCCGTGCGGGTAAGGCTGTCATCGACGCGACTTAGGGTTGACGGCCGACAAGCTCTGCTGTCCGCTGGCATGAGCGCTTCGGTCGAGATCGTGACGGGGAAACGGCGGGTGATCGAGTTCGTATGGTCGCCGGTCGCGAAGACGGTGAGCGAGGCGGGGAGGGAGCGGTGAGAATATATCCAGCCAGAATACCTGCTAGGGTCGCGGATTTCTGGCGCGCAGGCGGGCGATATTCGAATATTGAATTATCTGTATAGGTCTCATTCAAAGTAATATCGCATACATACTTGATAAATATTCGATATCTCGCGGTAAAATACTAAACATTATCGACTGAAGTTTGTAGGTGGGGTGGGTCAATGTCTTCTAATGTTATGCGGCAAGTTCAAACTCTGAACTCTGACCTGGCGATCTTTACGCTCAAGATGACCAGTTTGGGCAAGGCTTGGTCGACGCTGAACAATCAGAAAACAGACCTAAACCAAGCGGCGTTCGATCTGGCGGTGCATGACGCCACGGTGTCGTTCTCGACACTTGGCAAGGACGTCGTTGAGTTGATGGGCAACTCCAAGTTCGCGAAAGTCCTTGGAGTCGGGCTCGGCGGTTTGGGCCTCGTCGGCGACATCGCCTCGCTAAAGATGACACTTGACGAATATGCCGCCTTACAAGCGCAAGGGGCGCCCATCCCTTACAGTTTGAACGTCAAACTGGCGATTCAAGTCGGCAAGGTTTCGTTGGGGGTCATCTCCATCCTCGCGGAATTCGCGGCCGGCCCCGAACTGGCCGCGGTGGCGGGCGGTTCCATCCTGCTGCTAGAATTTGCAGGATTCGCCGCCGACTACCTGCCGTCCGGGGCGGATTCCGATGACCAAAAGAAGGAGCTTGCTTCCGTCAAGAGCCAACTCAATTCCGCAGCCAGACTCTATGCGCCCGATGCGCCGATCGTGATGCAAGAGTTACTTGTCACGGGAACGCACAATTTCGACTTCTCAGGCACGAGCGGAAGATCAGCCAATTGGTTCTATCATGATCCTGAGAACAGCAAAGTTCAGGAGTTCCAGATTTGGAACAAATCTACGGGTAAACTACTCTTTACGATCGTCGATAACACAGGCCACCCGCGGACGTTTCCCTCTGGCGCGGACCTGGTGTTTCATACCGCGTCCGGAGATATCCGTGTCTCGCCCGACGGCTCCGTCACCAGGACAGTCAATGGCGTGACCACCAACGTGCCCCTGTCGACCACGGAGGGATCGTCCACGGTCATCGTCGTCGACGCCAACGGGATCACGGTCAACGAAGGTCTCAACAAGCCGGTGGATCTGTCGCACCCGACAAAGCACACGGCCCAAGAGAACGAAGACATCCTAGCGACGGCCGGCACGGTGGGTTCGATCATCGGCTCGAGCCTGGGCAGCATGCTGGCGGGCGATAACAAGATCGCCGGCATCGTGTACTCGTCGGTTCTGGGCGAGGTGGGCGAGCGCCTGGCCGCGGCGCTCGCGGCTCATGCGGCAGGCGAAACGGCGATGAACGTCGCTACGCAGGGCGGTCTGTCGGCCTTTGGCAGCGAAGTGGCCGTTCGGGCGGGGCAAGCCGCGATCGGTTCGGTCAGTTCCTGGCTCACGATGGAGCTTGGCCAGGCTCTTGGCCTGAAGGGTTTCGGCGCCGAGTTGTTCACGACGGTGGGATCGTCGGTGACAACCCGGGTTATCGCCAATCTGCTCGACGCGACGCTCGGCCCGAGCCAGATTTGGTCGGGCCTGGTCCCCAAAAGCACCGTCAACTCGCCCAACGCCGGGGGCATGGCGCTGGCCAACGCCGTCGGATCCTTCCTCGGCGCCAAGCTTGGCGCCATGGTCGTCAGCCCGCAAACCCAGGCCGGCGTGGCGCTGTCGTCGCTCGGCTCCGCTCTTGGGGCCTTCGCCGCCGGCAAGATCATCGGCCAGGTCACCGGCACGTGGATGAACCTGTTGGTTCCCGGCGTCGGCTCGTTCGTGGGCTTCGTGCTCGGCGCGTTGATCGGCAATTTGTTTGGCCGGAGAAAGCCCAAGATACCGACCGCCAGCGCCGAGACCGTGCTGCAGATTCCCTATGCGCAATATCAGTTGGGCGCGATCACGGTCACCAACAACGGCAATCGCGAGCTCGTCGTCTCGATGGCGTCTTCAGCCCGAGACATCCTCAACGACCTGATCAACAGGGTCGCCTATGTCAACACGACGACCTATGTCTCCAACCTCAACGGCTACGCCACAAACCAGACCTACGGCCACACCAACAGCCAGATCTATGTGAAGATCAACGGCGCCCAGACCAACTTCGCTTCGGCCGACCAGGCCGTGGAGTTCGGGGCCCTGACGGCGATCCGCAACACCAAGATCGTTGGGGGAGACATCTTCGCCAAGCGCGCCATCGCCCGCTCGGTCGCCGCCGACCTCACCTCCCTGTCCGGCGATCTGCAGATCGCCAGCGACTACCGCGCCTACGCTAAGAATCGCAGCCTGGTGAACGCGGCCATCACTGGCGCCTATGCCACCCTGACCGAGGCCGAGCAGAGCTACTACGCCGCCAACAAGGCGCTGATCGACAAGGCCCAGACGCAAGGGACTGCGGCTCTGACCGCCGGCGAATTGTCGATCTATAACGGCAACAAGGCGACCATCGACAAGATCATCGGCGCCCTGGAAAACCAGGCCCTGGCCAACCCCTGGATCATCACCCTGCAGCGGGTCAGCGAACTGGGCCTCGACAAGTGGACCCCCTCCGACTTCTACGGCGGTCTCCAGGGTTTCCTCTCCAGCTTCGACCTCTCCGGTCACGGCGTGGCGTTCGAGGACATCTACTTCCGCGACAACGGCAACTGGCAGGTCAAGATCGGCGCCTCGGGGCTGACCAAGGTCACCGACGTCGAGAGCGCGGCCGCCCAGGTCTGGCGGCTCTATGACGCGATCCTGCGGCGGGCTCCGGACCGGGCGGGCTTCGACGCCCACACGGCGATGGTGCGGAACGGCTCCAGCCTCAAGGACATCGCCACGATCTTCTACAACAGCGCGGAATTCGCGCTCAGCGGCGCCAACAGCCTGAACAACGCCCAGTTCGTCGACTGGATGTACATCAACATCCTTCGTCGTCCGGCGGACGCCGGCAACGGCTGGGTGGCCCTGCTGAACGGCGGCATGAGCCGGGTGGACGCCTTGCTCGGCTTCTCGGAATCGGCCGAACACAAGCTGATCACCAACGCGACCCTGCTCGCCAACACCTGGATCGACGAGAAGGGCCTGGACCTGTTCTCGATCCTGCCGACGGCGTCCAAGGACGGCCAGTCGGTGACGATCGACAGCTTCCCGTGGGCCATGAACTACGGCGGCGGCTATCGGTTCAGCAACGGCACCGGCGCCCAGGGCACCAGCAATTCGGATGTCGTCTGGTCGGCCAATGACGGGCCGATGATCCTCGACGACCAGCACACCGAGGTCGTCTGGCAGGACAACTGGCAGTACGACCCCTACGAGGGCGGCTGGTACAATTCGCCGACCGAGGACTACATCCAGAGCGACGGCGGCGACGACATCTTCATCGGCGGCCAGTACGACGACACGCTCTATGGCCGGTCCGGCTGGGACTGGCTGGCCGGCAACGCGGGCAACGACGCGCTTCACGGCGGCGATCAGAACGACGTGCTGATCGGCGGGGCGGGCGACGACGCGCTGTGGGGCGACGCGGGCGACGACTATCTGGCCGGCGGCGACGGCGCGGACGCGCTCTTCGGCGGTGCGGGCAATGACATCCTGGTCGACGGCCAGGGCTCGGAAATCCTGGCGGGCGAGGACGGCGACGACACCTTCCTGATCGCCGCGGACGGCACGTTCAACTGGTTCGTCGGCGGCGCGGGCAGCGACACCGTCAGCGCCGAGCGCCTGGACGTCGGGATCTTCGTTGATATGAGCTATCGGCCGCCCGGCTGGGACGGCTCCCCCGACGCCTGGGCGGGCGACCCGAACTCTCGGGCCTTGAGCGTGGTCAATGTCGACAACTACGCCCAATGGTACACGACCACCGGGCTGATGAGCGTTGAGAACCTCACGGGCACGCAGTTCCGCGATATCCTGGCCGGCAACGCCGACGGCAACGTCCTCAAGGGCCTGGCCGGAAACGACGCGCTCTACGGCCAGGGCGGCGACGACATCCTCGAGGGGGGCGCCGGCGCGGACACCCTGGACGGCGGCGCGGGGATCGACCGGTTGAGCTATGCGGGCTCGTCGGCGGGCGTCTATGTCGACCTTTCGACCGGCGAGGCGTTCGGCGGCGACGCCGAGGGCGACATCTTCGCCTTCGTCGAGGGCGTGCGGGGCAGCAAGCTCGCCGACCAGCTGAAAGGCGACGGCGGGGCCAATCTGCTGGAAGGCCTGGCCGGCGACGACTGGCTGGTGGCGACGGGCGGCCTCGACACCTTCGACGGCGGCGAGGGCAAGGACTTCGTCGACTATTCCGAAGCGACCTCGGGCGTCTCGTTGTACCTGGGCGGCTACACCCCGACCGGGACGACCAACGGCTACGGCTATACCGGCCTGGCCGCGAACCAGACCTATATCGGCGTCGAGGGCGTGGTCGGCACGGCCTATGGCGACAGCCTGTCGGCCGGCGACGGCGACCAGACCTTCGTGGGCGGGGCGGGCAACGACACGCTCAGCGGCGGCTCCGGAACCGACACCTATGTGCTGAACCTTGGCGACGGCGCCGACACCATCGTCGAGGACAACGGTGGCTGGAACGTGCTGTCCCTGGGCGAGGGGATCACGGTCTCCAACCTGATCGTCGGGACGGCGGGGGGAGCGAACGGCTGGCTGAGCCTGTCGGTTCGCGGCGGCAACGCCTCGGCCTATGTGGGCGGCAATTTCGCGCAGCTGACCAACGCCCGGGTCAAGACCATCGACCTGAACGGCGGCGGACAGCTCGACATCGGCAGCATCGACTACGCCGTCGGCGGCGTCACCGACAACGCCGACACCCTGGTCGGCCTCAGCGGCGAGCACTACGACCTGATCGTCGGGCTCAACGGCGCCGACACGATCCGGGGCATCGCCGCGGGTCAGGTGGAATCCAAGGGCAACGTGATCATCGGCGGGCTGGGCGACGACACCATCTACACGTCCGGCGGCGACGACCAATTCGCCTATGATCGGGGGGATGGCTTCGACACCATCACCGACGACGGCGGCGAGGACACCCTCGTGTTCGGCTCGACGGTGTCGGCCGAGGACGTGATCTACCAGGTGGTGGGCTCGGACCTCTATATCGGCGCCAAGAGCGCGACCGACCCCTCCCAGACCGCGTCGCAGGTCGCCGACCATGTCAAGATCATCGGCGGCGGCGTGAAGTGGATCGAGTACGACCCCTATGGCCAGCCCACCGGGACCTCGTTCATCAGCACGGTGGAGTACGTGGTCGCGGGCGGGACGTCGATCGACCTGCGCAAGCTGGACATCAACTGGACCCCGCAGACCTACGTCAACTACAGCAACTACTATCCGATCGCCCTGGACCTTGACGGCGATGGCCTCAACCTGTCGTCGGTCGACGGCTCCAGCGTGGTGGTCAAGACCGCCCAGGGCGGGCTGTCGAAGATCGCCTGGGTGGGGCCCACGGACGGCTTCCTGGCGGTCGATCGCAACGGCGACGGGGCGATCAACACCCTGTCGGAGATCTCGTTCGTGCAGGACAAGCCGGGCGCGACCAGCGACCTGGAGGGCCTGCGCACCTGGGACACCAACGGCGACGGCGTGCTGGACAAGGCCGACAAGGACTTCTCCAAGATCCTGCTGTTTGTCGACGCCAACCAGAACGGACGCTCCACGGCCAAGGAACTGCGCACGCTCGAAGAGGCGGGCATCGTGGCGATCAATCTGGGCGGAACGGCCACCGGCTATACGCGCGAGATGACCACCGAGAGCTTCGTGCAGAACACCCTCAGCTTCGTGTGGGCCGACGGGCGCACGGGCGGGGGCTACGACGTGGCGCTGGCCCGACGCGTGCTGGGCTCCGAAGGCCTCTACGCCGGCGAGTACCAGGCCGAGTGGGGCGCGCGCGACGAAGACGGCGTGCTGGGCCAGCTGCTCAACGATCCCAAGACCGCGGCCAAGGCCGCCCGGATCAAGGCCAAGAAGGGGCTGCTGGACAAGCTCGGCGCGACCTATGCGGAGGTCAAGGCCGCCGCCCAGGTCGATTTCTCCGACCACGACAAGGTCGATGCGGCGATCGCCAAGCGCTGGAAGAAGATGGACGCCTCCCAGCAGGCCGCCTGGTTGTCGGGTCAGGCCAGCGGCATGGACGGCCAGAAGAACCTGGCGGGGCTGAAGGCGATCTCGTCGCAGCAGTCGCTGAGCAACGCCCTGAGGCGCGGGGCCCAGGCCGGTTCGGACCTGGTCGCCCAAGGGCTGACCCAGGCCGCCGCCGGGGTCTCGTCCAGCGGGCCGGCATCGTCGTCCGCCGGCGGCCAGGGCGGGCCCGGCGGACTGGGCGTGGACTTCGGCCTGGCGTCCAGCGGACTCGGCGGCGTCGCGGCCGGCGAGCCGGTCGATGGGCTGGTCTCGTCCGGCGCGGGCATCGGCCAGGATCAGGCCTGGTGGCGCGGCGAGACCGGCGACGGCCTGGCCGGCGCCGGGTCGTTGGCGGCGCTGCTGGCGGCCATGGACCAGGGCCCGGGCGGCTCCGCGCCCGACGCGGGTTCGGCGGGCGACGACGGGGCCCTGCTGCAGCAGCAGATGCTGTTGCGCCAGGCCATGGCCGGGTTCGGCGGCCAGACCGGCGGTTCGGCGGCGATCTGGAACCGCGACGCGGCCCAGGCCTCGTCCGTCCTGGCCGCCGCCGGCCAGACGAACTTGCCCGCTGCGACCAATCTGGCCCTGGCGTCCTGATGCGATCCTGCTAGGACCCGCATAACGGTCGATTGGACCATCCCTATTTTCGTCGCCCGGCGTCTTCGCCGGGCGGCACAGGTCTTGGAGTTGAGATCATGGCCGAGGAGGCCAAAGGACAAGTCGCGGCGCCGCAGAAGACGGTGTCGCAGGTGCTGGGCGAAATCACCTGGCTGATGACCCAATCCCCCGTGCACAAGTCGCTGTTCATCGGCGACCTGGAATGGTTCGCCATGCCGGCCATCCTGCTGGAGCAGTTCCGGGTCTGGAACGGCCCCAACAGTCCGGCGGCGGTGGCGTTCTGGGCCTTCGTCTCCGACGACACCCAGGCGCGGCTGGAAGGCGGAGCCCACAAGCTTCGGCCCGACGAATGGAAGGGCGGCGAGAACCTGTGGCTGATCGAGCTGGTCGCGCCGTTCGGCGCGACCGACGAGATCCTGGCCGATCTCTCGACCAACGTCTTCGCCGGAGCGCCGTTCAAGTTCCACACCGTCGGTCCGGACGGCCAGCGGCGGGTCAGCGTCTATCCCGCGCTGGTGGGCCAGGCCTAAGACCCGGACATGGTTTTCGCTTCCGTCGCCCTGGCCGGGGCGTTGCACCTGGGGGAAGCGTCGTTCGCCGCGCCGCACGTCTCCCTGCCGCGCGCGATCGGGCTGCCTACCGAAGGCATGCGCCGCCGGGCGGGCTACAAAATCCGGACAAAGGCCTATCACCTAGCCGGCTGGGACATGCGCATCGAACGCGACGGCTTCACGGGGCTGACGCGCTGCCGGCTGTTCGCGCCGTCCGGCCTGGGGCAGGGGCGGATTTCCTACGCCGACGGGGTCCTCGGCTTTCATCTGGATCGCGACCGTGACGTCGCCCAGGCCTGGTACAGCATCGACGACGCCGCGCCTCGGCCGTGGCGCGACGACTATCCGGTCCTGATCGCCCGGCGGGTGTCGCTGGAGGGCGGCAGCCTGGCCAACCCCACCGGCGGGGTGGTGCTGATCCCCCAGGAAATCCTGGCCGGCGCCCGGACGGTGACGATCCGCGCCGACCGCGACGTCGCGCCCAAACGCTTCCACCTCAAGGGCTTCGAACAGGCCCTGGCCGCGGCCCGCGCCAACGGCTGCGCCGATCCGGCCGCCTTCTCGCGCGCGGCATGGTAGCCGCCCGACCCTGCTGGATGGCGGTCGGGGGCGTGGCCACGGCCGCCCTGTCGATGCTGGCCGCCTCGGTCGTTCCCGCGCGGGCCGATACGCTGGTCGAGGCCATCACCCGCGCCTACCAATCCAACCCCACCCTGCAGAGCCAGCGCTACGAGCTGCGGGCGTTGGACGACGCCTATGTCCGGGCCCATGCCGGTCTGCGACCGTCGGCCGAGCTGCAGATCACGGGAGACTACGCCGACAACCGGGCCGGCGACGCCACCCAGGCCCTGCGCCTCGTCGCGGACCCCCTGGCGGGGCGGCGCCTGGAGAGCAACCAGGGGCAGGCCAAGATCGTCATCGAGCAGCCGCTCTACAGCGGCGGCCAGGCCAGCGGGGCGGTCGATCTGGCCGCCTTGCGGATCCGCGCCGGCCGCGAGGCGCTGCGCGGGGCCGAGGGGGATCTGATCCTGCAGGTCATCGCCGCCTATGCCGACGTCCGCCGCGACCTGGAGAGCCTGGCCGTCCGTCGCGCCAACCTGGCGGCGTTGGAGCGCCAGCTGGACATCGTCCGGGCCCGCCAGGAGGCCGGGGAGGTCACGCGCACCGACGTCGCCCAGGCCCAGGCCCAGCTGGAAGCGGTCAGGACGCAGATCACGCTGGCGCAGGTCCAGCTGCAGGCCAGCCGGGCGAACTACGCCGCCCTGGTCGGCGATGGGCCCGGCGAGCTGGCGCCCGAGCCGCAGCTGCCGTTCTTGCCGGACCAGCTGGAGACCGCCTTCGACCTGGCCGAGGCGGACAATCCGGACTTGGCCCAGGCCAAGCTCACCGAGCAGCAGAGCCGCCGCCAGGCCGACCTGGCCAAGAGCGCCGGCCGGCTCGCGGTCTCGGCGCGCACGAGCTACGGCTCCACCGGCGAGCTGGCGCCGTTCTACGCCCAGGACCAGGACGTGGCCTGGACGGCGTCGATCTCCATCACCAAGCCCCTCTATGCGGGGGGAGCCTACCAGGCCGGCTACCACGAGGCGCTGAACCGCAACGGCGCGGACCGGCTGCGCCTGGAGGCGGCGCGGCGCCAGGTGATCCAGAACGTGCTCTCGGCCTGGAACCAGGCCGCCGCCGGGCGCGCCAACATCAAGGTCCAGCTGGCCCAGGTCGCCGCCGCCCAGATCGCCTTCGACGGCATGAGCGAAGAGTTCCGGGTCGGCCAGCGCTCGACCCTGGACGTGCTGGTGGCGGAACAGAACCTGCGCGAGGCGCAGCTGGCCCTGCTCGGGTCGCGGCGGGACGCCTATGTCGCCGAGGCGGCCCTGCTGCGCCAGACCGGTCGCCTCGAGCTGCGCGCGCTGACGCAGGGCGCGCCGCTCTATGACCCGTCCGCCCATCTGCGCGCCGTGAAATCGGACGGGGCCGTGCCGTGGGAGGGCCTGGTCGGCGTCGTGGACCGCGCCTTCGCCTCGAAGGCCGGGTCGGTGTCCCTGGAGCAGCCGCCCGCGCCCGTCGGCCCGCCGGTGCTCGTCGAAGGGTCGGCGAACGGGCCGGCGGACCGCCCCCTGGGCGAGCACAGCCGAACCACGCCCATTCCCGGAACCGTCGGGTACGAGCGATGAGGACCGCGCCCGGCATGTCCGTGTCGGCGGCGGTGTTGCCGTTCGGGTCCTGAGCGGCCAAATGAAGCTCAGGACGAATCCGAGCAAACGACCATGACCCATCCCATCGACGACCGTCTCGCCGCCGCCGCCTTCCATCGGCTGGTCGAGCATCTGCGCCTGCGCACCGATGTCCAGAACGTCGACCTGATGGGCGCGGCGGGGTTCTGCCGCAACTGCCTGGGCGACTGGGTCAGCGAGGCGTCGGAGGGGGCGCTGAGCAAGGACCAGGCCCGCGAAGCGGTCTACGGCATGCCTCAGGCCGAGTGGAAGGCGCGCCACCAGGGCCCGGCGACGCCCGAGCAGCTGGCGCGGATGGAGGCCAGCGTGGCGCTGAACGAGCGGCTGCGGACCGAGCGCGAGGCGCGGCTGGACGAGGCGCTGGACGAAAGCTTCCCGGCCAGCGATCCGCCGTCGATGACCGATCCGACGCGCTAGAAGGCGACCTGGGCGAAGAGGGCCGGACCCTTGAAGGTGTAGGACACCTCGCCGTTCCAGCGGTCCTTCTCGATGCCGAGATTGTAGTCGACGTACCGGTACATGACGCCGATGTCGACGTTCTTCCAGACGCGATAGGCGGCGCTGGCCTGGAGGTTGACCAGGCGGCCGTCATAGTCCGAGACCTTGAGCGACAGGTAGTCGGCTCGCCCGTTCAGCGTGATCTTGGGCGTGGCCTGATAGATCCCGTAGAGGCCGACCGTCGGCAGGGGCGCCAGGGCGTCGCGCTTGCGGTTCTCGGTCGAGAGCGCGGCCCCGCCCACATGGCCCTGGCCCTTCAGCCCGACCGTGAACTGGGTGACGTGCAGACCGACCACGACGCCCAGGTCGGCCTTGTCGTTCTTGACGAAGGAATAGCCGACCGCCACCCGATAGACATCGGTCTTGAATTCGCTGTCGATGGTCACGCCCGCCGGGAAGGTGACGTCGTCGAAGGTGAGATCGCGGTTGGCGGAGGTCGAGGCGTTGCGGTTGAGGGCGTAGTATTCGCCGATCACCGTCCAGCGATCGCCGATCCTGGCCCCGCCGAAGAGAGCGGGGAGGGACTTGCGGTCGCTCAGTTTCAGGTCGGATTCCAGGTCGATCTGCGTGCCCCGGGTGCCGGCGGTGTTGGACACCTCGACCGTGGTGTCGATGTCGGGCCAGAAGGCCTGCACCTGCAGCCAGTAGCGATCGTCCACCGATTGGGCATGGGCGGACGAGGCCATGGCGAGGAAGGCCGCGCCGATCGCCGCCCCCGTCGTCAGGAAGCCGGTCTTCGTGGACGATCGGGGCATGGCGTGTCTCCGCTTGTACCCGTCAAGCTGAGCGTGGAGGGGCCATGAACCAATCGGGAGAATTCTCAATTCCCGTCGGGATTTTACATTAGCGGGGCGCGGGGTTTGTCCGGAGCTTCGCCGGGCTCCGCCGCGCGGCCCGTCAGAACGCCAGCTTCCGGGCCTTCACCTTGACCCGGATCACGCGGTGGTTGGACGACATGTAGAGATGGCCGTCGGCGGCCAGCTCGCAGTTGGAGATCACGTCGTCGGCCCGGATGATCCCGATCCGCTTGCCGGCCGGGGTGAAGATCGAGATCCCGTCCTTGCTGGACGCCCAGAGGTTGCCGCCCCTGTCGACCTTCAGGCCGTCGCCGCCGTCGATGCCGCTGGCCGCGCGGTCGACGAACTGCCGGCGGGCCGTGGGCGCGCCCTTGGCGTCCAGGTCCCAGGCCACCCAGCCGGACTTGCGGTCGGTGGCGTATAGGGTCCTGCCGTCGGGCGACAGGCCGATGCCGTTGGGTTCGATCGTCCGGTCGATCATCGTCACGACATTGTCGGTCCCCAGGCGATAGACGCCCGAATAGTCGGTCTGGCGGTAGGGCGAGGTCCAGTCGCCCTTCAGGCCCCACGGCGGATCGGTGAAATAGATCGCGCCGTCGCGGGCCAGGACCAGGTCGTTGGGGCTGTTGAAGCGCTTGCCCTCGAAGCTCGAGGCCAGCACCGTCTTCTTCTGGGTCTTCAGGTCGATGCGCGAGACGCAGCGGTTGCCGCTGTCGCCGATCACCAGGCCGCCGCGCGCCAGGATCAGGCCGTTCGAACCGGCCTCGCGCAGGCTGCCCGTCTCGGGGCCGGCATAGCCCGAGGGCGTCAGCCAGACCGCGCCGCCGCCCGCCGGGGTCCAGCGCAGGATCTTGTTGGCCGGCACGTCGGAGACCAGCAGGAAGCCGTCCTTGCCGCCGACCCAGACGGGGCCTTCGCTCCAGGTGAAGCCGTCCAGCACCTGCTCGACCACGGCGTCGGCGTCGACCAGGGCGTCCAGGGCCGGGTCCAGGCGCTCGACCCGGCCGACCACGGGGAAGGTCTGCATCGCGGCGCGCGCCAGGCTCGGCGCGGCGGCGAGCGCCAGGATCGCGGCGGCCGCGCCGCGGCGGGTCATCGGGGAGGTGGGGTTCACGGCGGCGCTCCTGGTTTCCGACGGTTCGACCCCGCTGTTGTGCCTCGCGTCGGCCGCGAGCGCCACTGTTCACTGACAGCCTTGTCATAATCTAGATAGGATGCTATCTAATATCGATAGCAAGCTACCTATCTAGAATCCCATGACCTTGACCCCACGCCTTCTCGACGAACGCGCCTTCACCGGCTCGCTGCTGCGCCTGGCCCGGATCTACCGGCGCGAGGTCAACCGCGCCCTGGCCGAGCACGACCTGTCGGACGCCCGCGCCCTGCCGGTGCTGCACATCGCCCGCTCGGGCGGCGGCATGCGCCAGGGCCACCTGGCCGAGGAGTTGGGGGTGGAGGGGCCGTCCCTGGTCCGCATCCTCGACCAGCTATGCGCCGCCGGCCTGGTCGAGCGTCGCGACGACCCGAAGGACGGCCGCGCCAAGACCCTGCACCTGACGCCGGAGGGCGACGCCCTGGCCGTGATCGTCGAGGACGCCGTCCAGGAGGTGCGCACGCGCCTGCTGGCCGGGGTCAGCGCCGAGGACCTGGCCGCCACGGTGCGCACCTTCGCGATCTTCGAGGCGGCCCTCGACGCCGCCCACCGGCAGGAGGGCTGAGGCCGCTCCGCCATGCCCAAGTTCGACAGATGGACGCTGCTGTTCTCGGTGAACAGTTTCGCGGCGGCCATGCTCGCCCTCTACATCGGTTTCGCCCTGGGCCTTCCCCGGCCGTACTGGGCGATGACGACCGCCTATATCGTCAGCCAGCCGCTGGCCGGGGCCGTGCGCTCCAAGGCCGTCTACCGCCTGCTGGGCACCCTGCTGGGCGCGGCCGCCGCCGTGGCCATGGTGCCCAACCTGGTCAACGCGCCTGTCCTGCTGTGCCTGGCCATGGCCCTGTGGGTCGGCGGTTGCCTGACCGTGTCGCTGCTGGACCGCACGCCGCGCTCCTACATCCTGATGCTGGCCGGCTACACGGCCGCGATCATCGGCTTTCCCAGCGTGAACCAGCCGGGCGGCATCTTCGAGGTCGCCGTCTCGCGGGTGATCGAGATCGGCCTGGGCATCCTCTGCGCAACCCTGGTCCATAGCCTGGTCTTCCCGCGTCCGGTCGGGACCGTGCTGCGCCAGCGCCTGGCCGCCTGGCTGGGCGAGGCCGACCGCTGGGCGCTGGACGTGCTGAAGGGGCAGGGCGCCGACGCCCTGGTCCGCGACCGCCGCCACCTGGCGGCCGCCGCCAGCGAGATCCACCTGCTCGCCGTCCACCTGCCGTTCGACACCTCGCGGCTGCGCGAGACCACCGGCGCGGTGCGGGCCTTCCACGACCGCATGCTGCTGCTGATCCCGCTGCTGTCGGGCCTGGCCGACCGCATGGAGGCGCTGAAGGACGTTTCAGACGCCGTCGTGCGCGAGGCGCTGGACGCCGTCGCCGCCTGGATCGAGGCCGGCGCCCCGCGCGAGCCGGGCCTGGCCCTGGTCGAGCGCCTGGACGCCCTGGCCGGCGCGCGGCGCGACGCCGACTGGTCGGGCCTGCTGATCGAGAGCCTGCTGGTCCGCCTTTCCGAGGCCGTCCGGGCCCTGGGCGAGGCCCACGCCTTGATGGTCCGGCTGTGCGACCCCGACGCCCCGTTGTCGCCGGCCCTGGAGGCGGCCGCCGCCACGGCCGGCCGCCGCAAGCTGCACGCCGACCTGCCCCTGGCCCTGCTGTCGGGCGGGGCGGCGGTGATCGCCATCCTGCTGTCGTGCGCGGCCTGGATCGGCCTGGGCTGGGGCGACGGCGCGGCGGCACCGGTCATGGGGGCGGTGTTCTGCTGCTTCTTCGCGGCCATGGACGACCCCGTGCCGGCCATCAAGAACTTCGGCCTGTTCTCGCTGCTCTCCCTGCCGCTGGCCGCGCTCTACATGTTCGCCGTGCTGCCGGCGATCGACGGCTTCCCGCTGCTGCTGGCGGTGATGGCCCCGCCGCTGGTGTTCCTGGGCCTCTACATCCCCAATCCCAAGACCATGGGCGCGGCCCTGGCGGTGATCATGGGCTTCGCCAACGCCATGGCTCTGCAGGAGAGCTTCAGCGCCGACTTCGCGAGCTTCCTGAATGGCAATCTCGGCCAGTTCGTCGGCCTCCTGGCGGCGATCATGGTCACGGCCGGCCTGCGCTCGATGGGCGCCGACGCCAGCGCCCGCCGCCTCTTGGGCCGCACCTGGACGGGCCTGGCCCGTCTGGCCCGGGCGAACGCCGCGCCCGAGCCCACCGCCTTCGCCGGCGTGCTGGTCGACCGCCTGGGCCTGCTCACCCCCAAGCTGGCCGAGACCGGCTCGCGGGGTGACCTGGTCGGCGTCGACGCCCTGCGCGACCTGCGGGTGGGCATGAACCTGGTGGCCGTCCAGGCCGCCCGGCCCGACCTCGCCCGCGCCAGCCTCGACGCCGCCCTGGACGGGGTGGGCGAGCGCTTCGCCGCCCTGGCCGCCGGCCGGACCCCGCCGCCCGACGCCGACCTGCTGACGCGCCTGGACGCCGCCCTGCGCGACGTGGCCGGCGCGACGTCCGACGCCCAGGTGCAGGGCGTGACCGGCCTGGTCGGCCTGCGCCGCAACCTGTTCCCCGACGCCCCGGCGCCGAACCTCGTCATGGAGCCCGCCTGATGATCGGCGAGATCAACCTCGACGGCGTCCTGCTGTCTTCCGTCCTCGTCTCGGCCCTGATCGCCCTGGCCGCCGCCTTCGTGCTGCGGCGGGTGCTGTCGTGGGCCGGCGCCTACCGCTTCGTCTGGCATCCGGCGCTCTTCGACACCGCCCTGTTCGTCATCCTCTGGGCCGCGGTCATCGCGGCCCCCCTGCCGATCGATCTCTGACCATGTCCAAGCTGAAAACCGTCCTGCTGACCGGCGCCCGCTTCGCCGTCACCGCCGCCGTCGTCGCCGCCGCCGTGGTCGGCGGGCGGGCCCTGTGGACCCACTACCAGGTCGATCCGTGGACCCGCGACGGCCGCGTCCGCGCCGACGTGGTCCAGGTGGCCCCCGACGTCTCGGGCCTGGTGACCCGGGTCGAGGCCGTCAACGACCAGACCGTCAAGGCCGGCCAGCCGCTGTTCTATGTCGACCGCGAGCGCTACGCCCTGGCCCTGCGCCAGGCGGACGCCAACGTCGCCGCCGCCCGGGCCACCCTGGCCCAGGCCCGTCGCGAACTGGTCCGCAACCGGACCTTGGGCGAACTGGTCGCCGCCGAGAGCACCGAGCAGAGCGCCTCCAAGGTCGAACAGGCGCAAGCCGCCCTGGCCCAGGCCGACGCGGCCCGCGACGTCGCCCGGCTGAACCTGGAGCGCACGGTGGTCTACGCCCCCACCGACGGCTTCCTGTCGGACCTGACCCTGCGCACCGGCGACTATGTCACGGCCGGCAAGCCGGTCCTGGCCCTGATCGACAGCCGCTCGTTCCGGGTCGAGGGCTATTTTGAAGAAACCAAGCTGTCGGGCCTGAGGATCGGCATGCCGGTCAGCGTCCGGGTGATGGGCGAGGCCCAGCCGCTGAAGGGGCACATCCAGTCGATCGCCGCCGGCATTGAGGACCGCGACCGGGTGGCCGGCGCCAACCTGCTGCCCAACGTCAACCCGACCTTCAGCTGGGTGCGCCTGGCCCAGCGGGTCCCGGTGCGGGTGGCCCTGGACCAGACCCCGGCCGACCTGCGGCTGATCGCCGGCCGCACGGCGACGGTGGCGGTCCTCCAGGCGGACGGGCGCGGTGTGGCGACGGGAGCCGGCCGATGAGCCCCCAAAAGCGCGTCATGCGTATCCTGATCGCCGCCGCCTCGCTGTCGGTCCTGGCCGCCTGCACGACGGTGGGTCCCGACTACAAGGTCCCGGCCGCCGCCAAGGTCAATGCGCCAACGGCCCAGGGTGCCTTCCTCGAGAGCGCCAACCCCGCGGTCAGCCAGGCCCCCGTGCCCGAGGGCTGGTGGAAGCTCTATGACGACCCGGTCCTGAACGGGCTGGTGCAGGAGGCTCTGACCGCCAACACCGACCTGCGGGTCGCCGCCGCCAACCTGGCCCGGGCCCACGCCGTTGCCGCCGAGGCCGACGACGCCGGCGGCTTCTCGGCCTCCGCCTCGGCCGCCGCCGCACACTCGCGGGAGTCGGGCGAGCAGTTCCTGCTGGCCGAGCAGCTGCCGGTCGAGAACCTGGCCGACGTCGGGGTGAAGGTCTCCTACCAGGTCGACCTGGTGGGGCGGATCAAGCGCGCCGCCGAGGCCGCCCACGCCGATGCCGAGGCGGGGCAGGCGGCCCTGGACCTGGCGCGGGTCAGCGTCGCCGCCGACGTCGCCCGGGCCTATGTCGAGGCCTGCTCCAGCGGCCACGAGCTGGCCGTCGCCCAGCGCACGGTCGACCTGCAGACCCGCTCGCTGGAGGTCACCGGCAAGCTGGTCGCCGCCGGACGCGGGACCAGCCTGGACGTCACCCGCGCCAAGGCCCAGCTGGACCTGTCGCGCGCCGCCCTGCCCACGTTCGAGAGCCGCCGCCGCGCTGCGCTCTATCGGCTGGCGACCCTGACCGGCAAGACGCCGGCCCAGTTCCCGCGCGAGGTCGAGGCCTGCGTCAGCCCGCCCAAGCTGTCCCAGCCCCTGCCGGTCGGCGACGGCGCGGCCCTGCTCAAGCGCCGGCCCGACGTCCGCGCGGCCGAGCGCGGCCTGGCCGGGGCCACGGCGCGGATCGGGGTGGCGACGGCGGCCCTCTATCCCAGCGTCTCGTTCGGCCTGGGCGGCGGCTCGACGGGCCTGCTGGCCGACATCGGCACGGCCCCCGCCAACCGCTGGGGCCTGACCTCGCTGATCAGCTGGACCCTGCCGGGCGAAGGCGAGCACGCCCGCATCCGCGGCGCCGAGGCCGGGGCCGACGCGGCCCTGGCGCGGTTCGACGGCACGGTGCTGAACGCCCTGCGCGAGACCGAGACCAGCCTGACCGTCTACGCCCACGAACTGGACCGCAACGCGGCCCTGAGATCGGCGCGGGACGAGGCGGCGACGGCCGAGGCCCAGGCCCAGACGCTGTACCGCGCCGGCAAGAGCCCCTACCTGACGGGCCTCGACGCCCAGCGGACGCTCGCTTCCGCCGAGGCCGCGTTGGCGGCCTCGGACGGGGCGCTGGCGGCGGATCAGGTGAACCTGTTCCTGGCGCTCGGCGGGGGCTGGGAGAACGCGCCGGCGGTGAAGGTGGCGGCGGCGGCGCGGTAGGGCGCAGCGGCTCACCCACTTGCCCCCACCTGGCGACTTCGTCGCCTGTCCGCCCCGCCAGGGGGCGGAGCGTTCGCGCTGGAACGCTCTTCCCCCTATGGGGGAAGACGACCGCGAAGCGGTCCGTAGGGGGCAAGTGGGTGCGGTCCTACGCCTAGGTGCGCCACCCCTCGCCGCGATGTTCATCCAGCCCCGGCGCCCTCGGCTCCACCCGCCCCGGCTCCTCCCGGAACTGGATCGGCGTCCCCACCACGGCGTTCCCCTCGGCGTCGCGCGAGATCATCCCCCGTGCCGACACGGCCGGATCGTCGAACGCGTCCTTCAACGACCGCACCGGCGCGAAACACACGTCCCGCCCCTCGAACCAGGCCTCCCATTCGTCCTGCGTCCGTGTGCGGAACGTCTCGCGGAAAAAGGTCCGCAACGGTTCCTGGCCCGGCCCCGGCGGCAGGCGCGCATAGTCCAGCAGGTCGCTCCGCCCCAGCGCCTCCAACAGGTTCGCCGCGAACTTCACCTCCGAGCCGCCCAGCACGATCCACTTCCCGTCGGCGCATTCGTAGAGATTGAACATCGCCGCCCCGCCCCACGAGCGTTCGGCCTTGGGGACGTTGGCGCGGCCCTCGGCGAACACCGGGCCGGTGGCGTTGGGCGTCCAGGCCATCAGGCTGTCCAGCATGGCGACGTCCAGGTGGTCGCCCCGGCCGGTCTTCTCCCGCCGAAGCAGGGCCATCAGCACGCCGGAGAGGGCGGTCAGGCTGGCCAGGGCGTCGGCGGCCATCAGGCCGGGCATGGCCGGCTTGCCGTCCTGGCCCTCGTTCAGCGCCACCAGCCCGGCCAGGGCCTCGACGGCCAGGTCGTGGGCCGGGCGGTCGCGATAGGGGCCCTCCTGGCCGAAGGCGCTGATCGAGCAGTAGACGATCCCCGGATTGACCGCCTTCACCGCCTCGTAGCCCACGCCCAGCCGGTCGACCACGCCGGGCCGGAAGGCCTCGACCAGCACGTCGGCCTCGGCCGCCAGCGCCCAGAACGCGGCCTGGCCCTCGGCGCTCTTCAGGTCCAGTTGCACCGAGCGCTTGCCGCGATGGGTGTTGCGGAACCAGACCGTCTGGCCGCCCGTCGACAGGCCGATGTGGCGGCTGGGCTCGCCCTCGCCGACCGGTTCGACCTTGATCACGTCGGCCCCGTGGTCGGCCATCATCAGGGTCAGCATCGGCCCCGGCAGGAACAGGGAAAGGTCCAGGACCTTGACGCCGTCGAGCTTCATCGGCCGCTCCCCGCGATCTTGGGGGCCAGCAGCAGGTCGTTGTGCTCGCCCAGCGCCGGGGCGCGGGCGGCGGGCATCCGGCGGCCGTCGACCTTGATCGGGCAGGCCAGCATCTCCAGGCCCTGGGGCCGGTCCGGATGGTCGATGTGGTCGCGCATGCCCACCTCGCGGACGAACGGATTGTCCAGCGCATCGGCCAGGTCGGCGATCGGCGAGAACGGCACGCGGCCGCCCAGCCAGGCCATCCACTCGGCGCCGGTCCGCTGCTCCATCACCGCGTCGACGATCGGGGTCAGGGCGTCCAGGTTGGCGCGGCGGGCCGGCATGTCGGCGAAGCGCGGATCGGCCTTCAGCTCGGGCCGGCCGATCAGGTCGCACCACACCTCCCAGAACCGCTGGGTCTGGCACATCAGCATGCCCCAGCCGTCCTTAGTCTTCACCCGCTGGGACGGGCTGATCGACGGGTGCGCCCCGCGCGGCGGCCGGCCCACCTGGTGGCCCTCGTTCATCGCCCACACCGCCGGATACGAGGTCTGGTGCAGGGCCACGTCGAACAGCGAGACGTCGACGTCGCAGCCCACGCCGCCGGCCCGCGCCTTCAGGATCGCCGAGACGATCCCCAGGGCGAACACCGAGCCGGTCATGAAATCGACCATCGACAGGCCGAACCGCACCGGCGGTCCGTCGGGCTCGCCGGTCAGGGTCATGAAGCCGGCCTCGGCCTGCATCAGATAGTCGTAACCCGGCCAGGCCTCGCGGCTGTTGCCCCGTCCGTAGGCGGACAGATGGGCGCAGACGATAGCGGGATTGATCGCCTTCAGGTCCTCGTGGCGGATCGCCAGCTTCTCCGGCTGGTCGCCGCGCAGGTTGTTGACCACGGCGTCGGCGCCGGCGACCAGGCGTTCGAAGTCGGCGCGGCCTTCGGGGGTCTTGATCTCCAGGGCCACCGATTGCTTGCCGCGCGAGAAGGTCTGGAAGAACTGGCTGTCGCCCCCAGAGGAAGGGTCGCTCAGGAAATAGGGGCCCAGGCCGCGGCTGATGTCGCCGCCCAGGGACGGGGCCTCGATCTTGATCACCTGGGCGCCCAGCTCGCTGAGCAGCTGGGTGCCGTAGGGACCGGCGGCGTACTGCTCGACCGCCACGATGCGCACGCCGTCCAGGGGTCTGTTCATCCGCTCCGCCTTAAGTTTCGCGGATGATGCGACGCGGGTCTCGCCGCGCCTAGAGGGCGCCGTCGGGGAAGGGCGCTTGTTTCGACTGGGCGATATGCGTAGGCAGGCCGCGTTCCGTCTTCGCCAAGAGGCTTCCCAATGAACGTCGCCCCCGTCGTCCTGCAGACCGCCCGCGCCCGCGTCGAGCTCCTGCCCGCCCTCGGTGGCTCTGTGGTCCGGTTCACCTGGGACGGCCGCGACGTGCTGCGCCCGGCGCCGGCGGGGACGCGCGAGGTGCTGGACGCCGGCAACTTCGCCCTGGTCCCGTTCTGCAACCGCATCCGGAACGGACGTTTCAGCTTCGGCGGCCACGACGTCGCCCTGGCCCCGAACCTCGGCGACCATCCGCACGCCCTGCACGGCCAGGCCTGGCGGGGGGCGTGGACCGTCGTGTCGGCGAGCGAGACCGAGGCGGTGCTGGCCTTCGACCACGCCCCCGGCGAATGGCCCTGGGCCTATCGCGCCGAGCAGCGCTTCGTCCTGGGCGACCATGGCCTGCGGCAGGACCTGGCGGTGACCAACACCGGGGCCGAGCCGATGCCCGTGGGCCTGGGCTTCCACCCCTATTTCCCCGCCCGCGAGGGCGAGCGGCTGCAGGCCGGCGTGACCGGCGTCTGGCTGATCGACGACGACTGCCTGCCGACCACCCGGGTGGAGGGGCCTTGGCGCTCGGACTGGGCGGCGGGCGCGCCGACGGCGGTCTCCGAACTGATCGACAACTGCTACACGGGCTGGAACGGCGTCGCGACCCTGTCGGCGCCGGGCGGGGCGAGCACGACCCTGACGGCTTCGCCCGACTGCCGCTGGCTGCACGTCTATTCGCCGCCGGGCGCCGACTTCGTCTGCGCCGAACCGGTCGCCAACCGCCCCGACCCGTTCAACGGCCAGGACAGCGGGATCAAGGTCCTGGCGCCGGGCGAGACGGCGTCGGTGTGGATGAACGTCAGCTCCAGCTGACGTCCATATATTTCACGCCGTCATCCCGGGCCTTGTGCCCGGGACCCCTTTGTCCGCCGCAGGTGCGGGAGGGGCGGACCGCTGGCGGTCCGCTTGCGAGCTGACCGAGGGGTTCCGGGCACAAGGCCCGGAATGACGGTTGAAAGGTAAGGGCGAGGTCGGAAACGCCTCAATCCACCATCGCTTCCAGCGCCCCGCGGTCGCGCAGCAGCACCTTGCGCGTCGTCGGCAGGGCGATCAGGCCGTCGTGCTGGAACTGGGTGAAGGTGCGCGACACGGTCTCGATGGTCAGGCCCAGATAGTCGGCCATGTCCTGGCGGGTCATGGGCACGTCCAGCAGGGCGTGGGCGCCGGTGCGTTCGGCCAGGTCCAGCAGCAGGGCGGCGACGCGTTCGCAGGCGGTGCGCCGGCCCAGCATCAGCACGTGGTCCTGGCAGCGGCGCAGGCTCTCGGTGGCCAGTTCCAGCAGCCGGCGGGCCACGTCGCCGCGCTCGCGGGCCAGGGCCTCCAGCGCCGTCCGGGGCATGACCCGCACAAGGGCCGGGCTCAGGGTCTGGGCGGCCGCGCGATAGGCCTCGCCGCTCTCCAGGCCGAACACGTCGCCGGGAAAGTGAAAGGCTTCGATCTGCCGCCGGCCGTCGCGCAGGATGCGGCAGGTGCGCACGCTGCCCGAGATCAGCTGGTAGACCCGGTCGGCCGGCTGGCCTTCGTCGAAGATCGTCTCGCCCGGGTCGAAGCTCAGGTGCAGGCCGTCCAGCACGATCGCCGCCGGCTGGCGGACGGGCGTGGTGGCGGGGGCCTGGATCACGGACAACATGGCGAATTCCCCAATCTGATCGCCCGCCCAATCTCCGTCGCCGGAGCCAAGCGGTACAGTCGGGACCTCCGCCTAAGGGGGACTACCTAGCCGCGCCGCGAGGACAGGGTCATGCGCACCAGGGCGGCCAGGTTGTCGGCATGCATCTTGGCCATCAGCTTGGCGCGGTAGATTTCGACCGTCCGCGGACTGATGCCCAGCTCGCGGGCGATCACCTTGTTGGGCTGGCCGTCGACGACGCCGTCCAGCACCTGGCGCTCGCGTTCCGACAGGGTCTCCAGCCGCTGGCGTACGACCGCCGCCTCGTCGGAGGCCTGGGGCGCGGCGGGTTTGGGGCCGGCCTCCAGGGCGCGGTTCAGGGCGTCGATCATCCGGCTTTCGCCGAACGGCTTCTCGATGAAGTCGACCACCCCGGCCCGCATGGCCTCGACCGCCAGGGGGATGTCGCCATGGCCGGTGATCATGATGATCGGCACGCGGCAGCCGCGGGTGTTCAGCTCGCGCACCAGCTCCAGCCCGGTCATGTCGGGCATGCGCATGTCGGTGATCACGCACCCGGCCCCGTCCAGGGGCAGGGCGTCCAGCAGGGCCAGGGCCGAGGCGTGGCTGACCACCTCGAAGTCGGCGGCCTCCAGCAGGAAGGCCAGGGATTCGCGGGCGCTCTCGTCGTCGTCGACCACGTGGACCACGGCTTCAGTCATCGGTCACATCCCCAGTTTCTGCGTCGTCCGGCCTGCGCGGTGGCAGGATGAAGTGGAACACGGTCCCGCCCTTCGGGTTCGGATCGGCCCAGATGCGCCCGCCGTGCGCCTCGATGATCGAGCGCGAGATCGACAGGCCCACGCCCATGCCCTCGGCCTTGGTGGTCATGAACGGCTGGAACAGGCGCTCGCGGAACTCGTCGCTGATGCCCGAGCCGGTGTCGGTGACGCTGACCTGCACGGCGCCGTTGTCGAGCCGCCGGCTCGAGATGCCCAGCTCGCGTCGCGGGGAGTCGGCCATGGCGTCGATGGCGTTGCGGATCAGATTGACCAGCACCTGCTGGATCTGCACCCGGTCGGCATAGACGTCGTCGGCGGCGGGGTCGAGCCGCAGGCGGGTGGTCACCTGGTGCTCGCGCACGCCGATCAGGGCCAGGGCGGCGGCGTCCTCGACCACCTTGGACAGGCTTTCAGGCGCGCGCTCGCTGGCCCCGCGCCGCACGAACTCGCGCATGCGGTGGATCACGTCGCCGGCGCGCAGGGCCTGGGCCGAGGCCTTGTCGACCGCGTCGCGGACCTTGGCCTGGTCCTCGGGGCGGCCGCGCTCGATCAGGCGGCGCGAGCCGGTCAGCAGGTTGGCGATGGCCGACAGCGGCTGGTTCAGCTCGTGGGCCAGGGTCGAGGCCATCTCGCCCATGGCGGTCAGGCGCGAGACGTGGACCAGCTCGGTCTGCAGGTCGCGCAGGCGAGCCTCGGTGTGCTGGCGCTCGGTCAGGTCGCGGATGAAGCCGGTGTAGAAGGGCCGCGCGCCGCGCGTCTCGCCCACGGCCAGCTCCATGGGGAAGGTCGAGCCGTCCTTGCGCTGGCCCACCACCACCCGGCCGGTGCCGATGATCCGCTTCTCGCGCGTGCGGCTGTAGTGGGCCAGGAAGCCGTCGTGGGCGCCGCGGTCGGGTTCGGGCATCAGCAGGCTGACGTTCCGGCCGATGGCCTCGGCGGCAGTCCAGCCGAACAGGCGCTCGGCGGCGGGGCTGAACGAGGTCATGGTCCCGGCGGGGTCGATGACGATCACCGCGTCGGGGGCCGAGTCGAGGATCGACTGCAGATGATGGGTCATGGCGGCGGCGCGGGCCCGGGCGGCGTGGAACCAGCCGCCGCCGATCGACATGCCGACGCCGATCATCACGAACACCAGGCTGGCCAGGGCCGTCGCCTGGTCGGGGACGCCGCGCACCTTCAGCAGCCAGACCGCGCCGGCGGCCAGGACGGTGGCGAACAGGCCCGGCGCCAGGCCGCCGACCGCCGCGCTGATCAGCACGGCCGGCACCGACAGCAGGAAGGCCGAGGGGGCGGTGAAGCCGGGCGGCAGGGCTTCCTGGATCAGGGCGCAGGCCAGCACCGTGGCCACGGCCGTCAGATAGGCTCGGGGCCGCAGGTCGCTGTGCAGCGTTCCGGCCGAAACCGTGGTCATCACGTGATAGCGGTCTCCGCTGCGCAAGGTCGGCTACCCTATAGCGCGCGTCGTCGCGATTGGCAGTTCACGTTCACACAGGGCGCGTGGAGCTGGTCGGTGGCTGACCAGGACCAGGCCCTGGCGGGTGCGCTTCAGGCGCGCGTCCAGGCGTTCGACGACCAGGGCCTCGGTCGCGGCGTCCAGTCCCTCGGTGGGCTCGTCCAGCAGCAGCCAGGGGGCGTCGCGCAGCAGGGCGCGGGCCAGGGAGAGGCGCCGCCGCTCGCCGCCCGACAGCCGCTCGCCGTTCTCGCCGATCCAGGTGTCCAGGCCCCGGGGCAGGGCGCGGACCCGGGCCTCCAGGGCGGCGTCGGCCAGGGCGTCCCACAGGGCCTCGTCGGCATGGACGCCGGCCAGGGCGAGGTTGGCGCGGACCGTCCCGGCGATCATCGCCGCGTCCTGCGGGGCGTGGGCGAAGGCGGCGCGCGTGCGTGCGCTTGGCTCCTGCCCCGCACACAAAAACCGCTCATCCCGGCGGATGCCGGGACCCAGATCCTCTGGCGGGGGGGCTGGTTGGAGTAGCTCAGCGCCCTTTGGCGTCAGGCCCAAAGCCATTCCATCTGGGTCCCGGCATTCGCCGGGATGAGCGGAGTTTGACGAGCGCAAGCCCAGCAAGCGCTCAAGCACCGTGGTCTTGCCGCATCCCGACGGGCCCGTCAGGACCAGCCGCGAACCAGGTTCGAGGGTGAGATCACCGAAGCCCAGACTGGGCCGATCCGCAAAGGACGGAGCGTCTGTCGCGCCCGGCGCATGCCCCAGCACCGCGTCCAGCCGCGCCGCCGCGGCGTCGGCCCCGGCGTCCTGTTCGAAGGCCTTGCCGACCCCGGCCAGGCCTTCCAGGGCCATGGCGGCGGCGAGGCCCGCCATGGCCGCCAGGGGCGTGGCGGCGTCGTGGGCGAAGGCCAGGACCAGGGCGACGGCCAGGCCGAGGATCGCGCCCTGCAGCACCGCCAGCCCGCCGGCGGCCGCCACCGCCTTCTGCTTGAGGGCGTCCAGCCGCGCGCCCTTGGCGGCGATCTCGGCGGCGGCGCGGTCCTGGACGCCGTAGGCCCGCAGCTCGGGCGCGGCCGCGGCATAGGCGGCCAGGGCGTCCTTGAGGTCGCCGACGGCCTGCTGGATCGCCGGGCCGCTGTGGGCGGTCAGGCGGAGGGCCAGGGCGCGGACGCCCAGCACCGTGGCGGCCGCCGACAGGGCGACGACGGTGGCCGACGCCCAGCTGGCCGGGGCGGCCATGGCGAGGCCGGCGGCGACCGCGGCCGCCGCGCCCCAGGGGGCGGACAGGCGGACCAGCCGGGTCTCGACCGCGTCGACGTCCTGCACCAGCCGCGCCGAGGCCTCGCCGCGCGACAGGGCCAGGGCCTGTTCCGGCGGGGCGGCGGCCAACGACGCGTAGAGCGCGGGACGGATGGCGGCCAGGGCCTTGAGGGCGGCGGCGTGGCCCGACAGGCGCTCCAGATAGCGGAAGGCCGTGCGCAGGATGGCCAGCAGGCGGATGCCGGCGCTGGGCAGCAGCACGTTGAAGGCCTGGGCCGCGGCCAGGCCGGCCAGGCCGGCGAGGGCCGCCCCGGTCAGGAACCAGCCCGACAGGCCCAGCAGCAGCACCGACCCGGCCCCGACGATCGCGGCCGAGAGCGCGGCCAGGCGCAGCCCGCCCGCGTGGCGCTTCCGCTGCTCCCGGATCAGGTCGGCGAGGGGGCCGCTCATAGCCGCACCACGCGGTCGGCGAGGGCGGCGACGGCCTCGGAATGGGTGGCGATCAGGGTCGTGCGGCCTTTCGCGGCCTCGACCAGGATCGACAGCAGGGCCTGTTCCGACGCCGCGTCCAGGTCGGCGGTCGGCTCGTCCAGCAGCAGGATCGGTGCGGGCTTGAGCAGGGCCCGGGCCAGGCCCAGCCGCCGCCGCTCGCCGCCCGACAGCCCGCCGCCGCGCTCGTCGAGCCGGGCGTCCAGGCCGCCGCGAGCGGCGAGCACGGCGTCCAGGCCCACGGCGCGGGCGGCGCGTTCGATCTCGTCCCGCGTCGCGCCGGGGCGGGCCAGGGCCAGGTTGTCGGCCAGGGTCCCGGGCAGCACCACGGGCGACTGTCCGGCCCAGGCGACGGAAGGCGCGATCGAGCCCAGGTGCGACAGGCGCTCCCCGCCGACGACCACCTCGCCCGCGCTCAAGGGCGCCAGGCCCAGCAGGAGGTTCAGCAGGGTGGTCTTGCCGCTGCCGCTGGGGCCCAGCAGGGCCACCACCTCGCCCGGGGCGACGTCCAGGTCGAAGCCCTCGAACACCGGGGTCTCGTCGGGGGCGTAGGCCACGGTCACCGCCTGGAAGCGGATCGCGGGCGGCGCCGCGAACGTCACGGCGGGCGGGGGCGGCGCGGGGGCGGGCAGGGCGGCCAGGGTCAGGGCGGCGGCCTCGGCGGCCTGGCGGTCGTGATAGGCGGCGGCCAGGCGGCGCAGCGGGGCGTAGACCTCCGGCGCCAGGGCCAGGGCGAAGAAGGCGCGCTTCAGGTCCAGCTGCTCCGGAACCGGGAAGGGCAGCAGCCGCAGCAGGTTGAAGCCGCAATAGACCGCGACCAGGGCCACCGACAGGGCGGCGAAGAACTCCAGGGCGCCCGACGACAGGAAGGCGACCCTCAGCACGCGGATCGTCCGCCGCGCCAGGTCGTCGGCGGCGACGCCGAGGTCGCGGGTCACCGTCCCCTCGGCCTGGAAGGCCAGCACCACGGGCAGGGCACGGACCCGGTCCAGGAACAGGCCCGACAGCCGGGCCAGGGCCAGGAACTGCCGTCGCGACTCCTCGGCCGCCGCCCCGCCGGCCAGGGCCATGACCAGGCCGAACGGGATCAGGGTCAGCAGCAGGATGGCCGCCGCTAAAGGGGTGGCCACGGCGATGGCGGCGATGATCAGCAGGGGCGCGACGGCGGCGGCCAGCTTGGCGGGTTCGAAGCGCGCGACGTGGCCGTCCAGGGCCTCGACCCCCTCGACCACGGCCGCTAGCGCCTCGCCGCCGGTGATGCGGCCGCCCAGCGCCGAGGCGGCGGCGTCCCGGCGCGCCTGGGCCTTCACCCCGGCGGCGGCGCGGGCCCCGGCCTGGGCGGCGCGTCGGGCCAGCAGGCCGCGGGCGGCGGCCGCCAGGGCGATCAGGACCAGCCAGGGCGCGGCGGCGGGGAGGCCGCGCGGCAGGGCGTCGACGCCCAGGGCCAGTCCGGCGGCGAAGGCGATGGCGGTAGGGACGTCGGCCAGCAGCCACAGCGGCGCGGTGCGGGCCGCGCGTCCGCCTCCCGACTTGCTCAGGGTCTTCAGCCAGGGCCGCGCGACGGCGTCGAGGTCGGCGGTGAAACTGACGGGCATGGGCCGTTGTTAGGAGCAGGGAACGGGAACGTCCTTGATCCTGATCAAAGCGTTCTAGCCAGAACGCGTCTAGGGGTGGAAAGTCGTGGCGCGACCGATCGCCCACGACAACCGGAGCGCTGCATGGATCCCGCCGTCGTCGACCTTTCCCGTCTGCAGTTCGCCCTGACGGCGCTCTACCACTTCCTGTTCGTGCCCCTGACCCTGGGCCTCTCCTTCATGCTGGTGATCATGGAGAGCGTCTATGTGATGACCAAGCGGCCGATCTGGCGCACCACGACGCGGTTCTGGGGCACGCTGTTCGGCATCAATTTCGTGCTCGGCGTCGCCACCGGCCTGACCATGGAATTCCAGTTCGGCATGAACTGGTCCTACTACTCGCACTATGTCGGCGACATCTTCGGCGCCCCGCTGGCGATCGAGGGGCTGATGGCCTTCTTCCTGGAGGCCACGTTCGTGGGGCTGATGTTCTTCGGCTGGGACAAGCTCAAGCCCGTGCAGCACCTGCTGGTCACCTTCCTGGTGGCCCTGGGCACCAACCTGTCGGCCCTGTGGATCCTGATCGCCAACGGCTGGATGCAGAACCCGGTCGGCGCGGCCTTCAATCCCGACACGATGCGGATGGAGGTGGTCGACTTCCGGGCGGTGGTCTTCAACCCCGTGGCCCAGGCCAAATTCGTGCACACGGTCAGCGCCGGCTACACCATCGCCGCGGTCTTCGTGCTGGGGATCAGCGCCTACTACCTGCTGAAGGGCCGGTTCGTCAGCGTCGCCAAGCGGTCGCTGACCGTGGCCGCCGCCTTCGGCCTGGCCTCGTCGCTGTCGGTGGTCGTGCTGGGCGACGAGAGCGGCTACGCCCTGACCGACAACCAGAAAATGAAGCTGGCCGCCCTGGAGGCCATGTGGGAGACCGAGCCCGCCCCGGCCGGCCTGACCGCCTTCGGCATCCCCGACCTGAAGGAGCGAAAGACCCACGCCGAGATCAAGATCCCCTATGTGCTGGGCCTGATCTCGACCCGCAGCCTGGACCGGCCGGTGGCCGGCATCTTCGAGCTGGTGGCCCAGGCCGAGACGCGGATCGAGAGCGGCCTGGTCGCCTACGACGCCCTGGAGACCCTTAAGGCCAACCCCACCGACCTGACGGCGCGCGGCGTCTTCGAGACCCATCGCCGCGACCTGGGCTACGCCCTGCTGCTCAAGCGCCACGTGGCCGACCCGCGGACCGCCGACAAGGCGCTGATCCAGAAGACCGCCTGGGAGACCGTGCCCAACGTGCCGGTGATGTTCTGGTCGTTCCGGATCATGGCCGGCATCGGCTTCCTGATGATCGCCCTGTTCGCCACGGCCTTCGTCCTGGTGTCCTTGCGCCGGCAGAACACCCGCTGGTTCCTGATGATCGCGGTGGCGGCCATCCCGCTGCCGTGGATCTCGACCGAGCTGGGCTGGGTGCTGGCCGAGGTGGGACGCCAGCCCTGGGCGGTGGAGGGCGTGCTGCCCACCTTCCTGGCCCCGTCCACCCTGACCGTGCCCCAACTGCTGACCAGCATCGTGGTCTTCACCCTGCTGTACGGCGCCCTGGCGGTGGTCGAGGTCGGGCTGATCCTGAAGACCATCAAGAAGGGCCCCTTCGCCGAGCAGGAGGCCTTCCCGTCGGGCTCGGCCGCCCCCGCCGGCGAAGCCGTGGCTTAGGAGACACCGGATCATGGAACTCCCGATCGACTATCCGACCCTGCGAATGATCTGGTGGGGCCTGCTGGGCGTGCTGCTGATCGCCTTCGCCTTGACCGACGGCTTCGACATGGGCGTGGGCGCGCTGCTGCCGTTCGTCGCCCGGACCGACGAGGAACGCCGCATGGTGATCAACACCGTCGGCGCCACCTGGGAGGGCAACCAGGTGTGGTTCATCACCGGCGGGGCCTCGATCTTCGCGGCCTGGCCGCTGGTCTACGGTGTCAGCTTCTCGGGCTTCTACCTGGCCATCTTCCTGGTGCTGGTGGCGATGATCCTGCGGCCGGTCGGCTTCAAGTACCGGTCCAAGCGGCCGGAGCCGCGCTGGCGCTCGGCCTGGGACTGGGCGCTGTTCACCGGCAGCTTCGTGCCGGTTCTGGTGTTCGGCGTGGCCGTCGGCAACGTGCTGCAGGGCGCGCCGTTCAAGCTGGACGGCGACCTGCGCGCCTCCTACCACGGCGCCTTCTTCGGCCTGTTCACGCCCTTCACCCTCGTCTGCGGCCTGCTGTCGGTGGCCATGCTGGTGCTGCACGGCGCGGCCTGGCTGGGGGTGAAGGCCGAGGACGGCAGCGTGGTGCAGGACCGCGCGCGCCGGTTCGGGACCGGGGCGGGGATCGCCTCCCTGCTGCTGTTCCTGGTCGGAGGCCTCCTGGCCATGCGGCTGGGCTTCCGGATCGAGGGGGCGTTCGATCCCGCGGGACCGTCCAATCCGCTGCGCACGACCACGGTGGCCGCGCCGGGTGCCTGGTTCGACAATTTCGGCCGCCATCCGTGGATGCTGGTCGCGCCGGTGCTGGGCTTCGGCGGCGCGCTGCTGGCGCTGCTGGGCCTGTGGCGGCGGTCCGCGGCCCTGGCGTTCGGCGGCTCGTCGGCCTCGGCGGCGGGGATCGTGGCCACGGTCGGCCTGTCGATGTTCCCGTTCATCCTGCCCAGCACGATCGACGCCCATTCCAGCCTGACGGTCTGGAACGCCTCCTCCAGCCCCTCGACCCTGTTCATCATGCTGCTGGTGGTGATCGTGCTGCTGCCGGTCGTGCTGCTCTACACCGCCTGGGTGTTCAAGGTGCTGTGGGGCCGGACCAGCACGGCGGCCCTGAAGACCGATCCGGCCCTGTACTGAGGAGACCTGACGATGTGGTATTTCACCTGGATCCTCGGCCTGGGCCTGGCGCTGGCCTTCGGGGTGCTGAACGGCGTCTGGTACGAGTTCAACCTGACCGACGAGGGCGACATCGGGGCCTCGGAGCCATAATCCGTGTTCCGCTCATCCCGGCGAATGCCGGGACCCAGATCCTGAATCTGAGTGGCTGACTGGAGCGGCGCCGCGCTCTTGGCGTCGGCTTCCGCGCCATTCCATCTGGGTCCCGGCATTCGCCAGGATGAGCGGATTTATGACTTGGCGCGACAATTCGACGCCGCCCGGTAAGCTTTGCATTAACCGTTATTAAACGGCGGTCGGGCTCTTGTGGCAGACGACGCGAAACCGGCTTTCGGCCTTCGCCGCAAGACCTTTCGAGCCTCGGGACCCGACCATGACCGACCACGCCGAACCCGCCCTGGAGCTGATCTCGTTCTGCATCGGCGAGCAGGAGTTCTGCATCGACGTGAAGACGGTCCGCGAGATCCGCGGCTGGACCCCGGCCACCCCGATCCCGCATGCCCCGGCCTTCCTGAAGGGCGTGATCAACCTGCGTGGCGCGATCATGCCGGTCATCGACCTGCGCAACCGCCTGGGCCTGGGCGTCACCGTCCCGGAGACCCGCCACGTCATCGTCGTGGTCGAGTGCCAGGACCGCCTGGCCGGCATCCTGGTCGACGCGGTCAGCGAGACCTTCACCGTGTCGCGCGACCACCTGCAGCCGACTCCGGACCTCGGGACCGACGAACTGCGCTTCATCCAGGCGATCATCTCGCTGGACAGCCGCCTGATCACCTATCTGCGCATGGACGACGTCTTCCCGGCCCAGGTCAGCCAGGCGGCCTAAGCCACGCCTCGGAGCGAAACGAAAAAAGGGGCGGACCGGCTGGTCCGCCCCTTTTTGATTCCGGTCCCTTGTGACCCCTACTTCCCCCGCACGATCTTCGCGGCCGCCGCATGGAAGGCGGCTTCGGTCTCGGCGGCCTCGGCCACGGCGTTGTGGCGGTCGGCGGCGACCGGCATGGCCGCGCGGCCGGTGTTGGGGGCGGCGTAGCTCTGGGCCACCCGGCGCGCGTCCTGGGCGCGCAGGGCGGCGTTGTTCGAGGCCGTCTCGTGCCAGTGGGCCAGCTGGCCGGCGGTCAGGGCGCCGTCCGTGGGCAGGTCGCCGTGATGGACCACCTCGCCGAAGCCGATGGCCACGAAGCCGTGGATGACGCCGTAGTCCTCTTCCGACAGCAGGAAGGTGATCTGCCGCTCCTCGACCTGGCCGGTATAGACGTCCTGCTCCGGATCGAACTCGCGCAGCACCAGCACGTCGCCCACGGCGAACTCCCGGTCGTTGCGGCGGATCTCGAAGCGCTTCTTGCCCGAGCGCACGGCGGCGAAATACTGGGGCCAGGTCTTCAGTTCGTGACGGGTCATGAGCGGTTCTTCGGGGGGAAAGGGCGGGGCTCTTAGCCTGCGTCGGACTCTATAGCAATCGGCGACGGCGCGCGCAGCGGGATCGAACCGGCGGCGGAGGGGTTGAGGAGACATGATCCACTCGTTCCTCATCGGACTGGTCGCCGGCGCGCGATCCATCACGCCCTTCGCCGCGGTCAGCGACGCGGCCCATCGTGGCGAGCTGCCGCGCGACAACGGCGCGCCGTCCTGGCTGGGCGACCCGCTCGTCGCGGCCGGCTCCAAGCTCCTGGCGGGCGGCGAGCTCTGGGGCGACAAGCTGGCCTCGGCGCCGGACCGTATCGTGCCGGCGGGCCTCCTGGCGCGCCTAGTCACCGCCGGCCTGGCCGGCGCGGCGCTGGCGCCGCGCAAACAGGCCCTGGCGGGCGCGGCCCTGGGCGCGACGGCCGCCGTCGTGGCCGCCTTCGTCACCTTCGATCTGCGGATGCGGGCCATGCGCCGGTTCGGCCAGACGCCGACCGGCCTCGTCGAGGACGCGATCACGGTGGGCGCCGCGCGCTGGGTGGTGGCTTCGGCTCGCCGCTAGCCCGCCCGGGTCAGCTCAGGCAGGTGCGGGCGATCTCGGCGCGCAGCTCGGGCAGGCCGTAGCCCTTCTCCGACGAGGTGGCCATGACCTTGGGGAAGGCCGCCGGACGCTTGGCGATGGCCTTCAAGGTCTTCTCGACCGTGGCGTCCAGCTCGGCCTGCTTGATCTTGTCGGCCTTGGTCAGGACGATCTGGTAGGAGACCGCCGCGATGTCGAGCGCGTCCAGGGCCTCGGCGTCCACCGCCTTCAGCCCGTGACGGGCGTCGATCAGCAGGTAGACGCGCTTGAGGTTCACCCGGCCGCGCAGATAGGCGCGGCCCAGGTCCTGGAACTTGTCGGCGATGCTCTTGGACACCCGCGCGAAGCCGTAGCCCGGCAGGTCGACCAGGCGCAGCTTCTCGGCCAGCACGAAGAAGTTGACCTCCCGCGTGCGCCCCGGCGAGTTCGAGGCGCGCGCCAGGTGGTTCTGCCCGACCAGCCCGTTGATCAGGCTGGACTTGCCGACGTTGGAGCGGCCGGCGAAGGCCACTTCCGGCAGGCTGGGAGCCGGCATGCCGTCCATCTTGACCGCGCCCATCATGAAGGTCGCCGGTTGGGCGAACAGCACGCGGGCGGCCTCGATCTCCCCGTCGGTATAGGCCAGTTCGTCCATCAGGTGGCCTCGACGGTCTTGCCGCGCAGCCTGGCGATGAACTTGTCGATCGGGTTCTCGACCTTGTAGCGGTGCATGATGATGTACTGCTGGATGATCGTCAGCACGTTGCTCCAGCACCAGTAGATCACCAGGCCCACGGCGAAGCCCGACAGGGTGAAGGTGAAGATGATCGGGAAGAACTGGAAGATCTTCTGCTGGATCGGGTCGCCGGCCGGCGGGTTCATCGCCGTGGTCAGCCACATGGTGAAGCCGTACAGCAGCGGCCAGACGCCCAGGTGGGCGATCGAGGCGCCCAGCAGCGGCAGGGTGGCCGGATCCCAGTGGATCGCCCCGAACAGGTTGAACAGGGTGGTCGGTTCCGGCGCCGACAGGTCGACGATCCAGCCGAAGAACGGCGCGTGCCGCATCTCGATGGTCACCGTCAGCACCTTGTACAGCGAGTAGAAGATCGGGATCTGGACCAGCATGGGGATGCAGCCCATCATCGGGTTGATCTTCTCCTTGGCGTACAGCTGCATCATCTCCTGCTGCTGTTTCGCCGGATCGTCCTTGTGCTTGGCCTTCAGCTTCTCGACCTCGGGGGCGATCTTCTTCATCTTCGCCATCGACTCGTAGCTCTTGTCGGCCAGCGGGAAGAGGATCAGCTTCAGGGTCACGGTCAGCAGCATGATGGCCACGCCGAAGTTGCCCACCAGCTTGTAGAAGATCTCCAGGATGTTGAAGATCGGCCGGGTGATGACCGAGAACATCCCCCAGTCCACGGCCTTGTCGAAGCTGGGGATGACACTGGCCGGGCGGTTCCAGAACTGCCACCAGACCACCGGTTTGCCGCCGTATTCGTAGCGGGTCAGCAGCGGCACGGTCTTGGCGCCGGCGAACAGGCGGGTGGTGTTGGTCAGGGTCGCGCCGGCCGCAAGCGACTGGGGCGCGCCGGTGAAGGCCGACTCATAGATGTCCACGCCGCCGACCGGCTTGACGATGAAGCGGCCCTTGATGGTCTCGGACTGCTCGGGGACCAGGGCCGCCAGCCAGTACTTGTCGGTCATGCCGATCCAGCCGCCCTTGGATTCCAGGTTGTCCTGGACCGGCTTGTCCTTCTTCCACTTCGGGTACTTGGCCTGGTCCTGCAGCAGGTACTTGCCGTCCTTGACGCCGTCGATGCCGCCCAGGACGCCGATGCCGCCCTCGTAGACGATCTGGGTCTTGCCCAGGCCGTGCGGGCCCTCGGTCGGGATGCCCTGGCGCTGGACCGAGGCGTAGGGGGCCAAGGCCACGGCCGCGCCGCCCTGGTTGCGGACGCTGTCGGCCACGGTGAACATGGCGTCGGCGTCGACCGAGATGGTGCGGGTGAACACCAGGCCCTGGCCGTTGTCGTAGGTCAGGACGACCGGGGTGTCGGGGCGCAGCACCTGGCCGGGCGCGGCGGTCCACACCGTGCTGGGCGTGGGCAGGCCGGTCATGCCGGCCATGCCGGCCCAGCCGAAGTCGGCGAACCAGGCGTGCTCGGCGCCCTCGGGGCGGAACAGCTCGACCGGCGGCGAATTCTTGTCCGACGTCTGGGTGTAGCGCTTGAGCCAGAGGTCGTCGATGCGGGCGCCCTTCAGGGCGATCGAGCCCGAGAGGGCCGGGGTGTCGACATTGATGCGCGGGCTCTGGGCCTTGGCGGCGTCGCGCGACAGCTTCAGCGGCTGCGGCAGGCCGTCGGCGCCCAGGGTCATGCCGGGCTGCAGGGCGGCCTGGGCCTCGGCGGCCTTCTTGGCGCGGAGCTCGGCTTCCTGCTTCTTCTGCTGCGGGCCCAGGATGAAGAACTGGTAGCCGATCAGGATCGCGAACGCGCAGACGAGAAACAGCAGCGTGTTCTTGTTGTTGGTGTCGTTCTGCATGGGTTGGGACTTAACCAGAAACGGAGGAATCGGACGCGGCGGGGGCGTGCGGAGCGGGCGGCTGGCCCGGGCCCGCGCGATCGAGGTCGGCGGCGAGGCTTATCAGCGCGGTTTTAACGTCGTCAAGCAAACGCCCCCATGGCCGCTGGCCGGTTCCGCCGCGGGCGATGAACACATAGTCGCAAGACGGGCGGCCATGAAGGGGGAGAAGCAGTCGGGCGGCCTCTCGGAGGCGTCTTTTTGCGCGATTCCGTTCGACCGAGCCGCCGATCTTCTTGGTGGCGGTGAAGCCGACCCGGATCAGCGGGTCGTCGTCGTGGCGAGGACGCATCTGCAGGAACACCGCGCCGCGCGCCAGGTTGGGGGCCTTGGCGGCCTTCAGGAAGTCCGGGCGCTTCTTCAGGCGCTCGATCTTCGGAGACCGCGGAAGCTGGGCTTCGGTCATGAAAAAAGCCGCCCTTTCCGGCGCAGGCGCAGAGCCTGGTTCGAGGAAAGGGCGGCTTCCATCATGGTCTAGTTTCCCGCCGAAGAGAGACGGGAGAAGGCTGTTAGGCCGTCAGGCGCTTACGGCCCTTGGCGCGGCGACGCGCGACGATCTTCTGGCCGTTCTTGGTGGCCATACGCGCGCGGTAGCCGTGACGGCGGGCTCGCACGAGCTTCGACGGCTGGAATGTCCGCTTCACGAGGTGGCTCCGAATACAATAGTGGGACGCGATAGCCGCGAAGCCGCCGCGAGTGAGGGGCGGTGGATAAGGGAACGGGCGGGCGCTGTCAACATGAGTCCGACACGAAGACGAGTCGGATCAGGGGCTTGGCGGGGCGGGATCGCCGGGCGCCATGGCGCAGGTGAAGCTGTCCATCGCAAGCCAGTCGGGGTCCGTGGTCTCTTGCGGGCGGGAGAGTAGGCCCCCGCGCCCGAGATGATAGCGAATGTCGCAGCGCTCGCCCGGGCTTGGCAGGCGATCAGCGCCGAAGCTGACCGAGAACAATTCCTTCGATAGTCCGCTTCGGGTTTCGACCGTCACCTTGTCCCAAAAGACCAGATAGCCTGACCCCGTCTTTGTATCGTCCACTGATGTGATGAGAACATCCCGCAAGGTCGTGGGCGGCCCGTCCGCCCGGGCGGGCGCGGCGATCGAGATCGCGGCCAAGGCGCCGATCAGACTCGTTCTGGCAAGATGCTGGATCACAAGATTGGTCAGGGCTCTAAGCTTCGGGGAGGATCACCGCCTTGCCGACGACCTGCCGGTTCGCCAGCAGGTTGAAGGCTTCGCGCCAGTGATCAAGGCCAAGCTCGGCATGCACATGGGGCCGAATTACGCCCTCGTCAGCCATCCGCCACACCGCCCGCGCGTTCTCGCGGCCCTTCTCGGGAAACTGGCGGCCGTACTCGCCGGCCCGCACGCCCATCACCGAGAAGCCCTTGATCAGCGGCATGTTGACCGAGACCGTCGGGATGCGGCCCGAGGTGAAGCCGATCACCAGCAGCCGGCCGTCGAAGGCGATGCAGCGGACGCTCTCGTCGAACACGTCGCCGCCCACCGGGTCGTAGATCACGTCGGCGCCGGGGCCGCCGGTGATCGCCTTCACCTTGTCTTTGAAGCCGCCGTTCACGTTGACCACGGCGTCGGGGGCGTAGAGGCGCTGGACCTGCGCCAGCTTGTCGTCCGAGGCCGAGGCGGCGATCACCCGCGCGCCCAGGGCCTTGGCCAGGTCCACCGCCGCCAGGCCCACCCCGCCGGCCGCGCCGTGCACCAGCACCCATTCGCCCGGCTCCAGCCGTGCCCGGCGGACCAGGGCGACATAGGCGGTCAGATAGGCCGCGCCGTAGGCGGCGGCCTCGGCGAACGACAGGCGGGCCGGCTTGGGCTTCAGCGCGCTCGCCGACAGCACGGCGTATTCCGCGAACCCGCCCAGCCGCGCCCCGCCGACCACGGCGTCGCCGATCTTCCAGTCGGTGACGCCTTCTCCAAGCGCCGCGACCTCGCCGGCCAGGTCCAGGCCGGGGGTGAAGGGCAGGGGCGGTTTGAACTGGTATTCGCCCCGGGTCATCAGCAGGTCGGGGAAGTTGACGCTGGCGGCGCGCACGCGGACCAGCACCTCGCCCGGACCAGGCGTCGGCGTGGTGACCTCCCGGACCGCGCAGCCGGCGAAGTTTTCGCTCAGGTTTTCAACGACAAGGGCGCGCATCGTCTTGAGCTCCAAAATCTCCGCTCATCCCGGCGAAAGCCGGGACCCAAGCCGAGCTTCAGGATGGGCCGCGATCGATCGAGCCGTCATGCGCCTTCCCGCCAATTCAGCTTGGGTCCCGGCTTTTGCCGGGATGAGCGGAGTGTGGGGAATCAGGCCTTGGCCGCGTCGAACGCCGTCCGCACCAGCCGCGCGATCTCGCGGCAGGCCGCGTCGGCCGCCGGGACCGCGCCCGTGAAGGCCGTGAAGCCGTGGGCCAGGCTGTCGTAGCAGCGGTAGGTGACCGGCACGCCGGCCGCGACCAGGCGCTTGGCGTAGGCCTCGCCCTGGTCGACCAGGGGGTCGAAGCCGGCGGTGATCACCACGGCCGGGGCCAGGCCCGACAGGTCGGCGGTCTTGTCCGGCGACAGGCGCGGATCGGCCGGGTCGGCGTCGGGGCCCATATAGTGGCCCATGAACCAGTCCATGATCGGCCTGCTCAGCGGATAGGCGTCGCCATAGGTGGTCATGGACGGCGTCTCGCTGGCCACGTCGACGGCGGGATAGATCAGCAGCTGCAGGGCCGGCTGGGCCTCGCCCAGACGCTTCATCTCCTGGGCGACGATGGCCGAGAAGTTGCCGCCCATCGAGTCGCCGCCGATCGCCGTCGCGCCCGGCAGGGCCCCGAACCGCGCCGCGTTGTCGCGACCCCAGCGAAAGGCGGCCAGCACGTCGTCCAGGCCGGTCGGAAAGCGGTGGTCGGGCGCCAGGCGGTAGTCGACCGACAGCACCGCCGTGCGCGCCGTCCGTGCCAGGATCCCGCAGAAGGCGTGGCAGGTCTCGAGATCCCCGATCACCCCGCCGCCGAAGTGGGCGAAGACGATCAGCGGGGCGCTGCTGTCCTGGTCGGCCGGACGATAGGCGCGCAGTCTGACGGGTCCATTCGGCCCGTCGATGGACAGGCTCTCGTTGCGCACGCCCGGCTCGGGCGGACCGCTCATGGCGGCCAGGCCCCGGGCGCTGGCGGCGCGGGCCTCGTCCGGCGACAGCGTCGTCATGGAGGGAAGCTTGGCGGCGGCCGCGGCCAGGAACTGGAAGCGCGGGTCCAGCGTGCGTCCGCCGCGGTAGACCGTTCCGCCGCCCGACATCGCCCGCAGGATCGGACTGGGCAGCGACATCATCGCTTTCAGGATGAACTTCTGGACGGCGGGGTCGGCCATTCGGGCTCTTTCTTATGTCTTGTTCTTATGTTTGGGCGGGTGTTTCGAGGGGCGGGGCCTCTAGGGTCGAGGCAGGGCGGGCAGGCCGCCCAGGATCATCCGGACGGCGAAGTCGGTGGCCCCGTCGACGTCGATGGGCCGGCGCTCCAACATCTTGTCGCCGACCTCGCGGGCGATGGCGATGCAGGCGGCGGCGAAGTAGTCCAGGTCGACGGCCGGGGCGTGGTCGTGCTCCAGCACCTTGGCCAGGGCCACGTGGACCTCGTCGAACACCGCCTGGACCTCGGGCGTGGCGCGGGCGTGGGGGAAGATCTCGCCGGCCGGCCGGTTGACCCGCCAGCTCTCGTGCTCGCCTTCCAGGAAGTCGAAATAGGCCCGGATCGCGCCGCGCAGGAAACTTTCGAAGTCGGCCGCCTTGTCGGACTCGGCCCGCAGGATCGGCCGGAAGCGCCGCGCGCCGTCGTCGGCCAGGGCGTCGAACACCTCTTCCTTGGACTTGTAGTAGTTGTAGAAGGTGCCCGAGGCCAAGCCCGTGCGGCGGATGATGTCGCGCACCGTGGCGGCCTCGTAGCCCAGCTCGCCGAACACCGCCCGCGCCGCGTCGAGGATCGACTGGCGGTTGGCGACCTTGGTGCGTTCGCGCTTGCCGGGGCGGTTGTCCTCGGCGGGCGGACGGGCGGGGAAGTAGGCGATGTTCGACATCGGACGCGACTCGTGGCGAGGCCCAGATGACGCCCCGTCATGATCTCAGCCTCATTCCGCCGCCAGTGGCAAGGATTCCGACGCGCGCGCCGGGACCGGCAGGGTGCCGCCGGCCGCCCGGGCCCGTTTCTCGCCGGCCGCGATCTCCTTCTTGAGGTCGGCGCAGTAGACCCCGAAGTCGACCTGGATCGTGTGGCGGGCCGAGGCGTAGTACTGGCCGGTGTGGCGCTCCTCGTCCTTGGCGGTGATGCGCTCCATCTCGGCCTTCGGCGGCGGGGCGTAGCGGCCGGTCAGGTACTCGGCCACCAGCTTGGACTGCTGCTCGGCGAAATTGACCAGGGTCGGCAGGGCCTGGGCCAGGCCCATGTAGAAGAGGTCGGGCACGCCCGGCTTCATCATCCGCTTGAACAGCGCCAGCTTGTGATCCGCGTCGGGGACCAGGGCCGGATCGGCCAGGAACGGGAAGCTGATCTTGTAGCCGGTGGCGAACAGGATGACGTCCACGCGCTCGACACTGTCGTCGGCGAACCGCACGTTACGGCCCTCCAGCGCCTTGATCGCCGGCTTGAAGGTGATGTCGCCGCAGCCGGCCCGGGTCAGGAACTCGCCGCTGACCGAGGGGTGGGCCTCCAGCGGCTCGTGGTCGGGCTTGGGCAGGCCGTAGTCTTCCATCTTGCCGACATGCTTGCGGATCAGCGAGCGGACGATCTTCAGCCCCAGCTTGCGCGGCATCCACGGCGGCATGGCCGATTTGTCCGAGGGCTTGCCGTTCAGGTATTTCGGGAACACCCACACCCCCCGCCGGGCCGAAACGATCAGCTTGCCGGCGATCGGGCGCTGGGCCAGCTCGCTGGCGATATCCATGGCCGAATTGCCCATGCCCACCACCACGACGGTCTTGCCGCGCATGTCGACCGGGTCGAACGGGTCGCTGTAGGCGTGGGCGTGGAAGGCGGGGCCGTCGAAACTGCCCGGATACTCCGGGACGCGCGGGTCCCAGTGGTGGCCGTTGGCGACGATCAGCACGTCGTAGAGCCGCGTCTCGCCGGTCGACAGGACCACCGACCACAGGCCGGCCTGGGTGCGTTCGGCGCGCAGCACCTTGGTGTTGAAGGTGATCGTCTCGCGCAGGCCGAAATGGGCCACGTAGTCCTTGAAGTACTGGAAGACCTGGCTGTGGTGGGGGAAGTCGGGCCAGTCGGCCGGGACCGGGAAGTCCTCGAAGGCCAGCCGCCATTTGCTGGTGTCGATGTGCAGGCTCTCGTAGCAGGCCGACAGACCGTTGGGGTTCTTGTAGTACCAGTTGCCGCCGATGTCGTCGGAGGCCTCGAAGCAGTCGTAGGGGACGCCGGCGTCCTTGAGCCGCTTGGCGGTGGTGAAGCCGCTGCAGCCCGCGCCGATGATGCAGACCTTCGGAAGCCGCCCCGGGGTCGCTCTTTGGCCGCCCATGGCGGGCCTCCCTGACTTATCGTTGTTCAGGTGAGCGTATCAGCGTTATGCGAGGCGTCAAACTGCCTCTAGGTCAGCGAGTGGGTTTGGCTGAGCCGCCCCAAGACGCTAGTTGGCGGCGCGCGGCGAGTAGGTGGCCGTGCAGCGCGACTTGCACTGCATCCACTGGGTGGGACAGCCGTCATCGTCGCTATTGGCGCGGCAGAAGAAGTAGGTGCGGCTACAGGCCGACCGGCACTGGTCCGGATCGCGGCCCTGGGCCGCGCCGGTCAGCGGGATCAGCGGCGGCGGCAGGGCCGGGCTGTCGCCCTGGGCCGGAGCGGCCTCCGAGGTCTGGGCGACCACGCGCGTCGGCCTGGCGGTCTGGGCCGTGGCCGACCCGGTCAGGGCAGCGGCGATCAGCAGGAGGGCGAGGACGCGGCGCATGCCGCCGGTTCTAGCGCGCCGGTGTTGAGGTTCGGTTAACCATGTTTTCCGTCGACGTCCTTAAGGGGCCGGGCACGCCGCGCGCGTCGCCTGGTAGCCGGCGAAGGCCTGGGTCTTGTCGCCCTCGCGGGCGGTGATCGTCCACGCCAGCTTGTCGCCCGTCAGGGTCCAGCGGTTCAGGAAGCTGGAGGGCGGATAGCTGTAGGAGAGCTCGAATCCGTCCTCGCGGACCGCGCCGGCGCCGGTGGCCGTGTAGTCGCCGCCGAAGCTGTCGGCCCAGTAGCCGGTCAGGGTCGCGGGGAAGGCGCCCTTGGGCGCCTTGGCGCCGATCACCAGGTGGGCGGCGTAGCGGTCGGCGGGATCGGCCTTGGCCTGGCTGCGGGTCTCGATCACGAACAGCGCGCCCAGGGCGGCCGGCCTGGCCGTCAGCTCCAGCGTCACCGGCTTGCCCATCACCTCGCCCGTTCCGCGCCAGCAGCCCTCCAGCGCCTTGACCTGGGCGGGCAGGGGCGCCGACGGCGCGTCCTGGGCCGCGGCCGTTCCGGCCGCCAAGACGGCCGATACGGCCAGAGCGCTCGCAATCCTCATCCTCATCCCCCGACGTCGAAGCTCCGGCTTAGTGGCCCGACTCGGCGGTCGGCTTCCAGTCCGTGATCCACGCTCACGGCTGCGACGTCGCCAGGAAGGCGGCCAGGCCCTCGGCCAGGTGGTCGAACAGGGCGCGCATGCGCGGGGTGGCGCGCAGGTCCTCGTGCATGACCAGCCAGACCTCCAGGCGGAAGCCGATCTGGCCGGGGCACACGGGGACCAGGGCCGGATCGCGGCGGGCGATGCCGTGCTGGATGAAGCCCACCCCGCAGCCGGCCCGGATGGCGGCCAGCTGGGCCAGGTCGTTGTCGGCCCGCAGGGTGAAGTCGTCGCGGCTGATGGGCAGGCGCTGCATCAGGCCGCGCAGGAACGGCGTCTCGCGGTCGAAGCCGACCAGGGCGTGGCCCTTCAGGTCGTGGACTGTGGCGGGGACGCCCTCGGCCTCGAGATAGCGACGGTGGGCGTAGAGGCCCAGATGGGTGTCGGCCAGGCGGCGGGCGACCAGGGCGTCCTGGGTGGGGCGGACCATGCGTACGGCGATGTCGGCCGCGCCGCGCAGCAGGTCCTGCTGCTGGTTGTCCAGCGACAGCTCGACGGCGACGCCCGGATGCCTGGGACGGAAGTCGGCCAGGATCGGCGGCAGGGCCTCGGCGCCGATGATCTCGCTGGCGGTGACGCGGACCACGCCGCGCCCCGTGTCGCCGGCCCCCGACGCCGCGCGCACCAGGGCGCCGGCCGCCGTGGCCATGGCCTGGGCGTGGGACTGGAGGTCCAGCGCCGCGTCGGTGGGCTTCAGGCCCTGGGGCGAGCGGGTGAACAGGGCCACGCCCAGGCCGCGCTCCAGCTCGGCGACCTGGCGGCCCAGGGTCGGCTGGGTCAGGCCCATGGCCCGGGCGGCGGCCGACAGGCTGCCCTCGGTCATCACCGCCAGGAAGGCGCGGTACAGGCTCCAGTCAGGATCGTTCATGCATTTATGCATGGCAGATCAAGAGTGTTCGTCAATTCTCGTTTGGACCGCCGCGAGCGATCTTCCGGCTGCCAGAACGGGAGACGGACATGAATTCCAACAAGCACTGCATCGCCCTGGTGGTCGGCGCGGCCGGCGGCATCGGGGGCGAGGTCGCCGCCGCCCTGGCCCGTCACGGCTGGACCGTGCGCGGTCTGACCCGCCGTCCCATGCCCGCCCGACCGGGGCTGGAGTGGGCAGCCGGCGACGCCATGGTCGCCGCCGACGTGGCCCGCGCCGCCCAGGGTGCCCGGCTGATCGTCCACGCCGCCAACCCGCCCGGCTATCGCAACTGGGGCAAGCTGGTGCTGCCGATGCTGGACAACACGATCGCCGCGGCCAAGGCCGAGGGGGCGCGTATCCTGCTGCCGGGCACGGTCTACAATTTCGGCCTGGAGACCTTCCCCCTGGTCGACGAGACCGCGCCCCAGGCCCCGACCACCCGCAAGGGCAGGATCCGGGTCGAGATGGAGCGGCGGCTGAAGGCGGCCTCGGCCGACGGGACGCCGGTGCTGATCGTCCGGGCCGGCGACTTCTTCGGACCTCACGCCGGCAACAACTGGTTCGGCCAGATGGTGATCAAGCCGGGCCGGCCGGTGACGTCGGTGACTGAGCCGGCGACCCGGGGCGTGGCCCACGCCTGGGCCTATCTGCCGGACCTGGCCGAGACCATGGCCCGCATCCTGGACCGCTCCGAGCGCCTGGGGGCGTTCGAGATGTTCCACTTCGGCGGCCACCTGCTGGGCTGGGGCGAGATGGCGGAGTCGGTGCGGCGGGTGACCGGCCGGCCGAGGCTGCCGGTGATGGGCTTCCCCTGGTGGCTGGTCGCGGCCCTGTCGCCGGTCGTGCCGCTGTTCCGCGAGATGGCCGAGATGCGTTACCTGTGGCGCGAGCCGCTGGTGCTGGACGACCGCAAGCTCCGCGCGTTCCTGGGCGAGGTCCCGCACACGCCGCTGGACGCGGCGGTGGCGGCCAGCCTTAGGGCGTTGGGGTGTCTGGAGAACCCGGCCGAGGTCGTGGGCGAACCGGCGCGGGCCTAGCGCGAAGGAGGGGACACACACTCACGGTGAAGCCTTGCCAGGTTGGCCGAGGCCGTTGGGTGAGTGTGTGTCCCCCGTTCCGGGCTCGGCCTATTTCAGCTTCTCGATCAGCGCCATGGCCGCGTGCGGATTGCGCACCTTCGCCCCGGCGATGAAGTAGGCGAAGACGTCGCCGCGCTGGGCCCAGCCCTGGGTCTGCTTGGCGATGGCGTCCAGCTCGTCCGAGCTCATGCCCGTCGGCTCGTCGGCCTTGCTGGACATCAGGCGGGCGTAGGTGAAGTCGGCGGTCGGCTCGTCGATGCAGGGCCAGGTCGGCTCCTCGTCGTCGACGGCGTAGACGATGGCCGCGCCGTACTTGGCGGCCAGGTCGTAGAATTCCTGGCAGGCGAAGGTCGGGCTGCGGACCTCCAGGGCGTGGCGCGCCGGCCGGCCGCCGATCTCCTTGGGCAGCAGCTTCAGGAAGCCCTCGAAGTCGACCGGATCGAACTTCTTGGTGGCCATGAACTGCCAGTTGATGGGGCCGAGCTTGGGGCCCAACTCCTCCAGCCCCTGGGACAGGAACTTCGTCATGGAGTCGTTGTTCTCGGACAGCACCCGGCGGTTGGTGCAGAACCGGCTGGCCTTGACCGAGAACACGAAGTCGTCCGGCGTCTCGTCGCGCCACTTCTGCCAGCTGTTGGGCTTGAAGGTGGAATAGTAGGTGCCGTTGATCTCGATGCTGGTCAGCTTGGACGAGGCGTATTTCAGCTCGTCCTTCTGCTTGAGATCGTCGGCATAGAAGGTCCCCCGCCAGGGCTCGAACGTCCAGCCGCCGATGCCGGTGCGAATGATGCCGGACATGAGTGTTCCCTTCCTGTTCTCGCGGCGCACCCTAGGCGAGGCGGGCGAGAACAGGCAAGCGGGAAAACGCGGGTCGCTAGCGGCGGACCTGCAGTTCCTGCACCTCGGCGCGGCCGCTGCGCTTGTCGAACACGCAGGTGGCTTTGCCGCGCGCGCCCTTCATGTGCTTGGGCCTGTAGACGCCTTCGAGGCTGGAGACGGTCACCGACTGAAAGGTGTCGCCATAGGCGGTGACGCGGACGTTGCGCAGCTCCTGGGCGGCGGCGATGCAGGCCCTGTCGGAGCGGACGCGCAGGTCGTTCCACGAGCCGGGCGTCGAGGCCTGGGCGGCGGAGGCGGCGAGGGTGATCAGGGCGGCGGTGGTCAGGGCGAGGCGCATGAGGAGCTCCGACGGTGGGAATGGTGAGGCTTAACGGTCGGATGTGACGTGCGGTTGCCGACTTGCCCCCACCTGGAGGCTTCGCCGCCTGTCCGCCCCCATTGGGGGCGGAGCCTTCTCGCTTAGGCTCTTCCCCCTCTGGGGGAAGACGATCGCGAAGCGATCCGTAGGGGGCAAGTGGTCAACACTCCACCCGGTTGACCGACAGCCCCACCGCCAGCCCGCCCAGCGAGGTCTCCTTGTAGATCTCGTTCATGTCCTCGCCGGTGCGCTTCATCGTGGCGATCACCTTGTCGAGCGACACCGAGTGCTGGCCGTCGCCCAGCAGCGCCAGCCTCGCCGCGTCGATGGCCTTGATGGCGCCCATGGCGTTGCGCTCGATGCAGGGGATCTGGACCAGGCCGCCGATCGGGTCGCAGGTCAGGCCGAGGTTGTGCTCCATGCCGATCTCGGCGGCGTTCTCGATCTGGTCGTTGGTCCCGCCCAGGGCGGCGCAGAGCCCGGCCGCCGCCATGGAGCAGGCCACGCCCACCTCGCCCTGGCAGCCCACCTCGGCCCCGCTGATCGAGGCGTTGCGCTTGTAGAGCGCGCCGATCGCCGCCGCCGTCAGCAGGAACACCCGCACCCCCTGCGGCGTGCCGTTGTGGAAGCGGTGGTAGAAGCGCAGCACCGCCGGGATCAGGCCGGCCGCGCCGTTGGTCGGGGCGGTGACCACCCGACCGCCGGCGGCGTTCTCCTCGTTGACCGCCATGGCCCACAGGTTGACGAAGTCCATGGCCGCCAGCGGGTCGCTGATCTGGCGCTCCAGGCGGCCCTGGATGGTCTGGTGGATCTGGCGGGCCCGGCGCTTGACCGTCAGGCCGCCCGGCAGGGTCCCGGTCTCGCGCATGCCGCGCTCGATGCAGGCCTCCATGGCCTGGAAGATGCGGTCCAGGCCCGCGTCCAGCTGGTCCTGGTCCATCCGCGCCAATTCGTTGGCGCCCATGACCCCGGCGATCGACAGGCCCGCGTCGGCGGCCCGCTGCAGCAGGTCGGCGCCGCTCTCGAACGGGTGCGGGATTTCGGGACCCGGCTCGGGCGGGGTGTTGCGGCCCATCTCGCTCTCGTCGCGCACGAAGCCGCCGCCGATCGAGAAATAGGTCCGCTCGGCCAGCACGACGCCAGCGGCGTCGAAAGCCGTAAAGGCAAGCCCGTTCGGATGCTGGGGCAGGCGCTCGTGGCCCGCCCAGACGATGTCGCGCGCCTCGTCGAAGGCGATCGGATGGTCGCCGCCCAGGTTCAGGGACTGGCTGGCCCTGGCCTCCAGAAGCGCGGCCTCGCCCGCGTCGGGATCGAGCTCGGCCGGCACGAAGCCCATCAGGCCCAGGATCACCGCCCGATCGGTGGCGTGGCCCCGCCCGGTCAGGGCCAGGGAGGCGTAGAGCCGCGTCTCGACCCGGGCGACGGACGCCAGCCTGCCGGCGTCGCGAAGCCGCCCGACGAACAGGCCGGCGGCCGTCATCGGCCCCATGGTGTGGCTGCTCGACGGGCCGACGCCCAGCTTGAACAGGTCGAAGACGGAGGCTGTCATTTGGATACCTCGCCCGTCACGGAGGGCGGCGGGCGCTCTTGGATACGCTCGAAGACGGTTGTCATCCCGGAAGCCCCGCAGGGGCTGTCCGGGGCCCAGGGGACTGGGCGAATGCGGTGCGGCCGCCCCTGGGTCCCGGACAAGCGCTCCGCGCTTTCCCGGATGACAACGGTAGGATGGTTACTTCCGGTCGGCCTTGGTCGTGTCGCGCAGCGCCTTGAACTCGGACCCCGCCTGCCATTCCGGCCAGGTCTTGGAATTGGCCAGGTCCGCGCCGACCTCGTAGAACAGGCCGATGTCCTGGGCCTGGCCGCTCAGGTCCCAGTCCGCCGACCATTCGTCGGCCGGCTGGTGGTAGCGGTTGGCGGTGTAGTCCTCTTCCGCCTTCTGGCCGGCTTCCTTGCCGCCCTGGACCAGGTCCTCGCCCGAGCCGACCGAGATGGCCGGCACGCCGCGCTTGGCGAACGGGAAGTGGTCCGAGCGGTAGAAGTGGCCGGCCTGGGGCGACGGGTCGGGCGTGAAGTAGCGGCCGTGGGCCTTGGCCTTGGCCACCAGCAGGTCCTGCAGGTCGACCTTGCCGTCGCCCGAGGTGGTGATGTCCTTGGCCGGACCGGCCGCCGACAGGGCGTCGATGTTCAGGTCGGCCACGGTCTTGGACAGCGGGTACAGCGGATTGGCCGCGTAGTACTCCGAGCCCAGCAGGCCGCGCTCCTCGGCGGTGACGGCCAGGAACAGGATCGAGCGCTGCGGGGCCGGCTGGCTCTTGAAGGCGCGGGCCAGCTCCAGGATGGCGGCGATCCCGTCGGCGTTGTCGATCGCGCCGTTGTAGATCTTGTCGCCCTTGGCGTCCGGCTGGCCGACGCCCAGGTGGTCCCAGTGGGCGCTGTAGATGATCGTCTCGTCGGGACGGGCCGAGCCCTTGATCCGGCCGGCGACGTTCTTGGACGTGATCACCGCGTGGTCGACCGCGTAGCTGGCCGAGAAGGTCGCACCCTTCAGCTCCACCGGCTTGAAGTCGCGGCCCTGGGCCTGCTTCTTCAGGGCGTCGAAGTCGAGGCCCGCGGCCTTGAACAGGTCGACGGCCACGTCGCGCTGGATCCAGGACTCGAGCGGCGGGTGGCTCTTGGTCGGGTCCTTGCGGACGATGTCGAACATCGTGTTGGTGTTGGAGTTCTTGACCGTGGCCCAGCCGTACGAGGCGGGGGCGCTTTCGTGGACGATCAGCACGCCGGCCGCGCCCTGGCGGGCGGCCTCCTCGAACTTGTAGGTCCAGCGGCCGTAATAGGTCATGGCCTTGCCGCCGAAGTCGCCGGAACCCGTTTCGAAGTCGGGATCGTTGATCAGCACCACCAGGACCTTGCCCTTCAGGTCCAGGCCCTTGAAGTCGTCCCAGTTGCGCTCGGGCGCCTTGACCTCGTAGCCGACGAAGACGATCGGGGCTTCCTTGAGGGCGACGCTGTCGACATTGGTCATGGCCGCGCGGATGGCGATCTGCTCGCCCTGGGCCAGGGGGACGGCCTTGCCGCCGAGGGTGAACTGGGCGCTGACCGGACCCTTGATGTCGAACTTGGCCAGGGGCACGTCCTGGGTCCAGGCGCGGGCGCCGTCCTTGCCAAGGTCGCCTGCCGGCTCCAGGCCGATGGCCTTCATCTGGCCCACGATGTAGTCGACCGACTTGGTCTCGCCCGCCGTGGCCGGGCCGCGGCCCTCGAACTCGTCGGACGACAGCACCTTGATGTGGGCCGACAGCTTGGCGGGGTCGATCTTCGGCGCGTCCGCCGCATGCGCGAGCATGGGAACGGCGATCAGGGCGGTCGCGAGCAGCAGGCGTTTCATCGGGTCTCTCTTTTGGAGCAGATCTTGGTCGTTGGCGCGGACCCTAGCCTTAGCTGCGGCGAACGGGAAGCTCCGACGGGGACATGCACTTGTGCGTGTCCCCAGGTCTCGCGCCGCATCTGTTGGGGACACGCGGCGAGCGCATGTCCCCGGCCCTAGATCTCCCCGTTCAGCACCCGCGCATACAGCGCCGGATCGACGTTGCCGCCAGAGCAGACGATGGCCGCCGTCTGGCCCTTCAGGTCGATCTTGCCGGTCAGGGCCGCGGTCAGGGCCACGCAGCCGCCGGGCTCGACCACCAGCTTCAGCACCGAGAAGGCGTAGCGCATCGCCTCGGCGACCTCGGCGTCGGTGACCGCCACGATCCCGCTGAGGGTCCTGCTGTTGATCGCCCAGGTCAGCTCGCCCGGGATCGGGGTCAGCAGGGCGTCGCAGAAGGAGCGGGCGTCGGGGTCGATGGTCTCGCGCTCGCCGCTTTCCAGCGAGCGGCGGGTCTCGTCGAAGCCGGCGGGCTCGGCGCCCCAGACCTGGGTGGAGGGCGACAGGGCCTTCACGGCCGTGGAGACGCCGCCGATCAGGCCGCCGCCGCCGACGGGGCTGAGCACCTTGTCCAGCGTCAGGCCCAGGGCCCGGGCCTGCTCGACGATCTCCAGCCCCGCCGTGCCCTGGCCGGCGATGATGTGCGGGTCATCGTAGGACGGCACCACCACGCAGCCGCGCTCGGCGGCGATCTGGTCGGCGATGGCGACGCGATCCTCGGTGAAGCGGTCGTAGAAGCGGATCTCGGCCCCGAAGCCGCGCGTGCCCTCGACCTTCACGGCCGGCGAGTCGGACGGCATGACGATCAGGGCCGGACAGCCCAGCAGCTGGGCCGCCAGGGCCACGCCCTGGGCGTGGTTGCCCGACGAGAAGGCGACCACCCCGCGCCTGCGTTCCGCGTCGGTCAGCTGGGACAGCCGGTTGTAGGCGCCGCGGAACTTGAAGGCCCCGGCCCGCTGCAGGGTCTCGGGCTTGATCAGCACCCGCCCGCCCAGGCGTTCGTTCAGCGCCGGGCTCTCGATCAGGGGCGTGCGGACGGCCTGGCCTTCGAGGCGGGCGGCGGCGGCTTGGATGTCGGGCAGGGCGATGCTCATGCAGGAACCTCTATCGCTCCCCAAGCGCCGCCGAAACCCTTTGCGAGCGGCGCCGTTCAGGAGGTAAGAGGACACTCGAAATCGCTGGGGAGCCTTCCGTGAAGAAAGCCTTGTTCGCCGCCGCGGCCTGCGCCGCCGTGGCCGTCGCCGCGCCCGCCTTCGCCGGGGAAGTTTTCGTCGGCGCCTACAAGCACGACGTCACCTTCGTGGGGAACGCCGTCGGCCTGGGCGCCGCGGGCCGCGAGGACGGCGTCGACATCCACCTGGGCTACCGCACCGACAAGATCGAGAGCCTGCGCTTCCTGGGCAAGCCGCAGGTCCACGCGATGATCTCGATCAACAGCGAGAACACCTCCAACTTCGTGGCCGCCGGCTTCGACTGGCATATCGAGCTGGGCAAGCCGGGCGGCTTCTACCTGCGTCCGGGCATGGGCCTGGCCTATACCGACGGCGAGACCGGCCTGCCGCCCGTCAACGAGCCCGGCCTGACCCAGGCCGAGATCGACCGCCGCCTGAAGCTCTACAACACCCGCATCGACTTCGGGTCGAAGGTGCTGTTCGAGCCGGAACTGGCCCTGGGCTATCAGTTCAACGACCGCTGGTCGGGCGAGCTCAGCTACGTCCACCTGTCGAACGGCCAGATCTTCCACCAGGGCAAGAACCAGGGGCTTGACGACGCCGGGGTCCGGCTGGTCTACAAGTTCTGAACCGGGCGGCCCGCTTTTTCAGCAGGGCCGTCACGCCGATCACAAGAGATGAAACGTCCGCCGCCGAGTCCTGTCGAAGGGCCGCGGGCGCCTTTCGGCAGGTGATAAGGCATATCTGAACATGGCCAACGTGACCGTTGTCGGCGCCCAGTGGGGCGACGAGGGCAAGGGCAAGATCGTCGACTGGCTGTCGAACCGGGCGGACGTCGTCGTCCGCTTCCAGGGCGGCCACAACGCCGGCCACACCCTGGTGGTCGACGGCAAGGTCTACAAGCTGGCGCTGCTGCCGTCGGGCGTGGTGCAAGGCAAGACCTCGGTCATCGGCAACGGCGTGGTGGTCGATCCCTGGCACCTGCTGACCGAGATCGGCAAGATCGTCGACCAGGGCGTGGACATCACGCCCGACCTGCTGGTCCTGGCCGACAACGCCTGCCTGATCCTGCCGCTGCACCGCGACCTGGACCAGGCGCGCGAGGCCGCCTCGACCCAGAAGATCGGCACCACCGGCCGCGGCATCGGTCCGGCCTACGAGGACAAGGTCGGCCGCCGCGCCATCCGCGTCGCCGACCTGGCCGACCCGGAAGCGCTGAAGCCGAAGATTGAGCGCCTGCTCAGCCACCACGGCGCCCTGCGCCGGGGCCTGGGCCTGCCCGAGGCCGACGGCCAGGCGCTGTTCGACCAGCTGATGGAGATCGCGCCGAAGATCCTCGGCTACGCCCAGCCGGCCTGGCGCCTGCTGGACCAGGCCCACAAGGCCGGCAAGCGCATCCTGTTCGAGGGCGCGCAAGGCGCCCTGCTGGACGTCGACCACGGCACCTATCCGTTCGTCACCTCGTCCAACACTGTCGCCGGCCAGGCCGCCGCCGGTTCGGGCATGGGCCCCAAGGGGCCGGGCTATGTGCTGGGCATCGTCAAGGCCTACACCACGCGGGTGGGCGAAGGTCCGTTCGCCTGCGAGCTGGACGACGAGGTCGGAAAGCACCTGTCGACCGTGGGCCGCGAGGTCGGCGTCAACACCGGCCGTCCGCGTCGCTGCGGCTGGTTCGACGCGGTGCTGGTGCGCCAATCTGTCGCCATCAACGGCATCGACGGCATCGCCCTGACCAAGCTGGACGTGCTGGACGGCCTGAAGACCCTGAAGATCTGCGTCGGCTACAAGATCGGCGACAAGGTCGTCGACTACCTGCCGGCCGGCATGCGCGACCAGGCCGCGGCCGTGCCGATCTACGAGGAGATGGAAGGCTGGAGCGAAAGCACCGCCGGCGCCCGCTCGTTCAAGGACCTCAACGCCAACGCCATCAAGTACGTGCGCCGCGTCGAGGAACTGATCGGCGCCCCGGTGGCCCTGCTGTCGACCAGCCCCGAGCGGGACGACACCATCCTGATGCGCGATCCGTTCCAAGGCTGACCGCCCCGCTTTTTCGACGGTCCAGTTACGATTGCTTAGCAGGCCAGGCCTTATGACGGCGGCTTCCACAGCGCGTGGCAGCCGAAAGTGTGAGCGGTTTCGGCGCCGGCCACGCGCTGCACTTTTGATTTAGAGCCTTTAGACGCCTCACATTATCCATGTGAGGCTAAAGGCTCTAAGGAGGTTCGCCGTCGTTGGCCGTCGCGCGTCGTTTAATGAAGTCCGCCAACAAGGCGGATCGGCTGACGCGCAGCCTGCGGGCGCTTGACCGCGAGGCGTCGACCAGCCGCGTCCTGAACCTGCTGGCCATCGAGAGCCGCAGCGGCCACCGGCCGGAACACGCCGAAGCGCCGCTGTTCCGCAACCGCATCCTCAACACCGCCCTGGTGGTCAAGCACCGCCTGCGGACCGACGACATCTTCCTGTTCGACGAAGTCCGGCCGAACGCCACCAAGATCATCATCCCGTTCGAGCGCAGCGACCTGGGCCTGGGCGGCCAGTCGTTCTTCGTGGGCCAGCGCGGCTGGGTGGACCTGCTGCGCGAGGCCTGCAACGAGCACACCGACATGGCGCGCGACGTCGCGACCCTGCGCCTGATCGACAAACTCCCCTCGCTGGACCCGTTCCTGCTGCGCGAGCACCTGCGCCGCCACGGCCTGTCGGTGTCGTCGGCCTATTTCTCGCTCTCCAGCGCCGACATGGAGCAGATGCACAGCTTCGTGTCGGTGCAGATCTCGCACCTGATCAACCTGGCCTACCGCGACACCGGCCGGGTCACGCCGGGCGCCCACGCCGCCCGCCTGGTCGAGGCCCTGCTGTCGACCCACGTCGACGAACGGCTGGAGCCGCTGCGCGAAACCCTGGTCATGGACGGCGAGAGCTTCAAGGAAGGCGTCTTCAGCTGGAAGGGCTTCCTCTACTACAAGTGGATGCTGACCCGGCTGTGGACCGAGCTTGAGACGGTGAGCGGCGAGATCGCCCGCCTGACCATCACCGGCAACCGCGACGCCGAGACCCAGCGTTTCCTCGACGACGTCCGCAAGCGTCTGCGCCAGGGCATACTGGCCGAGCGCAAGGCGATCATGCGGGCGCTGGACGTCTACGACCGGGCCTTCGACGACCTGATCGACAACGGCAAGCCCAACGCGTTCCGCGAATTCCTGCTGCGCGCGCCGGACATGTTCCTGTCGCTGGGCGAGAAGGTCGGGGCGATCGCCCACATCGCCAGCTTCTGGCGATATCGCTTCCCGGCCGGCATGCCCCTGGTCGCCGACATCGACGACGCGATCGATTTGTTGCAAGATTTCGACGCCAGTCTCAGCGTCAGCCTGGCGGCCTAGCCGGGGACGTTCTGTCGCAATAGGCGGCTATCAAGCGGATTTTTACCATCGACCGCCTAGTGTGCGGTCGAAATACCTTTGGAGCTTCCGGGACTCGTGTTCGACGGCAACATCCGCACCTTGCAGCGTATCGCGGCGAAGATGCAGCGCGTGCTGATCGTCGACCCGAACACCGCCGCCGTGCGCCTGCTCGCCGACCAGCTGCGCCACGTGGGCCATATCCAGATCTTCCACGCCGCCAGCATCGAGGCCGGTTGGGGCATGGCCCGCACCGTCGACCCCATGCTGATCTTCGTCGAGCACGCCTCCAGCGGCTGCGACGGCCTGGCCCTGGCCAAGAAGATCCGCCGCAGCGACCTGGCCTGCCGCGAGAACCCGATCATCATGTGCACCGCCGAGGCGACGGCCGAGGCGATCTTCGGGGCCCGCGACGCGGGCATCCACGAGTTCATGCGCAAGCCCTTCACGATCAAGGACCTGGAGCGCCGGCTCGAGGCGGTGGCGCTGAAGCCCCGCGACTGGGTCGAGGCGGTGCAGTACGTCGGACCCGACCGCCGCCGCTTCAACTCGGCCGAATATACTGGGCCGCGCAAGCGCAAGGCCGACGCCAGCGGCACGCCCGCGGCGCGCCTGTCCCAGGCCCTGCGCATCGTCAAGTCGGCCGCCTCGGCCCTGGACACCGATCCGGCCCAGGCCCGCCGCGCCCTGGCCGCCCAGGCGGTCGAGCTGAAGAAGGTCGGGGAAGCGGTCAAGGACGACCGCCTCGTCCAGGCCGCCGCCGCCCTGGAGACCGTCACGGCGGGCGGCATGGGCCGGGCCGAGCTGCTCAAGCGCATCGACGGCCTGATGGGCTTCCTGGTCGAGGACGACAAGGGCGGCCGCGGCGCGGCCTGACGTCTTAGACGAAGCCGGGATCGACACGAAAAAGGGCGGCGTCCGAGGACGCCGCCCTTCGTCGTTCCGGACCAGGCCGCCGCCTAGAAGGCCAGGCGGGCGATCAGCTGGAACACCGGACCGGCGTTCTCGCGCTCGATCTCGTACTCGTCGAAGTTCCGGTCCTTCTGGTCCTCGATGGTGGTGAACTTGTTGAAGGTCTCCTTCTTCTCGCCGTCCAGCAGGTTGGAGGCGGTCAGGCGGATCGTCAGGTCCTTGCCGATGCGCTTTTCGAGGAAGATTTCCAGGTCGCCGTCATAGGTGGTGGTCACTTCCTCGCCCACGACGCGGCTGTAGGCCTCGCCCTGCTTGCGGTACGTGGCCCCGAACGCCGCGCCCCAGGTCGGCAGGTCCTGGATGAAGCCGATGTTGAACACGTAGTCCGACTGGCTGTTGAACTTGCGCGAACCGAACTCGTCGTTCACGTCGCTGTCCAGCCAGGAGTAGTTCAGGAAGACGCCGGTGTTCTCCAGGCCGATCGCCGTCAGCGGCGTCGACAGGTCGAACTCCACGCCCCAGACCTTGCCGTCGCTGGTGTTGCGGGCCGAGTAGACGAAGGTGCCGGGACCCTCGTCGCCTTCCGCGCCGGTGTTGGTGAGCTCGATCAGGTCCTTGACCTTGCGGTAGAAGACATTGACCCCGACCACGCCCTGCTTGCCCATCCGGCGCTCGTAGCCGGCGTCCAGGCCCCAGGCGCTTTCCGGCTTCAGTTCCGGATTGCCGATGAAGTCGTTGTCGCCCAGCTCGGCGGTCAGCAGGGCCGGCGACAGGTAGTCGAAGCTGGGGCGGCGGATGGTGCGGGCGCCCGACACGTAGATCTGGTCGTCGGCGGTCACGTTGTAGCGGATCGAGGCGGACGGCAGCAGGAACTTGTAGTCGACGTCCGTGGTGGACGGGACCGTGCGATCCTGCAGGGTGACGTCGGTGGTCTCGTAGCGCAGGCCCGCTTCCCACTTCAGGGCGCCCGATTTGCCGTCCAGCATCACGTAGGGGTCGATTCGGGTCTGCTCGAACGAGGCGTCGCCGCCGTCGATCACCGCATAAGGGCCGAAGGCCGGCGGATTGTTGGTCGGCAGGTTGTAGCGGTTGCGCGGGACCTCGGTGACCAGCAGGTCGCGCTGCTTCTTCTCGTACTGGACGCCGAACTGCAGGGTCACGCCCTCGGAGAGGTCGCGCTTGTGCTCGAGCTTGGCGGAGAACTCGGTGTCCTGCAGGTCGGTCTTGGACTTGTCGCGGGTGATGCGGTCGCCGTCCGGATAGGGGGTGGCGTCGCGCAGGTACTCGGTCTCGTCCTCGAACTCGGCTTCCTTGTCCTTGAACGAGGCGTAGCCCAGCTTCAGGCTGGTCGTGCCGCCGGCCATCTCGTGGCTGTACTTGCCGTTGATCGCGTAGCTGTCCTGCTCGATGTCGACGTCGTTGTCGTTCAGGGTCGAGAGGTTGGCGTTGTTGCGGATGTCCTTGTTGTACTCGATCGAGTCTTCGTTCTGGTACCGGTCGGTGTGGACGAAGAAGCCGCTCAGGTCGAAGTCGCCGCCGGCCAGCGGGGTCTGGTAGCTGGCGTTGAACGAGTAGTCGGTGCCGTTGCGCACGTCCGTCTGGACTTCGCTGTTGTTGATCGCCGCGCCCGGCTCGTCGTAGCGCAGGCTGAGCTTGTTCTTCGGGTTGCGGCGGCCCTGCATGTTGGCGCCGATCAGCAGGCGGCCGGGGCCGACCTGGCCGCCCCACACGCCGCCGAGGGTCTCGCGGATGCGGCCGTCGTCGAACATCAGGGCGCCGGCGCGCACGAAGCCGCCGTCCAGGGCGTAGGCGTCGCGCAGCACGATGTTCAGCGCGCCGGCCACGGCGTCGCCGCTGCGGTTGGCCGAGGCGCTACGGACGATCTCGATCCGCTCGATCAGCTCGGCCGGGATGCGGTCGACGAAGAAGGCCGAGTCGGCGCCCGAACCGAACGCGCCCGAACCGGAGCCGGCGCCGGGCACCTTCTCGCCGTTGATCAGGATCTGGGTGTAGGCCGGGTCGAGGCCGCGCAGGCGCACGCCGTCCGACTCCAGGACGTCCGACAGGAAGGCGACGCTGGGCACGCGCTTCAGCGCGTCGCCGGCGGTCAGGGGCTCGAAGCGCTGGAAGTAGTCCAGGCCGTAGTCGAGGACCGGAGCGGCCTGGTCGGTACGGTTGCGGTAGGCGATCTGGGCCTGCACGACCAATTCCGAGGCGGTGGCCGGGGCATCGGCGGCGGTGGCGACCGGCGCGTCGGCGTCGGCCTCAGCGGCCCAGGCGGCGATCGGCGCGGCGGCCAGGACCAGCGGCGCGAGCGCGGCCAGGGCGAACAGCTTGGTCTTCATACGTGATTTCCCCCATCGTCGGCGAGCTCCTGTTGACGGAGCCGGTCGCACGTGATTTCACGCGGCGGGGCATAAATTCGCCATCATCTTGGGGCCAGTGATGTTTAGTCGACAGTTTTGTTTCAATTTTGCGACAGCGCTGGGAATTTCTCTCCTTCTGGCGGGTTGCAAGCCCGTCGACCCGGAAGCGAAGTCGGACTCCGGCAAGATGCTGGTGGGGGTGGGAACGCCCGTTCCGGCGGCCGGCGAGACCCAATCCGTGGCCACCCAGCGCGCCGACGCGGCCGACGATCCGGAGATCTGGGTCGATCCGCGCGATCCCTCGCGGGGCGTCATCTTCGGCACCGACAAGCAGGCTGGTCTGTACACGTACGACCTGACCGGCGCGGTCACCGGCTTCATCCCCGACGGCAAGCTCAACAATGTCGACCTGCGTGGCGGATTGGCCACGGCGAAGGGCGAGCGCGTGCTGATCGCGGCCAGCGACCGCGGACGAATCGGCGCGGCGCTCTACCTGATGGATCCCGCCACCCTGAAGGTCGAGCCCTGGGGCCTAGCGCCGCTCGACCTGGCCGAGCCGTACGGCCTGTGCATGGGCCGACGGGGCGACAGCTTCATCGTCATCGTCGACGGCACGGACGGCCAGGTGCGGCAGCTCCGCGTCGCCGTGGGTCCTGACGGCAAGCCGGCGGCCACCGAGGAGCAGCGCTTCGCGGTCGGCAGCCAGACCGAGGGCTGCGTCGTCGATGACGCCAAGGGCGTTCTCTATATCGGCGAGGAGGCCAAGGGGATCTGGCGCTACGACCTGGACCCCGCCAAGCACGCCGCCCGCACCCTGGTGGCCGCGGCGCCGTCCGACATGCTCAAGCCGGACGTCGAGGGCCTGACCCTGCTGCGCGAGGGCGCCAAGACCTGGCTGATCGCCTCCAGCCAGGGCGACAGCGCCTTCGGCGTGTGGCGCGTGGACGGCGCGCAGCCGATCTATGCCGGCCGCTTCTCGGTGGTGGCCGCCAAGGGCGTCGACGGGGTGACCGGCACGGACGGCGTGGCGGCGATGGGCGGCGTGGTCGGCGCCTATCCCGAAGGCCTGGTGGTCATGCAGGACGATGTCGACGTCGAGGGCGAAACGCCGTCGACCGACCGCGAGCGGCAGAACTTCAAGCTGGTTGACTGGCGGGCGGTGAAAGCGGCGCTGAAGCTGGAACGCTTCTAGCGCGCCAGCCAGCGGCGCAGGGCGGCGTTGACGGCCTCGGGGGCCTCCATCGGCGTCATGTGTCCGGCGTCGGGGATGATCACCATGTGCGTGCAGCCGATGGCGTGGGCCATCTCGTGCTGGCCGGCCAGCGGGGTGATGGCGTCGTGCTCGCCGCAGATGATCACGACCGGACAGCGCAGGGCCCGCAGCGCCGCTTCGCCGTCCTCACGGGGCAGGGCGTTCTGGCGCAGGAAGACGTCGCGACCCAGCCGCTGGGTCATGGCCTGGATCCGGCCGGTCAGGTCCTTGTCCGAAAGGCGCGAGGGATCGACATAGGCCTCCATCAGCCGGTCGGCGATGCCCAGGAAGGCCCCGGGGCGGCGGGCGGCGGCGTTGGTCGCCTGGCGCTGGGCGGCCCGTTCGGGCGTGTCGACGCGGATGGCGGTGTCGATCAGGGCCAGGCGCTCGATGCGTTCGGGCGCGATCCGGGCGATCTCCTGGGCCACGTAGCCGCCCATCGAGAAGCCGGCCAGGGCGAAGGTCGGCTCGGCGATCGCCAGGACCTGCTCGGCCAGCTCGCGCAGGCTCTCGCCGCGCGTCAGGTCGGCGACCCGGCAGCGGGCCGCGTCGGCCAGGCCGGTGATCTGGTCGCGCCACAGCGCCGCGTCGTTCAGCAGGCCGGGCAGCAGGATCAGCTGGGGAAGGGCCAAGGCGGCGGTATCCGTCATTGAAAAACGCCCCGGACCTTTCGATCCGGGGCGCTCCAGTCTTGGAAAGGTCGGAAGCTTTTAGGCCTCGACCATGTTCTTGGCGATGGCGGCTTCGCGCATCGACTTCTGCAGCTTCTCGAACGCGCGGACCTCGATCTGGCGGACCCGTTCGCGGCTGACGCCGTATTGCGAGGCCAGGTCTTCCAGGGTGGTCGGGTCGTCCTTCAGGCGGCGCTCGGTGAGGATGTGCCGCTCGCGGGCGGTCAACTCGACCATCGCCTCTTCCAGAAGCGACATCCGCAGCGACTTCTCCTCGTTCTCGGCGACGACGGTCTCTTGCGACACCTGGTCGTCGTCGGCCAGCCAGTCCTGCCACTCGCTTTCGCCGTCGGCGCGCAGCGGCGCGTTCAGCGAGGCGTCGGGGCCCGACAGGCGGCGGTTCATCGAGATGACTTCGCTGTCCAGCACGCCCAGCTTGGTGGCGATGGCGCTGACCTGCTCGGGGCGCAGATCGCCGTCCTCGAAGGCGCTGATCTGGCTCTTGGCCTTGCGCAGGTTGAAGAACAGCTTCTTCTGCGCGGCGGTCGTTCCCATCTTCACCAGCGACCACGAGCGCAGGATGTACTCCTGGATCGAGGCGCGGATCCACCACATGGCGTAGGTGGCCAGGCGGAAGCCCTTGTCGGGCTCGAACTTCTTGACGGCCTGCATCAGGCCCACGTTGCCCTCGGAGATCACCTCGCCGATCGGCAGGCCGTAGCCGCGATAGCCCATGGCGATCTTGGCGACGAGACGCAGGTGGCTGGTGACCATCTTGTGGGCGGCTTCGCTGTCCTGATGCTCTTTCCAGCGTTGGGCGAGCATGAACTCCTCGTCCTTGGCCAGCATCGGGAACTTGCGGATTTCGGTGAGGTAACGCGACAGGCCGCCGTCCGGCGACATCACCGATAGAGAATTCACGGCCATGGAAAACTATCCCCTTGGTGCGGATCCGCCCGTCGTTTCGCGCGCCATCACCCCCACCAGAATGGGTCAGATAGGGAGGCGTTGCGGCGAAGTTAAGGGCGGTAACAGATTTGTAATGTCCGACACCCGGACTCGGGTATTGGCGCTACGGAAGTGAGAATGAACGTTCATTCTCACTTTTACAAGCGCAAAATGCCGCGCGACGCGACGTCACCCTAAAAGCCCTTGGAGAAAGTCCTCAAAAACGACCCACTGACAGCTCGGCCCGCACGCCCGGGGCGTTGTCGTGGTAGGTCAGCACCCCGCCCATCTGGCGCACCAGGGCGTCCATCATCTTGCTGCCGAAGCCCACGCGCGGGCCCTGCTTGCCGCCGCCCTGGTCGGCGACGGTCAGCAGCAGGCGGTCGCCGTCCTCGACCAGGCCGATGTCCATCCGGCCGGGCTGGCCGCGATAGGCGTACTTCACCGCGTTGATGAACAGCTCGGTGACCACCAGGCCGATGATCACCGCCTTGTCGGTGGGCACGGTCACCGGCGCGGCGTCGACCCGCAGCTGGCGGGACCAGGCCTCGTCCAGCGTGCCGACCATCTCCTCGGCCAGTTCGGTCAGGTAGCGGTCCAGGGCCACGGTCTCCAGCTGGTCGCCGCGATAGAGCCGCCGATGGACCAGGCCCACGGCGGTCAGGCGGCGGCTGGCCTCCTCTAGCGGGCCGCGCGCCACCGGATCGTCGATGCTCTTCATCTGGATGGTCAGGAAGCTGGCGGCCAGGGCCAGGCTGTTCTGCACCCGGTGGTTCACCTCGCGCAGCAGGAAGTCCTTCTGGCGCAGCAGCTCGTCCTTGTCCTGCAGGGTGGCGCGCAGGTGGGCGTTCAGCTCGGCGGTGCGGCGGGCGCGGCGCAGGTCGATCAGGTCGTCGCGCAGGCGCAGGGCCGCGCCGGTCTGGCCGGCGGTCCACGGACGCGAGCGGCCGCGCACGGTCTGGGTCCAGGCGTCGAACGAGGCGCGCGGGGTCAGGACCCCGTCCGGCGTCGTCGCCTTCACCGGCTCGCCCGCCCAGCGCACGGTCTCGACGTGTTCGGCCCGGGTCCACAGGATCGCCAGCAGCGGCGAGCGCTCGACCACCACGCCCATCAGGCCCGAGGCCAGGGCGCGGAACGCGACCGCGTCGGGGATGTCGGTTGACGCCTGGTCGGTGGCGGCGGCCCCGTCGCCCGCCGTCTCCAGCAGCCAGTCGCGCAGCATCGCCAGGGCCAGGTGCGGTGGCAGCTTGCCCGCCACCTCGATGCGGTCGTCGCGGAACACGGCCACGCCGTCGGCGTCGGCCAGGCGCTGCAGGTCGCGCAGATGCTCCTCCAGCGCCATGTCGCCGTTGTCGGCGCGCGCCAGGGCGTGGATCACGTCGTCGCCCAGCGACCGCAGCCGCAGGCGCTCGCGATAGGTCTCGGCATCCTCCTTGGCCTTGATCTGGCGGGCCAGGCCGCCGGCCAGGGCGCGGCAGGCGGCGCGGATGTCGTAGGGCAGCAGGCGCGGCGTCTCGTGGTGGCAGGCCACCAGCCCCCACAGCCGCCCGTCCTTGACGATCGACACCGAGGCCGAAGCCGTGACGCCCATGTTGCGCAGGTACTGCAGGTGCACCGGCGAGACGCTGCGCAGGGCGCAGTCGCTCATGTCGAGATCGGTCTGGAGCGGCGGCAGCAGGGGCGCGGGAACGTAGGTCGCGTCGGGGATGGCCCGCACCAGATTGCGCACGTACAGGGCCCGCGCCTGCTTGGGGATGTCGCTGGCCGGGAAGCGGTGGTTGAGGAACGCCTGGACGTGGGCCGCGCGGCTTTCGGCCACCACCTCGCCGGCGTCGTCCTCGCCGAAGCGGTAGATCATCACCCGGTCGTAGCCGGTCAGGCGCCGGAACTCGGTCGCGGCGCGGTCGTACAGGGTCTTCAGGCCGGGGCAGCGCTCGAAGGCGGCGGCCGCCGCCTCCAGTTGGGCCAGGATCTGGGCGCCGGTCAGAGCCTGGTCCAGGCCCGGCTCGATCTCGACCAGCACCTTGTCGGCCTGGAAAGTGGCGCTGACGTCGAAGGCCCGCCCGGCGACCCGCAGGGCGCCGACGAAGCCGCCGCTTCCCGAGGCGGTCACGGCGGCGATGCGCTGAGCGAGGGCGTCGCCCAGCACGGCGCCGGCGGCGACGCCGATCCAGGTCTCCGCGCCCAGCAACCCGGCCACGTCGCCGGCCGCGTGGCGGATCTCCAGGCTGTCGCGGTCCAGCACCAGCAGGACGCCGTGCGGCTGGACGGCGCCGGGGATGTGGATCGGCTCTCGATCGCAGGAGGCGATCTGCTCGGGGGTGGGGCCGGAAGCGCTCATGCCGGAACTCCGCACATCCAGGCTTCCATCTGGACGAAGGCCGAGCGCGCGCCGCGAGCGGCCGCGGCCTTGTCGCCGGCGCGCTCGAGCACGGTGCAGAACGCCTTCCACCGCGCCCCGGTCGCTTCGCCGTAGCCCTGGAAGAAGCTCAGCCCCTCGGGCGACAGTCCCCGCACGCGCAGCTGCTTGTCGATGACCCGCCCGCCCAGGGTGGAGCCTTCCAGCACGTAGAGGAAGCCCAGGGCCTCGGCGCGGTCGGTCGGCAGGGCCAGCGGGGCGTCGGTCGAGGCGGCGGCCCGCAAGGTCGCGGCGTCGCGCTCCAGGGCCGGGACCTTGCGGCGGGCGTCGAACTCCAGGTCCGGCTCGTCGCCCAGCACCCGCGCCAGGGCGGCCTCGGCGGGGCGGTAGAAGGCCAGGAACCGGCCCACCATGTCGCGGCGACCCAGGGGATCGGCGACGCGGGTGAACACGTCCAGCCGGGCCTCCAGGCCGTCGTGCAGGTCGCGGGTCGTGGCGCGCAGGTGGTCGAGGATCGGCGTTGTCATCAGGCGAAAAGCGTTCCCGTGGCCAAGGCCGAAGACCGCACCTTAGTCATCAATCAGGCTGCGCATCGTCGGATAGTCGACGCAAGCCATTCGGCGGACTTGCCGGGATGGGGCCGGCGCCCATCTAATGGTCGCGCTTGACGCCAAGGAGGCTTCCGTGACGCGCTTCATCATCCGTGCCCTGATCGCCGCCCTCGGCCTGTGGCTGGCGTCCGAGATCGTGCCGGGCATCGCCGTGCCGGGCGGCTGGACCAGCCTGGCGGTCGCCGCGGTGCTGTTGGGCGTGGTCAACGCCATCGTCCGGCCGGTGGTCTTCGTGCTGACCCTGCCGATCACCGTCGTGACGCTGGGCCTGTTCCTGCTGGTGGTGAACGCCGCGATGCTGGGCCTGGTCGGCTGGATGCTGAAGGGTTTCGTGGTCGACGGCCTGTGGGCCGGGATCTTCGGCTCGCTGGTGGTCGGCGTCGTCAGCTGGCTGGGTCACATGCTGATCGGCGACGGGCGCGCACGCGAGTAGTCACCCCACCGCGTTGGCCGCCAGGTCGCGCCAGCCGCGGGCTTCCTTGCGGAAGTGCGAGTGGGTCTTGGCCAGGCGCTTGTCGATCTCGGCCAGGGCCTCGCGGGCCTCGTCCTTGCGGCCGGTCTGGGCCAGGAACACCGCGTAGCGCGCCATACCCTCGAAGCCCGGCAGGTGGGCCGCCGCCCAGCGCAGGGCGGTGTCGGCCTCGGTCTGGCGGCCCAGGGCGTGGTAGGCGCGGCCCATGGCCAGGGCGACGTTCGGCGTGCGGGCGGCGGGCGACTGGGCGCTCAGCCCCTCCAGCAGCGGCAGGGCCTCGGCCGCGCGGTCCAGTTCGATCAGGGCGACGGCGCGACCCAACAGCAGCTGCGGGTCGTCGGCGTACATGCCTTGGAGCGCCTCGGCGTACATCCGCTCGGCCTCGGCGTGCTTGCCCAGGCCCGAGGCGGCCGCGGCCAGGCGGGCGCGATTGGCCACGGTGGGGGCGTCGTCGACGGCCTGGGTGGCGGCCCGGTATTCGCGCTGGGGATCGAGGATGTCGCGCGCGGCCTGGCCGACCCGGCGCGCCTTGGCCCCGCCCAGAAACTCGGGCGCGATGATCGCCAGCAGATAGACCAGCCCGCCCAGCGGCTGGAACGCCAGGATGATCCACAGCCAGTACATCTGCTGATGGGTGCGCACCACGTGGACGCACAGGGCGATCGAGAAGATCAGCGACAGGCCGATGGCGGGAAACATCTTGCGGCTCCAAGCCCTGCCTTGGGTCTTTGTCCCCTGGGCGAGCGAACGTCAATCTTTGGCCTGGCCGGCCCCTTCTAGTCGGCCTGGCGCGCGGCTTTTTTGGGATCGGCCTTGGGCGCGGGGGCCAGACGCAGCACCTCGGCCTGATAGCGCTCGTCGTCGCCGGCGGCCGCGAAGGGCAGGGCGTCGGCCAGGGCGTCCAGCATCGGGTCCAGCCACTGGTGGTCGACCTTGTGGAAGTCGCCCAGGACATAGTGCATCACCGCGTCCTTGTGGCCGGGGTGGCCCACGCCGATCCGGCCGCGACGGAAGCCGTCGCCGATCTGGCTGGTGGTCGAGCGGATGCCGTTATTGCCCGCCGCCCCGCCGCCGGCCTTCATCCGGAAGCGGCCGGGGGCCATGTCGATCTCGTCGTGGAAGACGATCACGTCGGCCGGCTTGAGCTTGAAGAACTTCATGGCCTCGCCCACGGCGCGGCCGCTTTCGTTGTAGTAGGTCTTGGGCTTGAGCAGCAGCAGCTTGACCGGGCCGTTCGGGGTGTCGACCTGGCCCTCGCAGGCCAGTCCCTGGAAGCGCGCGCGCCACGGCGCCGTGCCCCATTTACGGGCCAGGGCGTCGACCGCCATGAAGCCGACGTTGTGGCGGTTCTTCTCGTATTTCGGCTCGGGATTGCCGAGGCCGGCGAGGATCAGCATCGCGTAAGACCCAAGGATGGACGCCTGAACGAAAAACGGGCGGGCCGTGAAGCCCGCCCGTCTCGAATACCGGATCGGAAAGCCCGATCGAAGGGCTTAGCCCTCGGCGGTGGTGGTGTCGCCTTCGCTCGATTGCGAAGCGGCCGAGGCCTTCAGGTTGGCGATCACGAAGTCGCGGTCCATGGCCGGGCGCACGCCTTCCGGCAGCTTCACTTCCGAGATGCGGATCACGTCGCCGATGTCGTGCGAGGCCAGGTCGATGACCAGCTCTTCGGGGATCTTGTCGGCCGGGCAGGCCAGCTCGACGGTGTGACGGATGACTTCCAGCGTGCCGCCCTTCTTCAGGCCGACCGAGATGTCGTGGTTCTTGAAGTGCACCGGCACTTCGATCTTGATCAGCTGGTGCTCGTCGACGCGGTACAGGTCGAAGTGCATCGGCTCGTCGGTGACGGGGTGGAACTGCACGGCCTTGGCGATGACCGATTGCTTCTCGTCACCGTGTTGCAGGGTCACCAAGTGGCCCAGCAGCTTGCCGGTGTAGAGCGCCTTGCGGAATTCGTTGCCCTTCACGGCGATGTTCACCGGGGCCTTGTTGCCGCCGTACAGCACGCCGGGGACCTTGCCCTGGCGGCGGGTTTCGCGCGAACCGCCGGTGCCGGCGCGGTCGCGAAGTTCGACGTTGAGAATGATCTCGGCCATGTCTTGTCTCTCTGGAGAGCCCCGTGCTCTCGAAATGCGAAACCGCCGCACAAGACTGGATTGTCTCGCCCGGTCGGCGTTTTTGGGTCGCGCTCCATACACAGAACGGCCGCCCGATGCAACGGGCGGCCGTTCGAAGTGCGACGAAAGAGCAGGCTGTAGAGCCGCTTAGCTCTTCTTTTTGGTCGCGGCGCCCTTCTTGGCCGGGACCTTCTTCTTGACCGCCGGCTCGGGCTTGGGCGGGGGCGGCGGCTCGTAGGGCATCTCGGCGCCGCTCGCCTTGATCACGCAGGCGCCGGTGTCGATCATGACGTGCTGACCCAGGCAGAAGACGTCCTCGTAGTGCGGCTTGGCCACGGCCAGGCACTGGTAGAGGTTCAGCTTGCCCATGTTCAGGCACATGGCGCTGGCCGGCTCGGCCATAACGGCGTCGATCAGGGCCAGCTTGTCGTCGCCGGCCGCGCCGAGGGCGGCCAGGGCGGCCACGGCCAGGCCGCGGATCACCAGCGGCTTGTAGGGCGGCGGGGCGGAGCGCGGACCGGCGGCGGCCGGAGCGGCGGGCGCGTCCACCACCGGGATGGCCGGCGGGGCGGAGGCCGACGACAGGCCGCTCAGCGAGGCTTCGCGCAGGGCGGCCACGTCGGCGCTGTCGGCCAGGGCGGGCGTCGCCGACATGGTCTTGGCGTAGGCCAGGCGGCCGTCGCGGTCCAGGACCGGCAGGGTCGACCACTTCGAGCGCTGGACGTCGTAGGCCGCCTGCTTCACGGCCTTGCCGGCCGCGTAGAGCCTCAGGCCGTCGCCGCCCAGGGTGTCGATGATCCGGCCGGCGGCGGTGTCGCTGCCCTTGAAGCCGACGGCGTAAGCCGGGTCGGCGATGATCTGGTTGATGACCTGCTGGCGCTGGGTCGGGTCGGCGGCGAAGCTGCGCACCGAGGCCACGAAGGTCGGGTCCTGCAGGGCCAGGACGGCGGCGTAGGCCGTGGCGCCCGACAGGAACTGCTTGGGCTCGTAGGCGACGCCGACCTTCAGCGAGGCCTGGATCTGGTCGCCGTTGTCGAAGTGGGCGCCGATCGCGCCGGCGCGCTGCATGTAGCCGCGGAAGGCGCTGGCCTTCTCGACGATGCTCGAGGACAGGGTGATCGGCGGCGGGGCGGGCGGGGCGGCGACGACCGGAGGCGGTGGGGGCGGCGGCGTCTCGCAGCTGGCCAGCAAGGTGGCGGCGACCACGGCGATGGCCGTCAGCGCGGCGCGCGTACGCGTGGTGGAAAGCATTCCGAGAACATCCCCAATGACATAGAGCGCCCGCCATAACACTGGCGCGCGGGCGAGATTGTGACAGTCAGCCCGTTAACCCTCTGTTGACAAGCGTCGCCGTCGAAAAGGCGTGTGAAGCCGTGACGGTTCCCGCATGAGGCGTCTTTTGGACGCGTCTCCGGGGGCGCCCTAGTCGAACAGCTTGGAGACCGATTCCTCGTTGGCGATCCGGCGGATGGCCTCGCCGATCAGCGGGGCGCACGAGACGTAGCGGATCTTCTTGCAGGCCTTGACCGTGTCCGAGGCCTCGATCGAGTCGGTGACCACCAGCTCGGTCAGCACCGAATTGGCCACGCGCTCGGCGGCCGCGCCCGACAGGACGCCGTGGGTGACATAGGCCGAGACCGACTTGGCGCCCTGGGCCATCAGGGCCGCGGCGGCGTTGCACAGGGTGCCGGCGGAATCGACGATGTCGTCGAACAGGATGCAGCGACGGTCCTTCACGTCGCCGATGATGTTCATCACCTCGCTCTCGCCCGGGGCCGAGCGGCGCTTGTCGACGATGGCCAGGTCGGCGTCGTCCAGGCGCTTGGCCAGGGCGCGGGCCCGCACCACCCCGCCGACGTCGGGCGAGACGACCATCAGGTCGGAACCCATCTTGTAGCGCTTGTGGATGTCGTCCGCGAGCAGGCGCGAGGGCAGCAGGTTGTCGGTCGGGATGTCGAAGAAGCCTTGGATCTGGCCGGCGTGCAGGTCCATGGTCAGGACGCGGTCGGCGCCCGAGCGGGTGATCAGGTTGGCCACCAGCTTGGCCGAGATCGGGGTGCGGCCGCCGGTCTTGCGGTCCTGGCGGGCGTAGCCGAAGTAGGGCAGCACGGCCGTGATCCGCTTGCCCGACGCGCGCTTCAGCGCGTCGATGCAGATCAGCAGCTCCATCAGATTGTCGTTGGCCGGATAGCTGGTCGACTGGATGACGAAGACGTCCTCGCCGCGGACGTTCTCGTCGATCGTGACGAACACCTCGAGATCGGCGAACCGGCGCACCTGGGCGCGGGTCAGCGGCATGTCGAGATACTCCGCGATGGACTGGGCCAGGGTGCGGTTCGAATTGCCGGACAGCAGCTTCATGGTTTTGTCTCGGGAAGGGGTGTCGCCGTTGCGGGGGCTTCTAGCAGCCTCGGGCGCGGGAACAACCCCGTGTTTCCACTGAGTGCCGTTATTCGACGTACTCACGCTTCCAACGCGATCGCCGAGAGAAGCCGTCCGTAGTCGGACTCCCCGGCCAGGAAGGCCCTGCGGTTCGAAAAGAACAGATCGGCCTCGGTCCGGGTGTCGCGGCCGACCCATTCGCTGCGGCCGACGCCCGCCGTGTCCAGACGATCCAGGACGAAGGCCGGCAGGTCGAACAGGCGCTTGTCGTCGGTCTGGCCGGGCGCGAAGAATCGGCCGGAGCCGGGGCTGTCGGCCTCGAAGCGGTGCAGGAACTCCAGGCCCACCTCGTAGGACTGGGGCCCGATGCAGGGGCCGACGGCGGCGACCATGCGCGCGGGCTGGGCGCCCAGGGCGACCATCTGGTCGACGGCCGACTGGACCACCCCGTCCAGGGCTCCGCGCCAGCCGGCGTGGGCGGAGGCGACCACGCGGGCGACCGGGTCGGCGATCAGCACCGGCGCGCAGTCGGCGTGCAGGGCCCCGCAGACCACGCCCGGCGTCTTGGTCACCACCGCGTCGCCCTCGGGCCGGGCGTCGCCCCACGAGCCGTCGGCGACGATGGCGATGGTCGAGTGGATCTGGAAGCAGGTGTTGAGGTCTTCGGGCGCGGCCCCGAACCAGGCGGCGGCCCGGGCGCGGTTCTCGGCCACGTCGGCCGGGTCGTCCTTGCTGCCGCGTCCGACGTTGAGGCTGGAATAGAGGCCGGTCGAGACCCCGCCCTGGCGGGTGAAGAAGGCGTGCCTGACCCCGGCGACGGCGGCCAGCAGCGGCGACTGGACGGTGGGCAGGTCTTCAGCGGTCATCACGCGTCCTCGAAAAGCGGAGGAGAAAGGCCGGGCGCCGACAGGCAGACGACCTTGAACAGCTCGCCCATCTGCGCCGCTCCGGTCAGACGATCAAGCTGCCGGGCCAGCTTTTCGGCCTGGTCGGGGCGCGCGGCGGCCAGGGCCTGGGCGCGGGCCTCGATCCCCAGACCTTGCAGGAACGCGCCCTGGGTCAGGATAGGTCCCGTTCCGGCTCCGGCCTCGCGGGCGGCGGTCAGCACGGCGGGGAAGTCGGCCCAGACGGTCAGGTCGGCCTGGCCCGGCTCGGCCAGGGGCGGGACCTTCGCGTGGCTTTTGAGGGCCTGGAGCGTGTCGCCCCCGCCCGGCGCGTCGCGGCCGTAGTCGATCAGCAGGGCCGCCCCGCCGTCGCGGGCGACGCGGTGGCCGATCTCCGAGCCCAGGGCGGCCTGGGCGGGCGAGGATTCGACGACCGTTCCAGGAGGCAGGTCCTCTTCCCGAGGGGGTGACGCCGCTCGACGATCGGCGGAAGGGTTGAGGGCGCGAAGGCCGAACGCCAGCTCGCCCTTGTCGTCCAGCCCCACCATCCGTTCGGCCCAGCCGGTCTCGGTCCGCACGAACTGGTGGGCGGGCAGGCAGTCCAGCACCTCGTTGGCGACCAGCAGCAGCGGCGCGCCGGCCGGCACGGCCTCCAGGCGATCGGCCCAGCGGGGCGTCAGGGGCGCGTCGGCCAGCCGGTCGGCCTGGGCCTGGCGCAGGGGCGGCGACACCTCGACCAGCCACAGGTCGGCGGCGGCCAGGAAGTCGGGCAGCAGGCGGGCGGCGCGCAGGATGTCGGAGATCAGGGTCCCGTCGCCGGGGCCCATCTCGACCAGCCGCACCGGCGAGGGCCGGCCCATGCGGGTCCAGGTCTCCAGCAGCCACAGGCCGATCAGCTCACCGAACATCTGGCTGACGCCCGGCGCGGTCAGGAAGTCGCCGCCCTCGCCCAGGGCCGGGCGGTTGGCGTAATAGCCGTCGCGCGGGTCGTGCAGGCAGCGGGTGAAGTACTCGGCGACGCTGATCGGGCCGTCCTGGGCGATCTGGGCCCGCAGGCGGTCAAGCAGGCTCATGGGTTTCGGCGACGGGAGCGGGAACAGGTTCACGCAGCGCGCGCAGCAGCAGCCAGACGCCGACCAGCAGCATCGGGATCGACAGGATCATCCCCATGGTCAGGCCGAACGGGAACGCGGGCATGCCGTGATCGGGATTGCGCACGTTCTCGAGCGCGGCGCGGAACAGGCCGTAGCAGATCAGGAAGGTGGCCACGAGCGCGCCCCGGCGCTGCAGCCACTTCAGCCGGTAGGCGGCGACGTTGAGGATCAGGAACAGCACCACGCCCTCCAGCGCCGCCTCGTACAGCTGGCTGGGGTGGCGGGGCTCGGGACCGGCGGGGCAGCGGCCGTCGTTGGCGGCGCGGATCGTGTCGTTGCAGAAGATCATGCCGAACGGGTGGTCGGTGACCCGGCCCCACAGCTCGCCGTTGATGAAGTTGGCGCAGCGGCCGAAGAACAGGCCGATCGGCACGACCGGCGCGACCAGGTCGCCCAGCTTCAGCATGTCGATCTTCTGCTGGCGGGCGAACAGGGCGATCGCGACGCAGACGCCCAGGAAGCCGCCGTGGAAGGACATGCCGCCCTCCCAGATCTTGAAGACGGTCAGCGGGTTTTCCGCCAGGCCGCCGCGCTGGGTGTCGTTCAGCATCATGTAGAAGAGCACGTAGCCGATCCGGCCGCCCAGGATGATGCCCAGGGTGATCCACAGCACCAGGTCGTCGATCTGCACCGAGGTGGCGGTCGGCTTCTGGCCGCCCCACAGATTGCCGTCGCGGACCAGCCGGATCGCGTACTGCCAGCCCAGCAGGATGCCGGCGACATAGGCCAGGGCGTACCAGCGCAGGGCCAGCGGGCCCCATTGCAGGGCCCAGGGGCCGATGTGGACGATGGGGTCGATGTCGGGGAAGATCACGCCGCGAGCGCTCCGGACGGACAGATGGTCGCAGGCATAGCCTGTTCCCGGTTCGCTTTCATCCCTCGTTTCCCATATAAGAGCTGGCCCCTGATTTGGGGGCAGCCGCGCCGGGCCCTGGAATCTAGATGCACAGCCAAAACCCCTTCCTCGACGAATTCGCCAAGCTGACCCAGGCCGCCATGGGCATCGCCCAGACCGCCGGCGAGGAAGCCAAGACCGCGATGCGGGCCCAGGCCGACCGCCTGGCCGCCGAGTTCGACCTGATCCGGCGCGACGATTTCGAGGCCCTGAAGGCGGAAGTGGCCGCCCTGCGCGCCGAAATCGCCGAGCTCAAAGCCGCAAAGGCGTCGACCAAGGCTCCCGCCAAGAAGACCGGTAACGCGGCCGAATAGGCGAGTTTCGTTCCCGTTCGACGTGAAGGCGGTTGTGACGCCGCCCGCGAAGCAGATTAGACTCCCTCGAGTGGGTGATTTGGACGGGCCCAACGGCCTGTCCCTCCCCGGGGGCCAAAGGTTCTTATGGACACCCAACCGGAAGAAGACGACGTCCTGCTGGCGATGGACCCCCTCGAGGTCGTCGAGCACGTGCTCGCGGCCGAGAACCTGACGTTCGACCGCACCGAGGACGGCGACCTGGCCTTCGCCCTGACCGGCGACTGGAAGGACTACGAGCTGTGGTTCGCCTGGCGGCCCGAGGCCGACTGTCTGCAGCTGTGCCTGTCGCTGGACCTGCGTGCGTCCAAGACCAAACGCCCCGCCGCCTACGAATTGCTGTCGATGATCAACCAGCGCGTCTGGCTGGGCCATTTCGAGGTCTGGACCGACGACGGCGAGGTGGTCTTCCGCCACGCCCTGGCCCTGCCGGCCGGCGAACGCCCGACCATGGCCCAGGCCGCCTCGATGATCGACGCCGCCGTGGAAGCCGCCGACCGCTTCTACCCCGCCTTCGACTTCCTGCTGCACGGCGCCAAGACCCCGGACGAGGCCATGGCCGCCTGCATGTTCGAAACGGTGGGCCAGGCCTGAAGCCGGGGACATGCCCTTGCGGCGTGTCCCCACCCGACGCACTGATCCGGAATGGGGACACGCCCGAGGGCATGTCCCCGGCTCGCTCCCCGACGCGTGACCTGCTAGGCAGGCGGCGTCCAGTTCAGCGGAGCCGCCCATGACCACCCCCATCCTCCTCCTCGGCGCCGGACGCATGGGCGGGGCCCTGATCGAGGGCTGGAGCAAGGCGGGCGCCTTCGCCGCCGCCGACCTGATCGTCCGCGACCCCAATGTCGACGCCGCCGCCTTCCCGGGCGCCCTGGTCAATCCTCCGCTGGAAGCCCTCTCCGCCGCCAAGACGGTCCTGCTGGCCGTCAAGCCGCAGATCTGGCGCGAGGCCGTGGCCGACGTGGTCCCGCACCTGGCCCTTGACGCCGTGATCGTCTCGATCGCCGCCGGGGTGCGCGCCGCCGACATCTCCGCCGCGTTCGGTGGCCGCGCCGTGGCCCGGGTGATGCCGACCACCGCCGTCGCCATCGGCCTGGGCACGGCCAGCATCTTCGCCGACGCCGCCGAGGCCCGCGCCCGCGCGCACGCCCTGCTGGACCCGGTGGCCACGACGGTCGATCTCGACGACGAAGCCCTGATGCATGCGGCCACCGCCGTGTCCGGCTCGGCCCCGGCCTATCTCTACGCTTTCATCGAGGCGCTGGAGGCGGCGGGGGTGGGCCAGGGCCTGGACCCGGCCCCCTCGGCTCAGCTGGCGCGGGCCACCATCGTCGGCGCCGCGGCCCTGCTGGGCCAGGGCGGCGAAGAGCCGGCCGAACTGCGCAGGCAGGTCACCTCGCCGGGCGGCACCACGGCTGCGGCCCTGGGCGTGCTGATGGGCGAGGGCGGCTTCGGCGACCTGCTGCCCCGCGCGCTGGACGCGGCGGTGAAGCGGTCGGTGGAGCTGGGGGGCTAGGGGGAAGGCCTCTCCCCAGGGGAGAGGGTCCTTGCTTCGCGCCCGCCGACCCGCCATTTCAGCAACCATGACCGCCGCCGAAGACATCCTCGATCGCGCCGCCGCCGCGGCCCTGTCCTTGGCCGCCGACCGGCCGTGGACGCAGATCAGCCTGCGCGACATCGCCCTGAAGGCCGAAGTCCCGTTCGCCGAGCTCTATGCCCGGGCCGACGGCAAGGGCGCGGTGCTGAGCCACCTGGCCGCCCGCTTCGACCGCGCCGCCCTGGCCACGGTCACGGCCGAGGACGCCTCGACCCACGACCGGCTGTTCGACGCCGCCATGGCCCGGCTCGAGGCCATGGAGCCGCACCGGGCCGCCCTGATCGCCATCAGCCGCTCGGAAAGCGTGGTGGTCTCGGCCCTGCGCTTCCCCCGGACCGCCCGGGCGATCCTGGAAGCCGCCGGCGTCGACGCCGGCCCGGCCCGGCTGACCGCGATGTCGGCGGTGTGGGGCCGCACCCTGCAGGTCTGGCGCGACGACGAAGGCGCCCTGAACCGCACCATGGCCGAACTCGACAAGCGCCTGAAGCAGATGGCCCAGAGCCTGGAGAAGGTCGGGGCGGGGATCTGAGCCGCAATCGGTTCGGGCGTCTCCGCGCCACCTCACTGTTGTCATCCCGGAAAGCGCGTAGCGCTTGTCCGGGACCCAGGTGAACCGCACCGCCTTCGCCCAGTCCCCTGGGTCCCGGACAGCCCCCGCGGGGCTTCCGGGATGACAACGGGTTTTGGCCCTTGGCTTGATCAAAGAAAAAGCCCGCCGGGATCGCTCCCGGCGGGCTTCTTTCGTTCAGGCTGTGCGCCCGATCAGCTCTTGGTCTTGTTGGTCGGCAGCTTGCAGCCGCCGCCGACGCCCTTGGCCTGCACGCAGGACAGGACTTCCTTGGCGTGCGGCGCGGTGGTGTTCAGCGGGTAGGCCATCACCCAGCCCGGCAGGCCGTCCGAGCAGGCCACTTCGACGTAGCCGTCGGTGGCGGTCTGGCCGATGACGCGGGCGCCCGAAACGGTGCAGCTGCCCTTGCCCAGGCCCTTCAGGTCGGCCGTCAGGCGCGGGAACGCCTCGTCCGGCTTGGTGAAGCTGCAGCGGTAGCCGTTCATTTCCGAGGTGATGCAGTCGTAGACGGTGTTGCTGGTGGCGGTGAAGATGCCGATGCCGCCGTCGGGACGGTTGGAGCACTTCAGTTCGACGATCTCCTTGCGGGGATCGGGGCTGGGCAGCATGCCGTACTTCTCGACCTTGCAGTCGAAGCCGGCCTTGGTGGACAGCTTGGTGTAGAGGCCGGCCTGCTCGGTCTGGGCGGCCACGGCGTCGCTCAGGGTGCAGCCGCCGCCGACGAAGCTGGCCTGGGCGCAGTCGATGGCGCGGACGAAGGCGCCGGTGGTGGCGGCCTGCTGGTAGACGTAGCCCTTGCCGTCCTGACAGACGACTTCGAAGTAGTTGTCGGTCTTGGTGCTGAGGACGTAGCGCTTGTCCTTGATGGCGCAGTTCTTGCCGGCCGAGCCGTTCAGGGTGTCGACGACGGCCAGCTGGGTGGCCCGGTCGGTCAGCTTGCAGCTGACGTTGCCGCCTTCCTCGTACAGCAGGCAGCTGTTGACCGTGACGTCCTGGTCGACGTTCACCGGCGAGGCGGTCTGGACGATGTAGCCGGCGCCGCCCTTACAGGCGACTTCGAAATAGGCGTTCTTGGCGCCGGCGCCGATGGCGCGGGCGTTCTGGATGTCGCAGCTGGTGCCGGCCTTGGCCAGGTACGGAACCAGGCCGGCCTTCGGGTCGGCGTTGCCGGGCAGCAGGCAGGCCAGGGCGCTGGGCTTGCCGTCGGCGCCCGCCGCGGCGGTTTCCAGGCAGCTGTAGGTCTGCGGCGCCGCGTCCTTCTTGGCCAGGATCGCGAAGCCCAGGCCCTGTTGGCAGGCGACTTCGTAGTAGTCGGTGGCCGTCTTCTTGTCGCTGCCGATCAGGCGGGCGTCGGTGACGGTGCACGACACGCCGGCGGCCTTGACCAGATCGGGCGTGGCCTTCATGCCGGCCTCGCGGGCCTTGGCGTCGACGGCGGCCGGCTTTTCCTTTTCCTTGGCCGCCGAAATCACGGTGGCGGGGATAAGCGCGGCGAGCGCGAGGGCGGCCGTCAAGCCGATCGCGATGGGCCTCATGGGGGACGTCTCCTGGGGTAAATTCCTCGCGGCGGACTTAAGGCCCGCTTGCATCAAGGGTCAAGATGTCGTCCGACGGGGGCGCAATCATGACGATCGCTGTGACCGGAGGACGCAGATGCGAGACGGGATCGAGGAAGACGCGTCCGAAACGCCCGAACCGCGCAAGCCGCGGCTGGTCTATCCGTTCGAAGCGGCGCCGGAGACGGGATCGGGCCAGGCGGTCGAGGTCGCGCCGGGGGTGCTGTGGCTGCGCCAGCCGCTGGGCGGCTCGCTGGGCTTCATCAATGTCTGGGCCATCCGCGACGGCGAGGGCTGGGCGGTGGTCGACACCGGCCTGCAGACCAAGGAGACCTCGCAGGCCTGGCGGGCCGCCTTCGCGGGGGCCCTGGGCGGCCTGCCCGTCACCCGGGTGATCGTCACCCACCTGCATCCCGACCATGTGGGCCTGGCCGGCTGGATCGCCCGCAAGTTCGACGTCCGCCTGTGGATGACCCGGCTGGAATACTTCCAGTGCCGGATGCTGGTGGCCGACACCGGCCGCGAGGCGCCCGAGGACGGGGTGCGGTTCTTCCACGCCGCCGGCTGGGACGACGAGGCGATCGACAACTACAAGGCGCGGTTCGGCGGGTTCGGCAAGGCGATCTACCAGATGCCCGACAGCTATCGCCGCCTGACCGACGGCGAGACCTTCCGCATCGGCGACCACGACTGGCGGGTGGTGACCGGCCAGGGCCATTCGCCCGACCACGCCTGCTTGTGGTGTCCCGAGCTGGACGTGCTGATCTCGGGCGACCAGGTGCTGCCGCGCATCTCGTCCAACGTCTCGGTGCATCCGACCGAGCCGGACGCCGACCCCCTGACCGACTGGATCACCTCGCTGGCCAAGGTGAAGGCGGCCGTGCCCGACTCGGTGCTGGTGCTGCCGGCCCACAACGATCCGTTCCGGGGGCTGCACGCCCGCATCGACGGCCTGATCTCGGGGCACGAACGGGCCCTGACGCGCCTGGCCGGCAAGCTGGCCGAGCCCAAGCGGGTGGTCGACGTGTTCGGGGCGCTGTTCGCGCGGCCGATCGGTCCCGACATCCTGGGCATGGCCACCGGCGAGGCCCTGGCCCACCTCAACTGCCTGATCGGGCGGGGTCTGGCCGCGCGCGAGAAGGACGCCGACGCCGTGAACTGGTACCGCGCCGCCTAAGCCGTCGCGCGCCGCCGGGCCGCCAGCCGGATCCACGGCGCGGCGTGGAACACGGCCATCAGGGCGTACATCGCCGCCATGCCGTCGAAGGGCGGCCGGACGGCGCAGAGCCCGCCCATCGACCCGCCCGTCAGGCCGGTCACCAGCCCCATGACGGCGAAGGTCGGCGTGGCCGCCAGGCTCAGCCAGCCCGACGCGGCCAGCGCCGTCGAGGAAGGCGTCTCCAGGCTCACTCGGCCGCCCTCGGATACTCGTCGTGGCGGCGGAACCACAGGTCCTGTTCGTTGCGGCCCTTGGGCGCGCGGTCCAGCCACTGGTACATGCCCCACAGGCCGTCCACGCCCCGGGTGTAGGTCGAGTAGGTGTGGTAGACGACGCCGTCCTCCAGAACGAAGGTGCTCAGGCCCGGCCGGTCCAGCGCGTAGGTGGCGGCGTTGGTCCCGCACATGGCCGCGAACTGCACGACCGGCTCCGGGGCCGGCTTGATGTCCAGGGCGTGGCCGGCGATCTCGTAGTTGTAGTCCACGGTCCCGGCGCGCTGCTGGGCCTCGGAGAACGAGACGTTGAAGTCGAAATTGAAGTCGCTGCCCTGGGACGACGCCCACGGGAACGACCAGCCCATGCGCCGCTGGTAGGCGTGCAGCTTGGCCAGCGGGGCGCGCGACACCGCCGTCAGGGTGACGTCGTGATTGGCCAGGTGCACGACCGAGGCGTCGAAGCCGTCGGCGATGGCCGAGCAGGACGGGCATCCGGCCTCGTAGTCCGGGCCGAACATGAAGTGGTAGACCATCAGCTGCGAGCGGCCGTCGAACAGGTCCGCCAGCGAGGCGGGGCCGTTCTCGGTGTCGAACCGGTAGGGCTTGTCGACCCGCACCCAGGGCAGGGCCTGGCGTTGGCGGGCCAGTTCGTCGCTGCGGCGGGTCAGCGCCTTTTCCTCGGAAAGCAGGGCGAGCCGGGCCTTCAGCCATTCGGCGCGCGAAACGACGGGATGGGTCATGGGGAACCTGTCTGGATTTCGGGGAGAGCCTGCGGCTCCGCCGGCCGGACCGGCGGAGCGTGATCGGGGGGGGGCCTCAGGCGGGCAGGCGCGTTTCGTATTCGGCCTTGAGCCGCTTCCAGCCGTCCCAGAACGACGCCGTCTGCGGCTTGCCGCTGAGCCGGGTGGCCAGGACGTCGAGGTGGGCGTGCCAGCCGGCGCTGACATTGAGCAGGGTGGTGCGGTCCGGCGCGCGGCGGTGGACGATCGTCAGCAGCACCTTGTCGCCGGCCGGCTCCAGCTCGAACGACACCTCGCCCTGGTTCCAGGCGATGACCAGCTTGCGGCCCGGGACGAAGTCGAGGATGCGGCTTTCCAGGCTGTGCTCGGCGCTGAAGCCCTCGGGCAACTGGCCGGGCGGATCGCTCAGCTCGTTGTTGCGCCAGGTGAAGGTGAACGGCGCGCCGGCCTTCATCTCCATCTGGCCCGAGGCCAGCCACTGGCGGCGCAACTCGCTCTCGGTGAGATAGGCCCAGACGCGATCGACGGGCCCGGGCAGCAGGCGCTGGATCTTCAGGGTCAGGGGTTCGATTATTTCGCCGTAGGCGTCCAGCGTGGCGGCTTCGCTCATCGGTCGTCTCCTTTGTTCGGGGGCGGGGTCTTGCGGGCGTCCTCCTCGCGGAGGAGCCGGTCGAGCACGTCGAGACGGCTGGTCCAGAAGTGTTCGTAGAAGCTCAGCCACTCTTGGGCCGTGGCCAGCGGGCCGGGCTCCAGGCGGCACAGGTGGGTGCGGCCGCGGACCTCGCGCTGGATCAGGCCGGCGCTCTCCAGCGCCTTGATGTGCTTGGAGGCGGCGGCCAGCGAGATCGAGAACGGCTCGGCCAGCTGGCCCACCGTCCGCTCGCCGCCCGCCAACTCGCGCAGCATCCGGCGCCGGGTGGCGTCGCCGAGGGCGTGGAAGACGGCGTCCAGCTGAGGGGCCGAAAGGGCGCTGTTTAATTCAACCATGTGGTTGAATGTGTGGGGCGGCCCTCAAAGAGTCAACCGGTCGGTTGAATGTTTTTCAACATGGGCCAAAACAATCGTTTGATATTTCGTGCGCGAACTATAATCTCGCGCCATGACCACGCCGCCCGACCGTCGCCTCGTCTTTCTGCTCAATGTCGCGCACCGCCGGGTGCAGCGCTATGTCGAGGCCAAGATGGCCGCCAAGGGCGGGCTGACCGCGGCCCAGTCAGGCGCCTTGTTCGTGCTGGGCCAGAAGGACGGCGCCCTGATCGGCGAAGCGGCCGAGGCGCTGGACCTGGCGCCCTCGGCCATGACCGGCCTGGTCGACCGCATGGTCCGCGCCGAACTGGTCGAACGCCGGCCCGACCCCAACGACGGCCGCGCCTTCCGACTGCACCTGACCCCCCACGGCGAGACCGCCCGTGAGGAGGCCAAGGCCGGGGTCGAAGGCCTGAACGCCCATCTCACCGAAGGCTTCACGGACGACGAGATCGCCGTGGTGTCGCGCTGGCTGACCAGCCTGCAAACGAAGTTCCCCAAAGGAGACCCCTCATGACCGACCACGTTCAGGTCGTCGTCGACGCCGGCGTGATGACCATCACCCTGGCCCGTCCGGACAAGAAGAACGCCCTCAGCAACGCCATGTACGGCGTGCTGGCCGACAGCCTGGAGCGGGCCGAGAGCGACCCGACCGTGCGGGTGGTGGTGTTCCAGGCCGACGGCGACAGCTTCAGTTCGGGCAACGACCTGCAGGACTTCGCCGCCCAGGCCACCGGCGCCTTCACCGGCGAGCGGCACGTGATGCGGTTCCTGAAGAACCTGGCCAAGGCCACGCGGCCGCTGGTCGCCGCCGTCCAGGGCCAGGCCGTGGGCGTGGGCACGACCATGCTGCTGCATTGCGACCTGGTGTTCACCAGCCCCGACGCCAAGCTGACCGTGCCGTTCGTCAACCTGGCCCTGGTGCCGGAAGCCGCCTCCAGCCTGCTGCTGCCGGCCCGCATCGGCCACGCCCGCGCCTACGCCATGTTCGCCCTGGGCGAGGCGGTCAGCGGCGAGACGGCGGCCGCCTGGGGCATCGCCAACGCCTGCGTGCCGCTGGACGAGTTGCGCGCCAAGGCCCGCGCCGCCGCCGACCAGCTGGCCAAGCGTCCGCTGGGCGCCCTGACCGCGACCAAGACCCTGATGCGCGACGCCGAGACCATCGCGGCCCTGATGGACAGGGAAGGCGAGCTGTTCGGCCAGCGCCTGCAGACCGCCGAGGCGCGGGAAGCCTTCATGGCCTTCGCCGAGCGCCGGGCGCCCGACTTCAGCAAGGTCGGCTGAGATGGCCCTGGCGATGGTCCTGGCGGCGGCGTTGTTCGCCCTGTCGGGGATCCACCTCTACTGGGGGCTGGGCGGCCGCTGGCCGGGCCATGACGAGACCTCGATGGTCGAACACGTGGTGGGACGGACGCGCGGCATGCGCGCGCCGGGCTTGCTGGCCTCCGCCGCCGTCGCCCTGGCCCTGGCGGCGGGTGGGGCCCTGGTCCTGGCGACCCTGACGCGGACGCCCTGGGACCCGCTCTTCCAGGCGATGCGCTGGGCCCTGTTCGCGGTGTTCGCCGGGCGTGGCCTGGCGACCTACGCCCCGCCGGTGTTCCGCTACGCCGAGGGCACGCCGTTCGCGACGCTCAACCGGCGCGCCTACGGTCCGCTGTGCCTGGCGATCGCCTTGGGGATTCTGGTTCTGCAGCTGTAGCGTCCACCGCAACGATAAAAATCAAAGGGAGCGAAACATGGCCGATCGCATCAAGTCGCCCTTCGGGGCCTATACCGACGCCCGCGACGTGGTCGCCGGCCAGGACCTGACCGGCGTGGTCGCCATCGTCACCGGCGGGGCCACCGGCATCGGGATCGAGACCGCCCGCGCCCTGGCCGAGGCCGGGGCCGAGGTGGTGATCGCCGTCCGCAAGCCCGACCTGGCCGAAGCCGCCGTCGCCGATATCCAGAAGACCGCCAAGGGCAAGGTCAGTTGGTCGATGCTGGACCTCTCCAGCTTCAAGTCGATCCGCGCCTTCGCCGAGCGCTGGGGCGACCGGCCGCTGAACCTGCTGATCAACAACGCCGGGGTCATGGCCTGCCCGCTCGCCTATACCGAGGACGGGCTGGAGATGCAGATCGGCACCAACCATTTCGGCCACTTCCTGCTGTCGGTGCTGCTGGCCCCGAACCTGGTGGCGGGCGCCAAGTCGGGCTGGACCTCGCGGCTGGTGTCGCTGTCGTCGATCGGCCACCGCCGCGCGCCGGTGAACTTCGACGACCCGAACTTCCGCCATCGCCCCTACGACAAGTGGGAGGCCTACGGCCAGGCCAAGACCGCCAACGCCCTGTTCGCCGTGGGCTTCGACAGGCGGTTCAAGAACCAGGGCGTGCGCGCCTTCGCCGTGATGCCGGGCGGCATCATGACCCCGCTGCAGCGCCACCTGCCGCTCGAGGAGCAGAAGGCGATGGGCTGGATCGACGACGACGGCAAGGTGCGCGACGGCTTCAAGACGCCCCAGCAGGGCGCCTCGACCAGCGTCTGGGCCGCCGTCGGGGCCGAACTGGACGACGCGGGCGGCCTCTATCTGGAAGACCTGGCCCAGGCCGTTCCCTGGAGCCCGGAGCATCCGTGGAGCGGCGTCATGCCCTACGCCCTGGACCCCGAGGCGGCCGACCGCCTCTGGACCCTGTCGGTCGAGACCACGGGCGCGGGGGCCTGATGCGGCAGCAGACGATCTGGCGGCTGGCCGGCGTGGCCGCCGTCCTGGGGGGACTGATCGACCTGCTGGGTCCGTTGGCCTATCCGCACCTGACCGATCCCGTGCGGCTGTCGACCTATGTGCTGATCGACCTCCTGCTGCTGTTCGGCATGCTGGGCGTGCAGTCGGTGGCGGGACGGCTGATGGGCTGGCCCGGCCTGGTCGGCTTCGTGATCGCGGTGAGCGGCGTCCTGCTGGTGCGCACCTCCGCGGCCGGGATCTGGGGCGCGGCGTCCTACACCGTGGCCTCGGCGGTCTGGTCGATCGGCATGGTCGTGGTCGGGGCGACGCTGCTGGCCCGCAAGGGACCGTTCCGCGCCGCCTCGGCCCTGTGGATCGCCGCCTTCGTCATCGGCCTTGCCGGGCTGGCCTTGAAGGATCAGGGTCTGGCCCACCGCCTGGCCGGCTGGTGCTTCGCCCTGGGCTTCGTCGCCGCCGGCGTCATCCTGGCCAGAACCGCATCGAGAGCAGAAGCATGACCAGCCAAGACAAGTCCCTTGGGGGCAAGACCCTTTTCATCACCGGCGCCTCTCGGGGCATCGGCCTGGCCATCGCCCTGCGGGCCGCCCGCGACGGGGCCAACATCGTCATCGCCGCCAAGACCGCCGAGGCCCATCCCAAGCTGCCGGGCACGATCTACACCGCCGCCGCCGACATCGAGGCGGCCGGCGGCAAGGCCCTGCCGCTGGTGGTCGACGTGCGCGAGGAGGCCAGCGTCCAGGCCGCCGTCGACAAGGCGGTTGAGACCTTCGGCGGCATCGACATCTGCGTGAACAACGCCTCGGCGATCTCGCTCACCGGCACGCTGTCGACCGACATGAAGCGCTACGACCTGATGCACCAGATCAACGGGCGCGGCACGTTCCTGACCTCGAAGATCTGCCTGCCGCATCTGCGCAAGGCGGCCAACCCGCACATCCTGGCATTGTCGCCGCCGCTGGACATCAAGCCCCGCTGGTTCGCGCCGCACGTCGCCTATTCGATGGCCAAGTACAACATGAGCCTGTGCATGCTGGGCATGGCCGAGGAGTTCCGCGCCGACGGCGTGGCCTGCAACGCCCTGTGGCCGCGCACCGCCATCGCCACCGCCGCCATCCAGTTCGCCCTGACCGGCGAGGAGGGGCTCAAGCACTGCCGCACGGTCGAGATCATGGCCGACGCCGCCCACGCCATCTTCCTCAAGCCCTCGCGCGCGTTCACCGGCCAGTTCGTGATCGACGACACCTTCCTCTATGGCGAGGGCGTGCGCGACTTCGACCAGTACCGCGTCGATCCGACCGCCACCCTGATGCCGGACTTCTTCGTGCCCGAGGACAGCGTCCCGCCGCCGGGGGTGGTGATCGGGTGATTTAAACACCGCTCATCCCGGCGAATGCCGGAATCCAGATCCCATAGCGGTGCGGATGATTGGATGAGCGCCGCGCTCTTGGCGTCAGCCTCAAAGCCATTCCATCTGGGTCCCGGCATTCGCCGGGATGAGCGTATTCTTGGGTGCTATTTCCGGGGCCGGTCTTTGCGCGCCGCCGCCACGGTGATGGACTTGCGCGCCCAGTCGATCATCAGGTCCGGATCGTCCAAGGCCTCGGCCGGGGCGGTCCAGTAGGCCATGGGGCTCATGCCGAAGGGCGCGAACTGGGCGCTGCCGGCCGCTTCGAACGCGGGACGGAGGGTGTCGTCGCCCTTGAGGTACAGGGTGTCGTCGTCGATCAGGGCGAAGAACAGGCCTTGGGCGTAGAGCCCGACTCCGCCGAACATCTTGCGGAAGGTCAGCGGTCCCACCGGGGCCAGCTGTTCCAGCACGAAATCCAGATAGTCCGAAGAGACCGCCATATGCCCGTCACCATTCGCCCGGCCGTCCCGGGGGACAGCGCCCTGATCCTGCGGTTCATCCGCGACCTGGCCGAGTACGAGAAGCTGCTCGACGCGGTGGAGGCGACGCAGGACCACGTCACGGTGGCGCTGTTCGGCGAAAACCCCAAGGCCTTCTGCGACATCGCCGAGATCGACGGCGAACCGGTGGGCTTCGCCCTGTGGTTCTACAATTTCTCGACCTTCGTCGGCCGGCACGGGATCTATCTGGAGGACCTGTTCGTGCGGCCCGAGGCGCGCGGGTCGGGCGCGGGCAAGGCCCTGCTGGCCAATCTGGCGCGGCGCTGCCTGGACGAGAACCTGGGCCGGCTGGAATGGGCGGTGCTGGACTGGAACGCCCCGTCCATCGCCTTCTACGACAGCCTGGGCGCCGCGGCGATGGACGAGTGGATCGTGCGTCGGATGACGGGCGATGCGTTGCGGAAGTTGGCGGCGCTCTAGGCCCTTCCTTTCAACCGCTCATCCCGGCGAATGCCGGGACCCAGATCCTATCGCTGGATGGAGGGTTGGAAGAGCTCAGAGCCCTTGGCGTCAGCCACACCGCCATCCCATCTGGGTCCCGGCATTCGCCGGGATGAGCGGGTTTGAAAGCTACTCCAGCCGGTCCGCCTGCCGCAGCGCCGGGAACATCTTGGCCCAGGCTCCCGTGACGATCAGCGCCCCGACGCCGCCGAACACCGCCGCGCCGACCGGGCCCAGGAATCGGGCGGCGACGCCGCTCTCGAACTCGCCCAGCTCGTTGGAGGCGCTGATGAACAGGCCCGAGACGGCGGCGACGCGGCCGCGCATGGGATCGGGCGTGACCAGCTGGACCAGGGTCTGGCGGATGTAGACCGAGACCATGTCGGCCCCGCCCAGCACCGCCAGGGCGCCGACCGATAGCCAGGTCCATTTCGACAGGCCGAACACGATGGTCGCCGCGCCGAACACCGCCACGGCGCCGAACATCAAAAGGCCCGCGCGGCGGCGGATCTGGTGGCTGGCCAGGAAGATCGCCACCACGGTGGCGCCCACGGCCGGGGCGGCGCGCAGCACGCCGAAGCCCTCGGCCCCGACGTGCAGCACGTCACGGGCGAAGACCGGCAGCAGAGCCGTGGCCCCGCCCAGCAGCACGGCGAACAGGTCCAGCGAGATCGAGCCGAAGACGATCTTGTTGTCCCAGGTATAGACCAGACCTTCCTTGATCAGGGTCCAGCGCGAGCCGGGCTGGACGACCGGCTTGGTCGACTGGCGGATGAAGATCAGGCACAGGCCGCCCAGCAGGAACAGGGCCGCCGAGGTCCCGAAGGCCGTGGCCGGCGAGATGGCGCACAGCAGGCCGCCCAGGGCCGGGCCGATGATCGAACCGCTCTGCCAGGACAACGAATTCCAGGCGATGGCGCGCGGCAGCAGGGCGCGCGGCACCAGCATCGGCCCCATGGCGCTGGACGCCGGCGACAGGAAGGCGCGGCCGGCGCCGAACAGCACGGCGATGGCGAAGATCGGCCACAGGGCCGTGTGTCCCGACCAGGCCAGGACGCCCAGGCCCAAGGCGCAGAGGATGTCGACGCCGATCGCGGCGGTCATGATCATCTTGCGGTCGTGCCGGTCGGCGGTCTCCCCCGCGGTCAGGGTCAGGAAGAACAGCGGGATGAACTGGGCCAGCCCCACCATGCCCAGGAGGAACGCGCCCTGGCCCTCGGTCCGGCCCAGTTCGCGGGCCAGGGTGTAGACCTGCCAGCCGATCGTCACGCCTTGGATCTGCACCGCCAGGGTCGCCACGAACCGCGCGGCCCAGAAGAACAGGAAGTCCCGCTGCTTGAGCAGGGCGCGCATGGAGGTGTCCGCCACTTCGAGAGCCGAAGGGACGGAGTCGGGGTCGGGGGGCACGTCAGTCATGGCGGCGGACCATGGTACCGAGCGAGCGTCACCGCAATCGAGTTTGTTTGATGCGACAGTTGAATTCATTGACGTCAGGCGCACCAAGCCCTATTCCGCGCGCTCCAACGGAAGGAAAGCGCCGCCATGCGACGCCTGCGACGAACCTGCGCCGCGCGGACCGGAGTCCGCAAATAACGCCCCGGAAGCGGCCGTCTCGGCCGCGTCACGATCCGGGGCTATGTCCCCTTTTCGTGTTCCGGATCGTTTAAGCGCCCATGCCGTCTCCCGCCGTCGCCCCTTCGCCGCTTCCCCCCGCCATCCTCATCGAACAGCCCGAGCACGCTCGCGCCGTCGAGGTGCTGGTCGATCGCGCCTTCGGTCCGGGCCGTTTCGCCAAGTCGTCCGAGCGCCTGCGCGAGGGCAACCACAAGCTGGACGACTGCTCGTTCGTGGCCCTGGACGACGGCCGGGTGATCGGCAGCGTGCGCCTGTGGCCCGTGACCGTGGGCGGCAAGCCCGTGGCCTTCCTGGGTCCACTGGCGGTCGACGCCGACGAGCGCAAGCACGGCCTGGGCCAGGCCCTGGTCGAGGCCGCCTGCGACGCGGCCGCCAAGGCCGGCTGGGCCGCGGTGCTGCTGGTCGGCGACGCCCCCTATTTCGGCCGGGTCGGCTTCGCGGCCGAGCCCGCCGCCCAGGCGATCATGCCGGGCCCAGCGGATCAGCGGCGCGTGCTGGTCAAGGCGCTGGTCGAGGGCGGGGATCAAGGCCTGGCGGGTCCGATCCGCATCGGGTGAGCGGGAAGCCCGCGCTTGAGCCGGGCGCCGGCTTGCCCTACCTGAAACCCATGACCGTCGATCCCACCCCTTCCGGCCTCGCAGGCGTCACCGCCGCCGCCAAGGAAGCGGGCCAGCGCGGCCTGCCGCCCGTGCACCTGTGGCATCCCGAGCATTGCGGCGACATCGACATCCGCATCCGCAAGGACGGGGTCTGGTTCCACGAGGGCACGCCGATCGGCCGCGAGGCGCTGGTGCGCCTGTTCTCGACCGTGCTGAGGCTGGACCCGGACGGCTATCACCTGGTCACGCCGGTGGAGAAGCTGAAGATCCAGGTCGAGGACGCGCCCTTCATCGCCACGCGCGTGGATCGGCTGGGCGACACGCTGCGCTTCGAGACCAATGTCGGCGACGTGGTCGAGGCGGGGCCGGACAACGCCATCCGCGTCGAGACCGATCCGGCGACCGGCGAGCCCCGGCCCTATCTGCACGTGCGGCGCGGCCTGGAGGCCCTGATCGCCCGGCCGGTGTTCTACGAACTGGCCGAGCTGGCCGCCGAGCGCGACACGCCCGACGGGCCGCGCCTGGGCGTGGCCTCGAACGGCGCCTGGTTCCCGATCGCGCCGGCCGGAGTCCATCGCGGATGACCCTGACCCGTGACGAGCGGCGGGCCTGGATCACCAGCAAGCTGGACCCGATCGAGGCCTACGATCCCAGCCTGGACGCCGCGCGTTCGGACTTCGACCTCAATCCCGGCCTGCGGCCCGACAATCCCCACGCCCTGCGTCCGGCCGCCGTGCTGGTCGGGCTGGTCGAGCACGAGGAAGGCTGGACCGTGCTGCTGACCCGGCGGGCCGACACCCTGCGCAGCCATACCGGCCAGATCGCCTTTCCCGGCGGCCGCTGCGACCCCGGCGAGACGCCCTGGGAGACGGCACTGCGCGAGGCCCGGGAGGAGATCAATCTCGACCCGAAGTTCGTGACCCTGGCGGGCCTGCTGCACGGCTACCGCACGGTGACCGGCTTCCACGTCACCCCGGTGGTGGGCTTCATCGATCCGGCCGCCACCTTCGAGCCCAGCCCCGACGAGGTGGCCGACGTGTTCGAGACGCCGTTCGCCTTCCTGATGGATCCGGGCAACCACCAGCGCCAGCACCGCGACCTGCCCGACGGCGAGCGGCGGTTCTTCTACGCCATGCCCTGGAACGAGCGATTCATCTGGGGCGCGACCGCCGGCATGCTGCGGGGGCTGTACGAGCGCCTGCACGGGCCGGAAGGAACGCCGGACGCCTCGTAATCCACCCAGGCGGCCCCGACGTAAACCACGGAAGAATCTATGGTTAAGCTTCTCAACGGGCTTGTCGGCGGGCGATAATCGTCTGAAATGCCTCGCCCCGCGTGCGGGGGCGTGTTGCGTACCGCGGGGGAGTAGCGTGAGCACCGAGACGATAGGCGTGGCGCCCTGGATGGCGCTGCCGGAGACCCAGGCCGTGATCGCCGCCCTCGAGAAGCGGGGCTTCCCCGGCTGTGCGCGCTTCGTGGGCGGCTGCGTGCGCAACACCCTGATGGGCAAGCCCATCGACGACATCGACATCGCCACCACCCTGACCCCCGACCAGGTGATCGAAGCGCTGGGCGAGGCGGGCCTGCGCTCGATCCCCACCGGCGTCGACCACGGCACCGTCACGGCCCTCTCCAACGGCCGGCCCTACGAGATCACCACCCTGCGCCGCGACGTCTCGACCGACGGCCGTCGGGCGGTGGTGTCGTTCACCCAGGACTGGGACCAGGACGCCGAGCGCCGCGACTTCCGCTTCAACGCCCTGTACGCCGACATCCACGGCCGTCTGTACGATCCCACCGGCGAGGGCGTGAACGACGCCCGCGAGGGCCGGGTGGTGTTCGTCGGCGACCCGATGACCCGCATCCGCGAGGACTATCTGCGCATCCTGCGCTTCTTCCGCTTCCACGCCTGGTACGGCAAGGGCGACGCCGACCAGAAGGCCCTGGCCGCCTGCAAGGCGCTGAAGGGCATGGTCGAGGGCCGCGCCGCCGAGCGCACCCAGAAGGAGCTCCTGAAGCTGCTGGCGGCCGAGGACCCGCGCGCGGCCCTGCGCCTGATGGCCGCCACCGGCGTGCTGCCGGCCATCCTGCCGTTCGTGAAGTCGCTGGCCCGGTTCGAGGGGCTGATGGCCATCGAGACCGAGCAGTTGTTCGAGAACGATCCCGAGCTGCGCCTGACGGCCCTGATCCCCGACGACCCCAAGATCGCCGAGCAGATGGCCGAGCGCCTGCGGCTGTCCAACGCCCTGAAGGAGCGGCTGGTCGAGGCGGTTGGCAAGTCGCCGCGCATCGTCAGCTGGATGAGCCCGCGCGAGACCCGCCGGGCGGTCTACGCCCTGGGACTGAAGACCTTCAGCGACCGGGTCAAGCTGGCCTGGGCCGCCGCCAGCCGCTCGGCCACCACGGCCCAGTGGCGCGGCCTGCTGGCCCTGGGCGAAAGCTGGACCCCGCCGGCCTTCCCGCTGACCGGCGAGGAGATCCTCAAGGCCGGCGTGCCCAAGGGCCCGATGGTCGGCGAGGTGATGCGCGAGGTCGAGATCTGGTGGATCGACCAGGACTTCATCGAGGACAAGTTCTCGGCCATCGAACGGCTGAAGGCCGTGGCGCAGGGGATGGTGTTCTAGACGACCTCAACGACCGGTTGTTATCAGCCGGCGGCGGTTGCATGGTGGCCTCATCACAATGGGGGAGCCACCATGGTCGACTTTGTCAAACTAACGAGCGCCGTCACCAACGAGCCGGTCTTCGTCAATCCGCAGCATGTGAAGGTCGTCCTCCATGTCGCGGGTACGGATGGGACGAGGGTCATCTATGACGCCGGTCCAGACGGCGGAATTCTCGTTAAGGGAACACCCGATCAGGTCGCCGCGGCGCTTGCGATCTGAGTAACAGCAGGTCGTTCAGCGGACTTCCTGACGGCAGGTCCAACATATCAACGGCTCACTGAGCCTTGTTAGACCGTAGTTGAACTCGGCCGCGCTCAGGCGCAAATGCCGGTCAGCGCCCAAGGCGCTCCGGAGACCTCCATGAAGATCGGCCTGCTCGAGACCGGCGAACCGCCTGAACAGCTCCAGCCCGCGTTCGGGCGCTACGCGACGATGTTCCAGGACCTGCTGGGTCCCGGGCACGACTACGTCGTCTACGATGTCCAGGCCGGGGTGCTGCCCGCCGATCCGGCCGAATGCGACGCCTATGTGGTCACCGGCTCGTCGGCCGGGGTCTATGACGACCTGCCCTGGATCGAACCGCTGAAGGCGTTCTTGGTCGAGGCCAGCCGCCAGCCGCTGGTGGGGGTCTGCTTCGGCCACCAGGTGATGGCCGAGGCGTTCGGCGGCAAGGTCGTGAAGTCCGACAAGGGCTGGGGCGTGGGCCTGCACCGTTACGACGTGGCCGAGGTCCAGTCGTGGATGGACGCCGGTGATCGCGTCGCCGTCCCGGCCTCGCACCAGGACCAGGTGATCGTCATCCCGCCCACCGCCCGCGCCGTGGCCGGCAGCGCCTTTACCCCCGCCGGCGTGCTGGTCTACGACGACCGCCCGGCGATCTCGATGCAGTTCCATCCCGAGTTCGACCCGGCCTACGCCCGGGCCCTGATCGAGTCCCGGCGCGGCAGCCGCTTCACCGACGCCGAGGCCGACGCGGCGTTGGCCAGCCTGGACCAGGCCAACGACCGGGCGCGGGTGGGCGACTGGATCCAGGCTTTTCTGGCCGAGCACGCCTGATCCGGCGAGATTTCTGGCAACCTGGACCGCGGGTCGGCCGTTCCGGCTGAAACCCGGGAGACCAGGATCATGAGAGCCGCCGCCATCGTTCTCGCCGCCGGTTCGCTGATGATCGGCGGGGCGTTGCTGTCCAGCGTCAGCTTCGCCGCGCCCGAACCACCCGCCGCCGCGCCGCCCGAGACGCTCAAGAACGTCGCCGACTTCACCTCGATCCAGGACCCGGCCGCCCGCTCGCTGGCCCTGTTCGCCGAGGTCGGCAAGGTGATCGAGAGCCCGCGCTGCATGAACTGCCACCCGGTCCAGCGCGCCCCGACCCAGGGCGACGACCGCCACCCGCATAATCCGCCGATGGTGGGCGGCCAGGCCGGCCATGGGCCCGCCGGCTTGCCCTGTTCGTCGTGCCACGGCCCCGCCAACGTCGCGACCTGGGGACAGGACATCAAGTCGATCCCCGGCGACCCGAAATGGGCTTTGGCCCCGGTCGAGATGGCCTGGCAGGGCAAGTCGCTGGGCGCGATCTGCGCCCAGATCAAGAACCCGGCCCGCAACGGCGGCCGCTCGCTGGCCGAGCTGCATCATCACATGGCCGAGGACCACCTGGTCGGCTGGGCCTGGAATCCGGGCGAGGGCCGCAAGCCGGCGCCGGGAACCCAGGCGCAGTTCGGTCAGCTGGTGCAGGCCTGGATCGACACCGGGGCCAAGTGCCCCAAGGCCTGACCCCTTAAGGCCATTTCACCTCGGGCGGCATCGAGCTGAGGATCGACTCGACGTTGCCGCCGGTCTTCAGGCCGAACATCGTGCCGCGGTCGTAGAGCAGGTTGAACTCCACGTAGCGGCCACGCTGCACCAGCTGCTGCTCGCGCTCTTCCGGCGTCCAGGCCTCGCCCATCCGGCGGCGGACCAGCTCGGGATAGATCTCCAGGAACGCCTTGCCGACATCCTGGGTGAAGGCGAAGTCCTTGGACCAGCCGCCGCTGTCGTGGTGGTCGTAGAAGATGCCGCCGACGCCGCGCGGTTCGTTGCGGTGGGGCAGGAAGAAGTACTCGTCGCACCAGGCCTTGTACTTGGCGTACCAAGTCGGGTCGTGGGCGTCGCAGGCGCGCTGGTAGGCGGCGTGGAAGTCGATCGCGTCGGGGAAGTCCTGCTGGCGCTGGTAGCCCAGCAGGGGCGTCAGGTCGCCGCCGCCGCCGAACCAGCTCTTCGTCGTGGCGATGAAGCGGGTGTTCATGTGCACGGCCGGCACGCGCGGGCTGCGCATGTGGGCGATCAGGCTGACGCCGGTGGCGAAGAAGCGGGGGTCCTCGGCCGCGCCGGGGACGGTCTTGGCCATCTCGGGCGTGAAGGTCCCGTGGACGGTCGAGACGTGGACGCCGACCTTCTCGAACAGGCGCCCGTGCATCATGCCCATCACGCCGCCGCCGCCGGCCTCGCGGTCCCACGGCTTGCGGACGAAGCGGCCGGGCTCGCCGGCGTAGAGCCCGGCGGGGGCCTCGTCCTCCAGCCGTTCGAATTCCGCGCAGATCTGGTCGCGCAGGCTTTCGAACCAGGCGCGGGCGGCGGCTTTCTTCTCGTCGAGGGTCAGGGCGTCGGTCATGTCAGCCGATTAGGCCTTCGCCGCGCCGCGCGCAAATACGCAGCAGCGCGTAGCTCTAGACCGCCGGGAAGCCGTCGGTCTGCCGCAGGGCCTCGCCCAGGGCCATGGCCGCCGTCGTGGCCAGGTTCATCGAGCGGGCTTCGGGGCGCAGGGGGATCGTCAGGCGCGAGAAGGCGGCCTCGCGAACCTCAGGTGGCGCTCCGCGACTCTCGTTGCCGAACAACAGGGTGTCGCCCGCCTGGAAATCGAACTTGTGGAAGGGGGCCGTCGACTTGGTGGTGAACAGCAGCAACCGGCCCTCGCGACGTTCCGGCGCGGCGAGAAATGCATCCCATGAGGCGTGGCGGATCATGTGCGTCAACGGACCGTAATCCAGGGCCGCGCGTTTCAAGCTCTTGTCGTCCAAGGGGAAACTGCAGGGCTCGATGACGTCCAGACCCACCCCGAGGCAGGCGCCCAAACGGATCGCGGCGCCCACGTTCTGAGGAATGCCGGGTTGAAAAAGCGCGAGCCGCATTCTAAGCGAACCAACCATAGAGCCAGCAGGGGCATTTGCTGCGAATCGAAAGGGCTTGCGGACTTCGTCCGCGCGTCCGATAGGACGATCCGCTTTTGCCTGTTGTGGCGAAGACCCGTTCGCGGGTCCAGACAGTATGCGCCGACAGGCGTTTCTCCAGGCCGGGCCGTCTTTGGCGGCGCGGCGGCATCGAAGGGTGACTTGGGTGGCCGACACCGCCGTGGGCGCAAAAACTGATCCGGCGCATGGGGAAGACCCCAGCCGTCGGGATTTCATCTACATCGCATCGATGACGGCCGCCGCCGGCGGCGCGGTCGCGTTGGCGTGGCCGTTCATCGACCAGATGAACCCCTCCGCCGATACGCGCGCCCTGGCGTCGATCGAGTTCGACGTGACCAAGGTCGGCGAAGGCCAGCAGGTCGTCGTCAAATGGCGCGGCAAGCCGCTCTTCGTGCGCAACCGCACCAAGGCCGAGATCGCCAAGGCGGTCGCGGACGACGGCGCGTCGATGAAGGATCCGCAGAAGGACGCCGATCGCGTGAAGCCGGGCAAGGCCCAGTGGCTGATCGTCGGCGGCAACTGCACCCACCTCGGCTGCGTCCCGACCTTCGGCGGCGGCGAGTACGGCGGCTGGTTCTGCCCGTGCCACGGCTCGGTCTACGACACCTCGGGTCGTATTCGTAAGGGTCCGGCTCCGAAGAACCTGATCGTTCCGGAGTACGCCTTCCTGTCCGACACCAAGGTCAAGATCGGTTAAGCGAGATGAGCGGACATTCGACCTACGAACCCAAGACCGGTTTCGAGCGCTGGCTCGACGCCCGTCTGCCGATCGTGCGCCTGGGCTACGACAGCTTCGTCGACTACCCCACGCCGCGTAACCTGAACTACTGGTGGACCTTCGGCGGCATCCTGTCGCTGTGCCTGGCCTCGCAGCTGATCACCGGCATCATCCTGGTGATGCACTACACCCCGAGCGCCGACCACGCCTTCGCCAGCGTCGAGCACATCATGCGCGACGTGAACTACGGCTGGCTGATCCGCTACATGCACGCCAACGGCGCGTCGATGTTCTTCATCGCCGTCTACATCCACATGCTCCGCGGCCTCTATTACGGCTCGTACAAGGCGCCGCGCGAAGTGCTGTGGCTGCTGGGCTGCGTGATCTACCTGCTGATGATGGCCACCGCCTTCATGGGCTACGTCCTGCCCTGGGGCCAGATGTCCTTCCACGGCGCGGTCGTGATCACCAACCTGTTCGGCGCCCTGCCGGTCGTGGGCGAAAGCATCACCACCTGGCTGTGGGGCGGCTTCGCGGTCGACAACCCCACCCTGAACCGCTTCTTCTCGCTGCACTACCTGCTGCCCTTCATGATCGCGGGCGTCGTGATCCTGCACATCTGGGCGCTGCACGTGGTCGGCCAGAACAACCCAACCGGCGTCGAGCCCAAGTCGAAGGCCGACACCGTGCCCTTCACCCCGTACGCGACGGTGAAGGACGGGTTCGCGATGAGCGTCTTCCTGATCCTCTTCGCCTGGTTCGTCTTCTTCATGCCCAACGCCCTGGGCCACGCCGACAACTACATCCCGGCCAACCCGCTGGTGACGCCGTCGCACATCGTTCCGGAATGGTACTTCCTGCCGTTCTACGCGATCCTGCGCGCCGTCCCGGACAAGCTGATGGGCGTGCTGGCCATGTTCGGCGCCATCGCCTGCCTGTTCGCCCTGCCGTGGCTGGACACCTCGAAGGTGCGCTCGATGCGCTACCGCCCGACCGCGAAGATCCACTTCTTCATCTTCGTCGTGGCGTGCTGCGTGCTGGGCGTCTGCGGCGCCAAGCTGCCGGACGACCAGGTCATCCCGGGCGTCACCACCTTCCAGCTGATGGCTTCGGACCTGAACAGCTTCGTCTGGCTCAGCCGCGTGGCCGCCCTGTACTATTTCGCTTTCTTCCTGGTGATCCTGCCGATGCTTGGCCTGACCGAAAAGACCCTGCCGGTGCCGGATTCCATCGCCTCTCCCGCCCTGTCGCACCCGGCCGCCGCGCCGGCCGAAGCGACCGCCGCGCCTGAAATGAAGGGCTGATCCCGATGCTGCGCAAACTCTCCGTCATCGCAGCGGTCGCGGGTTTCCTGGCGGCCGGCGTCGCCGGTCCGGCCCTGGCCGCCCACGGCGCCCTGCCGGCCAAGAAGGTCGAGTGGTCCTTCGACGGCCCGTTCGGCAAGTTCGACCAGGCCCAGCTGCAGCGTGGCTACAAGGTCTATCGGGAGGTCTGCTCGGCCTGCCACTCGATGAACCTGGTCGCGTTCCGCAACCTGGGTGACAAGGGCGGTCCGTTCTACGACAAGAAGTACCCGAACTCGAACGACAACCCGTACGTCAAGGCGATCGCCAAGGACTACGAGGTCGCCGACATCGATAACGAGACCGGCGACGCGATCAAGCGTCCGGCCACCCCGGCCGACCGCTTCCCCGCGCCGTTCCCGAACGAAGCCGCGGCCCGCGCCAGCAACGGCGGCGCCCTGCCGCCGGACATGTCGCTGCTGGCCAAGGCCCGCGAAGAGGGTCCGGACCACATCTACTCGATCGTCACCGGCTATGCGGCCCCGCCGCCCGGCCTGAAGATGGATCCGACCCAGCACTACAACAAGTACATGGCGGGCGACCTGTCCTCCTACTGGTCGGGCCCCAAGGAGCACGTCCCGCCGGGCGGCTTCATCGCCATGGCCCCGCCGATCAAGGCCGACCAGGTGACCTTCGACGACGGCACCAAGGCCACGCTCGACCAGGAAGCCAAGGACGTCGCGGCCTTCCTGATGTGGGCCGCCGAGCCCAAGCTGGAAGAGCGCAAGCAGACCGGCTTCGTGGTGCTGATCTACCTGCTGATCTTCGCGGGCCTGCTCTATGCGAGCTACCGCCAGGTCTGGAAGAACGAGTCGCACTGAGCGGCCTGTTCCAAGGCTTGAGACATCAGGGCCCGGCGGCGACGCCGGGCCCTTTTTTCATGTCCGTTCAGCGGTCGGCCGGGACGGGGGTCAGCCACAGGCGCCGGGCGCCGGGATCCAGCCGCAGGCGATAGCCGGCCAGCACCTGGACGCCGAGCGCCCCCACCACGCCGTCGGGCAAGTCGCCGGCCCGCACGGCCGGCAGGTTCTCGCGCAGGGTCCCGTCCAGCGACAGCGCCCGCAGGGTTCCGGCCGGCTTCTGGCGCGGTCCGTCGGCGGCGCCGCGAACCCGCACCCCGCCGTTGGAGGCCGTGTCCAGGGCGAAGGGGCCGGAGACGCTCTTGAGGCCGTCCGAAGCCGCCGCGAGGACCGTGGGCGCCCCGCCGACCATGGTGACCGGCAGACCGCCCTTCCGCCCCCTCGAAGCGCTTCCGGGGCGGTCCAGCCGCAGGCGGCAGGGCGAGAAGTCCAGGGTGATCGCATAGCGGTCCAGGATGTCGGCCCCGATCACCCCGGCGATCGGCGTGGAGAAGCCGACGGCGCGATAGTCCAGGCTCTGGACGGCGATCGGCGCCGTCTCGACGGTCCGGCCGGCCAGGCGCACCGGCAGGGTCAGGGCGGTGTCGGTGAAGCCCGCGCGCTGGGCGATGTCGACGTGCAGCAGGGTGCGGGGCGCCGACAGGTCGATGACATAGTCGCCGGCGATCCCGCCGATCGCGGCCGGGGCGACGACCGCGCCGTTCTCGAACCAGCACGCCGTCTCGCCCGCCCCCCGTGGTCCAGCCACGGCCGGAGCGGCCCGCGCCGCCAGCAGGCTCAGGATCAGCAGGGAGGCGGCGCGACGCATGGGCCGATCCTAGCCAAGGTTTCGACCGTCGGCGACCGCTCTCGGCAGCGCGATCAGGGGCCTGCCCAGCCCGCGTCGGGCGGGACCATCGCCTTGGGGAAGTTGGCCGGGTAGACCACCTGTTCAAGGCCGGTCACCTGCATTTCGCAGCGACCCGTGGCGGAGGGGCAGAACATCGTCCCCGTGGCGCTGACGGTGAGGCCTTGGAGAGACGTTAAGGTCAACGGCGTCCGGGTCTTGAAGCGCCGCCCGTAGTCCACGCCGATCATCACCTCCAAGATGTGCTCGAGCGCCTGGCGGGCCTGGCTGTCCGGCAGGGTTCGATACCGGATCGCGGCGCAGTCAGACGGATAGTTCAGCAGCGAGTCGTGCCGACCCATGGTCAGCGTCGTCCGGATCGCGAACTTGCGGCCGACATAGTCGCGCGGCGCGGCCGCCACGGCGCAGGCGTCGACCGTGGGCGCCGGAGCGACGGCGGCGGCGGCGAGGATCAGGGCGATCATGCCTCGCCCCGGCCGCCGCCCGACCGCTGGAACAGCTGCAGGGTGCGCAGCATGGCCAGGCTGGCGCTGTCGGCGTGATAGCCGTTGGGCGCCACGAAGGCGTGGCCGGCGTCGTACAGCCAGACCGGAAGGTCCGGATGAGCGGCGGAGATTTTCTCGACGTCGGCCAGCGGGATCATCTGGTCCGTGCGGCCGAAGTGCAGGATGGTCGGGACCTTGGGCTGCTCGTCGACATAGCTGGCGATGTCGCCGCCGTAGAAGCACGACACGGCCGTCAGGCCGGTGCAGCGGGCCGAGGCCAGCCAGGCCGTGGTGCCCCCGAAGCAGAAGCCCATGGCGAAGACTTTTTCACCCTTCTCCGCGAGAGCGTCGATCGCCGCCTGCACGCGGGGCAGGGCCGCCGCCCCCCAGCCGCTGGCCAGGCCCAGGGTCATCCGGGCGTCCAGGTTCGGCGGGTCGAGGTCGGCGGTCGGGAAGGGGGCGTCCGCGGCGTCCAGCAGGCTGGGCGCGATCACCTCGTAGCCCTGGTCGGCCAGGCTGTCGGACAGGGCGCGGATGTGCGGCGTCACCCCCCAGATGGCGTGCAGGATCACCAGCCCGCCCCGCCGCGCGTCGCCAGGCGGGGCGTGGTAGGCCGAGACGGGCTCGCCGTCGGCCGTCGTCAGGGTGATCTGCTCGCCCATCTAGCCCTTCTTCTTGTCGGCCAGGGTGCACGCGGCCCCCGCGCTTTTGGCCTCGTCGCAGGTCAGCGACGACTGGACCGCGGTCGAGCCGGGCGCCGGGGCGTCGACGATGTAGCCGCCGCCGTTCTTGCAGGCGATCTCGTAGCGCAGGATCGGCGGGTCGCCGCCCCCGCCCAGGAACGTCCCGTCGGCCACCACGCAACCGGGCGAGGCCTTGGCGGCCAGGGGCTTGAGGCCGGCGACCGGCGCGGCGTTGCCGGGCAGGCCGCAGACCATGCCCTTGGGCCAGGACTTGCCGGCGGCCAGGGCCCCGGTGTCCAGGGCCAGGCAGTCGTTCAGCTGGGGCTTGCCGTCGGCGCCCGTGCTGATGATCCAGCCCAGGGCGTCCTTGCAGGCGATCTCGTATTCGGGCTTGCTGCTGGGGCGGGTCGACAGCGGCGCGGCGTCGATCACCTCGCACGGCGCGTGCAGGTCGCCGGCGATCTTGGCGGCGGCCCGCACCTGCATCGGATTGCCCGGTTCGCGCTTCGTCAGGCGGGCGGTCGGGCGATTGATCGAGCTGTATTCGGACATGTAGTACTGCTGGGTGCCGGAAGGCGCGACGGGCTGCGGCGGGCCCGTCTGGGCGAGCGCGCCCCCAGCGAGCCCCGCCAGGGCGGCGGTCAGGACGAACAGGCGGCCGATCTTCAGCATGGGAAACCCCCGACGGATTTGACTGAGCCTTAGGTTGTATCGGCTTGGGCCGCGCCGCAAGCCCCGGCGACGCTAACCGGCGCCGTGGGCCCGGAACAGCTCCAGCGACCGCTGGCGGGCCAGCCTGGCGTCGTCGAGGTCGGAGTCGGGGCGGCCGTCGTTGTTGAAGCCGTGGCCGCTGTTCTCGTAGATGAACACGGGCACGTCCGGGTGCGCCTGACCGAGCTTGGCCTTCACGTCGTCGGCCGGGATATGGCCGTCCTTGCGGCCCAGGTGGACGACGACCGGCGCGTTCAGCGGCAGCGCGGCGTTGGCGGCGATCATGCTGCCGTAATAGGCCGCCCCGGCCGCCAGGCCCTTCAGCTTGCCCGCCGCCAGCCAGACCAGAGACCCGCCCAGGCAGTAGCCGACCGCGAACACCGGCCCGCGCGGGGCCAGCTCGTCGATGCAGGCCTGGATGTCGGACAGCATGGCGTCCAGCCCCACCGCGCCGACATTGGCGACGCCGGTCTGGAAGCCCTGGGGGTCGTGCTCGGCCACGTAGCCGGGCGTCACGCGGTCGAAGATCGACGGGGCCAGGACCTCGAAGCCCAGGGCCGACCAGCGCGTCACGTCGGCGTGGACGTACTGGTCCAGGCCGAAGATCTCCTGCACCACCACGATCCCGCCCTTGCGCTCGCCCTGGGGCTGGGCGTGGGCGGCGGTGAACTGGAAGCCGTCGAGGGCGGAGGTCAGGGTCACGGTGTCGGTCATGGGGTGAACTCTGCTACGGGCTGTTGAGCCGGCCGACATCGAAGGTCAGGCCGTCCGGGGTCTGCTGGAAATGGAAGGGGAAGCCCATGATGCGGATCGTGGGCTGTTTGGTGGTGTCCGCCACGGGTTGGCAGGCGCGCGGCTCGAGAGGCGAGGTCGGCGCGAGGTCGGTCCAGGGGTCCTCGTTGATCCTGTATCGCGTCCGCCAGCCGACGAAGCGCCCTTCGGAGCACAGCTCCACGCCGATGTGGGCCGTGATCGGGGGATCGAACGCCTGGGGGCGGAAGCCGACCGGGCCGACCTTGCCCATGACGCGGATCAGGCCGAGCCCGTCGAACCCGATCGCGAAGGGGGATCCGTTCGAAATCCAGATGGCGTCGAGCTTGCCGTCGCCGTCCTCGTCGCTGAGGCAGTTGAGCGTCCGGTCGGCGGCCACGCGGGTGTCGCACCAGACGGTGCGCGCGCCGCCGTCCTTGAGGGACAGCTCGGCCTTCACCAGGGGCAGGCCGGCGGGGAGGGTCCGATAGCGCAGGCCGCCCTTGATCCCGTCGTCCAGGATCGCGGTCTCGGTCGCCCGCCAGCTGATGTCCAGCGCCAGGGTGGACTTGCCGACCGGTCCGGGCGGCGCGGTCCAGACCGGCTGGCCGGTCGAGGCGACCTTGGCCACCCCCATCTGGATTGCGGCGGCGGCGGGAGGGGCCGAGGCGATCACCGCCCCCGCCGTCATGGCCGCCGCGATCCCCCCGATCCTCATCCGCCGCCCCCAGCCCGGTCCGTCTAGACGTTGAACCGGAAGTGCATCACGTCGCCGTCCTTGACGACGTAGTCCTTGCCTTCGGCCCGCATCTTGCCGGCTTCCTTGGCGCCGTTTTCGCCCCCCAGACGGACGAAGTCGTCATAGGCGATGGTCTCGGCGCGGATGTAGCCCTTCTCGAAGTCGGTGTGGATCACGCCGGCCGCCTGCGGGCCGGTGTCGCCCACGTGGATGGTCCAGGCGCGGGCCTCCTTGGGGCCGACCGTGAAATAGGTCTGCAGGCCCAGCAGGTTGTAGGCCTCGCGGATCAGACGGTTCAGGCCGGGCTCCGACAGGCCCAGCGTCTCGAGGAACTCGGCGCGCTCCTCGGCGTCCAGCAGGGCGATCTCGCTCTCGATCTGGGCCGAGATCACGACGGCCTTGGCGTTGTCCTTGGCGGCGCGTTCGGCGACCAGGTCGCTGTACTTGTTGCCCTTGTCGGCGCTGCCTTCCTCGACGTTGCAGACATAGAGGGCCGGCAGCGAGGTCAGCAGCTGCAGCATGTGCCAGGCCTTCTCGTCCTCCTTGTCCACCACGGCGGCGCGGGCCGGACGGCCCTCGCGCAGCTGGGCCAGGGCCAGGTTGATCAGGCGCAGGGTGTTGGCGGCGTCCTTGTCGCCGCCGGACTTGGCCTTCTTCTCGATGGCCGGCAGGCGCTTTTCCAGGCTCTCCAGGTCGGCCAGCATCAGCTCCATCTCGATGATCTCGAGATCGCTGAGCGGGTCGATGCGGCCCTCGACGTGGGTGATGTCGTCGTCCTCGAAGCAGCGGGCCACGAAGGCCACGGCGTCGCAGTCGCGGATGTTGGCCAGGAACTGGTTGCCCAGGCCCTCGCCCTTCGACGCGCCGCGCACCAGGCCGGCGATGTCGACGAAGGTGATCCGGGCCGGGATGATCTCCTTGGAGCCGGCGATCTTGGCCAGGGCGTCCAGGCGCGGCTCGGGCACGGCCACGTCGCCGGTGTTGGGCTCGATCGTGCAGAAGGGATAGTTCGCGGCCTGGGCGGCGGCGGTCTGCGTCAGCGCGTTGAACAGGGTGGACTTGCCGACATTGGGCAGGCCGACGATGGCGACTTTAAGGGCCATGGAACTCTCGGTGGATTTCGTTGGCGCGCGCTTAGCATGGATCGGCGGGGAAGTCCTGTTTGGTGCAAGCCGCGCCCGCGAACACTTGCCCCCTACGGACCGCTTCGCGGTCGTCTTCCCCCGCAGGGGGAAGAGCGCTGGTGCGAAGGCTCCGCCCCCTACGGGGGCGGACAGGCGGCGAAGCCGCCAGGTGGGGGCAAGGGAGTGAGCCACGGCTTTTCAGCCTCACGCCTTCGCTGTGAGTTGGAAAGG
>Ga0102593_1000285_pt1 | contig 107466 bp, 75 predicted proteins | sample AraplaCol_mMS_r2_2_FD_76862 | JGI IMG/M metagenome (GOLD analysis project Ga0102593, IMG submission 76862) | Arabidopsis root microbial communities from North Carolina, USA - plate scrape MF_Col_mMS_r2 (SPADES assembly) (version 2) | ecosystem: Host-associated > Plants > Roots > Endosphere...
CATGTGGTCACCCACCATACTACTAACCTGCCGGCGTGTGGCTTAAGTACGGCTGAGCGGACGGGAAGCCCTGTTCTCCACACCCTATGGTCGTATGTATCAGCTAAGAAATGAGTTAGGACTATAAGCTCTGAGAGCTATACTACATCGTTGATGAGAATAGGGTGATCGCCACTTAAGCGTTGCTCGACTCAGGTGGGTGCGTAAGAGACAGGGTGAGAAAGGGGTGAGCCAGGTAAAAATAATACTCTCTAGAACTACTACTGTACTGGTCCCTTTCAGCTGAGCTGGCTTTCCCTTGGAACGTTCGATCTCTTGGCATCTGAAAATAGCCCTCCCGCCCCCCCGGGTCACTAAACAGAGCGAATCTTTCTCCCGGAGACAGATATTCGAAGCTTTTATTTCCAGTTTCTGTATTACATAGAATCCCTTGCCATATTTGTTACCTTACTCTACCAGCTTGCCCATTGAATACGAATATGACGGGTTAACTTCCATGTAAAACCGAAAGCATCGAGTCTCGAAGCCTTTGAGCTGCTTCTGTCGAAACCGATACTTCACTTTCTCTCTATTTCCTTATGAATCCTCTACTGGTCTCGCCGGGCCCTGCGCCAGTAATTATCTGGATTCATTGCCAGGATTCGTTTCCTGGATTTAGTAATTCTGCATCGACGTTTCACGCGCTCCAGAAATTCTCCACAGGCGAAGCAATTAATATCTAAAGGCGAGTTGTAAACCTTGTATCCCATCACTGCGTTGTCTCTGCGACAATGGAAGAGGCTAGTATGATGAATACTTCTAGCCAATATACTGAATTAGTAGCATAGAAAACAGGACTTCTGTGGAGTTCCTGCAATGCGCACTAGTGAGTCCTGATTTCTGCTATCCTGTTATACAGTGTAAACCTGGGCAATGAGAGGCTCATGAGCGGATTTTTGAAAGACCCGCTTATCTTAAGCGGCCCTGATCATAAGCGTGGGTGCTCATGAGCATACTCAATCCGCTCAAAAGTGGATAGCATTTTGCATAATTTAATGTCAGTAATTTTGATTGTACTGTAATTAATCTGTTAACTATAGCAAATTACCAAAATTACTATTTTTATTTTACTATCAAATATATTTAAATATACAACAGTTGTTCTAATTTAAATATTTTCCAATCAGACAAATAATTACTTGACAGTATGGCTAACAGTACTGGCTAACAACGCTGGCTAACAGCGCTGACTAACAATCTAGATTATATATTTAGCAATAAATATAATTGGAATTTAATTTATCTGGTCTAATTCAATATAAATTCAATTCAAATTCTACTACTGACTATAATACCACTGTATTACTGCCAAGATTCTGTATAATAATGCAATTTTGCCAAGAACTAGCTTCGCCCTACTTTTTGAGCGGTTTCCCGCTTATGAGCTAGTTTATACCATGAGCTGATTTTCAAAAATCCCGCTCATGAGCGGGTGCCCAGGTCTAATCACTTAGTAAAATACATAAAACCTGATTCTTGAAAGAAATTTCAAGGAATTCAATATATACAAACGAAGTCATTCAGCCAGTTCGTCATATAGATACTTCGAAACATATTCGTGCCCGAAACGGAACTGTAGTGCCAGGAATATTTCATTCAAATAAGATAAGTTTTACGCCATACCGCTTCAACGGGATTGCTGTTTCATTGTCAGGGATCCCATGACACTGTGCAATATTAGGAGTACGTCTAGGTGTATCATACTGCTGCTCGACGGTATTCTGACGAATTGGAGATATATCCAATAGTAGATTCGGTATTAAATATCAATATAATTTGAATGGTATACTATACTACTACACGCGTTACGCGGAATGCGGGATGCGTAGGCTAGCGGGGTGGGCGGTGTTCATTGGGTGGACGGTAGACAAAGACAGTAAAATTGGTAGTTTCGAAATAAAGTCCCGCCACTGTAAGTGAATTGATACTTTCCGCGTCTGTCATATTGGTAAATGCCTGTTTCATCCCATGTGGAGTAGCTGCAGCGGTAAATCTAATGAGGTAACGTGATTGATAGAGATGCTTCTACCGGTTTAGCTTGCGAGCTGCCGAACGACACGTATGAACTCACGGTTAAGGCTGTTCACGATTTGATATCGCAATTTCGACGATATCGTGAACAGCACTAGAGAAATCTCTTAAATTAGAATCCTCTCCCGAGGCTAACCCCGAAAAAGCAATATACATTAGCTTCATGTTGGGGCCAAATCCTTCCAAACGATCATCGTACGGAGTACGGAGTACACACTAATATTATACGGTTCGAATGCTTCATCTAACCCTGTAGGCTGTTTTCGCCAATCATCATCGAATAGTGGGTAAGAAAATCGCTGCTCCATACGGATACAGAAGCGATTCCCAGTATTTATTTGTAGCAGTCCTGAACTTGGTACTGCTACTCTTCAATATTATGTAGATTTCGGGTCTTGGATATTGACTTTGATACATACTATATACTCTATTTCGTGGAACTGGTCCCACCAGCCAAATAATTATACAGCCCCGTCATCATTGAATTATAAATCAAGCCATGACCATCCGTGCCTCGAAGATGCAAATGTACGCTAAAATAGACGAATGAAACCTCTAGCAGGGATATTGGGTGCCACTTTCCAGCCGCATGAAGAGGGGCAAGGTCAATGAACTTATATATACATCTACATCCTTACAAGGTGACTTTGGCCAGATCCAAAGGATATACCCAAAGTCTCTCCTGTATTCTATTCCATGCTACCGACTGAGGCTCTCTGGGATGGCTACGGAATCGAGTGGCTCGTCTACCAAAAATGAATTCGCGTGGTCACCCAAAGGGAGCCTAGAGCCACCTACAGATCCCGCAAAGAAACCCCTCGTCGCGATCGTATCAGGACAAATCACAGATACCAGAGGCGAAGAAGAAGACGCACTAGTGCGTAGGTCAGGTTATCTGAGATGGAGTTCATTCATTTGGGAATCGTTGGCACTTATTCTGTCAACCGGTTTTTTGATCGCTATTGTTGCGATTTTAGCCCACTATAATCACCAGCCCCAACCAGACTGGGATCGGGTCTCACTCAACTCGGTGATCTCTTGGCTCAGCGCGCTTTCAAAGGCTTGTGTTATTGTCTGCATCAGTGAGAGCTTAGGGCAATTGAAATGGGTGTGGTTTGCGCAAAAGCGCCGACCAATATCAGACCTCCAATATTTTGACTCAGCCAGTCGGGGGACATGGGGCAGTCTGCAATTGATATGGAGTTTGCGTGCAAGGTGAGCTTTCCTACTTATACATTTCATATCAGCGACTAAAGGCTTTTAGAAAATTTGCCGCCTCGGCCAGTCTAGCAGTCGTACTGGCGATCGCATTCGACCCTTTCATGCAGAATCTGATACATTATTATCCTAAGCTTGTTGCTGATACGTCGGAGACCGCTCTTATAGCGAGGGGTGATCGGTATAATGAATTTGGCATAGCATCACATCATAGTATGGCATTATCGAGTCTATATCTTTTTTGTTCTGTTGCTGATAGGATACTGTATAGTGACATACGTTGATACGGCGATGAAGGCCAATGTTTACAACTCTTTATTCAACACCGATCCGACAAAACCATGGTCGACCCCCAAATATACCTGTAGTACAGGAAACTGTACTTGGGATCCAGTGATTGCCATTCAGTGGACTTCGAACTGTACGAATGTAACAGATCACTTGGAGCATTCATGCAAGAAAGGAAAGAACCCTTATTTTGGAGGAGGTGAAATAAAAGAGACTTGTTCGATGAATCTGCCGCTTGGTGTGGGATATTCTAATATGACAGCTAACTTTAGTCTTGATGACCCTTTCTCTACACCCATCGTTATTGGTTCAGGCCTACCATTGATTTATACGAATTTTTCGCTTACGGCGAGGATGGGACCTATCCACATGATCGGCCCCGATTCGTTGGTATCTTCGAATATCCTTCAATATTCAAAAAAGACCAAATGGCAGGCAATAGAGTGCGTGCTTTACCCAGTCGCTCGTAGCTTTCGTGCAAGCGTGACTAGCGGTGTCTATTACGAAGAGACTCTTGGGATTTGGGAAGACATGGACAGTTTAGTCGACCCCGAGACAACCTACTTCTCCTTGAAACCTCCATGGGGCCCGGAAATGGGAATGCAAAGCAACCAGAGCCTAGAGATCTCCATGTCGGCAATTTGGGGTATGAAAGATTTCTACAAATATCTTCTTGCCGGAAAGGTATACGTCGATCCATGGGGCCCACAGTACGAGACAACTTCATACGCCGAATACGCTACGGTTGATGCAGTCCAAGCTATATCACATGCTGATATCGTCGACTGTCCATATGATACGGTCCAAAAGCTTGAATGTGCTTTCAAGAACTTCGCCCAAGCAATGACTAAAACCTTCCGCGATAATGGGGTGACATTATCACCATCTTCAAATACCACCCAGACTGTGGGCAAGGCACTGAGTAACATGACTTACGTATCTGTGCGCTGGCAGTGGATTGTTCTTCCAGCTCTAGTGTGGCTCTTGGGTCTTGTAACCCTCGTCGTGACAGTGTTTAAGACTCGAAAATATATGGCACCGGAGCGTGCCACTGGGCTCCCGATCTCCCGTAGACCTTGGCACCTGCTACCAATCTGGGTCACGGGTTGACCCAAATGCTCAATATCCTAGTAGATTTTCTGTTGGAATTTGCTTGCTTATATGGTTTCACTCTCATCGTTGAGTCATCATCGTGTGACCAAGTTGATTCTTCGACCTCAAACTCCACCGATCTATCTGGCCCGAAACGGACTTGTATTGGCTGGCATACTTATTTGAAGACCGTTGTTAATGAAGATTCTCGTTCTTCCCGGTGACCATGTTGGCCCAGAAATTGTGGCCGAAGTACTCAAAGTTCTGGGTGTCATTGTGGAAGTCCGCCCCGATGTGAAAATAGACATACAATTCAGTCTTATCGGTGACGCTAGTATAGACAAGCACGGGGTGCCGATCACGGAGGGAGTTCTCAGAGACGCATAAACCAGTGATATTGTGCTCCTAGGATCTGTCGGAGGCCCAGAATGGTCCCATGTACCGGGCCATCTGAGCTCAGAGCAGGGAATCCTCCAGCTCCGTCAACGCTTAATGGCGTTTGCAAATATTCGTCCATGCCAGTTTCCTGTACCTGGTATTATGGGACAATCTTCTCTAAAGGAGGATGTGGTTTCCGGCACGGATTTCATTGTTGTAAGAGAGAACTGCGAAGGGGCGTATTTTGGCGCCAAAGAAGAGTAGTAGGACATGGGCTCGGGTCTTTGGGGTTATACGAGACCGGAGATTGAGCGCTGCGTAAGTGTCGGCTGCACTCGCAAGCCATTTTGGGCGGGATATTGGACTGCTTCGGGTGGTCCAGCAGTGGTTTGGAATGTCGGCAAGGCGAATGTTTTAGCCAGCAGACGGGCCTGGAGAAAAGTGACGCATGAGACGTTCGAAAAAAAGTTTCCAGGCCTTGAGTTGCGTGACCAACTAGATGACAGCATGGCGATTTTCATGGTGCAATCTCCTACACGATTCAATGGTATCATTCACACCGACAATACGTTTGAAGATATCTTGTCGGATATCTCTGGGGAGGGGGGGGCTCATTGGACCATTAGGTCTCCATCCAAGTGTTAGTGTCTGTGCCGTTCCTGGCGAGGGCCCTTGCAGGGGCATCTATGAGGCTGTCCATGGCAGTGCTCCGGACATCTCAGGACAGGGAGTTATGAACCCGGTCTCCCAAGCTCTCAGCTTGGCCTCCTGCTGGGGTATCCCTTCGATATGCCGAATGAGGCTCGCACTATTGAGATGGCTGTCAGAGAGACCTTAGAGAGCGAAGCTGATTGTGACTTGGGATTGAAAACAGCAGATACCGTAGGATCCGCAACGACTGTCGAAGTAGGCGATGGGATCTGTTTGGCTTTGAGGGATAAATGGGCAAGCTTTACCCCCTTGGCTGGTAACTTGGAATAGACGGTCGAACGGGTGGTCTGAGCAAATGAGATTTATTCCGTGTTATTTGGTAGATTGTAAATAGAGCACATGCTCTCCCAAATTGAGCTGACTGGTTGGTTAAGCAGTCGTTTTAGACAGTGCGCTCAGCCTTCTAGATTGTTGAAATCTAAAAAAAAGTCAACAATGGTCGCCTAAGTGAGCCAAGGATGGTGTATCGTTTCAATCTATATCGGGGGATCAATACGGAAGTAGCGACGAAATTAATAATGCTATATTTCTTCTTACGACACAGAATGACCAAATGATGTTTTTTGGTTCATATTTGCTTATTCCGGCAGTGGGGTATATGGAGTAAAATAAGCATCGCTTTCTTATCTTTTTTATATGAAGGGGAGTTAGGAATGGAGCTGGGAACTTGGAGACCTCTCTCCACCGGGTATCGAATATCTGAGACGTAGAGCTATCTAGTTACGACCAGGGAATTATACGAGTCTTCTTTGATCTATGATACTTTAAAAAATGCCCCAACGCTCACAATTTCACATCAGATTCAACTGAAAATAGATAAACGCACGAAAACAAGGCATAAAAAAAATCAAAAAACATCAAAAAACATACGACAGATAATGTATGTCGGAAGTTATCTAGCGCCACGTCTTTGTCCTAGGCGACTCGCCGCCCTATTCGGCACCCACAATTTACCCGAAGAGCTGAAACAGATATAGAAAAGTCGTATTCGGGAATTTTAGCAGAGCAAGATCTAACGAGGTGCTAAAATAAGCTCGAGCGATAAAATTAAAGATTTTTGTTTCTTTTTACCAGCCCAAGCTCACCTGGCTGCTGCCGCTGAACTTTGACTCGGTCGATTCCTCCGTAATGTCTGTTATTACGACCAGACAAGGCAGTTTTCTCTTGGTCAATCTTGATAGTATTGAAAATAAGATAATAGCCTGTGAAGTGTTACCGCGAACATAAAAGGAATGCAATCGGATGTGAGCCCTATTTGACTCCAAGAAATATACCTAGGTAGTGTAGTGGGGAGTATCGGCCTGCCATCCAGTATTGGGATTATGTAAGGAAATTGGCCTAATTTGGAAGGGAGCTTATATGCATTCATTTAGATAGCATCTTTAGCATCACACACAGAGCATCAATTACACGAGTTCCGGCCTATTCGAGAGAGTGCTAGCAGTTAGCCCTAGTTGGGGTGTTGTTTACCCTCATCCTTCTGCCCCATTCGACCTGCACGTACCGACCGTGCTGCCTCGAGCATCCTATCCCGTTTCACTAGGTAGGTATTAAGTAGTTACCTAGTTATATTGTACCAAGGATTTGCTTGTGGTTTAAATTTATATTTTGACTTCGATTTCTTTGCTGTAAATTGCCCACTAATACATAAAACGTTTCAAGAAGTTTTTATTTTTATTATGCTTGCTACTTTCCTATGCTGAGACAAGTGGATTTATAGTGAATGCCAAGCAATCAGGCACTAACCCTAAATACTGCAGAACAGTCGATGAAGAATGTGCAGTATTGGACCAAAGTAATGAAGCTGAAGAAAAAGAAGAGAGCTCTCGGCGTGCTATATACAGGTAACCAAGGTCATGTGATGGTGTACGTGATATACGGACTCGCGATATCATTACACTAACGCGCGTTCTCGCAAGACCCTTCCTTATATTCTCTAAACAAAACTACTAGCTGTAGTATGTTTTTCAGCAGTATTTAATCTCTTGTTATCTTTGTGATTGTGGAGGCTATTATTGCTTGGCGAATTATCAGGTTCGTAACTATCTGGGCTCTGCCGTATTTCGAATATGAAGGTTCAAATCTCATTTGATTTTAGTTTGCTGCGCTGATTATAATATTGTTTTACAATAAACTACACTAGAGCCATGCTTTTTCATCAACGGCGTTGTAAATAATTTCAAGTCAAGTCTCCTATGGTCCTTGGCCAGAATAATCTGTGAAGGCAACATTATCAGTCCATATTTGACATGCACTTTCACGATAATCATCGGTCTCTATATATAGATTGAGGTCATCGTCGGAAGCATCAAAAACAAAGTTTGATGCAGATATATTGTACTCTTTCCATGTAAGTGTCGAATTTCGATCTACTCGAGCCATTAGTCCTACCAGCCTCTTCAATTACCACCACAATTAAACCTCAATTGTATATCCATACATACCTTTTAACTCATTCGGGTTCTTTCTCGCCACAAACGCAATCCACCGTCGATTCATTTCCATCGACAAGGCCACGTGACCAGAAACATTTTTGACCGGTGGATAGAACTGAATCGGTGTTGTGAACCCTCCTGGAAGTCCCATCTCATACGCCAACTCGGCTCCATGATTTGCAAATCCAGGCCCCAGACCGTAGAAATACTGAATGGGTATCCCAGTAGTGACCGCTTTGAAGTGGAAGCTGTACGTTGGCAAGCCCAGTCTCGACCACAGGTGAGCCATATAGCGCCGGGGCGCGTGTGAAACGTAGTCACCCAGCAGGGCTGCGGCACGGCGGTATTGAGAGCCACAGGGAAGATTGGCGGTATACATTGCCTTGCACCAGGCAAAGCCTGGCGGAAGTGAGTATGGCGGCGCTTCTCCCCGTCCGTCTTCTGGATAGAGATCTAGTAACTGCTCAATGACTGAATGTTGCAGGCGAGGGAAATTAGTCTCCAGTAAGCTCGTAACCTCACTCGTTTGGTTGGGAAAGTAGTCCGATGCCGTCACTTTGATCAAGCCTTCATCCGAATTACTGCCCAGAAGGAGAGGCACATGAGCACAGTTCCCATCATGAATCTCCCAAGCAGCAGGCCTCCGTAGAAAATCACCATCTATCACAGGACCCCAGCCCCCTCCAAGGCTTCCTTCAGCAGGGTAGAGGTTATACAATGAGGTCCTGCGAAGACAATCAATCTTATCTTCCGCCATCGTACAATTGGCCCTTGTTACTAATTTATCAAACCCGTCCTGCATCTTCTCTGTTTCTGGCAAAGCAGAACCCGTGGCAAAGCCACTAACTGCAATGGCACCACTAAATAACTCAGTGCCACCATGGCCTCCATAGGCAACTAGCTGCTGGACAACGCTGACTCCACCTGCAGACTCGCCCCAGATTGTCACTCGGGACGGATCACCACCGAACGCAACGATGTTTTCTTGGATCCAAGCCAGGGCCAGTCGTTGGTCCTTAAGTCCCAGGTTCGTTATTCCAGCATTTAGAGCCTCTCGCCCTCCTGGAAATCCGAGGAAAGAAAGACGATAATTGATACTGACAGCGATGAGAGGCTGTTTCTCCTTAACAGATCGTTGCACAATGTATGTTAAATTCCACATTGGGTCTGCAGAAGAACCCTGATGCAGGCCTCCGCCGTATATCCAGAACAAGACTGGGAGTGGGTTAGCGATATTTTCCTCTATCGCTCTAGAGGGTCGGATGATGTTCAGATTCAAACAATCCTCGCTTTGTGTCAGTCCCAAAAGTTCGTTGGAACCGAACCCATAGCATGTGTTTCCATAGCGAGAAGCGTCAAAAGGACTGTCGTGATCGTAGGTGGTATCGACTGGCTGAGCGTTGTCTAGTCGCGGGGCTTGTGCATAAGGAATTCCAAGGAAGAGATCTTGCTGGAAGAAGGGTAGTTGTATACCCTGGATTGTTCCATTGCGTGTAATGGCCGTGGGGGGTGGAATATGAGTGCTGCGAGTCAAGACAATGGGCGCAAAGATTAATAACCATGTCAGGTTCTTCATTATTCCAGACGAATGATTGAAAAATGATTATCCTGACACTCGACCAAAAAATGTTTATTTTTGTACATCTGATATTGCTTAGCAAACAGTGTCGATCCACTAATTCATGTAAGGGTTGCTTGCAGAATGTCGTACTTGGTACGTATCTCTGATATGTTATGTCTCACTAGCAACGACAGAAAGGTCTATGAGCATCCCAGAGAGAAAGAAGTCCAAAGCTAGAACCATCAAATTCTGACACCACCTGCCTGATGAGAGTAGGAGAAAAAAAACGGGTAAGAAGATCTGGAGACTTCAAGTCCATATCAATGCTGAAGTATATGTGACCATGGCATGGCAATATTTGTCCATTAATTTTCCTTCAACCAAATGCTGCCCAAGTGTACACATCATATTCCGAGTTTACGGTCTCTCAGCTGAAATCATTAAAATTCAGCAAGAGTCCCTCGAGTCTCTATACATGTAGGATGACATACTGCAACCCGTCGTTAAAATATTCCTTGCCAGCTGCCGACCTGTTGATTATAGTACATTCCGGTCCAAAAGAAGATCCCCACTCTAATTTTCACAGCAAAACCTAGTAGGTTCAGTACACTAAATTATCAATATTTTGTTAGTAAAATTTGTATATAAAATTGTAATTGGAATAGATTACCATAAAATAAAAATTAAAAAAAATTAGGTTGTCTATCAATTTTCAGACATATCTACAAACATATAAATACTGTAGTCTAGCTGTAAAAGAGATATAGTGTATATATTGATTCCAAAACTATATCAAGCTGTTAAGTATAATTTCCATACCTCGAGGTTGAATTATCAAAACAATATCTAGAGAAATCTCAACTTGATCTGGAATTTTGATGTTCGAAAAATGGGGTGGAGAACTTCTTTTGGTACAGAATGTATGCACATTAAAGATCCAACGCGTGATGATACATTCTCGGTCCAGTATATCACATCTTCACAAGGGTTATTTTTGGCTTTGGCTGGGAGTCCTGAAGGCCCCGCAAACGGACAGGTCGGTCAACCATCGCTCGAAATATTGATGATTGCCATACGTCAAGGAGTGATCACTTAACGAAGCCCAGGCGTAACATTGTGCAGATACCACGAGACCAATATTTTGAAAACCTGCTTGCTTATCTGACAACCAATACATGACTTATTCCTGGTGAGCTGGCGCGGTTATTACACCGGCAGGATCCAAGTCCTCACTCGTTTCTCACCCAAAGTCCTGCTTTTTCTATTGCGCACTCATCCTTCTCCACCGCAGTCACGCGTCGACAAAGGGCTTGCTAACTTACAAGTAATGCTTCAGTGTTCATGTTATGTCAATTGTATGTTGTGTATATATGATCTAAGATACAATAGGCTGGTGAGCAGGTATATATGTATACACGTGATCGCACAGCCTCATTATCACCTCAGCAACCGGAATATTTCAACACGACTCTCACCCATTTCTCACACTGACGACGCCACCCAACTACTGGCCGCATTTAAACCACACGCCGACAGGTTTAGCCGAGGGCCACGTCAATGGTGCAGGGGCTTCAGGACATTCAGGTGAAGGTCTGAACAGACTGAAGGGTAAAAACCCAAGTTCATACCAAAAACTTCAAAAAATACTGGGTGAGCAAAAACATACAACAGCAGGGATTCGCATGTGGTCACCCACCATACTACTAACCTGCCGGCGTGTGGCTTAAGTACGGCTGAGCGGACGGGAAGCCCTGTTCTCCACACCCTATGGTCGTATGTATCAGCTAATAAATAAGTTAGGGTTATATTCTGAATGAATTTGAGGTACTGCAGACCAGGAGCTATCATCAAATTATTTGCGTATGGGCAAACTCAGTTCTTAAGATCCTGTGGTCTTCCGTGCTATTAGACTGTGGCTGAAGTAGGGCTAAATGGCTAGTAGCACACTCTCGAAAGTCAATATGGACCACACATTATCAGTGGCGCATTTACACAAAAGAATATTGCGGCCATACATTACTACAGTATAAGTGCCTGGAGATTATTTTGAAATTACCCTCCTTCCTGGCGTTCTTTCTGCTATTCTTTGTAGGACATCAGAGTCATGGGGACGATGGTAGAAGCAGAAAGAAACAGAAAGCAGTATTTCTATCAAAGTGACAATAGGTCAAAATACTAGTATTGGCAAAAATTAAGATACCTCATCACAAGGCAGTCTTCCAAAATTTGATGGATATCACACACCCGAATTGATTCACACTACATTCCGGTCCAAAAGAAGTTCCCCACTGGTTTTCACAGCAAAACCTAGCAAGTTCAATACACTAATCATAAATATTTTGTTAGTAAATTTTCTATTTAAATCTTTATGTTGTGAAATTTTATCTACACTTTGTTTTATATGTACGAAATTTTTCTATATCTATTTTCTTGACAGAGTAGCTGTAGTTCAAAGTTTTGACAATCTTTGAAAAATGGTTTTTACTATATGGCGCTAAATAAAAACTTATATCAATCGTACAGACCATTTCTTTAAAAAAATGAATTGTCTATCAATTCTCGGATATATCTATATCTATATCTATATATATATAAATATAATTTTTGTAGTCTGGCTGTAAAGAGAGACATTGTGTGTATATTGTTTCCAAAATTATATCAAATTCTCAATTAAGATTCTCATAACTAGAGATTAGAATATCAAAACAATATCTAGAAAAATTACAATCTGATCTGAAATCCTGATGTCCCGAAATATAGGGTGGGGAACTTCTTTCGGTACGGAATGTATGTCCATAAGCTGACAAGAGACTCTCATTGTTCCAGAAAATATACTAGTTGGTATAGATAAGAGGGCTTCAAGAGTCATTCTCGTATCTATAGCAGTTTTGGTAGTGATATTTGATAGCGTTGAACCCGAAAAAAGCCATTCTTCCAGAATTACGAAAGAACAAGATTCATCCCCATCATGGGGTATGATAGATAGATTCATGAAGTTTTTTCACTGCTTAAATATTCATGCTGGTCACGAGATGAAGATTTTCAAAAACAATTTGTTTTGCGCAGTTCTTGAAACAATTCGCGAAGAAAAATATTCCATGGAAGAAAATGACTTGCCAAATCTCAATTTCAGTTCGAAAATTCAAACATCGTATAACTCAACTCGCAATATCACGATCAATCAACCTGGGACCGGAAACATGTAGAACTAGGCGTAAAAATGGGTAGCGCAAAGGAAAGAGAGTCGCGGTAAAGCCATTGAGATCTGATAGACATGGAAGTTATTCCCAGTCTGAGTTGAACCCATAAATAGCTGGGATAGCCCGAAGTACTCTAAACAGCGTCTCACGTGTAAGTACATTTTCAGTTTCATCTTCATTAAAATCTGTGTTCTGTATTCTCCGATCAATGCGATCCCATTTCGACAGTATATTTTCGCCACGGATTGCGATGTTCCAAGTCGAGTCAGGCACATGAAGCATTTTCTGTATTTTCACATTGTATTCCAGTTTCTCTTTTAGATCCATGAATGCTGTTTTCCGAATATCGGTCAATGTTTCATGGAAAGAACGTAGTGAAAATCCCGGTAGAGAAATGTGTTCCCTGACTCTTTCAAACAAACGCGCGAGGGATTTGAGGACTTCCCGCATTTCATCGCTCTGGATATCTTCCACAGCCAACGCGAGAGCAGTGTGATATTCTTCGAATATATAGTTTGTAAAGGCGGCTTTCTTGTCAATTATCCTATATTCCCTTGGTTCTTCTGGGGTCTCGGGGTCTGTTCTGGCCCTCTTATGAGGAAACTCCTGGGTTATATTACCCAGAGAATTGATGGCGGCACGGAGAGCGGATACTGCAACTTCTTGCGACGTCATTTTGCAGAAACTTGTGAGAAGTAGAGTTTGTTAGACGTGTTGCCTCGGGTTGGGATGTTCGATATACTAGAGGGAGAAGACACTGAGTCGAGAATGAGGTGGAGAGGTATAGATATCGGGAGATGGATGGGGTATAGTATTTGGAGACGAAGTGGAGAGATATCGAGAAATGGATGAAATATCTTGGAGATATTGGATGGAGTAGATATTTGTGCGTTTCCTATGCGGGTTATTAGGGATGAGTGAACTGGTGATTGTTGAAAGGACTTACTGGCAGGAGTTTGGAAGATAATGGTGTGAGGCAGGAGAACTGGATATCTCTGGTGCATGGAGTATGAAGAGGGAGGGGTTAAAGTAGAGGAGTAGAGAGGTAGAGAAGTAAAGAAGCAGAATTCGAATTCGAGATTGAAGTTGAGGTAAAGGGGAGCTAGATGGGGACGGAGAAGTTATAGTTGTAGTCACAGTTGAAGTTGAAGCTGAAATAAGAGTAAATGGTAAAGACAGGTACGAGCTATAGGTAGAAGGCAAAGGAGAAGTAGAAGTAGAAGCAGAAGTGAAACTAGAAGTTATTCAGATACTGACAAGGTATACAGATACAGTGAACTGAAAGCTAAGAGACCCAAGGAGAAAGATATCAAAAAGGAACTGACAACCTTATATGATATCTCAAGCCATCATCCAGGTATACAGCTTCAAACTAAATTAAAGAAGAAACTCAACTCAAAGATATAGTCCCAAGTAAAATAAATCAGAAAGTAAAGAGAATCTTGAATGATATTTTATATCTACAAAAATATCTTCTACAAGACCACAATACACCCTACAACTTAGACAGCTACGGGTATAGACTACGCGAGGAAAGATTATGTATAAACAGCCTGAAATATATTTTTGTCTCGGCGAGTTAAGAAATTCATCAACATGTCATAAACACCATGAGCCAATTTCCCTTCTTGATTAGGTGATTTAGAAATCATCCTCATCAGAGAAGACCTCCTCACCCTTCTTGCGGCGAGCAGCACGCTCCTTCTTCTTCTTACGGAGCTCAGAGCCTGGAAGAAGTTAGTATGAATTGTACAAAAAGGATATGAGAAAAGGGGGGGAAACATACCAGTAAGCTTCTTCTTCTTCTCGACAACGATCTTGTTACCCATGGCATCGAACTTGTCCTCCTCGTCATCACCCTTGGCGTCAAGACGGGGACCAGAGCCCTGACCCTGAACCCAGTTGTGGCCGGAAGGAGTCATCAGACCGTCGTTGACGGCCCAGACTTCCTCGGTCAGGTTCTCAGTGAACTCACGGGAGTGAGTGATGATGATAACACCACCCTCGAAGGACTTCAGGGCCTTGGACAGAGCACCCAGGGAGTCACGGTCCAGGTAGTTAGTAGGCTCATCCAGGACGATGACGTGGGGACGTTGCCAAGAGCAGGCAGCAAGGACAACCTTGACACGCTGACCACCGGACAGACCGCGCATGCGGGAGTGAGAGACAAGCTCGGCGTCCAGACCGAAGTTGGCGCAGTGCTGCTCAATCTCCTTACGGACCAGAGGACGGAATTGACCGGAGGCAAGGGCCTCCTTCTGATCAACCTCGGCGACCTGCTTGGAGTGGGAGACGATAATCTCGGAACGGGGCAACCAGGTGTTCTCGTTGGACATCATGGGAGTCCACTTCTCGGACTTCATACCGACGTTGTCACCAAGAGCCCAAGAGATCTCGTACTCGTAGGTGTTCTTGAACTTGCGACGAGAGTGGATACCGACGACACGACGCAGAGTACCCTCGACCTTGTAGATCTTGTCCATGGCCTTCTCATCCTCCTCGGTGACGATCTTGTTGGCACGGTCCATGGTCTCACGGTCCTCACCAGTCTGGAAACGCCACTGGATGTACTCGGAGGGAGTGGAGCTCAGGTGGTTATCGATGTGAGCGAAAGCGTGTTGCTTAATGTAGGCAATACGGATGTTCTCGTGCTGGTAGACATCACCAGTGGTGGGGATCAGCTCACCAGTCAGAACGTTGACCAGGGTAGACTTTCCAGCACCGTTAGCACCAATGACGGCAATACGGGAACCCAGGGAAACCTGGAAAGTAATGTCGCGAATCTGGGGCTTGGGGGTACCGGGGTACTGGAAGGACATGTTGTTGACACGGATGATGGCCTTGGACTTGGTCTTGACACCCTCAAGGAAACCGGGCTCGGGGAACTTGAACTCCATGTCGGAGGCGCCCAGCTCGTAGTAGGAACGAGCGGAGGGGACACGCTTGACGAAGTCCGAAAGGGTACCACGGTAACGCTTGAGCTTGAAGCGCTCGTAGTGGATAACGTGCTGGATGACGTGGTCCAGGAAGCGGGAGTCGTGAGAGACCATGATGGAGGTGCAGGGGGAGTTCTTCAGGTACTCCTCCAACCAGGCAACGTTCTTGACGTCCAAGTGGTTGGTGGGCTCGTCAAGAAGCAGAATGTCGGGGTTCTCGAAGACAGCACGGCACAGGGCGAGCTTCATCTTCCAACCACCAGAGAGGGCAGTGATGGGACCGTCAAGCTGCTCGGGCTGGAAGCCGAACTCGTTGACCAGCTGGTTACGGATCTGCTCCTCAGGGAGGTTCAGACCAACCTCAACCAACTTCTTGGAGGTCCAGCCAATGACAGTCAGCTCGGTATCGGCGGCATCCAGGTCGTGCTCGACGTAGACGGTCTTAACCTCATCCTTCTTGGGGAAACCCTCAAGCTGCTCGTTGTTGATAGCACGCATGAGAGTGGTCTTACCGGAACCGTTGGGACCGAGCAGACCGTAACGCTGACCACGCTTGAGACGCAGGTGAGTCTGGTTCAGCAGAATCTTGGCACCATAGGCCAGGGAGAAGGTGCAGTTGCACAGATCAACACCCTCCTCCTCGTCAGAGGGGATGTCGTCGTTGGCAGCAGCCTCGGGGGAAGCCTTCTTGCGGAGGGTCTCAGCAATGGACTTGGCATCCTCCTCGCCGACGATGGCAATAATGTAAGGAGTGGCGTTCTGAGTCCAGGTAGTGGCGTCAGAGTCCTTCTCGTCAACGAGCTGACCAGCGATGGCAGCGACGTAGTCGATGACAGCCTCGTGGGACTTGATGGTAGACTTGTGCTTGGCCTCGAGGATCTCCTTGAGGATAGCGGAGACGGTGGAGATGTCACCGGCGGTGGAGATCTCGGGGATCTTACCATCCTTGACATCACCAACACGGGTGAGGGTGTCCAGGGCCTGCTTGGTCTTCTCACGGGCCTCAGGGTCGGCCAGGGTGTCGTGGTTCTTGTTCAGAGCCGGCAACATCTTAGGCAAGAAAGGAGCGACAATCTGGGGGTCCTCGACCAACTTACACATGTTGTCGACGATGACAGCGGACTTACGCTTGATGGCAGTCTCACGCTCAACGAGACCACGGTCCAGCAGGGGAACCATGATGGCAAGGGTAGGGCCAGTGACATCGGAAACGAAAGTGGTGGCACCGAGCAAGTGAACGGTCTCAGAGACGTTCTCGGGCTTGGCAATACACTTGATGAGCTCAGGAATGAAACGCTCAATATCCTTGTTGGCAATCAGACCGCAGACCTTCTCCATGGTGGAGTAGGCAGCCTTCTTGATCTCAGACTTAGTATCCCACATAGCCTCAGAGACAACGGGGATGAGGCTGGGAACCTGGAAGGAGAGCTGAGCGGGGGCAGACTCAACCAGAGTATCAATGCAGGTCAGAGCAGCCATCTTCTCGGGCCACTTCTGGGCGTTCTGCAGGGACTCGAGGACGGGAGGGACAATAGCCTTGACGGCGTTGGGGTTGACAGCCTGAACGATGGCAGCAGCGGCGGACTGAGCGGCCTCCTTGACGGGGACCATCTTGTCACCAACCGCAGCGAGAACGGGGCCAAGGAGAGACACCAAGTGAGGCTCAACACCAGGAGCGATGGTCTGGTGAGAAGCGATGGCACGGATACCCTGAAGGGCACGCTCACGGACGAGAGCATCCTTCTTGTTGGAGAGCTGCTTCTTGAAGAGCTCGACGGCCTTAACGGGCAGAGTCTGCTCAGGGATAGGACCGCTGAAGAGAGTGGCGAGGTTGCCAGCGGCGGCGTTGGCCTCATCGGGGGTAGTTGAGACGTTGAGGTTCTTGAAGAGGTCCTCAAGGACGGCAACCGACTGAGCGGTCTCCTTGCTGGTAGCAGCAGGAGAGGAAGCGACGGCGGCAGGCATTTTGGAGGAAATTTTGGCGGATGAGGAGGGGGATTAAATAAAGAAAGAGATTTTTTCTATGGGTATCACTTTTTTTTTTATGAGCACAGGGGAGAGCCCAAAGAAATGCGTCTGGCTGTCAAAGACGCAGCAATGAAATTCGCTCGCAAAGACGAACGAGTCTAATCTGTCCAAAAAAGAAACAGACAAAAAAAAGAGAGAGAGGAATCAGACCTCGAAAAAAAAGTGATAGAGGGAGGATGGGGAGGAGAAGGGAGGGGCGATAGGAAGAGGAGGGGGAAATCAAATATTTATCGGCGTGTGTGGAGGAAATTTTTTTAGGAGTGGCCGGATTAGGTTTAGCGTCGAATAAGAAAATTATGTGGTGGCGCTCAATCTGCGACAGATGATTGGTTGATATTTCACACTGTGTAAAGTACATAGCATACAATAGAGAATTGTATGCAAAATTAAGTATACAGTACAGAGTATATATATATAGAGTATACTGATATACTGATATACTGGTAATAATGATAGACTATAGTATAGGTATGCTGGCCTGTATGATAGAAGATGATCAGTATATACTATACATAGTCATAGATACATCTATAGACATTTATAGAAATATCTATGACTATGTACAGTATACTAATCTATCTATACGGGTAAGTCATAAGTAATAGGATGCTAGTATACTTATAGATGATCACTGGACTTATGTAGGAGGTATACCCTATACTGTATGTATACCCTACACATCCACCCATCATCAAATAGTAGAGTGCCCTGAATTATTCTATTTACTACTTAGTATTCACACTCTATAAATCTATATCTCTATATATATTAATTCACAGTGTATTTGTCCCTTGTGTACACTATAATATGAAATCTCTTATGTACACTTTGAGTGGCAAATCGGCCCGAGTGGAGAATTTGAACCAACAAACAATCCCGTGCTTCTACTGAACTCTCTTTTTGGTCCGATATTTCCCTAGATCCAGAATAGTATTAGTATTAGCATTAGCATTAATATTAATAGAGAACCAAATAAGGAGAGTTTGAATGAAACTGTAATTAAATTTTTAAATTAATCTATAGTAGCCAAGTTTCACCATTGTAGAACTCTGATCGGATCATCCAACTTGGTGGCGTTTGCCCCTTACTACATACTATCACAGATTTAGATTTGCCTTCTTGATCTTCCATATACAGTACTACGTAGTACTATTAGAGTAATATATAGTAGCATGCTATAGATCAAATCTATAGTAAATATTAATATGGAATCTTCACTATGCACTGCACTATTCTATAGATTCTACACAACTCATCTACTAATTAATATATTCATTCATGAGTATACCAAGTGGATCCTGCGCCCCGGAATATACCCGTGCACTAGTCTTATTCTAACAGAGTACAGTGTACTATGTACATAGTACAACGGTGTATGTGTATCCCTTGATCCCCCTTGCATTTAGTCTACAAGCGGCCCACCCTGAATCCGGGGTAGCCGACAGAGATCTATCTATCATTTTAGTTGTGGAGTTGGAGTATCATGGTTATACTGAATATTCCTCATTTCTACCTAGAAAGTACGAGGACTGGCATACCCAAGGTACATCTACTTGTACCTAGAGTACAAGTACATCTACATATACACCCCTATCACACCTCACCCCTGCCACTTCAGCCCCTTTAAATCTCTACCCCTTTGTCTCGCTTGGGCCCTATTCGTATCTCATAAAAGGGGCGTGGCTTAGATGCGGCCTGAGCTGATATGAGAATGTCTGTATTTAGTACAGTACCCAATAACTACCCAGGCTATGTACTATGTAGTAAGGTGGTGAGATTTATTCTAAATATTCATGAGCAGAAAGGCTGATTAGCATACCCGGTGGCGAGGAGTATGCTGATACCCGGAGTACTGAGTTAAGTACTGGAGATACTTGAAATACCGTATTATCGATTAGGTACAGAAATAATCTACTATGAAAATTAATAGTATAGAGTACTGAATCTATTAATATAAAATATATTATAGAATTCTACAGATCATCATCAGATAATATCTCAAGCAAAACCATACCAAATAACTCCATACATATAATAGTCATCATAAACCCAACTACAATGTTGTATCATTAGTTTGAAACTACCCTTCTTTTTGCCGTTCTTCCTACGTCTCCGAGCCTTCGAAATGATAATAGAACCGAGAGGCGGTGGAGAAAAGCGGTCAGAAAGTCGATTCAAACTTATGTTACTTCACTGTTACTTCACTGTACATGATACACCCAAGAAATACTAAACTAGTAAAATCTGTTAGAATTCCTTCAGGTGCTATCGATTCAAAGATATATACAAATAAATAATCGGGGAAGAGGTGGATCGGAATAATCAAGATAATAAACGCCGGCTTGATTGCGAAATGTAGGGGAGATACCAACATCCATGTTAATTTGGATTGGTATTGTTATTTTGCATGGTTAGGCCTGGTTTTATCTTGAGTGCACGGGGTGTAGATTTCTTAGAACAATTTTCAAACTTGAGTTTAACTTGAAGTTGTAATTTGCAGTGGTTTGTTGATATATGAATACTACGATAGTACGCAAACGAAATTCAAACGAAGAGCGTACCTAAGAAATACTACTAACCCTACAAGACTAGACTACATTTACTGCGTTTAGGAAAGTCAATACGAATCTCTATGCCCATAAAATATCTAACGAGTACAAAAGCAAAAAAAAAAGACCGCCACAAAGTACAGTTATATACAGGCGCCTCTATCGAGTCCAGCCCGTCATGATAATTCATGGTAAGGCTGTTGTTGAATGGAAATGCTTGGAGATATTAGTAGTGTAGTGTTGTGCGATTTTATCGCGGTGGTAAGATAGACCTGACTGTATAATGATGAATGAATCGCTTGAACTCCATTCCATGCGCAAGGAGAAAATGAGGTTGGGTAGAGGTAGGGTAGAATGAAATGTATTCGATTTTTTTTATTCGATATTGGATTTATTGTAGTCGAGATAGAATCATGGCTTCTTCTTTACGTGGCGTGAACTTCCGGGTTCGGAGGGAAGTTCGTCACCGTCGATTATTCGCCATAGTCTGCGTGGTGAGAAATTGTTGCCGACAAGGTATATGCCGACGAACCATGCGGCGAGTATATTGGCTAGGTGGTGGAGGAGATAGGCGTATGTCACGCCGTAAACGGCGGAGTATGTTGCGATGGCGAAGAAAATCATCGAAGTAATGTGGTTGAGGCTATGAGAATTAGTATGATTAGTCGGTGCAGACTGGGATACTAGTTGGGATTGGACATACCGATTATTGATACGTGGAATCATCGCACCGCTGGTCATTGTCTCGACGAGAAGTAGGAATGGCATGATGGAAAGCACATTATGATGGGAGGAGAAGGGCATGAACCAGTGGACTACCAGGTTATGGGCCCATACCAGAAGAACAAGGACGTTAATCGGGAGGATCCAAAGCATGAGAATCAAAATCGAGTGGGCGTAATTGCCAAAATTAATGTGAGGCGTTGATCTGGTCTCTTTGGCATGCCATTGGGCCCGCACACTAGTTGCCAACTGCACAATGCAGGCCACCATATAAGCGAATTGGTAGGGGATAATGGTTGAGACTAGAATGAGGAGGATTGCGGTATGAATCACACGTCGTCGCGGGGTGGGAGAGTTGAAGATAGGGAGGTTTCCTCGGTCTTCGCGTCGGATATAGCCTGACTTGCTATGCACGGCACCATAAATCATGGAGAAAATGTTGACCAAAAGAAGGACAATGTAGTTGACCAAGACACAGACTCCAACACTGATGATGCCGAAAATCGGCACAAGGAACCAGAAGAATGCATCTTGCGATCCAAGAAGGAGATCGTTCTTGGTGAAGTCAAGTGGAGTCTCAGTCGAGTTCGTCCGCCAATGGAATGGGTCATCAGACTGAGGAAGTGCTTTGGAAGTCGCAAGAGATGACGCTAGGAGCGACATGGCGACTAACAGAAGTGGAAGAGAAGATCGAATTGCTCGGTCAAGACCATCTGTGAAAGGGATGAAGTAGCCTGTCTCGTCATAAACTTGAAATTGCTTGCGAAGCACAAGAGCCACCACGAGTAGAGGGAATGCGGCAAAGACTGTGCGGTATCGCATCACCAGTTCACCAAGACTACCAGCGATATCAACTTGAAGGGAGACATCAACTGTAGACCCAGTGCTGGGATCAGTCCAGAGCTGGAACGACACTCCACCCGAGGCAGCCTGTTCACGCAGAGGAGACGGCATAAATGGGGCCATTCCGTGTAGATTGACGTTGACTTCATTCACATTGACGAAAAACTTTGATTCGTGAGGATCAGCAATGGACTGACGCAACAGAGGAGCAAAGATTTCCGCCTTCTGATCCTTTTGAGTATGATGGGTGATTTTCAGCCTGTAGTCCAGAAGACTGGAATGCAAAGCTGGAATCTTCACTTCTGTAAGCATGGGTCGATTAGCTGGGAGTCGCATCTTGAGGCCTGCGCTCAATAAGCTCCCCAAGCCAACCTTTGCTCGGATCATCGAGTCTGAGCTGTCCGAGAACTCTGCGATCACGAAGCCCTTCGTAGGCACATTGGCCTTGTCCACAATAGCGACAAACTGATGCTCGGCAAGACCCTCCAAGTCATATTGAAGATAGGAGAAGGGTGGGACGGGGTCGAAGGGATTCTTCGACGTGCGAGTGGAAGCAGGCAGATGAATGACATCTTCTGGCGCACTTTTGCAAGCCAACCGAGTTGATCCCACAGTTCCACCCGAGAAGTCCAAGTTCATGGAAAAGACATTGGAGCGACCGTTGTTCAGAGGGAACACACTGCAGAACAAGACCTCAACATTCCCTTGACTGCTAAGAGTCTGGTCGGTGAGAAGAGTGAACTTCTTGCCGGAGACGCCTTGTGGTGGAATTGGCAGAAGACGAACGTCCGGGCCATGTCGTTCTCCGAGCTGGCGTAGAATCAATCGCTGACCCTGAGCGAGAATGGTATTGGCATTATCTTCGAGCGTGAGGAGTGTGTTTGGTTCCTTTTGCGCAAGGGTTCTCTCTGCCACGGCCTCCAAGCCCGTCAGGTACCACCGCTTGAGAGCTCGCATGCGCTCCGCCCGGGGCTTGGTCTGGGTTGGGCGCCGCGCGTCGATGATTTCAAACAGCGACTTAATGATTGATTTTCGAAATTGATCGCACCATGTGATCGACAGGTGATCCATACCGATCCAAACGTCCGGAATGGAAGACGTGAAGACGGTGAATCCGTGTGTTTCAGGAACGAGGGATGAAATACTCGTATAATCCGAGGGCACCACGGTATCGCGCGCACCACCTGCAATCGAAATCAGAGTGACATGCCATAGCGGATTGTTGTTAGCCCATGTCTGTGAATAGGCTTCTCGCCAGTAGTCGTTGATTTGTTTGTAGGTGTGGACGATGTCGGAGTCGAAAGAAACGGGCGGTTTTGCGTGCGGCGCGGACATGGTGATAATCGAGTTGACAGAGTTGGCCTGGTAATTGGCCATGGTCAGAGTCGTGCGAGCCACAATTCCACCCATCGAGTGTCCGATCAGGACCACGGCGCTGGGATCTGGTAGGGCAGGGTCTCGTCGGGTCCTTCGAGGATCGTGATAGAGCGACAGGATATATGAAATCGCTTCGTTCACGTATTCGGCCTGGTCCAACAGTGTCTGTCCATGAAAGGCGGCCATATCCTCATTGAAATCCACCATGAAGAAATCTAAGCTGCGGACACCATTTGCGTGTCGGTCCTCGTCATGTCGAACCACATCGTAGTAATGTCGCGAAGCCTCGGCGGCTAAAGAGCGGACTTGTCGGTAGCTGCCAGCGTTGCCAGGGAGGAAAAGGACGGGGACACCGTTTAACTATTGATGAGAAATGAAAGTAATATGGTTAGCAGATGTCAAAGATGTCACATTTGAGTCCAGCGGGTCAGGGTCTTCCTACCCCAATATTATCTTGTGTATACGGATCCACACCTTCCTCCCGATAAAGGAACAGATTGTATTTGCTTGCGAAACGAGTATGCTCAGTATCAAACTCGAGCATCCGTATGAATGTCGGACTCATCATTGGCACACCACATCCACTATGACCGGCCTGACGTTCAGTAAATGATCGCATAATCGTGGCCAGAAAAGTGATGGCGACTATGCTGGTTATCGTGGTGAGGATGGATATTGACCAGGGACTGCGCTGACGGGACTGACGAGCCCGGCGACCCTCTGGAGAAGACGCCTCCATTGGGAGGCGTGGTGAACCCAATGGCATGGCTTTGGTATCGTTGGAAGGTTGAGATGAAGGAGCGCGCCAGAGACTGGAGTTTCGGGAACGCGGCGTGGAGGAGCCGTTGTCACGGCGAAGATCAAAGCTTGTGCCGTGTCTGGCTATTTGGGATCGCGAATTATCGGGATTCTCGATGGGATGGCCATGGTCGTCTGGGGATCGAGTCGGGGAATCGTCAGTGTCGTCCGCGACAGGAGAGCCAGACGAGTGTCTGTGCATTGGAGGCGTAGTCGGGACTCATCCAGAGGAGAGGATCTTGGCACACAAGGGCTAGCCACAGGGGACCCTCCAATAGAAGTGAGAAGGGGAGGATGAAAGGGTGAAAGGGGGGGTGAAATTGGAATGTGGGAGGAAGAAGAGAGGAGAAGTTGAGGTGAGAAAACGGAAGAGTTGAGAAGGGCGGGAGATGATTGGCGGACATACAGTTACAGTATACAATATACAACATACAGTACACTACAATGGTAGAATTGGTATATTAATTATGATATTCTTAGGCTAGTTGGTTTATTTTATTTTAGTTATTTAAATAGTTCCTGAGTTCATTAATAATTAACTGTAAGATAGTCCCTGAAAGTGCAAATTGAGTGGAGAAGAACCAGCAAGAATGAAGAGTCGCCGCATTCGGATGATCAGTCAGCATTTACTATACTTTAGTATATTATACTATATTATACTATATAGTACTGTATAGAATAGTATATTATAATAGATGGTATAAGAGGATATAGTATAATATAAATATTAAAATGTTGATGTAGTTGATTCTATTTATGTACACCTGAATGAGAAGTACCTGCAGGACGCGGTAAGTGGCAGGTCACACAATATTAAGCACGTCTGTATTACAGTACCTATAATTAGTATAATTATACTATATTAGTATATTGTACAGTATACAGTAGTACTGTAGAATAAGGAGAGTGTATCTACACTTAATCTAAAATTGAACAACTGCATAGCCACTTGATCAACACTTGATCACTAATAGATCAGGGTGATGGCGTGCGACTGCCGATCAATATTAGACTATTCTATGACCACTACTGTATACATGTATTATAGTGCCGTTTATCCTGATTGATGAGACACACCAATGAAGTATTAGTAGGAGAGGATGAAGAGAATAAATGAGACAATCAGAAATATTGTACTACCATGCAAAAAATAGTATATCATGGAAGAAACAGAAGAGATCACGTGATTTGGATGTATACAGAATGAATGAGGAGAGCGAGGATATTAGTAGACTAGTAGATATTATTGATTCACGCTGAACTGGTGAGAGAATAGCTATCGTGATTATAATAGACTCTGAATACTACAGTCAACACTGAGTGACGGATATCAATGCATTGTATACTAAAGCCGCCTGTTTATAGAAGTGATCATCTAACTTCTACATAAATGAACAAAACTGGATGGTGACGAGATAATATAGTAGACCTAGACCTGACTGAAAGTATTGATTCTTAAAGCAGTACGGGTATGAACTTGATCCTTGAAGGACTCAGCCACAGAACCCAACCAATCTGAATCCGAATAGCAGCCTGTTCCTATCCTCCAGCACGCAGCCTCTAAGGTTATCAATAGGGATACCATGATTATAGCAATAGGTATATTTGAATCTTCAATCATTTTTTGGTGGCTATTGAAACTTGAAAAACATTTTGTAAGGATGATATAGTATAGATCAAGCTTTTCTCACGGGCTGATTGGTACTAGTAGCTGAATGTCTTACTGAAAATAATAACAGTCCAAATCACAAATGCGCAAGCGGGCGACACACGACAATGTAACAGCAGAGCTTTTCATGTCAGAAAAAAGGGAACAAAGACTCATTCATCCACATCGCGAGGATGAGCTTGCCAGTACTTCTCAAGATCCTTGTCAGTAATACCTGGAACAGCCTCATATCTGGTCAAAGGAGCCAACGGAATATCATGCTTCTCGAAATGCGCCAACTTTTGCTGAGTGAGTTTGTGGGTTTTGTTAACACTGTACACCTTGATACGGTGTGCTGACGATGTGACATGCAAACCCCAATTCCAGGCTGCTCGCACATTGAGAGGCTGAGTATTGAGAGAATTATCCCAACATCTGCACACGATTTCAATCCATCCCTCCACATCACAAGGTAGCTCTATCTCCCAAGTCCTCCAGGTCCATTTACCCTTCTTCGATAGTTTCTCTTCTGGCACAGCATACCAGTTGAAGCCTCCGTCGGCTGATAATTCCACACGTTCAGGCCAACGACCACCACCAGAGTAAGCCCAGCCCTTGCAAAGAATCTTGCCACTGTGCATAATCACTTGATTCTGCCATGGAGACATAATTGCAGAACTAACAGGCATCTCCTGAATTTGAATTCCGTCCATAGGACGTAGATTATATTTACCCACCTGTTGATTGAAATAGAGATATTCCCGAGATTGAACAGGTGCTAGAGATGGATCCTTGATGGCTTTGATACGATATAGCCATTTCACACTTCGAGCTCCAATGTATCCCATCACAATCACTCGTAATGGGAATCCATGGATTTTAGGAAGTGGTTCACCATTCATCTCCCAAGCAAGAATAACTTCATTGCTCTTGACCTTTGACCATGGAATACTGACAACATAGTTTCCAACGTCAAGATCTTTCACATAAGTTTCAACACCGTATAGTTCGAGATGTTTTGCGTTGTCGATGAGTCCTCCACAATCCTTGATCACTTTTTTGAGACTTATTCCTTTGTATCTTGCGGTGCCGATAGCTCCCTCTGCCCACGGTGCCTGGGGAACTTCGTCACCTTGACCGGCGTACAATGAAATTTGCTCAATTCGACGAGTTCCCGAGCATTGCATCGTAATTGTTTTCTCCATATGTGGAAATTTTGTTTTGATATCTGTCATGGTGTATGTTTTGGGTGATTTGACAAGACCATCAAGTTTTAATTCGAACTTTTTCTCATCGATAAGGGGGATACCACCGTGATTGCGAACAAAGTGAAGGGAATTTGGAGTAATGACCTTATCCGTAACCAATCGTTTCGGTGGCTCTCCGTTGTATGGAAATTGCAGCAAATGAAGCATCTCAGGATGCTTTTCTTTCAGAACCGTCTTCCAGGAATCATCGGGAACTTTGGTCAGCTCCCCACCAAGAGCCGCATGCCATGATTTGAAGTCATCACCGGGAAGTACGGGGTTAGTGGGAGGGATTGGTCCCCATTGAAAGTCAGGACATGGGGCAAAGGTTTGCGATGTCAGGACTTCGTGTGCTTTGGCTTTCTTTTCAGGATAGTTCTCCCACTCAACGTAGCTGGATAGTCGTTAGCCCAAATGATGCACGAATATCGTGGGAGAAAGAATATACCCCGTCCATCCTGGCCTTTCACGGGCAAAGAGTTTACTACGGTCACCGATGGCACGGAGGGCTTTTTCGTCTTTTGTGATCTTCGTTTCTGGGGCCGGAGGAACGAAGAAAGTTGATTTGCCACTTTGATCGATGATGGGAAGTTTGAAGCCAGCGAATCCTTGCTCGACCTTCCACTCATCAGGGCGATTATTGATAGGTTTTGTATACCTTGTTCGAGTTTCCATGGTGGGTCAAATATGAATGTAGTTATAAAGAATGAGCAATGGGTATTGTTAATAAGAATAATACGAAATCTCTTAACCCAACTGGATTGTCCCAGACTATATACTCACGGATATGGGAGTCTCAGACCGACATTTGACCCTTGTTTTGTGATTCTGTCTGGGTACCCAATCAAACCAAGGGTAATATTGCCATGTATAGGACACGTTGGATCCTTGCTTTGAGCGTCAAAAACAGAGTTCATGTACAATGTCATGTGGCGCAAAAGACATTTTCAGTAGATATTGACGTAAATGTGTGATGTTAATACATAGCAGATGAGACATTACGATCTCGTGGCTGTTCCGGATATGTACTAATTGTTATCTTACGAGGAAGATACGGCTGAGAGGAATTGAATGGTGAATTATTTTAATGACCGATCGTCGAGATCCACGTTTCTTACTAGTACGGCTTGAATTGACTTTGACTGCATGTAAGCCATGAAAATAATTATAGAACGGATCAAACCGAGTGGCTGACGTCACGACTTTTGAAGCATACCAGATAGAAACCCATTGTATACACTAGATACACTATAGATATGTCAATTGATGTATTCAGTGCTGCTTTGATTTTAAATAGTAGTCTGATTAAAAGAGCGAAAGTGTTTGAAACGAGGACCACATAGGTGGGCACTATACAGCAAGGCAATGCACTCTCTCTGACCCCCTCTCTATATGTATGTATGCATATTTCTCGAGAGAGCGAGTAAATTACGGATATCTAAGACAAATTATGAGATAAGTTGGTACCTCCAATCAGCTTGCAGATAGAGGTATCGATTACTCGAACTGAACAAAAGCTGTACTGTGTATTGAAACAGACAGGCCGTTAGCTGATATTAGGAACTTTTGTGAATTGACTATAGAGCTGTCAAGCTAGAATAATATAGTGATTACTGGAATAAGTGACGACGGGTTTACTGCTTACTATCTTGATACTATTTATTTATACGGTCAATCTGAATACCGAGAAGCCGAGGAATCGGCACAGCTGTAGAGTACCGGATGAGGATGGAAAATTTTGACAAAGCTCTACGTCCGAAAATAGAATAGGTATGAATGAACAAGGGTCGGCAATAGACAGACTTGACCGACTATCCATAATCATTCGTAGATCAGACCCCACATAGTCAATATGTGAGGTGAAAGGGAAACATTTATGATTGTCCAATCATAAATGCTTTGTTTCAAAGCTTGCTAAGCGTTGCAGGAATGAGCTGCAAGCTTGGAAAGCAGTGGATCCAGGGTCTTATGATACATAAACGAGTAGGTATCCATTTATGTATCTATGTCTTTAGATTATTCGTTCTGACTGGATGAATAGTAGTACCCAATCTGGAAGGTGAATCTTTCGGGATTTTCATGATTGCACAATTGCGACTGGATAATCTGTTTCTTATTAAACTCCGAGATGAAAGTGTAGATATTTAGTGAATTCAAGTACCAAGGGCATATGTATGACTGAATACATTCTGCATCGTAGTTCTGATTGGACAAATAGTACTCCCCCATCTGGAAGACACATCACTTGGAACCGCCAGTACACGAGTATTATTACCACAATGATCAACCAAGGGTTGCTGATAATGATTTATGGTAATTAGTTACGAGATTGATTCATTTCAACGGGACTAGAGAGGAAGTCTTCGGTAGATCGACTAGTATCAGTAGCAAGACGGCGATGAGAATGCGATACCGGATATAGGAATCTAAAAGCATTGGGTATCAATACATTCGATTAATACGTGAATAGGCAATGTATTGAAGCCCAATTATCTTAGGTGTTCGATCTAGCCTTTTTATTCCCTGCAGGGTTGAATGTCAGCTGAGAGGTCCGACCGGGGAAAGGCATGCATGATTCGAAAGCGTTGTACTCAGGCGTGAAGACCACCTGAAATACTGTGTCATTATTGATTGATTTCGAAGTGCTAACTCGGTTCTTTTTTCAATTTATGATAGTTACATATCATGGCTCCATTTCGATTCAAGATGTCGATAGCATGTTTTCCTACGCTACCTCCCAATATTAAAAACATTCAACGCACTTTTCAAGCCTTGGAAGGAGGGCGACGGTTTTTACAAAGTTCAGCTGGGACAAATCCGGTACGTCGCGCTTGTAGCAAGGCAGCTTTGTCAGTGGTAAAGGAATAATAAGATAATTAATGCTTTCACATAGACACAGCGTCCGCGATACTTCAATGAACCGACGGCCAAGCCTTTCTCAGATTTCCTCACAGATCAATTCCATCGACAGCATGATTATCTCCGGATTAGTGTCACGGAAAGGTGCAATCTGCGATGTTTGTACTGTATGCCCGAGGAAGGCGTCGAGCTATCACCGCAACGGCATCTGTTAACCACGCCCGAAATACTCTATCTATCGTCAATCTTTGTCTCTCAGGGCGTCACAAAGATTCGTTTAACGGGTGGTGAGCCCACGGTCCGTAAAGACATTATATCATTGATGCAAGGAATTGGCAAGCTGCGTGGGCTCCGCGAGCTTTGTTTAACCACAAATGGGATATCATTACACCGAAAGCTCGACCAAATGGTAGAGGCGGGCTTGACTGGTGTGAATCTGAGTCTGGATACTTTAGATCCGTTTCAATACCAGATAATGACGCGTCGGAGTGGATTCGAGGCAGTGAAAAAAAGTATCGATCGCATTCTGGAAATGAATCGTGCCGGGGCTGGTATCAAACTCAAGATAAATTGTGTGATAATGCGGGGATTGAATGATCGTGAGATTATTCCATTCGTCAATATGGGCCGCGAGATGCCTCTCGAGGTTCGTTTTATTGAGTATATGCCATTTGATGGGAATAAATGGAATCAAAGAAAGATGGTTTCATACCGGGAGATGTTGGAAATCATACGAGAAGAATATCCGACATTAATGAAGATTGCTGATCATAAAAATGATACTAGCAAAACTTATCAAATACCGGGATTTCAGGGTCGAATTGGATTTATCACGAGCATGACGCACAATTTCTGCGGTACCTGCAATCGACTTCGGATTACCAGTGATGGCAATCTGAAAGTCTGTCTTTTTGGAAACTCTGAGGTATCGTTGAGAGATATCATCCGCAAAGAAAATAACGGAAGGCCAATCGAAGAAGAGGATTTGAAAAGATTGGGCCTTTTAGAGAGAATTCAGACCGCGTCTGGTCTTGATGAACCCTGTTCTGATGGCTTTTTAGAATCGGTTAATGAAGAAGATCGTGAGATTTTGAATATAATTGGTGCGGCAGTGAAGCGCAAGAAACAGAAGCACGCGGGCATGAACGAGCTAAAGAATATGCAAAACCGTCCTATGATTTTAATAGGAGGGTGAAGATTGGTTTTGATTCTGAATAAAAATGATATACCTCATCATCGTCTTGCTCTTAGCCTGAATCGAGAAGACCAATATCCATCTTCGATGTCTGCTCTATATTGAATGTTGATCCTACTTCATGGTACGATCTTGAAATGTCTCGTATCAATTCTTGGATATAATAACTACATTACAGATTTTTCTTCATCGGGTATACAAGTAATAGCTTCTATCTCGATTGAATGAAAGAATCTGGAGGGAAATCTGTTATTTGCTTGCGAATGTGCGGTCTATAGTAGTATATAATAGCTTCTGGAGCATAGATACCGAGTTAACCTAGTTATTGCAGCTTGTTTGTCAAGACCGAGCACTTGTGCCACAATAATCCTGCAGGCTATGGCGGATATCTTGAATTAATAAGGTTATCGGCTAAAATTAGTGGGTTTCTGACCGCAAGAATGGCCAAGTCGCGAGGTGCAGGAGATGGTAACATCGGCGACGGACCCCAGTTACTCTAGGGTAATCCAGCTGACGCTAGTCAAGTATAATGACCTGATTGGCTTGATACTTCTTCTTCATTTGTCTTTGCTGTACTTAGGATGATGACTTACTTTTTTTTTTTCCTTTTCGATGGGCCTGAGCGAGAGCGGGGATATTCTTTCTGATGCATACCTGTCAGAGGATCGTGCGTAGTTAGTTCTATTGACTGTACCAGGAAAATGACATAGAAAACTTGAACCCTTGTGTCTGGACTCTGGACTCTAAATGACTGATTCTATACCAGACCCCGCTCGTTTCATCAATCCCCATTGTGTATCCACCACGCTACCAGAACCACATATCTCACTCTTGATCGAAGTGGTGAAATCATCACCCTGGGGACATTTCCCGTCGTATTGAAGTAGCTGTATTTGTACCAAGATAAAGGAAATAAAAAATAAATATGAATTGAAAATAAAGAGCCCTCTTGTGGCTAGATCTTTGATAGGCAAATCCGAAATCTCCGCTAGCATCCGGTAGTAGATAAAGTTCACTTCATGCCGTATCGGGTGAGTCAAGTCGACGCTCGTATTTTATTTTTGTTGCATAAAGCGGGGTGATACTAGCAGTATATAGACTCGAAATAATCCTCATCGAGAAAGATTGATTTTTTTCAGGATATATTTTTCATGAACAAACCTGGAATCAAGTACTGATGCTGTTCATAATGTCTTCTCGCGCTACACTCGTCTTCGTAGTATCGCTGTTCCTCGCAGACCTAGTCAACGCAGAACGAGTGTTAGGTGCATACATATTTCAGCGCCATGGAGACCGTACTGCTAAGGCCTGGGCACCAACAAAGCTGACAAATCTTGGATACAATCAGGAATATATGACTGGGTCCTTTTTTCATGACCGTTATATCTCGGCCAATTCATCTTTCCAGATTGATGGTATCAGCACAGACATCGTGAATTTGGCCCAGGTCACAGCAAGTGCACCAGATGATGATGTTATTGAGAATTCTGGGGAAGGGTTTCTTCAAGGCCTTTATCCTCCTGTTGGGTCTGTTGCTACTGAGACTCTGCGCAATGGCTCTACAGTTCAGTCTCCTTTGAACGGCTACCAACTGATTCCTATGTCAGAGGTAAAATCCGGCAGTGGAAGCGAGGACGCGACATGGCTTCAGAGTACTTCTTTATGCTCCAAGGCCAAGATAAGCAGTAATAACTACTTCAGCTCGAAAAGCTACAATGATCTGCTGTCATCCACGCGCGGACTTTACCAGTCTCTCGAGTCCCTGGTTAATCAAACATACAGCTCCAGTGCACTGAGCTATAAGAATGCATACCCCATTTGGGATTTACTCAACGTGGCTTTGATACACAACTCCACAGAGAGTTTCCCTTCGTCCCCGGCTCTGGACGACTCCGTCATGCAACAATTGTTTGTTCTTGCGAATGAGCACGAGTTCAGCCTGGCATACAACAGTTCAGACAAAATAGGTGCTGTTGCGGGTATGAACTTGGCAGGTGAAGTCCTAGCAGGCCTAAATGAAACAATTACAACTGGCGGTAAATCTAAACTGAACGTCCAGTTTGGTGCTTACGCCACTTTTCTGTCTTATTTTGGTCTCGCTGGACTTTCAGACAGCAATGCAAACTTTACTGGAATCCCTAACTATGCTTCATCAATGATATGGGAGCTTGTGACAGACGATGAGAGTACCGGGATTCCCGACACGTCAGAGATTAAAGTCCGTTTTATGTTCCACAATGGAAGTAGTATCAGGGATTCGACACAGCTACAAGCTTATTCCCTTTTCGGACAATCTGCGATTGAGCTTCCTTGGTCGCAATTTGTTGAAAAGACAAATGAGTTTGCTATTTCATCGCAGGGACAATGGTGTGAAGCTTGTGGAAATAGCACTGGAATCTGCGCCTCAAGCTCTGGCGTGGGTGACAGTTCCTCATCTTCTTCCTCGGCCAATTCTCGCTCAGGTGGAGGGATGAGTCTTGGAGTGGCTGGTGTCATCGGTGCCTTGGTGACTTTGGGCGTTCTCGTGGGTCTGTTCATTCTGAGTATGTTCATCTTTGGCCTTCGGTTAGTACCTAAGAGTGCACTTGCTGGTGCCCGTCGAGAATCGGATACTTCAACAACTGCACCGATTAAAACAGATGCGGCATGAAATGTTCTATGAAAAATGGTCATGTCAAATAACCGAGTGACACTGCCCTCAGCGTGATGTTAATATGCGCCGTTTTGTACTTATTTCTGACTCATCTCTAATGTCCAATCATATCAAGTTTCAAAAATACCAGTAGATGAATATAATACCAAGAAGAACAGTTTTCAACGCCCGCGATGGATGTTACAGGCAGAAGGGGATACGGAGAAAGATGAGGACGTGACGAGATGGGAAATTGTTACACCCTTACTATGGAAATATGATAATGGTAGGAAGTATCAAATTAGGTTCCAGCTTTCAAGAATCCAAATATTTCCATCGATATACTAGACACAAAATTACTGTAAATACCGATATAAGATGATGAAAGGCAAATTGCGCGGCTGTTTCGCGTTCAAAGGGTAGATGACTTCAGCTTTGGGTTGGTTTGCCCAGATGACAATCAAAGATTGCTTAATTATAGAAAGTAAAGCTGAGAGTTCGACGTTGCTGGTCTAATCCGGTCTCATAATGGTATTGGTCTATCTGAAAGCTTATTTCTGAGCGGGCACTGAGACGGACTGGTTCGAACTCTCTTGTATATCTGGTACCGATAACATCATTGCCGTCATACAGACCATGTACCGTCTATGATCTGAATGACGTGTGCGTAGATGATATAAAGATGTTCTTCTAATTGTATTCCAATGGATGATCATGAAAAGGTAATGGATCCATGCTTGTGGATCCTTTTTCCGATGGAATGCTGAACTCCAATGAGTGTAGACGTAATACTAAGACTCGACGCAGATTCCATCCGAAAAACTGGCACGACGGCGTTGAGATGTTCCGGACTGAAAAATACTATAAATGCAGTACTAATGCAAGTCAAATGCTTGCTTCGAGCGAGCTCTGAGCTTATCACCCACACCTGTATCAATTTTTGCTCGGTATACTCCCGTCATTCAATTGTAGTTCAACATGGCCGAAGATAGATACTACACTCTAGCCGAAGGTAAAGCATCCCTTGTTTCAATTGAGGGATTACTTTCGACTGACTCTTTTAGGCTGTCCTTTTGCGAATAGCAAGACTGCGGTTTTGATGCAGGACAGACAGGGCGGCAGCCTCGGATTACTCCAGGATACTCAGCTCATTGAAACACTTGCTCATTTCTCCCGTGAGAGAATCCCAGAGCGGTTCGTATAGTCTTCTGATTGGATCTTGACATATAATTGTTGGATTCATAAACGTCAAGTTTCTACGATGTACTGATTCATATCTTAATCAGTGTCGTTCACGCCAAGGCTGTTGGGTAAGCCATGAATGTTCTGCAGGTAAATTAATTATTGACAGTCATAGATGTTACGGAGAATTCGAGGCTACCCGCGATTGCTCTGACTTTACCAGTGCCAGTTTTCTAAATAAAGTCGGCAAAAAGACACCAGTGCTTCAGCGCGTGTCGACTGTTGGCCCTGAATCCGGATCTGCCGATACGTCTCGCGATGTGCACGGGTGGGCTATGAAGTTCTACACTGATGAGGGTAATCAAGATTTCGTCTTTAATAATACGGTACGCTATACATTTTTCATATATCGTCTTTCTTGATTATCTTGTTTCTCGATCTCTAATACTCTGCGATTTAGCCCGTCTTCTTTATTCGCGATCCAATCAAGTTTCCTTCTATGAATCGCTCTCATAAAAGGCATCCACAAACTCATCTTCCCGATTCAAATATGGTAAGTCTTTCTGTGATGTTTCCATTGTCATTAATTTAGAATTGGAACACTAATCATTATGGTAGTTCTGGGAGTATGTTGAACTCCACAATTGAGAATTGAAAAATCAGACTAATCTTATAGTTTCCATGTCGGTAATCCCGAGGGTATCCATCAACTGCTGGTCCTGTTCAGTGACCGTGGCACTCCTAGATCAGTCCGCTATATGAATTCTTATAGTGGACACACCTACAAGTTCACCAAAGCTGTAAGTCAGAGTTCTCCATAGCATATCAATTTTCCACTAATATAATATTTAGGACGGCTCGTTTCAATATGCTAAGTTCCACGTCAAAACACAACAGGGTATTGAAAACTTATCTACCCAAGAAGCTACCAGAATCGCTGGAGAGGACCCAGACTTTATGATTCGCGATATGTTCGAGGCTATTGAGAGAGGCGATTTTCCTGTCTGGAATGTTTATGTTCAACTGATGAGTGCCGAAGAGGCTGAGAAATACAAATGGAATATCTTTGATATGACTAAGGTCTGGTCGCATAAGGATTTTCCTCTTCAGCAAATTGGTCGACTTACTATGAACCGAAATGTACGTTCTATCCTTGAAATGCATTTCATATGTACTAACTTCGAATAGCCGCAAAATTACTTCGCCGATATCGAGCAAGCTGCGTTCTCACCTTCTACAATGGTTCCCGGAATTGCTGCATCTGCTGATCCAGGTAAACGATGCCGTCAGATTATTATCGAGATACTATAACTAACTATTATCAAGTATTGCAAGCGCGACTCTTCGCATACCCTGATGCAGCACGATATCGTCTCGGGGTCAACTATCAGCAACTACCAACAAATGCAGCAAAAGTGCAGGTCTACTGTCCCTTCCAACGTGACGGAGCGATGCGATTTGACGATAATTACGGCGGTGATCCTAATTACGTTGGCTCCTCGATCAAACCACTCAAATACTACAACTATGGAAATAACCCTTCGGCACTGGCCCTACATACCGAACACGAAAAGTGGGTGGGAGAAGTTTCTTCCTACACCAGTGAGATCACTGAAGATGACTTCATCCAACCTGCAGAATTGTGGAAGGTTATTGGTCGTCAGCCTGGTCATCAGGATAGAGTTATCGAGAACCTCGTTGGTAGTGTCAAGGATGTTAAGTATCCAAAACTGCGTAATGCTGTCTATGGTAAGTTTCACCAAATAGCCCTAGCCGAATATCCTCGGCGAGACTATCTGTTAGCGAACGAAGCTAAAACAAGCAAAGATCTTTTCGGGCGAGTCAACAAGGATCTCGGGGCAAAGTTGCAGCAGCGTACTGAAGCAGCTGTCAAGGCTGGGTAGATTCTGGAACTGTTGACCTATGCTCTACCTGACCATGCGAGAATACAATCGCTGCCGTCTCGTAGGCGTCGATAAATTGTTTAGTCCCTGGAAAAGGTAATATTGAGAGAATTGGCGTTATCTGATTTCCGTATGTAATATTAGTATTAACCAGCGATATATTCTAGTGGGGTATCAATGGAATTTCAAGAGAAAACTACATTATCGAACAGGATACTGAGGTTAAAAACCTTTATCTCACTCTCGGTCATTGATGACTCTTTCATAACCATACATAGCATTACTCAAGCCTTAATGACTCAAGTTCAGGTGTAGCGGAAACTACCAGAGTCCGGATGTCCATAGAAGCGTCATTGGAGTTCCAAAGAAAGCATCTTTGATAATGTTTATGTTTTGGATTGTATTTTTGCGAACTGGGTGCCTTATCGCCACCAGAAGGAATGTCACATTCGATATTATAGCCATGCTGCAAATAGTCTTGAAAATAGATCATCCATCTTGCTGCAATTTCCACTCGAAGGCCGGCAAACCCAGAGGCTGCCTTCATACTTTACCCCAGATATACAGTAAAAGCAAATTGATTAGTTAAAGAAATTTCCGAATGGCACTTTGGGATTTGCCCTACTAATATAATAATCCACTATTCATGGAACAAGGCTTATATCACTTGGACTGCGTCAATATGCGTTTCCAAGTTTGTCTGTGCCAATACCCTGGTCACATCTAGTTTCTGGACAGGAAATAATATATTCGAAAGCGGAGTAATTAACTCTTGTATCCTCTCTTCTGCTTATGATTCCTTGTCCAGAAGTTGGATTCGAACAGAGAATCGTCCTCGTCCTCGACGTCATTTTCAATAGGTGACATTTCTGGCACAGCTTCAGGATCATTCAGGGCACCAGAATCAACATTTCTCACGGATTTGAATATAAGGGACTTACCGGTTCCGCATCAAGTCCCATGTACAGCTAGAGCCTTCCATTGCTTTTTACAGGTGACCAGCAACACTGTAATTTACAGCCCGTTATGATGTTGTATCCACAATGCGTCGCAAGAGGTTGACGTTGGTGTCCACGGGGTGGACATACTGGCTAGATTTGAGAGGTTGTAGTGGAATACAAGACTGTAATTCACTGTACAGTATTTCCGGAATTCGGTGTCACCCCCGACACTCTCACTTTTTGTTTCTGGAACCCTAATACTAACAAACGCTAAACTATTTTTGGAAGAGCCTTGTTGAGCCTCATCGGTTTTGAAAGGGTTTTGAAGATGTACCGTAAATTACCGGACTATCATAATAGCGGGGAAACATGTTTATTACCTGTAAGGCCAGAAGCTGCAACCTGAGTGCCCCACGTCCACTGTTCCCAAGTCTCATCTGGGTTTCTAGGTTGGCACTTTCACTGGTGGCAACGAACCATGGCTCCCAACCTAGCCAAGTCTACTCTCGTGTTGATTCATGATATGATTGCCAGTAATGAACTAACTACTTCGCAGATGGCGAAAGCTGCAGGCTGCAGCAAGCGCGCTGTTATCTATTAGGTAGTGTCAAAGCCCCTTCTATCAAAACTGGACGGCCACAGAATATTACTCCGATTATGCTGGAAGCCTTGTGTGACTATCTACTCGACAAGCCGGTTTTATACCTTCACGAGATGGAACTATTTTTTCTTGGTGAATTCGAAGTATCTGTACCAAAGTCTACGATCAGCGATGCCCTGCATCGAAAAGGGTGGTCCAAGAAGACAGCTCGACAGAAAGCGAAAGAGCGTAACCCAGATTTACGTGATGGTGCGATGATTCTGCGAGTGTCCTCAATCTACTCTTGTGGCAACCGAATGACGGATCCTGTCACATAAATCCTGCATCTTGTACGGCTTTTGTACAACTCCATCCATACCCGCATCCAGCATATCTGCCTGCTGGTTCTGCCGCACGTTGGCGGTGACCCCTAATATGGGGATATGCGTTCCATTGCCCTTCTCCAGCGCCCGAATCTCTCGCACCGCCGAACTTCCGTCCATAACAGGCATTTCCTGGTCCATGAGAATACAGTCAAATAGATTGTGCTTCCACGCGTCAAGGGCTTCCTGCCCATTGTTGGCCGTGGTGACCTCAAATCCCGCTATCTTAAGCTTGCGCGCAAGAACCCGCTGGTTGATGACGTTATCCTCGACAAATAGAATGCGGTGTGGTTTCTCCAATTTAGACATTTCTGTTATAGCCTTGGGCTCTTGTTTGGGTGAAATTTTGTCAATATTCGACCTGCGCCGATCTATTGAAGGGCCGTTATCTCGTATAGCGGCTTCTGACAGCTTCGCTGAGTGCTCTCTTCGGTCGTCAGGCTCAGTGCCGATCGCGACCTCATCGACGTGCTTTATTGGCGGTTCTTCAGAAAAATTGGCCATGGACGTGTCTCTTCCGATGTCCGGAATTTTACTGTCGAGCTCCCGAACCTGATGGCACAGTTTGTCAACAGGACACTCTCTGGTCTCCTTGGCGTTGTCTGTATCGGGACACCGTCGGACAGTGAAATAAAATCCAAACGTGCTACCCTCGCCTTCCTTGGAGCTAACACCAATCTCACCTCCATGCATGTGGCACAGTCTGCGGCTGATGTTAAGACCCAGGCCGTAGCCCCCATACACCCTGTCCGTGCGCGGGGTAGCTTGTTTGAAGCGCTCGAATAGCAACTTCTGATGCTGATCACTTATTCCGATCCCGTTGTCCTTCACAGCGACCATGATATACACAGTCTGGCCCTGGCCCCATTCAGGACCTCCGGTACAATCAAGCTTCAAAGCAGCTTCGTTCGGCTCGAAAAAGATAATATTTGGCGGGTATGATGGCGGTCGGACTTTCGCAGCTCCCATAGAGATCCGAATATTCCTCTTACTTTGAGATTCGGCAGTGAATTTTATGGCGTTAGAGACAAGATTGACCAACACCTGGCCTATCTTGTCGAGATCGGCGACGACCCAGTCGAGGTCGCAATCTGCGTAAGACGTATCAAGAAGGTACTCGAATTCAATCTGCTGCTTGCGCAGCTCAGGGCGAAATATGTTCAGCAGTGTTGCTAACTTCGACTTTGGCTGGACTTCTTGTGGGACTAGCTTCAGCATCGACGCATCTAGCTTGGAGTAGACCAACACATCGTCAACGATTTTTTTCTGGTGTGCAACGCAGAGATTTATCGTCTCTGCGGCTTCGGCAATCTTGGCCATCTTCTCTTTCCCGTCGTCCTGCGTTCCATTCTGCACAATATCCATAATATCTTCCGCACAATGCAGGGTCGCAGAGAGCGGATTGCGCACTTCATGGCTGATCATATCTATAAAGCGTTCCTGTTGTTGTTTCCGCTCTTTCGCATCATTCGCAATCTTCCTCTGCAACAGCTCTGCTGTCTTTTCCGGTGTGATATCACTAATGACAAAAATCATACCGCCGTCACCGTTTAGCCCAAACTGTTTCAAATCGTCGTCGTTCAGTGGCGTCAGCGACAGTCCTCGCCATTCCTCCGCTCCCCCCAAAGCCCGGTATTCTCTCCGGGTCGCCTTCTTCGTATATACCGCAGCACCATATGCCTGAGCTATATGTTCGTAATCGTCTGCATGGACCGACTGCGAGAGGCAGTCCAGTCCTATTGGTTGGTGGCTCGTTGTAAGCTCATGAAAGCGTCGATTGGCGAAGACAATCTCGTCGTGCGCGTTGACGATTGCCACGCCGACAGGGAGCACATCTGCTAACTGCTGTGCGCAGATGTTGTCACGAAGTTCGCTCTTCATCATGTCAATCTATTGAGGGAAGGAAATAGCACTGTAACAAGCCCTCATAAGCTCTAGCACGAGCATATTTTGCGCGCAGACCTTGAAATTGTATACTGTGGAAAATTTAGTCGTTCGTACGTATTGATACAGAAGTTTACGTTGCAAACCAATTGACTGTTAAATTATTTCCTGCCTTTCTGAGGCTGTACGTATCGTGACGTCATCTGGAAGTATATCCTACATTCCAGTGGAGTATATTCGAGTAGAGTGATTTCATGAAATATTGAATACTCCGTCTGATTCGCTTGATAAATTTTAATATAATTATCAGGCAAGATCGTTTACTCGCTTTCTGCTTTTTTGTTTCTTTAGACAGAGACTGTCTTCTAATATAAGTATCTCTACAAATAATGCGAGAAATTTGTAAACCAATTAACAGATTCTGTGTTACGAACTGCAGGAACTAGTATCGGATCTAATAGACAATATACATATTTTCTTACCGGTTTTTGAGATCGAATAACAGAATCTATAAGAAACAAATATATATATATTCACCAAAAACTCCAAACTATCAAAAATTCGAAAGTTTTATAGACAGATATAGTACAATATTATAATCTACCCAATAATAAACTATTGTCTGTAAATAATCTTCTGTTCAGCGAGAGATATTCGCAACTCGACAAAGAATATTGGATATTCACCAGATTCACGAGACAAATCCCTGCTCTGGTATTTGATCTATTTGCATCTGTTTCAGAATTACCAATACAGTTGTGAGACAAAATATCGTATTTAATGAAAATATATAATAGTAACTAGACCGCTAGATTAATATTGATATTCCGGTACTGTTTATTATATATTCTAGATGATTTTGGCGGTGGATCTACAGAAACACTCGGAGAGTAAAGGCGGTTGCACCGGTTTCGCAACGTAATATTTTAGACGATAGCAGGATCATTTGTCTTCTGTCAGTCGAATCTGGTAGATCGGTCTGTACAGTCAGTTTGTGTGGTTGTAAGGTTCTAAGATTGCGGATAAGCGCTAGATTGCCACTCAGACACGCTGCGTGGACGGAGAAAGATGGCAAGTTGTCAGGTCCGCAAGAATCAGCATTGCGGGAATTGTGTGCATTGTTTGCATTGTGCCGGAGGGTTCCAGCAATACTCGTATTTGCCATACACACATAAAGTATATGGTACGTAACTTGATTCTATAAGCGAGTGTACTTATAGAATACCGGAAAATTGTTATTTTTATATCTTGCTCAATAAGATCTAGTGTATCTTGGTATTTAGGATTTGGGGAACAATGAAAGAGTATAGGAGGTGACACCGATTTCCGGAAATACTGTATCGTCCTCAATGACTTCCACAGCGAGGTTTGGCTGGGGTGTTACTTTCGTTTATTGGCCTGCCAGAGTAAACGAGAATCGACAAAAAACGGGCAGCGTCTGGATCTTGATCAAACAAGTTGAAGGATGAACTCGATAAGGCGGCGTTTTCAAGCGACTTACGCTGATATCTGATGGGCTAGACTTGAATGAATCGTAGAGATCGAGACAGACCTGATAGAGTTTACACGTCGAGATGGGCTGCGCTTTTGTCCATCGTCTGGACATAGCTGATGGATTCAGTATAAATATGCAGGTATCAGTATATATTTGAGGAGGAATGTAAGTTAGAGATATGACCCTTTTATAGCAGAATGTCCTGTTTGCTACGGTAGTTATTAGTCGCCACTTTTCAAACAAAAATTGAGATATCGTTTGGATACCAGTATCTTCGATAGGGATACTAGAAATTGTACTGAAATGAGTATCCAATGTATCTTCTTTCTTTTCTCAGTCCAATCCCAACTGATGCATTTTGAAGGTCTTTTTGATCATTTTTGCTAATTTTTCTATCTGAACATCCGGTTTGTTTGCAGAGCCAGAGATGATACTTGTATAATAGATTTTAATAGAGTATAGATCGAGATCTCTCGACTAGATGTAACCACAAGCCAGATATGCGCAGTCCGTTACAGTGTGCGTGTACTCCTCATACAAATGAGACGGTGCTTTCTAAAACTTTTCTTTGTACTAGTCAACAAACAGATGGCTCCGTTTGCAAAGTGGTAGCTAATGACTGCCCTAGCTATTGACATTTATTGTATTGGTTTGCTTGTCGATTGCTACTTCGTTTGCATCCCGTAGATCTGAGGTTATTAGGGTTGACGGAGTCACTGGATCTACCAGTACCATCAAGCAAAGCCAAGTTTAGACTCAGGCTACATTAGACTACACGATTTGAATGAATGAATTTCCGAAAAGTCAATTTCAACCAAATAAAACATAGAAACAAATGCTCCGCGAAGTTCTAAAGACGAGAACAAGGGAAATAGAAAAAGAAATAAACAAAGGGGCATGGCGTTGCATTGCGTATAGCATCATCATGGAGGGTTTGTACCCGTCCGCCTCTTTCTACAGAGACATTTTCATATTCCATACTGACACACAAAAGGTTCATTCACTGCTCCACTATCTCACTGTTTCACCTCCACTCATAGTGCTAGTGTCTCTGGGAAATAGATCCAGACACTGATCCACTCAGTCCGATTTCCTGCTAGGGATGAGGATGTCCTCCCCTGCAAGGTCCCAATGAAGACGGTAGTTATTGATCAAAGGATTGGCCAATTCGTCATCAAGATTGCTTAGTCGATCGATTTGTTATCACCGTTTACTGCGGCTTCTTGGCGGCAGTAGAGCCACTGATGTAGCGGCTAATGTCGGTAACCTCGTATCCCTGACGCACAACACCCTTGAAGCTCTCCCAGCCCTGGCGAACCTGAGGAGGAGTGCTCTGATGAGAGATAGATGCGTCGGCGCGGGCAGTCAGTTGACGAACCGCCTGCTGGACAAAGGAGCTCTGGGCGTAGCGGGCGCGGAAGAAAGAAAGATAGACAATGAGCAGGACCCAGCTTCCCTTGGAGAAAGTCAAGGCGGAGAGAATCAGACGGAGAAGCAGGGCGATCTCGAGGGTGGCGACGACACCCATGCTAGCATCGTAGTATTGCTTAATGAAGCGGCCAATCGTCTCGGAGAGAGGGTTGCCCTTGGCGGCAGGCTTAGAGTTGGGGGAGCTAGGCGAAGCCGAACCAGCACTTTGGGGTGCAGGATAGACAGTCGGGATCAGGTACATGCGGCTGTAAGTAGCGACATGGAAGATGGAGTAAACGCTGAAGGGCAGGAGAGCGAGGATGAGCTGGCGGGAGTAAAGCCAGACGAGAGCCATTCCTATCGAAGATAACAGATTAGTCGCTGGTGATTTTTTCACCCGGGGAGAAGACAACCGCAGAGCGATGAACTCACCCAAATACTGGACGTTCTCATCGGAAATGAGCTTGGTAATGATTTGTGGCACGTTGCCCTGCACACCCCGAGCAAAGTGGCCCTTGTACACGACGATTCCATATGTCACGGCGGCGGAGATAAAGGCGAGGCGGTAGGTAAAGACGGCCCAAGAGGAGTAGTAGTTGAAGGTGATGAAAGAAAGCGAATAGCGGAAGACGGAAAGGAGCAAAGTCAGGTGTCTACATCTGTGGTTAGTGATCTCGATCCGAAAATCCTGGCGCGTAGTACGATAATGGATGAGCTGTTCGGACCGACATACCCGACAAACCAAGCAAACCTGCAGAAAAAAAAAGCTCATGTTAGCATCCAAATAGAATCCATTGAAGCTTCAGGCAGCTGCATAAGCTTCACGGATAGAAGAATCACCTACTGCAGAGTCTGGGCGAGGGCCTTCAGCCTCTCGGCCAGAGGCAGGTTAGCGGGCGGAGGAGGAGCCATGGGATGACTCGGCTCAGGTAGTGAGTTGATTGAAAGGGAGGAAAAAGTGAGATAATTATCGACTGGAGGATAGAAAGTAAAAGAACCAAAAAAATCCGAGAAGAGGAAAAGAAAAAAAAAAAAGGTGGCTGGGAAGAAGCGGGGATGAAGTTGGAAGTTGAAGTTGAAAGTTGATTGTGTGTCACTTTTGGCCTTTTCCCGACCTTCTCTCCGCCTTCGTGACGACATCATTTATTATATGCGGAGTATATATATTTACTTATATTTACTTAGATTGATTATATTCTGATATTGGGACATTGTGATATAATTATAATCAATGGTCAAGCTGAATTGAACTATATTTGAGTAATTAATTTCTATTTCAATCAGTTAACAGGAATTTAGCTGATCCTATTCTCCTGGTATACCATTGCCGTGTTTATCAACCGGATCTACTCGGATTGCCGCGAACCTAAAGATACATAGTAGATATGGAATAGCAAGATCAATCAACCCTTGACTGCTAGTTGTAGCTCACTGATATCATAAGGTGCTAAATATGGTTGCGGAGCTTCCCATGAACAGTAGTTAGTATTTAATAACCTTGATTTTGGTTCCATGGCGAGCCGATATATCTGTATACTTATACAGATACCTATATATAGGTATATATCCCTTGACGTTTCAGACGTAGATCATTGGACAATAACGATTAACTATGTGATGGGCATTTCACGGTAATTATACATCATGTCAGCCATCCCAATCAATCTTCCAATTAGATATGCAACTTGATTCTATTCTGCCGATAGTCGCGGGTACATGAGGTTATAGTCAATGACAGAATCTATACAACTTCAGCACTTTTGCAAAGAACCCAATCTCAGGCTATTGTGATGCATATTCATCGGTCACGATGAGCACGATCTCAATAGCGCATCTTTGTATAGACCGGCCCTTCCGCTGGCAATAAATCAAGTATTCTACAACGTAAGACAGGCTACTTGCATACTAAGATAGTATTACTATCTCATAGTAACATAGTAATGACTCGCCAGTAGTCCCCCAATACTATTGATCTAATAAGCATAATTCATTCTTCAATCTTATTCCTGGGTGATGTCAATGTATATATTCATTGAGTTTCTGAACGTATACAGAACGAAGGGGTGGGTACTACTACTTACCACCACCACCTTGTTCTGTATATACCAAGGACCATATCACAGGGAAATCTGATCAACTATCAATAATCATTGGTCTATATCTAACTGTAGATCATTCAAGGTAGTTGTAAGATAGTTGTTGCTAGTCTGTGTCATTCCCGAGTAATATACATCTCCAACCACCCATATTACTTGTGTAATACTGCTACTAGCACGATGACCTGGTCACCTGGTCCTTGGTATAGTTATACATTAGTATACCTCATAAGCCAATCTAATTTCAACCAACTTTCATCTATTTCACCCACCTTACTATGTACTTAACAAATCCCCCCCCCCCACTCATTGTACCCATTCTAGCACTAATTACCCCAAGATCAGGCAATCCACTCAATCCCGATCGCATGCTCCATTGCCCAAATCGCTTTCATCTAGCCGAACCCCGCAAAGTACGCCACCGGAACCATCTAAAAAGTCCTGTACATAGTATGTATGTAGGTGTATTTTATTAATTGTCGGATTTTAGTTGTTCTACGTAGATCTTCATGGAATATTTAGTAAATCCCGCTCAGAACTGGGATTAGGTTTACTCTTGTCCAGGGTATCATAATAGAGGTTAGTTAATGGCATCTAATTATGAGTTCTATCACATGGGCCTCGGTCTCGGCATGAAATGAATTATTAACTTTTCGTGAATTTACTAGTTGCGGTCGGACACATCGTACATCATACATAGTACTACCTGGGAGAACTGGATCTTCCGTTTATCTAACTATATTACTGGAATGATTACGGAGTAATATACACAGTGATGCTCAGTGTATACTTTTGTTCAAATAATGGAGATACTAACAATTCCACTCAGTAAAAAACCGAGTCTACAGGAACTATCCAAGGCAGATGACTCTGATACTGTACTCCGCAAGACCCGAAATACTGTAACATACAATGTAATAATTTAATTTATCTGAAAACGCTAATTGGTCCGAAGAAGATTCCAGATTCATTGGCATTACAATTGCCATGTGGTTCGGCACGTTTGTGTCCTTGGTTGGGAATATACGATATACGTGATCTGCGCAGTTTGGTTGAGGTGTTCATGCGGGAAGTTAATTATTGAACCTTTATTCAATTATTAAAATGTACAGTATGATACTGTGTTAGTCTGATTGATTTGCATGTATTAGTGAGTAGGGAGTATGTATTCTACACTCTGCTCTGTATTCTGTTTCTGTTTCTGTACTATGCTGACCAGAGTGAGTACTATATTACTACTATGTACAGTAGTATCCCATCGCTACAATCTACCATTTCAAAAAAAAAGTATGGGGTAGTATACACTATCAAAGTCAGAGAATAATTTATTTAACTCTTCGATCAAACTAGCACCAACACTAGCAACTCCTCGCTGACACCCGTTGGATCCACTGTCCAACAAAACATTGTCCTTCTTTTCTACATAACTAGTACATACAGTAGCATGTACGGAGTACGGAGTGCTTTCTCGGCTCGCTAGTACGCACTAACGCACAGTACTTTACAGTCCTCTACTAAGCTGCACTATGTACTGTCCCACTTACCCCTGCGTACACCCTGACATGAAGGGAGTCTACCATACACAGTACAAGGCTGACGCAGGAACGGCCGTCTTACCCCATCCATCTGAGTCTCACCATCTTGGCTTCGGAACTGTTTCATCTCGTCTTAGGTCCAGATTCCAGACTCTCGAAGTTTTTTTGGGTCTGGTTAAGGGGTGGATTGTTTGGTGGGGCAAACGAATGGATTGTGCGTTTGCCAAGTGAGCTAGGCTGAGCCTCGCCTTTGAGGGGATTTCCCGTGTTACAGAGTGTACATGGACTATGAAACTATGTATTTACCATTGCGGGTCACCGTTGATCGTCTAGATACATATAGTACATTGGGATGGATTGAGTATGAGTTATGAATGATAGTAGAGATTGGTAGGGTATTGTAGATTTATCACTGTACATATACTAGTAAACATTTTAACACATTAAGCGTAATCATCGACATCGACACAGACACATTTGGTCGTACAGTCACAGTCACACCCGTACGCCATTTCCATTTCCCGTAACTCCGAGACGAACAGGGGTCTGTATCGCCTTTTCCCCCTCCTACCCTTTTGTGTAAAAAAAAATGGAAGGAAATCAAAGATTCAAAGAGAAATGACTAACAAACTACCGTGCATACCCCCTCGCAAATGTAGCAGAAGGATCCCAATCCCTTCCAGCAGATGAACTAGGTGGTCGGGGTCCACTGAAACTCATCGATGGACGCACATACCGCGCATCTTGTCCGAAATGTACATTTCGATCAAATGTCGGACTCGGACTTGCCACGGGACTCCGGGAATTTGCATTTCCCATGCCCATCATCTGTGCGGGGCTGGGAGATCGCATATTGTATGTTTCGGGACTCTTGACGGAGGTTGTGGTTAACATTTCGAAACCCTTATGATCGTATCGTTCTGCGTCTGCAGAGACGAATTCATGTCTTCGGTTGAAACCTCTTCGGAAAAGCTCCAGCCATCCTGCGAACATGGATGGTCGGGCGAAGAGAATGAAGTTCCAGAATCCGACTAGAGATAAAAGGTAGACTACTGCGAGTAGGGTTGCTTCGTTGGGACCGAGGGAGGAGGCGTATTTCTCGCATTTCTTTTTTTCACCGTTCGCTTCTATCAAACACATCAACCATGGAAGAGACTTTTTCATGTTTGATTTTGTGGGTTCGACTTCGCTGTCTAAGTTGATGAAGACGACTGCGAAGAAGATTACGTTGCCGATGATAATGAGGACGAGGGCGACGCCGCGCCATTGGAGTTGTAGTACGCGACGAACTCGTCGATAAGCTTGGCGGGCTGTGACGGTGCGTACACTGGCTGTGTATGAGGGAATCCCGGAGCTATTCTCGGTTGTCGAGGCGGATTTGTCGAATAGAGAGCGTAGATAGATGTGCATGCAGTAGGCCATGGTGGTTAATTGAAGAATAAGAGCGGCGGCCGCGAAAGCCATGATCGGATACCAATAGTCTTGTTGGCCGTGATTGATGTTGATATGGCAAATTTCACCGAAGCGAAAGGAAACACCGGTAATAATCATCATCACAGTCAATCCAATAGCCGGAATTCCAAAACCACAAATAAATGCTCCCCACATGAACTTTGGACCTAGCACGAATTCCCAGCATACTTGGAGATGAAAGGCGATAGTACGGATAAAACTCCACATGACGACTAACCAACCGCCGAAGAGAAGAAAGGCGCCGGAGAAAGCACAGGAGAGATCACTGTACATATCATTGGGGGTGATTTGGTTGTAACATTGTTCAGGTCTGGCGCCGAGGGGAATAATGAAGGCAATCTGTGGAAGTTAGCCAAAGTCCAAGCCTTGTACCGCAGTAGGAGAAAAGCCCACCTCCATGCAGCAGATACCCAGTGTAAAGCAGATACTGAGATAATGACGGTTCGTCCATTTCACAGGGAGGACAGCGTAGGAGATGAGAAGAAAGATACAAAGCGGTAGTATAGCGACACTAATCCAGCTGGCGACGTCGACTCGTTTCGCGGTATCTATGAATGAAAATCGTTAGAATTATGTTTAACAACTTTTTAATATTCCACTGGGGGTATGTATGTATAGAACAGGACAGGAACTGACTATCGGCATATCGCCAGTCAGAGAGTGGACAAGGCAGACAGCAAGTGACATTGGTGAGTAGTTCGCAGTATCGGCCATCGGTGAAACCTCCGGTAGAAGGAAATAATGATTCCTGAAAGAAAGGAGGGGGGCATTCTCCGTTTAACGATGTCATGATGGTGGAATTGAGGGCTTGCCCGGCATGGATGTAGCGCCCGCGCGACAATCTCAGCGCGCGCACGAAGAGAATCGAAAGATCAAAAGTCAGGAGTGGGCAGACACCGGGGTATACATACTCGGATTGCAGAACTATCCCAGTCGTACAGCGTATTCGAATATTGTCGTGGGTCCCGAGAAAGTGGAGAACCCACGGTCCTCGAGAAGTCAAATCTGACTGACTTGGCGGGGGATTCTTTCTTTTGCAGGGATAGTTTGTTTGAATTTGGTACTAGACTAGTACCGGGCGATGAAATTCAATGGAAGCGAAGTCCAGGGGGGGAAAGATCTGAGGTTTGATCCATGGTGGAAATGATCAGCCGTGAATTAGCCGGGTTATGGCCCGTCCATGGTTGAGGGTTTCTGGAAGCTTTAGAATTCCACTACATAGTTTATGAGGCATTCCCCAATGGTAGTATAATCTGAATATTGAATAGTAGACCCTGGGATGATATAGACAGTATAACTAGATTCTAGTAGAACTATAGAAGTGTGATGTTCCTGTGGTGTGGTTGTACCGTACGTGTACTGTTGTAATTTACGGTATTGCATTACAGTACAACGTGCCGCTAACCTAATACAAACTAGCGTGTCCTTTCAGCCAGAAACGGCGATTTCTCGACTGTTCCTTTTTTGTTTCTTTCGTTTATTTTCTTCTATTCTTTTTAATCTTTTTAATTGTTTATATCTTCTTGTTAGACTTGCTTAGTTTGTAAATATTCCCTTGTCAGACTAATTTGTCTATTCATCTATTCAGGCTGTGGTATTCGCCGCTCTCCTATATTTTTCCCTTCGTATACTTAAGTACCCCGTGATAGATACTCGGCCACCCCGATCCAATCCTATCATTTCTTCTTCTATTTCAATTTATCCCCCTCTCACATATCACATTTCACATACTATTGTATGTACAATTTACCCACTCAACACTGGCCACAGCTTCAATCCTGCGTGACGATCTCCGCGCCAATTCTACCCAATCATTCTGCTCCACTCGTCTCCAGCTGTGATCGCCCCAACATTGCTATACTTTCCACCCAATCAGATTTCCAGCGGACCTTTTCTGACATCTGAGCTATCTCCCCTCTTCTCCCTTTCACCTGGCAGAATCTGAACGGGGTCTAGACTTACTGAACTTATGCATTGATGACTACTCTGTACCTGTCTGCTAACTACTCTGATTGCATAGCCATCTTGGCTAGTGCGCTTTGTACTCTCATCTGACTAACAAATAACTAACGACAAATTTCGTTCATTCAAGGTTATCACATTTTGTCTTTACGATGGCTGGCGGTTAGGATCGTTGAGATCTTTTCAATTTGTTGCGCTGTTTTCCTTGTCACACGTGGGCATATATCCAATCCGAGCGAGACATTGAAGTCGTTTTGGCCATTTCTAGCTGAGTGGCGATGTATTGTGCTTTTTGACTGTGGCCACCTCCCGCCTCTCGACTGAGACATCCCGACGGATTGAAATTAATCAATAAGGGGAGTTCAATGATCTATTGGATAAAAGGGGAAATGGTGGGATTGGATTGCTTATGGTCAGGAACATGTTTTTCGTGAATCACATCGAGAGTTTGACTTCTGTCGATATTACTCGCCAATATGAGTGTTGTAGCGTAGGACAGGAGGTACAGAATCAAATTGATGTTATGAGACCTTAGAGATTCGAGATTTGAGCTTTGAAGTAATCACACTAGTCATTTCAATATTTGCCAATAAGAGAATGTGAGGGACCTTCTTTGCTAGTTCGAAAATTGACTAGCCTGTCACAAATCTAGTGTGGAATCAATGCACTACATGTACATCAAATACATCTAAATAGAGCAATTATCCACTCACTTCTGACCACTCGGCACGGGAAATGGCCCATTTAAAGCCTTGGGGAAATTGGGCGTCCCATCTTCATTCCAAGTGAACTTTTGCGTGCGCACCGTGCGATAAAGATCCGCTAATGAGAGTTAGTACTTGCCACTCAGTGTCAATCGGACGATTATAGTAACTTACGAGTTGGATCATCCGTAGTCTGCGCATGATAAACGACGTAATTCTCACTTTCATCCGGACTAGTCGTATAACTTGCATGACCTGTACCGAAAATGCCCGCTTCGGGATTTTGATGAAAAACACATCCTTCGCGATGTTTACGCCAATCTTGATAATTCATCGGATCGTCTCCGACGAGCTCTAACATTCCTAAACAGTAGAATGGCGTGTTTACTCTTGCTGCTGAATAAATGATGAAGTTTTGACCTGTTTTGGGATTTGTGAGTTGTTGTGGTCCTTCATTTGTTGATAGCCTTCCTGCTCGACCGTAGGGAACTTGTTCCCATGCTTGATCGGGGACGGAAATCATTCGTCGTTGTGTGAGACTTGAGGAGACATTCCAGGGATTGTTGAGATGAGTTATACATAGGTTTGCGGGCCATGCGCTGTATGTATTTTCCCAGCAACTGTAGATATGGTAAAGCTGATCCTTATGTTTGAAGTACGTTCCGTCGATGGCGAATTGATCGAATGTATTGAGCATGCCTTTCATTGTGTATTTGGATGTCCAAGGGTCGGACCCGTCACTTTCTAGAACGAACATTCGGTGGTTTATGGCCGGACACTCAAATGGGCACATTGCGTCTTGAAGGGGATGGGGTGAGTCGGCGTCTGGGGTTGCGCTGAAGATGATGTACCATCGGTTGTCGATTTGGTGGATTTCTGGAGCCCAGAGCTATTGAGTTGTTTAGCATGGCTCGCTGCTTGAGAAATTGAAGCCATGATTAATGCTGGACTGTTCGAACATACATCTGTACTCCAAGGATTCCCACTTGATGGATCAGGCTTGAAGATCAATTTCGTTTCCGCTAGGTCCCAGTTATCCGTCAAACCCCGGGAGCGCTTCAGGGTAATATTGTCATTGGTTGAATATGTCAATAGGTACCAGCCTTCATGATAAACCATGAAACTTGGTGTATGATTAGCGCTGACTTCGGTGAAAGCTCGTTATCATGGAAAAGCTTACGGATCTCCTGCGTTCGCTGTCATGATGGGATTCGAGTATGTCGCATTTGTCGATGTATTTGTTCCAACTCTCGACGCATTAAATTGAGTTGGCGACTTGATATCTCCTGGATCAAACGACTGCCCGAAGGCATTTGTCGCGTATGATAAAAGAAGCCATGATATTGACAGCAGCATATTGAGGTGGGTAGCGGAGGTTTTTTTTTTATTCCTCTCTTTTGCCTCTATCAGTGAAGGGATATGAATGGACTGGCTGGAATAAACGGACTCGACCGCATCTTTATAGGTGAGGATCATCATTGCGGGAGTTTTTCCTCTGCTGCAACATGGCAAGATGAATGTGGAATCGGCAATGAGCCCCCCGCACGAGTGAGAAAGCATTGGCCCGATATGGGAAGATATGGAGCTTTTGGCCAAAGAATTCAACTTCAGAATTGAAAGAGCGGGACAGGGTTACATGATTCTCTGGTGAATTACTCCGAGCCCCATTTGGAGCTTTGTGGGCCGTGCCCGATATAGCGGTCGTTATGTCTTGTGCTATACAAGTTGGGGTAGGAACTAGTGGTGTTAAATTGATGTCACTATTGTATGTGATTATAGTTATTTGTTAATGCTAGAATCCAGACTAAAAATTTCGGCGAGTTTGATATAATCCTAAAGTTGAGGGCTCTACCTAGTTTATTCCCAGTCAATGATAGCCATGACTTTATATTCGTGACAGATATTCTTATGAAGCGAGCTCAGTAAAAGGGAAAAAAACGTTACCATACTGTTCGCAGAAGACCTGGCGTTGCTTTGATATATTTATTTGAACAGTTTCATCAACATCCTATTTAGAATTAGATGGATGATGTGTAATTTATTGAATTTGGCTGATTGTAGCTGGGCTATATCAAGATGCACTGATGTGATTACCGTATCCTTTCATTCGTGAAGCTTATCTATATAAGACTTAAGCTTTTTCGTGCAGAGCTGCTCATTCGGTACTAAATACGTAGTTATGGACTTTATGGGGTCATTTGTCAGGCATGTAACCCATCAAATCGACCATGGCTTTTCCATCTTCTGACTCATAGTGGATTTCAGGAAATCAAGACACAGGGAATGATTATAGAAATTTTCATATTTATTTATAGCTGGATCGCAAATCCTGAGAGGTACAGAAGTCTCTTTCTGTGTTATATTATGATAGACCAATCAGCTTGATAGTAATTTTCAACAGGTTCAGGTCCCAGCATTGATCGTTTCGGCAATCTAAAACCGATCCTTTCTATGAAGACATAGCTTCGAAGTTAAGGAACTATTCTAAAAAGTCTCCATGGGAAACTTTCTATACGCAGTCATCTGCCTTTGGACATTTCCAGCCCATGATCAGGCAGGTACTCGCAACTACGAGCACATTGTAGGAGTGCTACAGGGATTCAATTATAAAAGTATAAATATACCTTGGTCGAGACCAAGTCCTAGCAATTCAAACTGACTCGAGCATTGAATATTTAAATGAAATTTTTCAATGGTTTTGCATGCTTTGATTCAAGTTAGGCTTTGCTTCGAAATCCCGAGTATTTGATCCTCATGAAAAGTAAGAGAGTTGACCGCACTTCCTGTTCTGCTCCAATTCTTCTTATTTTTGGTGAAAGATTTGACTAGGGTAAACTTGAACTACTGAATAGGGCTAAATTTGAATAGCCTCCTCAAATCCCACAGCGGGGAATACCCAATTTAGTCATGCGGAGGAATGGCCGTGTCATCTCTTTAGCCGAAACGGATAAAAGCAGTTGGCTAATTGAATAGTTTAAATACACTCGATGGCACGAGCACCACATTAAAGTAGCTTCTATAAAATATCAGTCGTATCGTGCTACGCATTTCTAGATAATTCAATATTTTTTTCTACTCAAGATGTCACCCAAACCACTCATAACACACCTCTACACTGCAGATCCATCAGCTCATACCTTCAATAACAAATTGTACATTTACCCCTCTCATGATCGTGAGACCGATATCGCATTCAATGACAATGGCGATCAATATGATATGACGGACTACCACGTCTTCTCAATGGACTCCATGGGCGGTCCAGTTACAGACCACGGGATAGCCCTCTCTGCTAACGATGTCCCATGGGTCTCCAAGCAGATGTGGGCTCCTGATGCCGCTTGCAAGGATGGAAAATATTATCTATATTTTCCGGCTAGGGATAAAGAAGGTATTTTCAGGATCGGTGTCGCGGTTTCGGAAAAGCCAGAAGGGCCTTTCTCTCCTGAGGAGGACTTCATTCCAGGCAGTTACAGTATCGATCCGGCCTCTTTCGTTGACGAGGATGGAAAGGCGTATCTGTATTTTGGTGGGATCTGGGGCGGACAGCTTCAATGTTGGACCGAGTCTGAGAATGGACTTGTATTTGATCTCTCGAAATCCGGTCCACAAGAGCCGTCTGGTGATGGCGTTGTGGCTTTATCACCACGCGTTGCTCAGCTGAGTGATGATATGCTCACTTTTGTCGATCCACCTCGCGACTTGAAGATCTTGGCACCGGAGACAGGTGAGCCTATTCTGGCTGATGATCATGAAAGAAGGTTCTTTGAGGCTGCTTGGATGCATCGTTATAATGGAACGTACTATTTTTCTTATTCGACTGGTGATTCACATTATCTTGTTTATGCAACGGGAAATTCACCGTTTGGCCCATTCACGTATCAAGGCCGGATCCTAGAGCCTGTGCTTGGGTGGACGACACATCATTCGATTGTTAAATTTCAGGGAAGATGGTATTTGTTCTATCACGATTGCGAGTTATCTGGGGGTGTCGACCATTTACGTTCCGTGAAAGTTCGTGAGATTCTTTATGATGACGAGGGGAGAATCAGTCTTGCTTGAGTGAACGTATACATATAGACAAAATAAATCTGACAGAGGAAATCGGTGGTTTAAGCGTTGTCAACGGAAAAAGGAAGTCAGCGTTATTTCTCTTCTTTAAGCCATTCCTATCCCAAATGCACGCCTGCAACTATATTAAGTCCAGCATCATCTTCATTGAGTCAGTTTGTAGGATAGTATATGATAATTAAAAGTCCTAAGCATGTGAAATTGATGACCTATCTACAAAGTCTACTCATTCCTGATTGTACTAATATTCAAATACTTGTAAGAACGAAATGTAAAGCAAATGACATCATGTATGGCGCTCCCATCAGCTTTGCAATAAAACATATTATTACGAACATTCAACCGATATTTGCAATATGAAGAAGCCTTCTTATATCCCAGGTTTAGTGACCCATCCCCTTCTCCCAGTTCTCTCCAACAATCTGCCAATACTTCTCTCGACTGTTCACACGGATTGATTTCCCAAATTTGATCATCACAAGGAATGTCAAAGCACAAGCCAATCCGATGAAAGCAGCCGATATAAAACAGTTTTGATATCCCATATTTTCAATCCAGGGAGTAATACTATTTTCAGTCAGCTTAAGGCTTTTTCTCCATACCACATAAAACATACCCATAGCCAATTGCGAAAGACATGGTATTTCGAACTAGAATTATCGATACCATTGCAACACCACTGAGTTCTCGGTAACTGTCAACCATGTAGTTGACACTCAGGGTAATACCGCTTGTATTGGTGAAAGCCAGCATGCACATAGCAACGATTAGACCAAACCAGTGTATATCATAGGCAGCGCCGACACCCCATAGCAAAAGGGAGCCCGGCACGAAGAGTAAATTTGCTGCAAAGGGCCAGAGTCGGTGCTCTGCTTCCATCACGCCGCCATTGCGACGGGCTAGCTTTACAGTTAGCCAATCACTGAAACGGCCAGTGAATAAAGAGCTAGATGTGTCAGTATTACTTTTTTGGAAATTCGGGATTCGGTCATGGCTTACCCGAGAGTCACGCCTAAGCAGCATGCGAGATAGCTCAAGCCGACCATAGAAGACCTGCGAATCGTTAGCCTTGTTATTTTTTTAGCTGCCCCAATTCACATACCCAAAGTTGTATGGTGGTGAACTTAGAATGATCGAAGCGGTTCCATTCAGAATATTGAATAGTACGAGGTAAGACCCGTAGGAGAAACTGTTCAAGACTTAGCAAAGCTCAGTAGTACATAGGATGGTGAAGTATACCCAGCGTAGAAAATGACCGGCCAGGACAAGTAATATAGACTCTGCCAAAGCCGGCGCAACATGGTATTTTGTTGCTGCTTTGGACCTAACAGCGATAGTTTCTTGACATAGGTCTTTTTGGTATAAACTGTGCCCAGCTCTGTATCTGGGGAAGGTTGTTTGGAAACAGGGATGACTGTCTTGGTCTCTTCAATTCCAGAATCATGAGATGACTCCAGAGGTACATTCGCGATAGGGATATCTTGGACTCTTTCGCGAGAGTAGTTTGTTTCCTCCATGAAAAAGAAGAGAAAGACTATCTCAAAAGCGATGAAGATACTTGGCCAGTAAAAGACCCATTGCCAGCCTTGATACTCGGCAATGAATCCGCAAATTACGGGAGCGAAATAATTGCTACCCGCTAGAAAAAAGGCGTATAGGCCCATGTATGTTCCTCGTTCGTGGGTGAAGTACTAGAATGATATTAGTATCAATAGACAGAGCTCAGGTCACTAAGTTATACTAACCACGTCTGTTACGCTGACCTCCGGAAGAGCTTCGATAGGTGCTACAAAAAAACCTGATAGAATATTCCGAGCAATCCATTGGCCATTTGTGGGGGCGTAGGGTCTGGATGAATCAGTATGAGTTCGAGTATCTTACAAGTAGATGTTCTTACCCCCACATTGTCATAGCCTTGATATACTTAGCATGGACCATATATCATTCCGGGGAGAAGAACTCACCAGAACTCCGGCTAGCGACAGCAAATATGTCAATCGCTTGCCGAATTGCATTGCAAATGGCTGCCAGAAGAGCAAACCCCAACCAGCCAATAGGAATAAATATCCTGTTCCTTCATTCAATGTTTTGACAGGTAGACCTGTCGCCTCGGAAAGGGGAGTGATTACTGAATACACGTTTGCTGTTGAGATTCCAGCAAAAAGGGTATACCTAAGGATCAACTGTTGTCAGTTAAGCTTCGAGGAGGGTCGCTCCATCATCGGGTAGAATATACTGACGTGCTAACACATATCGTAGAAAGGAGCTTCCTCCTTGGACTCCAATTGAGCGGATCATCCGGGTCGTGCGACGGAGTTGGAATCAGTACGATATCCGAATCTCCTTTAGCATGACGAGTGTTTAGTACATGCTGAACATCAACCAATGTCACCGTTCCTGGTATCACCGAATTGTCTATTGCTGGTGCCATGGCGGTGGTGTCTTATTCTTGAGTGATCAACCTTGGTCTGAGGAGAAGTTTGAAGACAGTGGGAGAGGTGGGCAGGCGTGCCGTAAAAAGAAAATATGGATGAACGTTGTGCAAACCTGATAAGCACTCGATGGCTGGCCGATGGGCTAAGCAATTCAAACAAAAAAAAATTAAATTATTGGAGAAGAAATCATTGCCGGATCTCATGTTGTACAGTGGAATGCTCACCTACGATACTGTCAAGGGGTATGTGGAGTCAAATATTGATAATATCGGAGCTGCAGCTTTCCCCGCACAATTACACGATGATCATTGCCTCGGATGCTTCTTTGATGCTTAGTACTGACGGAATATCATTCATAGATTGGTCAGGATATAGTATAATTACGTATGAGAGATGGAGTCAGCGAGGAACAATTCCGGGCAAAAGGAAAGTCTAGACTGGATATTTCATTAATGAGACTGATTGTCCTTGCTGATTGCTAGTTGCATATGCAAGATAGACCAGTACGAGTCTAGATAAGACAAGATATACTCTATGTTGCTTTATTATGTACCTTGAACTCATCCAGATGGAGGAAGAATGAATCGCCTGGTTATCCTGTCCCCTCATAGTATGGATTGCTTGGTAGCTTGCCTCAAAAAGTAAGAAAACTATTGTAGATAATGGGGAAATGCTTATCGGTGTCTAGTTCTGCCACCGGCAAGATGCATTCGCCAATAATCTTGAGTCTTTCTGGTTTTTCGGGCAACATGGAAAGGTCAAAGCACCGGCAATTGCGGACTCAAATCCGCTACTCCGATTCTTTATCACCGTTTTTAATTGGTTTGCAGGAGTTCTTTGAATGATACGTGGAATGTGGAATGTTGAAGGTCTATCTTTGCCCACTAATTCTACGAGATTTATCACATTTTCTCCAACCCATTAACATCCTTATCACTCATGAAACATGATTGTAGAGAAAATGAAACGAAATCGTACTAGGGCTATTTCATGGATGGGAATTTTGTCGTCGACTAACAAGCTCTTCGCTAATCAACCATAGCTTCGTGGCGCTCTCTTCGCCGGCGGGAAAGTCGAGATATGGTAGCGCAACAACTTCTTGGTTATCCAAGAAGGCTCCACTTTGCTCTATCGGCCCCGGGTCATTCTGTGTTCACTTGATAACACGCGAGAATAAGAATGAAAAATGCAATCTCACCAGCGAGTATCGGATCAAGAAGAGCTCGACAGATCGTTGAGCTGGCATGGGCTAATGATACAGGAGCCTGTTGTAAGAGGATTGGCAGATTCTCACCAGCTGGAGCGAATTAGTAAATAATCCATGTTCTATATTTATGGTGATGAAAGAACCTCGTTTTTTGGACTGTAACCAGGAGGCGACTTGTTCGGGTGAAACAAAGGTTTGGATATTTGTTCTGGTGTCTGGATTCGTGAGATAGCATAACTGACACTTTGAATAGTATACTTACTACCTGGACTCACAGAGAATGAAGATATAGACTTGTTTCTCCCAGCCAGTCCTTTGGCAAACATGATATTTGCAAACATCGACTGTGCATAGCCATCCAGCGAATGGTACGTCTCGCCATTCTGTTCAGCATGGGCATTAATCTCAGACACTTTTGTTAATCTCTCTATATTGACTCGCGGAGACTAGACTGACCGAGAAATTTACATCCTCCCATATTGGTGCAGGCGCTTCACGACGAATAGTAGTTGATATTAACACAACCCTCGCACCAACAGTCATCTTCTCGAGCAATAAAGTCACCAGAACGAAGTAACTGAGATAATTCTTCTGGAATTGAGATTCCACTCCATCCTCGGTGAGTTCCCAGGCTGTAGCTTGTAGAGTTGGGAAACATATCACCCCGTCTATGGATACTTCGAGGTCGATGATGGATTTTGCTACTTCGCGAATAGATGCTAAGCTTCCTGTCTCCGCGGCGAAGAAGACTATCTTCGTGTAACTGTGTTTGCGACGTATATGATCGAGGACGGATTGGAGTTCTGGTTGTGAACGACCTGTAAAGATGATTGTTGCGGCACCTCCATGAGCGAGTGCATCTGCTGTTGTGGCTGCGAGGTCACTGCGCGTAAGACCTGATAAAACAACTGCCAATGCAATAATGAAGTTTAGAATATAGTTGATTTACAAACTGCTGTGATTCTCATCTCACATGTCTTGTCCTTAACTTCTGCTCGGAATTTCTCGGCTACTTTCGTCCCCAAAGTATCGCATCTGAAGTCGAGGGCCATTATTTTGATGTATTCCTGCTTTGGTTGTATATTTAGGAAGATTAGAATAGTTTGCTCCTATTTTTCCTATTTTCTATCGAATTGTTTCGTCATGATGAGTAGGCCGGGGATCAAATTCCAGACTGGAACTCTACGTGTTGAAACCCTCGGGACTAGACGAAGCATAAATCAGATGCAAGTTGGTTATATTTTAATGGAATATGCAAACAAATACTAATTGCAATGCAGGCTCGAATCCAATAATTAGATAGCCCTGATACCGACGCTTATAACCATGGCTGAGCCTATACTGTACAGATCACCAGAAATCAACAGAGATATCACGCGAGATGGTCCAGCGGAACCTGCCGGGTACTCGAACAAGAGTGGAAAGGATAAATGATAACAGATGGACGGATGAAATCGTTGCAAGTGAGAGCCTGTCACACTTAGTGGGATGATCCAGCGACGTTGTCATCATCTGGTAACTCCTTGATAACATCCTTGATGAGTTGGATCAATTCACCGATATCCGGACGCTCCGAAGGCTCAACCTGGAGACACTTGCGGACAAGCTCCTTCACCGGAGCACTGATTGCCGTGCCTCCAGCCGTGGATGTGTTTTCATCAGCGGTGCCAGCTTTGCCCTTGCCTTTAGTAGCAGTGGACTTCTCGTCAGGGAATCGCCAGTCTCCACCGAGAACACACATACTCAAACTACCACCGGTCTCTTCACTACGTGCCTCGAAGGGACTCTTGCCAACCAGACAGGCGTATAAAGTACAACCAAGAGACCAGATATCAACCTTGGTGTCGATAATCGACCCAGTCTTTACATCAAAGAGCTCCGGAGCTCGGTATGGCATTGTGCTGTGCTCTGCGGCGGTATCTTGAACGGCGAGGGCTAGGGACCGGGAGGTAATCGCAATTGGGCTGGGGGCGAGAGAACCGAGGTCCATTAGGATAGGCGACTGGCCATCATCGTCGATCATAATGTTGCCTGCGATTACAACCATTAGTATCCGAAAGATCCCCCTCCCGCGAAGAGGACAATTGAAGGTCGAGACTTACCAGGTTTGATATCGCGGTGCGCATATGGCCGTAAACCACCGTCTTGGACTCCCTCCTGGCTGCGCGTAACCTCATCGTCCATCAAAGGCTCGTTTTCTTCGTCCTCGTCATCTCCGTGCATCTGACTTGGTCGTCGCTTCGGTTTCATCTGCATAGACCGCTCCGCATCGGCATCTTCCCCTTCCCTCCGAATTCCCTTGGCCTTGCGAGTTGATGATGTACCGCTTTTGACCCGATACTGATGCATAGCCTCAAGCGCATTGGCGACACCAAGCATCAGCATCATCAACCGCTTCTCTGGGAACTTGGTATGGTTGACAAGATTGGCGTTGATCGCATCTTGGAGATTACCGCGTTGGTAATACGGCAGTAGAATATAAACCGTTTTGGACCCGGCATCTCCTCCATCGGCGCGGAATTTTGAGCCTGATTCTGTCGAAACGCAGTGATCGATAGAATGAATGATGTTGTCTTGTCCCGTGAACAAAGTATAAGCCTCAACCTCCTTCAAAGCTTGTGAAACGGATTCTTGTCCAAATGGACATCGGATTTTCTTGAGGGCGAATAGTTCGGAGCTCGATTTGTCTTGGACGAGATAAACGTAGGAGAATCCACCCTATAATTGGTAAAAGAAAACAAGCTGAAAGTTAGGGACACGGTGTTTCATAACCTCATTTATACAAGTACCGGCGCATGTGGAAATATCATACCTCACCCAAGAGTCGCAAAAGCTTGAAGCTGCGATTGTTGATCTTCAATTGCGGAGTACTGGGGAAACAGCACATGCAATCTGTGAAGTTATACAGCAAGTCAAAGAAGTACTGCGCCATGACGAGGATGACGGAGACTCAAACCACCGACGGAGCAACAGATTATAGTATATCCCAGGTGAACTCTTTTTCTCCCGCCAAGATTGATCCACAAGGTAATTCAGATCGAATCAAATAAAATAAAATAAAAGGATGGGCAAAAGCAAGGAGATATGCGACAAGAACAGCAGGGGAAATCAGCAGGAGTCGTTGAAAGGCGGCGAGAAAGGCGGAAATAAAAGCGGTGAATGTTTGTTTTTGTTCCCCCCTTTCCGCCTTTTTTTTTATACTTGCAACTTCATCCTTTCTTTTTATTTCTTGTGAAGAGAGAAAAAAAGAGAAGAAAGGCTGGCTTTGTGATCTCTGGTGTTTTATTTTGAGATCATGAGTGATATTTAGTTCATCTGATTCATTGTGGTCTTCTATTGACATTGCTCTAGTTCACCTTCGAGTCTTGGCTTTCTGCCTAGCAACACTCCTTGGGCCGTGTTGACCTCCGAATCCCCCACTTCTTCATCTACACAGCAACTCGACTCTTTTCGTCTTTGTTCCTGGTGCATGATTTGTTGGTGGTGACAATATGACGAATTCGGATGATGTTCAGGTCGGGGATCTGGTTAATGTACCAGGGGGGATGTATGGTACGGTCAAATTCTTGGGAGCAGTTGCGGGCAAACCAGGTCGATTTGCAGGAATCGAATTGAGCAGTGAACATGCTCCACGAGGGAAGAACAGTGGTGATGTTGAGGGAAGAAAGTATTTTGTTACATCTATCCCGGGATCTGGTATATTTGTGCCTATGAATAACAACAAATACGTCACTCGTCGATCTACATCCAATTCCGCCAGCACCTTTGCCCCTCCGACGACTCCAGCACGCGCCGCGCCTGTGAATTTCAGTAAATCGGTTGGTCCGAGTCTATCAACACCTCGTCCACGTATGAGACGACCTTCTCTTCCTCGACCCGAATCACCTCGAGTTCCTCCCCCTAAATTAAGTCTCAGTGGTCTACGCACTCCGTCGGCAGCCTCCAAGACGTCAAATGGATATCAACGCAGTCCGGTGAAGCCACCCTCTCGTCTATCTGATCGACCACCATCTCGAGTGAGTGGAGTGAGTATGGATGACGATGCCTCTTCTTATGGTGGTAGACCGTCTGATTTCCAGCGGCCATCTTCGTCAGAAATGCAAGAACTTAAGGATCAAGTGAAGACGCTTGAGAAACAACTATTGGAACGGGATAAGCAGCTGGAAGAACAATCGAAAACCCTGGGCGATTTCCAGAAGATGTTGGAGGAGATGGAAGGTTCAGACAATATGAGTGTTCGCACTCAACTTCGAGAAAGAAATGAACGCATCACTCAATTGACGGCTGAATTTGATGGGCATCGGGCAGATTTCCGCAGTACGCTCGACACACTTGAAATTGCTGCTTCCGAGACTGAGCGTGTTTACGAACAACGTCTGGATGAGTTGATGCAGCAAAATAAGGAGCTGCAGGATCGCGGCGAGGATGTTGAGATTGTTGCACAGCAACTGAAACAGCTCGAGGAACTTGTCTCTGAATTGGAAGAGGGCCTTGAAGATGCAAGGCGGGGAGAGGCTGAAGCAAGGGCCGAGGTTGAGTTCCTCCGAGGTGAGGTCGAAAGGACCAAGCTGGAACTTAAGAAAGAGAAGGACAACTCCGTTGCAGCACTTAAGGATACCCATGCTTCTTCCGATGGGCCTCATAATTCACAAGACTTGGCTCAAAAAGATGATGAAATACGAGGTCTGAAGGCCATTATCCATTCGCTAAGCCGCGGCCATCCTAATGCGGCGGATATTGGAGAGAATGCCAACGCCAACGCCAATAACGAAATGTCCGAACATGTTTCGGAGCTAGAAAAACGATTGGAAGAATTCGAAGGAACCTTCAAAGGCAAGGATAATCGTATTGAAGAGTTGGAACGGGAACTCCAGGAGCTTCGGATAGACTCAAGCAACGGTCGTAACCGCAGTTCTACCGTTACTCTATCGCCCTCGAAACAGCACAAACCAACCAGTTCTTCGGGCAGTATTCCTGGCAAAAACCTCAACCAAGTCCATCGTCTGTCTGATCGTACCGTGGTCCCAACGGACTGGCACGATGCCCCTGCCAACCCTAGCGAAGCTCGTCAACACCACCGTGGTGCCTCTAGCTCTTCTCAGCCACGACTTGAGTCCATGCCAGAGTCAGAACGGTCATCTGACGACGACTCACAGTGGTGTGAGATCTGCGAGACTGGTGGACACGATATTCTAAACTGTACCAGCATGTTTGGCTCGAAGAATGCTGAGAGACCTAAACCTGCTGAGGCTCCTACTGAGCAACCCCCAGCAGAAAACCCCATTGATGATCATGCAAATCACAACCATGAGCCCTCGGATAGCAACACGGACACCAGCTCTCACCAAAAGACTGGACGAGATGTTGTCCTTGAGGGTCTCAAGGGTATTGGTGGCCTAGGTTCCTCTATGGCCCCAGCTGCAGGCAAATCATCAGGCATCGTTGATGAGTCCAAATGGTGTGCTCTTTGCGAGCGAGACGGTCATGAGAGCATTGATTGCCCTTTTGATGAGTGATGTTCCATGGTGAATCTATATGGCAACGGAGATGGATTCACGCCGATTATACTTTAACCCCCTGTTCTAGTATATGGTCCCCTTTTTTGCTTTCACATATATTGACCTTCTTTCTTTCTTTTTATTTGCACATCTGCCTGAGATCCGATCTGATTCCAGTCGTTTGATGATTACACCTGTGCTTTACTCTACCTTTCTCTCCCTCTGCTTCATCCTGTGTATTATTCCCACTATTATTTCGGTTTCTCACCCATTCCTTCTAAATTGTTCTAAGCACCCTTCCTTTGACTTTCTACGGCTCTTAACCGGGTCTGGTCCTTGTTGGCCAATTTCTCTTCTTTTACTTTTTCTTTTATTTTTCTTCTTTGCTTCCTTCTATTCAATTACCCTCGTTGACTTCGCAGCGACCACCACTACCCCAATGACCATGTATCTACCTGGGGCCCGCCATAGCTCTAATGACCGTACCATAGTGCCTCTCCAGACCTGAGCTAGGAGCCTGTTAATATAAATATAATCAGTTGAATCCTATATTGAATGTATATTAGTATAAGCAGTGTTTTAGCAAGTGATTAGATTCTCACCTTTTAGGTTAATGCACTAGCAAAGTAGTGAACTCGAGAGTATAACTGGTAATATACGGACATGGCAAATACGATTCGGCAGTCTGTATACGAGCGTGGTAGAAATCACAACAGAATAGGGTATGATGAATGATCGATAACCCGCGTTAGAGGATTAGAACGTTTTCTTGCGATACTACTACCATAATAGCAAGATTGAAATAAACTTGAGATTCCTTGGGGTTCAGGCAAAAGAACGTCGGAACTTGCTAGGCAAGGACGTGATTGATAGATATACAGGTAGATAAGAAAATTGACATTTCTGGTTGAAGATAGCTTACTGCAGGGACAAAGTCTGTATGGATTATTCCCCAACACTCCGGAGAGGATCAAGTGAAAAAGCCCTCGCGCGGACTTCTCGAACGCTCACACTGGCGGTGGCTCTGTCAGTGATAGTCACCATAGACTGTATGTAAATATCTGATGTCTGTGGTTCTTATGATATCTTCAAACGACGTCCTGCAGCATAATCCTCAGCTCGGGCCTTATTTGCTTATTGATTTGAATTTATCAATTGTATATAAAACAGAATGATTTCATTTGTATCAATAATATAAATAAAATTACTCTAAATATACATTCCGTACCAAAAGTAGTTTCTTACCCTATTTTTCGAACATCAAAATTTCAGATCAAATAGTAATTTTTCTAGATATTGTTTTGATATTCTAATCTCTACTTATAAGAATTTTAACTCAGAGTTTGATATAGTTTTGTGAAATACTATACCGCCCGCCAGCAACTTTGGAATGCGGCCAAATACTCTAAAAATACAGTGGAAACTGTATTTAATTTCCATTCAGTATAATATTGATAATAAATACTGTGTTCGAAATAAATACAGTTCTGCAAAATTGTAGTCAAATACGGTCAAATACGGTCAGATACAGAATAATTGCAGACTATATTCAATACAGTATATTTGAATATATTTTCTGATTATTTTGCAATTTTAGTATATTGATACTGTATTTGAATATAGACCTGGGCAATGAGCGGCTTATGAACACATTTTTGAAAGACCCGTTTATCTTGAGCGGTCCTGATTAGAAACGTAGATATTTATGAGTATACTCAATCCGCTCAAAAGTGGATACTATTTTGAGCAGATTGAATATACTTATAAGCACCCACACTTATAATCAGGGCCGCTCAAGATAAACGGGTCTTTCAAAAATCCGCTCATGAGCCGCTCATTGCCCAGGTCTACGTATTATCAATATACTATTAATACAGATTGAAAGCGATTAATATTGTCATTCTATAAATTCAGAAAAAAATTTGAAAATAGCAGCAGAATTGCAATAAATAGAAAATACAATTTTTTTTTTTTTCAGATAGTCAAAAAAATCAGAATTGTAATAGAATTAAAATACAAATTAGTATTTGTTGATTAAATAGAAAAAGGATCGAGAAAAAAAATAGAAAAAAATAGAAAATCAATTCAATTATTTAGTAAAATACAGAAAAACTGATTCTTGAAAAAATTTCAAGGATTCTATATATACAAACAAAGTTATTCAACCAGTTGGTTATATAGATATTTCGATCGCTATTTCGAATTCTACTATTTTGTTGTATACCGAACTGCTGAATGTTATTTGTATTGATCTGTCTGATACAGTTAATTTTTTTCCGATAATATATTCATTATCAGTCTTTATATTATATATCTTCTATAGTACCAAAATAAACAGATTGATGATTTCCAGCGATTCCATTTCTATATTTTTCGATATATCCGCTATCTGGTATAGCGGTAAACAGTAGTATTTTCTAAATTTCTTGATCCAAGCAATATTTCTCCGAAAAAAATTTGTTTGAGATAGAATATTGAAATCCGTCCATAACTTGACAGTCCGTTTCCAGAACCGGTATTGTATAGAGACAATATAAATTTTGTCCACTACTACACTGGTCACAACTATAAGAAATATCTCTACAATCGATTTCACTCCTATTCTTTGGACTCGGTTGATCGGTCCGCTGACTTTGTCCTTGAAAACGTGTATCCAGATATTAGAGACGTAATCTACCACCGCGGCCATAGTTGATAAGAACAGCGGCCGCGCTGTTGCTGAGAATGAAGCTCCATAACGGTCTCGAGAATCTTGGATACTGCCCTCGCGATATATTCCTTGTATTTGAGTCTCGTGTCCATTAGGACGACCAGGATCTTCACGTATTCTCTGGATTCAACGGTCTGTCCTTTGATATTAAAGAACTCTTTCTCTAATTTGGAGATTTTGGGATCGAGATTTATAATAGCAATTTTCGCCGCCTCAAAAGTCGCTCCACTCCCCCTCTCCCAGTCCAATAATTCTTTGATAATTGTTTCAATACTTTCTCGGTTGCTCTGTACAGTCGGTCCGTCACCTATACAGTAAAAATAAACAATTGTTTTTCCCTGACTATCGATGGATCCTTCTACAAGATCCGCGTCGAAAACAAGGAATAATATCGGAGACAGAAAAGAATTCAGAGATAGTCCAGTCTGTGGCAGACCTTGGATCTCAGACAGTTGTCCATTGATTTGAATAGCTACTGTCCGTTCCGAACAGAATATCTCAATCCAGCAGAACAGATATTCTGGTGTATTTCGTATTTCTATTGTCTGGAGCAGTTGTTTTTTTTGCAAATCTTATTGTAGATTTCTTTTATATCGAAACTGATCAAATTCAAAATCTGTCGACTATACTATACTGTATAAATCTGTTTTTGCAAAAGCAAAAATATCTGTTCCGCGTTCCGCTATTTTTGGAGTTCCGAAATAGCTGATCGGAAATAGACTGTAGATTTCTACTGTATATAAAATCTTTTCTAAAACTACTGATTCCAGAATCTTGTCCAGTATCGCAAAAATAAAACTGGTTTCTATATTTTGATACTAGTATAGTTATTTTTAGTCGATTTTTTCAGCGGTATAATCTTTATATATTTCTACCGTTGTAGTAATTTTTTTTTCTAACAATATTTGGAAAGATCGAAAATTCTGTATTTGACTGTAGACTATACTATTTTTTATACTATTACCGGTAGACTATTTTTGTCTGATATTTTCCAAGATTTTGCTGTCAACAGCTGCTATTCTATTTTCTTTATAGTAATAACCGGTATCTCAACCGGCAATCTAGTTCCTTTTTTGTCAATATTGTCCGGCAGAGACAGAAAAAATTTGGTCAATTGTTTTTCTGTCTGCTCTTTATAATCGGTAATAACTGTTCTATCTGCTCAGAGAAACTGCAGTATCTTTCCGAAAACTGTATCTTCTAACTTCAGAAATTCAGCGGTCTTCCAAATATCATCGTTGTCGGCCAGAAATTCGTTCCAGTACTTCATCTCTTGTTTCCGAATTGCGTTATAGTATTGTTTCGCCGCGTTTGCGACTATATCCTCCAGCTGTAGTATCTTTTGCCCTGCCCATAGCTCCAAACGGACGTAGTTTCTCCAATACGTATAAATCTGATGAAGTTGCGTTAGATCCGCCGTCCACCATCGCTTTGCGTGTGGTGACGGTTTGGCCCTCGGCGTCAAAACATGCACCGCCTCCGACACCGCGGACACGAGCCCATCGATTTTTTGCTGCACCGAGCCTTCCAACCGAGCGGTGGCTAGAGTCTTCGCAATCCTGGCATTAGTCTATCTCCATGGTGCATTTTTCAGCAGCAGTCCGCTGCTTCGAGCCAGCCAAGGAGCATCGAAAACGGTCTTAACGGAGTTGCAGTACAGTACAGTGTAGCCAATAAAACTTCAAGTCCTGATCTGCGTGTTTCTTGGCGTGAACACCTCACGGCCCCGGAGGTGTCTTGGCAGTACGCCAGGTAACATACCCGATACAAGGCTAAAATTGAATGAAAACTGGATGGAAAAATTTCGGTCGCCAGTCGTGGATGACCCCAGGTACAATCTGGAGTGGACCGGTAACTAAATGAGGTGTGACCCTTTAAGACATCACTAACCCAAGCGAGCCCTAGCCTAAGGATCTGAGTTGACTGTGTCCCTGCCAAGCCACCGGCAATTCGCTTGGGTAGCGAGATGAACGACGGAGATTTGTTGCAAGCACGGCAACTCTAGCCTCATTCGAAATTCGCCGGGGCTATTACAAGTATGGTAATTCAACTATCGAAATTTAGTGCCTGGCTGAAAAATCACAATATCCTATGCTAGGACCTTTAAAAGCCTATATAATGTTGGCTGCGGAACGTTCTTTTGGTGGAGATTATTAATTTTTTTGCTACGAGTCCAACCATCGTCGGAGTTGCATAGATTTCGCCAGCATGACTACCGCATCTGTCGCCGGGGGGTACTGGACCTTCGAAAATTATGGCCCCATGACAACAACATTCACCCCTGCACCAAGCTGTACCGCGACGGATAGACTCGCCCTTGCCATGATTAATCATGATATGACCCAGGTTCAATTCCAAGTCGCCTGTCCTACATCAACAAGTGACTGGGATTGTATGCCTCCTGGTACGACCACATCAGCAACCTGGTACGATGAGAAAAAATGGGTCGCTTCTGCTGGATATTACTCGCCGGGAGTGTGTTGTCCTTCCGGTTGGGAGACGATTGGGATGGCTGCGCGTGATGATAAGTCACTGAGGACTTCGGGTTTTTTGGCTACGTCCGAGGATAAAATACCGTATTATGAGGAGCCTGCGACACTTTTGGCGAGTCTGTTAGAGCCGAGTCGGACCATGGTCCTTTGTTGTCCCAGGTAAGTCTGTATGGCTTTGATTACAAAGAAGTTGGGCTAAATCGTTGTCTAGTTCGATGACACCAAATGGTCTCGGGCAGTGCATCGCTCAAGTCCCGACTTATAAACCCAGCGTTGGCTGTGAGGTCTACGTGGATAGTGACTACAGTTGGGAGAAGGTCACCAGGACACATGTAGAGTCCGGCATCACGAAGACAAACACCTACGATGTCAATTCCTTTGTGACCGCTACTACGTCGACTTCATCTACGTCTTTTTCTCATGGGATCGAGCGTGTATTAACGGCTGTCTCGTTTGTCCCTATGATTACCATGGTGCATCATCGGTCTGACCTGGAGGCAGCCGAGTCTACAGGTAGGTATAACAGTGCCAACTATACTGAGACCGGGACTCAATCTGGTGCTGCTAGCTCCGAGGCTAAGGGGACTGCTCCTGCTCCTACGTCTAATACTGCGTATAAAGTCCGTAGCACGATGTCTACTTGGGATGGATTTGATGTGATCATCGGGGGCTCGGCTGCTGCGATGGCGATGGGCATTGCCCTGCTCATATTATAACAGATTTTCGGTAAAAGTCGCCTTACGCGGTATATTGTGACGCCTGGTGACTAAGGCTAAAAAACCCTCGGAGGGCTGTGTTGGGTAACCGGAGGTCAATTAACTTCACTTGTCAAACACAGTGTTATTATGAAATTGAATGCCACTACCACCGCAATGCCTAGCCAATATCAAGCAAGCGAAAAACGTATTCGAACAGCCCGCTCAGTTGCTAGGCTTACCAAAAAACATATTTTGCAGCGTTGGCACGCGAATATAACGTCTCTGCATGGCAACTCCAATCGCGTTTCAGGGGCCGCGCATTAATGAACAACCCCCTGAAACTGAATTGCAAATCTTTCCTGGATCACCACTACTTCAACAAGCATGCCACATTTCAAGCAGCCGCCCTGATCCAGCATTTAATACACGTCAAAGTTGCGATAAAGTGGTCAATTCAATTAGCCATGAAAGCATCCCACAGGAAAAACGTCGTCAAATTGAACGTGTAGGTCGTTTGCAAGGTCCGTCTTGTCGAAGATATCGGTTTATTTACTGATACATAGGGGAACCAATTACCTATGAACCCTAATATTGCACGCAAACATTAAAAGCAAAATTACCTTCTAAGGTGACTCCTAGCGCAAATGACTAAGTAGAAAAGATATCTCAAGTGCAACAACCCCAATATTTGAAAATGCGCTGAGTATAATGGCACCTAGCAAGAGATTTTAAGCTTGTCACCAGCCACTAAGGACTTTGGTGAGAGATCAAACCAATACTGTCATTGCACTTGAGGTACCTTTTCTACTCGTTGATACTATATAATGGGATGGCTGACACAGTGAAGATCTAGCTTATCATTTGCGCTATGTCGTCGACTTACAGCGACTCTATTGAGGAGTGAACATGGATTCGGGAAGGTTCGTCAAAAGCAAATTCCACGATATCGCTATTTTTCGCCGAATGTTAATTGTCCAGTTTTTATATCAGGGGACTGATAGACGAGAAAAGGGTGTTAGTCTGAAAAAATCTTTTCGTCCAGTTCTACATTGATTTTTCAGAACAATTTATCTACTATGATTTAATTGACGAATATATATCTGAATGTGCTGCAAAAAAAACGAAGTATGTACAGATTTCGTTTTTGGCAGAAAAGTATTGTAATAAAAATTGCAACTGTAGCAAAAGAAATTGGAAAACTGAATATAGATCAGCTGTGAATAGATATATAAATATCTGTTGAATATATTCTGAGTACAAACAGTATTTATTACCGGTAAATAAAATAGAGTAACAAATATCGCTATTTTCTATTCTGTAATCTATATTGAAAAATACTGAGATAAATAAATTATAATTTTCTGCGGTATATCAAGAATTTTCGAATATTAACAACAGTGATCAAGATTTTGGTATCTTCAACAAGAAAAAATACAATATCTCAAAAATATTTAGACTCGACGAAAAGTAATCAACTAACCGCCTCTCGACTATCAGAATCGTTGACGTCCTCACAATTCGCAACGGCGACTGTATTGATATAAGTACAAAGACTGGCTACACTGCTATAAATATCCGCTCTGTGGTTACATGAACATTCTTTCTCCAATATATCCGTATTACTCTGAAGCAAATTTTTCATATCTTTTTGTCATCGCTAGCTGCTCTGCACGTCCCGACTCCGAACTCAGGTATTAGCGATGGCACTGACTTCATGTATTTCTCTTGGTATACTCACGCTTGGTGCTGGTGTCGGCAACTACTTGAAATCACGCTGATATGGAAGAATTTAGGAATAGTCTCTCCCTGTGTCAGGAGCCTAATGAGTCGCATCGCCGGACCTACTGAGCCTGGAGTCATAATGTGGCTGGATATCCAGATTGACCGGGAAATACGTTATTTCGATTACATAACACAACACACATGTGCATTAAATTCAAATTGCCAAAGTTCATCAGTCGTAGGGCGAACTATCAGTTTTCCAAACTTCCAAAGTATTGGATTGAGTATCCCTCAGTTCATAAGTCTACTCATGTTCGAAGTATATGATGTTATATTTACACAACGGAACAGCGATCCGAGCTGTTGAAGCCTCAATCCAAGATCTTCTTTCACCCTCAGAAAATGGCATATGTTATAATCAAGAAAAAAAATAAGTATTGATCTAAATAATGATGGACCACAAGGATAACTATAGCGTGTTTCAGGAAGCCCCACTTTCTTGTACGGATGACTCGCATGTGAATTTTATATTAAGATTGCATTATCTAATCTAGGCCAAGTTTCAATCGAATATAGCTCTTTCCCCCTATTCCTGAATTTCTAGGATGAGTTCAAATGAATCTTCATTGTTCGGGAAGAAAACTTATCACCCTGTACATTGAGACTGTCTATCAGCGTTATCTTGGGTATATTGCCAAAAAGTAACTGATTACACCATTTTGACAAAGCAACAAATCATCGGCTCTCTTAACGCCTAAGCTTTTAGCCAGTTTCGATGAATCAAGCTCTACGATTGGACCATCATAGATCTCTCTTGCCCGCAAAAGACAATATACGAGGCTAGGAACGATCACAGCACATGTTCCAACAACGCTGAAGTTCATCGTCTGGACGGTGACGACCCAGGAAGGAGACCAGAAGCTGAAGAAAACGGCAATAGCCATGTAGATGAGAGCGAAAGAGTTGACCAAGATACCGCAGATTCCTGGAAGATGGAAAGGCCCCCAAACGAGCTTGGCATTGACGGTATTAACAACCGACGTATCATTGCTTCGGGCGTTGCCTATACCACCCGTACAGCGGCGATAGAGCAGAAGGGCAGCGACCACAGTGTATGGTAGATAGAGGTCTGATATCGACATGGCGCAAAAATCATTAAAGACAAACTGAGGACCCGATGGGAATGAGGGCTAGAAGGCAAGCTACGCAGGTGGTTAGGAGGACTGAGTACCATAGGCATTGGTAAAAACCAATGATGGTATGTATGATTCTTAGGTATCAGTCTCTACCCATATAGCTTGACTCAGCGTCGGAGATTAGGGCCCTCCAGACCAAGAGGCAGGAATACTGCACGACACGCACGGAACGCACGGCACTATCGTTACAACAGGTATTTCAGTGGGTTCTTTTCATCACACCCCTGCCTCCTCTCTAAATTTCTGTCCGTTGACAAAGGCACAGCGACTGAACAACTTTTCCCTCCGAAGCGCTTTCTCTGCATTAGACATATTCTCCACTGCAGTATCATTACGAGCGTCACATGTAGTGGGCCCTGAGCCATGAGGACCGCCAAACAGCTGCACGGATATATGACTAGGCATGTCGCCTGTCGAAGACTTTGAACGGAGATTCGAGAAGGCAGCTGGCCATAGCCGAAGCCGATCATGGCCCTCTTTATATGTACCATGTATGAACTGGATAATTGTTCGACTAAAATCTCGAGCCAGCGTAAGCTGTTGACCCGAGTTATCTGCACCGGCCCCAAGGTGATCATTGTAGAATAGATAGGGAATATCACTGAGATGAGCTACACCCCACATTGATACACCCATGGAATCAAATACTGGCATGTATCTGGTCTCGTTGAACTCATAGAGCCGCACTTGGGAAGCATCCACGCCTCCATTTCTGACGTACTGCCACGTAAAGTCGAGAACTGGGCAAGTGAACCAGATGTCACGGTTCAGCTGCGCGGCTCTATAGTACTGTGGTGAAATTCGGCCCTTATACTCTGATTTGATCATGTGCTCGAAGTCCTCCAGAGGGTACAGGTGTAGGAGCTCCTCTCTTGTGGATTCTGAAAGGTTATGCAGCCACAGTCCGAAACTCCCAAGGACTTCTTCGTCCGTCGCAGTAGTCGGCATCGCATACCAAGCGCCATCATTTGTGACCCAGGAAGCTATTAATCGTATTCCCTTGGTGAATTTTCCTGCACGCGTCAACTGCGAGGGGCGATCGTGAATAAAATCATGGTCGATTGTCGGGTAAAAATACGCTTCACCGAAGGGAGGGCGGGCTGTCCGAGAAGCAGCAGTTGATAGGTTGTTGAGCTGTTCAAAGGGAACACCTCGAAGGCAATCCAGTAGCTGTATATCTTCACCACCACCGCATCCTACTTGCTGGGCAATAGCAGCTGTGTTACTCGCAACCAAATCTTGCTGGCTGTTGAAGTTCAGCCCAGGGCCACCAGACATCATTCTAAGGCAGCGAATCAGCGTTGAACGATTTTTGTCTTCAACTCACTTACACAGCTTGTTGAAATGGGCAATTTTCATCGCCACCAAAGGCTGTTAGCTGCAGACCAATGTCACTAGCTCCTACGCTTTGCCCGATGACAGTCACTAGGACGCTGCCGGTCAGCATATCGGTGCCTGGATCCAGGAAATGGTACTCGAACATACCTTTGTTAGCATCACCGCCGAACACCTCAATATTATCGCGAACCCCTAATTGCACAATATTTTAGCCCTTTCGCCGTGAGACCAACAAGCCCCTAGATACATACATTCTAAAGCAGCACGCTGATCACGCAACCCCGCATTCGTGTTTTTCGTCTCAATAAACGCGTCACCAGTTGCAAATCCGAAAACTAAATGGAATCGGTAAGTATACATACCTACAGCGCAAAATCTGACACATTACTCACATCCTAGACGGTAGTTAATGCCGACATATACCAGCGGCATCTCATCGGTGGCTGCCAGCTTTACTAAGCCGTCGGGCTCGTAAAGGATATCAGAAGCTGAGCCTAAAGCATGACCACCTGTCTAGCAATCAGAATCTTCAGCACTTAGGTCTTCACAAACAGCAAGCTTACCTCCATGGATCCAAACCACAACTGGAAGTTTAGCGCCTTTCTGTGTTCCTGCCGGTCTTGCAATTCTTAGGCTCAGACAGTTCTCGCTAATGTTTGTCACCCTACTCGTGAATGGAAGTATATCACCCTTTCCTTGAGGACACCAGGCACCAGCCTGCGTGGCGTTGATGAAAGATCCCTTCACTGGCCTCGATGGTACTGGCGCCGCGAAACGTCGCAGCCCCGTGGGCTCCTCTGCGTAGAAGATGTTCTGGAAATGCTCAATTCCAGCAGAGGATAAACTACCAAGGTAAGTGATTTCTCGCTCGGAGTCAACTACTTTTGGGTTGGGACTAAGATAAAGAGTATTCAAGAAATCTTGGTAATAGAATAAAACTGCTGCCAGAAGCACAGCGATCACTGACACAGAAGAACGATTTGCCATAACCGTCGGAAGTATGCTGGTGGAAGTCCCAGGTTTGGGCCCTTTAAGAGCCTCCTGATGAATAAGCGAGGTGAAGGGAGAGTTGATGGGGATGCATTGAGGGGCTATCCCTAGGGATGAATACAACACATCAACGACGGACAGCTTTTATTACCAGGTGTTATGTTATGATCAAATAGTGTTTGTTTTACTGGTGTGCTTATTTTGTTGGCTATTTCAAACCAACACAAACTAAGTTCAACTGATTTGAAATACCTGAATTCTAAATCATGCTAGGCAAAAATTGGGTTAAAAATATTACCGAATCGCCAGCCATATGCCTAAGTTATTCGGCCTTACATGGCGACAGACGGCATAAATCTACCATCCTGTATTCTCAAAAGGGTACGGAATGCTGACTTGTTAATACCAAGGTATTTTGAAACAAAGTTGACACCATAGAAAAGGGTGGGATTTCAATGTTTGGAGATGGGTTGGCCAATTTATTTTACAACACCCCTTGCCTAAGACCACAGACAAGCACGGCGGGGCGGTTTGGATAGACGGCTACAAAACGCAGGGTCACTTACCGACGCAAATTTTTTCACAAAATATGTTGTGAGAATGGGTTGATGCCGATCAAGAACAAAGCCGGGCCGTCATAATTAGTTCCCCAGATCTCTACATGCAGAGCCATGTTGAGGGAATTGACCATATTATCTGAATTACAACAAGTGAAAATCTAATGAATGGAAGGAATTTCGCGCATGCTAGTACTGAGATCACTAATTGATTGAGTGCATTGAAGAACTCTCCAGGATAACGCGGTAGACCGCTTCGCACGTTCTCAGGAGACAGTTCGAGTACTTCACAACGCTGGTATCCTTGAGTTGGCCCGATCTGACATACAAAGGCATATAGAGGACTCTATAGTCGGTAAACTAGCTAATTGCAAACCATGCTTCAGTTTGATAGCTCCGAAGGGGTGGTTGTAGTAGACGGGATTTGGTGAAGCTTCTATCTATCAAAAATTTAGTGCCAGCCGGTCTTGAACATGAAGCCAGAGGCCACATAATTATGTTTTTGTGACATTTGATGCAACTACGAAGTACCTTGCCTTAAGGTATTTGCACAGTACATTGTGGTGCTTCCAGGAGGGAAGCATTGCAGCGCAGTACAAAAGTTTGACCTTAGTTGCCGGCAAGCAGGTGTCGCGCCGTAGGATGATCACCTGGAGCTGGATTAGTATACTTTGAAACGAAACAAATTCGCGAGGGCTCTACTCGAGATCTCTGATCACAAAGAGATGGTTTCTATGGAAATCCTCAGAGTAACACAGAATGATTCCCGCATCTACCAACCATTATTAGTATGTCTTCGTCTAGCGAAATAACCTAAGCCATGATCACAACCAGCAACGAAAAAATGCACAACTGGATCAGAATTTCAATGCGAAGAAAAATGCTGGTGGACCATACATGCAGATGATCACCATGGCTGGCATACCACTCCGCTTGAAAGAATGCTAGTTGCCTCAGACGAGGTTCTCGGTTTCAGCATTGTTTCCAATTACCAACGTCTCTAGTCAGCGGTCGGCTGCCCAAAAACAAAAAATTTACATGCCAGTGTGCTTCTTCAAGTGGGAATGTCAGATAGTACATGTCCGCAGTTCCAATACATGGACTTCTGTCTACGTGTTATCTCCGATGATCAATCTCTACTCCTTTATTTACAGGTTCGTAGACGCCTATTTTTCCAGACACTCATCCGCCAATTAAGGTCTACGCCTGGTCATCATTTATTACATTCATGCCAATTTTATAAGCCTGACTTTTATTAAAAAAAAAAATTTTTTATGTATACATTGAGCTATTGCCCTTCTATTAATCCTGCCTTTGGGAAACAACTGGAAGAACCTAAACTATTCTCTCCAATAATTGATTTTTGCACTTGGTGTTCACGACTTACCTCGCATACTGGGGTTACTAATGGGTAATGATGTTCGTTGCGACAACTGCTGGCCATGAGCATCATGAAGCTGCGTTTACTGACGGTCTGTGTCTCTCGGTGGTGACTGATGAGATACGAGCATTCATTTGTCTTCTGGTCGCATTTAAAACATCAACGTTTGAAGGGAATGGGTTACCTCTGCTATAATCTGTTTGGTAACATGGTTACTTTGCTTCCACAATTTCTGAGGGGTGAGAATATACCCTCCGAGCTAGGTTTATGAGATCAGAATGGGCTGAAACGCAGCGCATGTCATGTCAGCGTGATTTTCACTGAGCGAGGCCTACACGTATTTCCGATGTGTGTATATGCAGGTTGAATTCGAGCATGGGGAAACTAGAGGCGAAACACATCGGTTCGGTCACGTTCATGGCGACTAGGGCCGAAGGAAACAGATGTGGATGCAGACTCCTATTTCTCAGCTCGACGCTCCCTTCGATGGGGAAAAGTTTGTTTACTTAGTCAGATTAAAGTCTTTTTGGAGAGAGAGGGGGGTTTGAACGGCCAAGTGTACAGAGGAATGCGATTCACGTCTGGCAAATGATTGATATGGCCAGGGACACCAAGAGACTCCACCGTGACATCAAGAATGCTAGATTAGACTAGCAGTGCTCAGAAAAGGAGGGGTGGGCGTGGCGTCATGTTTTCGGTATACGATGTGTACTAGAGATAGAATTACAGTACCAGGGTGTGATGGGTGTGTTCCTATAGGATGAGCCTCAAAGTTCCCGCCATTCCTAACCACTTTAATAGACTGGTCCATTACGCATAACTCATATTGTCACATTGCTCTTTCATCGGCCCTCATTACAGTCATTAATTTAAGTTCTATGCCAAACATGGAAGAGGCAGACTATGTTATCGTCGGTGGCGGTACGGCAGGCCTAGTTGTTGCCTGCCGATTGTCGGAGAATCCAGAGACGCGCATCATCGTGCTGGAGCGCGGCGAAGACGTAGGAAGTGATGCTCGCGTTCAGAATCCGCTGGCGTACGAGTCTCTGGCGGGTAGCGAAATGGATTGGGACCTCAGGGTGGCTCCACAGGTAACGACGTCCTCCTCTGCTGACAATGGCATTATGCTAAAATTAACGGATCAGGCCGGACTGAACGGTCGAGAATTCAACCAACCGGCAGGGAAGGCCCTGGGTGGATCTTCGGTGATTAATGGTTGCATCTTCTTGCCCCCGTCTGCAGCCGCTCTCAATGCCTGGGGTGTGCAGGGCAATCCAGGCTGGAACTGGGAAACGCTGGAGCCTTATTTTCGACGGACTTTTGTTCTGCATCCCAGAACCGGTGACCCCCAGCCTGATACAGCCGGCCCAATCCAAGTGAGCTATCCACAGTCTACGGATAAGGCCGATATCATTCTACTCGACGCGTGGAAGCAAGCATTTGAGGAACACGGCTATGATTACACTGACGAGTTGGTGTCGGAAGGGACAACCATCGGAACGCGGCCGTATACTGCCACCATTGACCCGTTGTCTGGACATCGCAGCAGTGCATCAAGCGGATACGGCGCCATTCTTGCGTCTCGTGCCAACGTTAGCATCATCACCGGTACCACCGTGACTCGAATCTTGTTCGACTCTTCTACACCGAATGGCAATCCCACTGCTAAGGGAGTAGAGGCACAGATTGAAGCCCGGGGGAACGTCCTCTTCAAACCGACCAAGGAGGTGATCATGGCCGCGGGGGCGTTCAATAACCCGAAGATCCTCGAAAGTTCGGCATTTCACCCCTCGTCGACCTGCCCGGGGTGGGAGAAAACCTAACAAACCACATCATGAGTATACTGACGGCCCCGGTGAAGGTGCATTCAGACATCCGTGATATCACCACGGGCATGAAAGCCAACGCCTTCATCCGCCTCGCACCCACGGAGATTCAAGAAATTCTCGATCGGGCCCCCGAGAGCCAATACCACGGGCCGATTGCAGGGATCCTCAGCTGCCCCAAGGAGGCATCAGCCTGCATCCACATCGTCATCTACCCCGGCAATCTAGCCGTCATCGGCATCTTCCCTTCCTTCCCTTTGTCCCGGGGCAGCGTCCATATCCAGTCAGCAGACCCGGCAAGCAGCCCCCAGATTGATCCAAAGTACCTAACCAATCCGTCTGATCTCGATTCGATGGTGCGGCACATTCAGCACTTGCAGGAGATTCTCCGCTCCGCCCAGCTCCAGCCCTTCGTCGATGCACCGCCGTGCCAGGACCGAGAGACGCTCGCCCAGCTGGTGCGCGAGGCTATGGCCATTCCAACGGCCCATTCGTGTGGTACCACCGTGATGCGGCCCCGCGAGAAAGGCGGCGTAGTCGCGCCGGACCTGAAGATCTATGGCGTCAGCAATGTCCGAGTGGTCGATGCAAGTATTTTCCCCGTCATTCCGCAAGCGAATCCCATTAGCACCGTGTATACGGTGGCTGAGCGGGCAGCGGATTTGATCCGAGCGCCTTGAACACCATGTTCGTGTGTACGCGTCTAAGGGATAGGACACTTGGTAGTTCGGTTGCTCGATTTCACTTACCCAAACCCCTCGCTAAATGAAGCTGAAACTCTGGATCAAGGTACAAGTGTGAGAATGATACTGGAGGGACATACTAGCCGTACTAAAATTTTTGAGATCATTGAATTGTCTCTGCCTTGTAACGAGACTTAACGGAAGCTTCAGCTCTATCACATCGTAGATCATTACGTTTGATTTCCTGAAAACATGACTTTTAATGATGTATCTTTTTATTACTAATATCTTAGAGAATCGCAGCGCAGGATAATTTGATAGCTTTATTATAGTATAGTGATTCAGGGGAATTAGCTGTTGTCAATATACCTCGCCAAACGTGGGTATGACTTGGGTTTGAATATTGAGATACTCAAAAAGAGCATGCTTCGTGGATAAATTCAATTAGTCGCCTAGCGTATATATGGTTATTTATTTCCGTCATGCCTTTTGTGTAATGAACAATAATAGCATAATGGCTCAGTGGCTTACAGATGTCTGTCTTGGGTTAGCTACTATCGAGACCAGTCATTCAGCTAATATCAAACGTTGCCCACAGATATTGTGGCACGAAAGTCAACATCTTTCAACTACTCTTTGCAAGATAAATACAACAACATGTCAAAGCGAGAGAGGATGACAGAAGGTTATATTACGTACTAGTATAAATGAAATTTATCGCTGATTCAACTTATCATCGCTTTTTATTAGTGGTGTAGCTTACAAGTGACTAATCTATACCATAGAATAGAGCGTTTTTGAGGCTGAGCATTTCAGTTTTGGGTACATTCGATTCGAGTGATGCAATGGACTGTTTCTAATTGAGTAGTCCATCAAACAAACCTGGCCAAGCTCTTCGTATTGGGAACAATCAAGCCTCTTTGATTTCACATGATCGCGGTGATGTTTGTGGCCGTGAGGATCATACGGCAGGGATCTGTTTCTCACTTGTGTTAATGGTTCTCGCATTTGCATCCATTCGATTCGGACACAGGGAAGAGAGTATAGTAAAGACAGCCGTTGTTTATTTCGTTCTTGTTCGCGGCTCGGTGCAATTAGTTGAAAACGATGAGGAGTATTCACGTTATCAAAACAAATATATTCAAAACTCGATACCGTTTAAAGAACTCTCTCTTATATCTGTTGATACGGTTGTCACGGAGATTATTACTATGATAGACAATTCTAATAATAGTTAAAATTATTGATATTTCGTCAGATATACATCAGCGACGACTGCAGTATATTGGTTTCTGGGATATATACAAAAACGGACTAATTCTATTTCAAGAATATTTCCAAAAATATATTGAACCGGCGGTGTTTAGAGATTTGTACTTCGGTGATTCAATATAGCCGGAAAGGGATATATTGGAGCTGTAGAAACGAAAGATTCTACGGTATTACTGATATTGATATTCTGTAATATCTTAGTTGAAAGATTTGAAAGTGATATATAGTAGATACAGAAAGAATTTGGTATATTTTTGGTAAACAAACTATCGAATAAAGATCTTCGCGATATTGAAATACTGACAGCAAGAAATATAGTATATAGAATACAGAAACTGCAAATATTATTTCAGGAAAATATCAATAATTAGTACAGAATCTGTATAGCTCTCAATAAAACAATTATTTGAATTTCAGATTGATTTTATTGATTCAGATATTGTAATCGTTGATGTATTTGTAATTTACGAATACAAAATATATTTGTTTTGATATTCGCGATATTCCAAATTCAACTACTATAATACTATTGTTCAAACAACCATTCTGGTCAAATAACTATCTCAATTAGTTTTTATACAAAAATCTTCTCAAAATACGTATCTATTTCTCTATTTCTACTGTTTTTTCAAAATCTGTTCTTCCCCAAAAATATCGAACTAACTATTTTGCCGAATCTCTATCTCAATACAGTAAATTCTCAACCAAAAATTTATTCTTTTCTCCGGCCAAATTCTAGACTATACAATATACGGTCCAAAAATCTCAAGATTACTGTTTTATTTCCACAGCTTATTTTTTTTTCTGAAATCTGGATTTCGTCAACTGGTTCTCAAAATACAATTTCTATTTTATGATTTCCGAAAAACCAGATTTTGGTCTCTCAATCCGGATTCTATCCGAAATATTCTATTCTGATTATCTGATATCTAAATTCTAGGCTTATATCTGAATCTCGAAAAGTTCTCGGTTCTGGACTGTTCGGAAAAATCGTATACCGTTGTATATATAAATATATTTTTTTCGGGGGATATTTTATTCTGTCAGAATATGAACCGAATCTTTTTCCTGGATTGCTGGGATTTACGATATAACTTTTCCAAAAATAGTTTTTTGTTTGTACCGCAGTAGAATATCTGTTGGTTTTGGAAAGAGTTCTGAATTTGGTATTAGAGAATACAAAACGAGCTATTCAGTCGGATATTGTTGTTTCGATTTTGGATGGATGGATTGAAAATATTCGGATACAGAATTTTAAAAAAAATATACAAACAAAAACAAGAATAGAATCATTATCAGATATTACTAGATATAGTCCAGTACTAGTACTATTGCAACTACAGCTACACCTTCAGCTGCGGACTCGGTAAAAGCAAGCAAATCGTATCGCTTTTCAAAATGCTGATTGAGACAGCATCCAGACAAGCTATAGTCTTCTCTATCGATGGCAGACCCAATTTGATTTTTTATAATATCTTCATTAAGGTCAAGTTAGACTTAATGCTGACTGACAATTTTGTAAATAATAACCAATGCGCAACTGAAACTTTTCATGTTCCTGGTCTGAACGGCAATAACTCAGGGCTTGGGGCGAGGTGTATGACTCACTCCGTATCCAGGGTTAATTACCACTAACAGTCGTGCTGTTATATCAAACACTGAGCTGTATAACCGGCTTTCCAATTTTGTGGCTGGAGAACCTTTCATACGCGGGAGGCACCTCTTCGAAACTATGAAGAACCTCGTCAATGACAAATCTTGGCTTTGCCTTCCCACTCTCAATTAGCCTTTGAAGCATAGGCTGTAATCTTTGTATCTCAGCCACGCCACCTCGAATTGATAGGCCTTTGAACCAGAAAAGCCCTATAAGCACAGGAAATTCTCCTTGCTTATCCGTGGCCAAAGGCGTTCCTGCTGTTCGTCCCGGAGATGGAGGGTAAACACCACAAAGTCCAATCCCTCCAGTTGCCTCCGTAACCTTGATACAATTATTCAAGACGAGATTCTCTTCCGGTTCAAGCTTACTGTTCACACACTCAAATCCAACGCAGTCGACACTGCGGCGCACACCCCGCGGTTCACGTTCTAAAACTTTCTCAACGGGGTCAACTTTTGTGAAATTGATGGGAATGGCGCCTATTGACGCAGCTTTTTCTAGGCGAGAAGGAACGTAGTCAACCGCATAGACTCTAGATGCGCCACGTAGTATAGCCGAATAAGCAGATAATAGACCAACAGGTCCAGCGCCAAAGATTGTCACTGTATCTCCCGCCTCGAACCCTGTGTTGTCAATTGCATCCCAGGCTGTCGGGAAAATATCACTGAGGATAATATAGTCGAGATCATGCTCTGTTGTTGAAGGAAGCTTGAGACACGAAGAGTCTGCAAATGGAACACGAATATACTCCGCTGTGGCGAATTTCTAAGCACAAAGCTATACCTGGGTAAAATTTACCCATACAGACGCGAACAATGGTACATACCCTGAGCACCACCTAGATTTGGCCCGATATCTTCTCCAAAGCCCGGAAAATCAAAGATGGTTGACGGATTGAAGGTGAGGCAATATGTGAGGTAGCCGCGATAGCAATTCTCACAGTAGCCACAATAAATCGCGCCGGGAGCCAGCACCCGGTCCCCAACCTTCAGAGATTTGACGCCCTCTCCTGCCTCTACAATGGTGCCGAGGCCTTCGTGCCCCAAGATCCAAGGGGGCGTTTTACTGCCGAACACACCGCGATACATGTGTAAATCTGATCCACAGATTGCTGACGTTGTGATACGAATAACAATATCGTTTGGATCCATGATTTGCGGAATTGCCTTCTTCTTTAAAGCCACCTCGAAGGGTTTGCCTTCCCAGACAATAGCCTTCATTGATTTATCTTGAGATTGCAACATTTTTCAAAGTGAAGAATTTGTGACTGTATGTACACGAAGTAAATTTATTAGGTCTAGGGATCTCTACGGAGCCTTTATATGCTGGCAGAAGAGACTACAGCTAGTTGTTAATGGTAAATTTTTCCGGAAACGGCGACTCTCTCGCTAGATGAAGGTGGAATTCCAATCTGCAAAATCCATACTATGGCGTATGCCAGGATAAACCGGTGATATACTTAAGATGGACCAGTCATAGCCGCTAGACCTAGGTCCCAATTAGGGTGTCCAACTTGGTAATAATAGTGGTAACCGCCCCTAGTGGATTATAGTACGATATTGACTTGCCTTATCCCTCATTTTCGATCTAGAACATATCGATAACCTCCATTTACATCATGTCGGCTGGACCGACCTTTGTGGCACATATAAAGGTTTTTTAATTTTGAGAGAGTTCTCCGACGCTTTCTCTAGTATTAGGCAACATGGTTAATCGTCCACATCAAGCAGAACTCACGGGACAAAGTCATTGTAAGAGCAAAAAAGCTTCAACTAGTAACTTGCTTTCACCAAAGCTTGCTATCGTCAATATATATCAATATTGTAGTCAAGAACACTTAACACAAGTTCGAACCGGATACCTCGACGACATATATATCTGGCTTAGTCGACTTCCTCTCAAGACAATCATCACGACAACAACAGCTCCGACACCACTGCCACTATTGCGATACACCGACTCATACCAGCACAGATCCTAATATGTTTCTAAATGGTTAGCTCAGGGAAGCCACCTCGATTCCCAGCTTCTTTTTGATGACAAAGACTGGATTGTGCGATTCTAGACTATATCCAACAGGAAACAACCCAATCATGTGATCAGGAGCCTTGCTAGCCAATTTGACGAGTACTTTCAATCCCTCCCAGCACTGGGATTTCATTGGAAAGGAAAGCCACGAAGATCAAGGGATGTTTTCTGAGGGACTGAAGAAGTTGCGGTCAGTGTTTGATCTTCGGAAATTCATCAATTTAGCTTAACTGGCGTGCTCGATTTGTAAACCGCAACCTGGCTTCTCAAGCCATACAACTCACATCGCCGCTGCAATCCGATATATCCGGTTATATCCGGTTGATCTCGCGATAAAAAAAGGCTATCTACTTATTAAACCAGAAGTTGGAGTTGAATCAAGAAAAATTACTGTATGATTAAAAAGATCTTTACTTTTTTCGCCTGGAAGAATATTTGCCTCCGCTGGTTGCCTAGGCCTCGTAAATTACGCCCAATCAGATTCGTCAGCACCAGCCACCGTTCTGGGTGTCGCTTCGGCCACTTACCACGTCGAGCTGCCCCATATAGTTGAGACACCAGAAACCAGTGAATTTCCGAAGCTGCATTTTGGAAATTTTTGTCTACGCAAAATTTCCCATGATCGGCCCCAACGCATTTGCAAGTTGGAAAATATTCGTACTCTAGAACAAGTATTGGACCTCGACCGGCTACCTAGCAAATGCGGACTGGGCCTGATCATGAATCATTACTTCACTATCAACTTAAACGAGTTGATCCTGGAGAACAACTTATACTACTATCAATAACGCAAAGACACTCTTATATACTTATTAGGTCATTTCAATTTTTGTTTTCACACGATTATTACTGCTGGTTTCAACTTTATTTATCGAATTTGCAAGCTTTTGCCACCCATTCGATCATTGAGAGTTAAAAGTCTCAACTAAAATTTGCCCAAATCTCGGCCGTGTCACTTTTAACTACGGCAGAAGATTTTACTTGAATTGATTAAGCTATAAGAGAAGGTTAGTCTGACTTCGAAATACCTTCTATGCCACTCAACAGTGCTCAGTTCCACAAAAGAGGCCATTCAGTCTAATCAGCATACTCTTGTAAGAATTTCACTGTCTACAAGACAAAATTGATGGTCGAAAATGGCTCATGAGCGATCATACGATTTCATAATCGTTGGTAGTATGTATATGTTTAGTTCCCATAATCGCTGTCTATCAACTGCCTGACAAACCATAGGCGGCCCAGCTGGATGTACACTGGCTACATCTTTGGCGAGATCAGCCAAGAAACCGACCGTATTGCTCCTAGAAGCTGGTGGGCGGAATGAGGACAAATCTCTGCGGGTAGATGGAAAGCGCTGGAAAACTTTCATGGAGAAGAATCTGAATTGGGAATCCCAAACAACCCCACAGGAGCATTGCAACGGCCGTCAACTCGATTACTCTCGGGGTAAGGGGCTCGGAGGTGGCTCTGCGATAAATTTTGGTGTCTACACTGTCGGGTCACAAGATGACTATGACCTATGGGCAGCTGAGGTCGACAATGATGATTTTTCTTGGGACAAGATGCAGAGGAGGTTCAAAAATTTGGAAACTTTTGCTGGCACAATGGATGTAACAGAAAGGCAGAAGTATGTCCAGCCTGAACCTACGAACCATGGCAACAACGGTTGCTTGCGTGTCGGTTACGCCAAAGACTGGGATTCAGATCTAACAATGGTACTGGATGCTTTTGAAGAAGCTGGAGTGCAGCGGAATTTTGATCACAACTCAGGTAATCCACTAGGGTTCGGTCTTTGTATCAATTCTGCTTCCAATGGAATACGATCAACCGCTGCTGATTTATTGTTCGAAGCATCGGAAAATCTGATAATAATCCCCGATAGTCCGGTTCAACGCGTTATATTGGACAAAAACAAAGTTGTGGCAGCTGAGGCTAATGGCAAAACATGTGGGTTGTGTCGAAGCACTCGTTATTCTGATTTCTAAAAGAACTCATGAACCTTTGCAGATTTTGCCTCGAAAGAGATCATTCTCTCTGCAGGATCACTTGAAACACCCAAGATTTTGATGCATTCTGGGATCGGTCCAGCCGAAGAGCTTAGCAAGTTCAACATTGCAATCAATCATAATTTGCCAGCTGTGGGCAAAGGACTCCGTGACCACATCTTTGCCCCTCTTATCGTGGCACGAAACCCCCAAACCAACGACAGAAATGATTTTTACCAAGACCCAGTAGCCATGGAGGCCGCAATGAAGCAATGGGGAAGAGATGGTACCGGCCCTTGGGCACGTTATGGCTGCCAACTAGGGATTGGCTGGTTCAAATCTGACCGAATAACATCCTCTGGAGAGTTCAAGGACTTACCCCAACATGTCCAAAACTTTATGAATCGTGAAAAGATCCCTCATTATGAGATCATTAGCCATTTCCCGGTGCATTTCACTATTCCGCAGCTCTTCCAAGATTACAGTTACATCTGCCTGTCTGTCTTCTTGATGAACGAGCAATCAGTTGGGGAGGTGCGATTGCAGTCCTCCGACCCAGATGAGCCGCTTTCATTCAATCCCAAGTTCCTCGAACATCCATTCGATCGTCGAGCATGTATTGAGATCTATCGTCATTTGTGGGACCTTTCTAAGTGCCATTCTTTTGCTAAGGATACAGTCTCGACAATCATGGCACCAGCATCCGAGTCCGATGAGGACATTCTTCAGTTCTGGAAAGACAACCTCTCATCCAGTTGGCACATGACAGGAACCATGAAGATGGGCAAATATGGTGCCAACGACGCTGCTGTCGACAGTCACTTCCGAGTTTTTGGGGTGGAAAATCTACGCGTGGCTGACATGAGTGTGTTGCCCGTTCTCACGAACAACCACACTCAGGCCACTGCTTATGTGACTGGAGCAACATGTGCTGATATTTTGATTCATGAATATGGTTTGGATAACTAGCTATATGCCCAGTTTGGATCGCTACGTATCAATTCACCCATTTTAAATTAGCTATGTAGCTATGATGCGAAAGATTCGTCCTAGTTTGACTTTCACAATGAGTAGAATGATATCGTAAAGAGTGGCTATAACTATCTATCTAGAAAAGATACTTGTATTGGGAAGATCTCTGCAAATTACTCAGTTTAGGCACATTTTCCTTGAAGGGCTGAGCAGATTTCTTTTTTGATTTACACTTCATTATAAAAAATTGTCAAAGGCGCAAATTCAGAGCCTCGCCCCACCGGTTGTGGAGCAATTTGGAGGCCTAAAGCAATCAAGATGTGCCTATGATGACCCCGCTTGGAAAACTTGGCCCAAGGACAGCTTTCCTAAATATATGTGATTGGTTCGAAATTACGAAGTCTCTTCAGCGATGTTACTCATAGTTCAGAGGCCGCTTTCAGTGACCACTCGTGTTGATGGTACGTCATTATATTTATGAGTCTACTAACATGAAGGATTAACAAGAGAAATAATGACGTTATTTGGGGCCAAAACTTTGAATATAGCCTGTATCACTTCGTATTTTTGCTGCGAGAGTATGTCTTTTGGTGCACCTTTATACATTCTGACTGTGTAAATGACCAGCCAAGCGCAATAATCTCCTGGATATCTGCTGGTCAGCAACGTAGTCAAAAGCGAAAGGGTAGGCTTACAATTCCTGACCCAACGCAGCTACTTTTCTCTTTATTAAAATGCAATGACCTAGATTGGAAATCGACTGCTTCCAGTTAAAATCTGTTTCTTATAATTGCAGTAGATAACAGACAATCGAGTTATGTTGTTCAAGACAATAATTGTATGCTTTGTAAGATAGCTGCAATACTAATATGATAAAAAATCCCTTTGTTGACGATTTGGGACCAATTGCCTAGTTAGATACAGCTGGAATGGATGATGAATCGATTTTCGATTAGTAAGAATTTGGTGGAATCTACACTCTGCCCCCACCATAGAGGCTGTAAGACCTTGTTCACAAGCAATTCAGCCTGTCTACACCCTCTGTCATAGGCTCTAAAATTTATTCCCCAGAGGATGGTTCATTTGGACTCCCATTTTAACATTAATCTACTGTGGGCGATTCTGTCCTATTTGTGATTTAAGATGGCTTCAAAAGACCAAGTTTCCCCCCTTGCAACTCATAAAAGCCGACGCGCCTCTAAACCCAAAGTGCGGACTGGCTGCATTACTTGCAAGTAAGTTGATACACAGGGTGCCTGTGCTTCATCAGCCTGAAAGTGTACAGGTTACGGCGAGTGAAGTGTGACGAAAGCAAGCCATTATGCCAGCGGTATTTTTTCTCGCCCCTGCGCCGCCGGAATGGTGCTCAAAGAGATGATTTCTAACTAAACTGATATACTCAACAGTTGTATCCAATCTAAGCGAAACTGCTGTGGATATAGGACGCGTGACGTTGTTATTGAAACCCCTCGAGCTAAACTCCCTCGAGCACTGGCGCCCGCACTCATGGCTAACCAACGCTCTCCAATCGATCTTACGCTTTCTGCAGATCAGCTCGGATACACCAGACCCGGTATCTTTTTTAAACTCTTTCAAAATGGCCCACCTCATCATCTTGATACTACGAAACATTTTGTCGCCTCCGGCTTTCAGAATAAATTCATCTCTTCTACTCTCCAAACAGAGGCACTAATATCCAGAGATCTCTCCAGTTATCTCTCACAGAATCCGCCGGTGGAAACTGAGTATGGGCATCAATTACTGTACATGTCTGTACTGCGTATTATTTATGCGACTGGTCGGTTCCCTGATGAGATCGCTGAGCAGTTCTTCCGCGGAATCTCGCAATTTATTCCTGGTATTAGTTTCGCCCGAGTTCAAGATGGAATTTCTAGACTCCCAGATACTGTCCCTCAAATGGGGTTTTCTATTCTGCTCTTGGCTATCTGTTTGATTACATTCCACCAGATAACACCAAATAGTTCGCCCGCAGGACCCGACCAAACAACTCTCTACACCACTACAAAATTACTTTTCAATCAAGTTACTAAACTCACTACTCAAGACCCTCCAGACATAATGCTTATTCAGGCTGGTATTGTTCTTGCCGTCTATGAGTATTCCTGTGGAATGCCAGATACAGCATTTCAATCACTTTCTGGCTGTGCAAATATGGGATATGATGCAAATCTTCCCCGGTTGATCTATGCCCATGGGGAGGGGCAATTATGGAAAGAAGGAATTAATACATGGTGGGCAATACTTATATATGAAAGGTGAGTGAATTCTTTTTCCCCAACGTTTTACTTTTATGATCTGGCGATACTGAAAATTTGGCGGTTGCTTGAAGATTAAGCTTTTGTGAAATGACCCCATCAAACAAAAGTTTGCCTTTTTCCGCCTCCATGCCAAGCATTGATTTCATCCTTCCAGTTGAACCAAATACATTGGATCTTAAGGATCCACCACATTTCAGACCTGCTTCCATTTACTCTCCTGTATGGGGAGAAATTGGACCGCAGGCTTGGTCTGCGCAGGGAATCTGGATTTTGGATCAAATTCATCAGATCATGCGAGTGGAAAACGGAGAACTACAGCTTACCCAATTGGCTAGAATTGATGAAATACTCCAATGCTTTGCTATAAATATCATGAGTCAACTTCACACAAGCCACGATATATTCTGCGGGACTGTGGCAATCGTGATCAGGTTAGTGTGGCTTCTTAATACTCATATACAACTGAACATTATTGATGGTGGGGTGCTGATCAATGCTGCTTAGGGGCCTGTTCCTTGTGAATGAGCATATTCTGGCAAAGAGGCCTCACATAATAGAAAGTGGCGATGTCTGGTGGTTATCTCGGATTGAAAAGTCGAACGCGGCACTAGAAACGGCCACAAATATGATGATCGACATCATCGATGCTGAATCTCAGGACAGATCACCCTGGTCTTGTCCTCCAAGCCGTTTGTATCGCCTACGATCTGCACTGGGATATTTAGAACGGCGACCTGATCTACGGCAGCATTCTCTATTCCAAGCAGCTCAGAGACGTCTACATGCGAAACTTGATATAGTCAATAGGTACTGGGGTATAAAGCTTGCAGACTCTGAGGGTACTCATGCTCCGTTCGGTACTGCATGTACTGGAATTTTGAAGTAGAGAAATTAGACCGATTTACACGCCTTATATACTTTCTATAAACCGGCAAGTCGTTACCACAGAACTTTACATAACCAGCACTAATCAAAAATAGCAGATGCTGTCAGCGGTCACAAACCGTTCAATTATCCACGAATCATCCATACGGCTCGATATTTCTTTTCTCCATGAATATCAGCTTTAAAATCCTATATACCCAAAGACAAGGAGATCGCATCAGCTAGAATATGTAGGTTAGAGCAACCATTAGACCAAAGATCTCACGATCGGGCAGCTAAAAGTTCCAAAGGAATAGTTTATACTTTTTCGCTGTTCTCCTATCCATGACTTGGCCTCGTGGTAATTTGTTTATTGATGGAACCTTTTTGCTAGATTTGAGGGATAACTCGGCGAAAGACTTCGGTTCTTGTGCGCCGGTTGGCGTAATTCAGACAGGGCGACGTTGGGTCTAATATTGGTTGCGGCTCACATAGAGCGGATGAATTATGAAGGAGGAATATCCATCCTCGAGACAGAGGGAGGGTAGGGGAAAAAGCAGTCGCCAAGGGTACTGCAACCCTCCCGATTGCCGCTTCGGTTCCAATTCCTGCGTTCAAGGTATTCTTTATAGTATGATTGAAAATATAATTTACAAATTTTGTTTCTAAAATATATTTTATATTCTGTAAACTCCGAAAAATTCAATTTTGATTCAATATTGAATTATATTTGTTTTTATCAGAAAATACTAGATTATTTTCAGATAATTAAAAAATTGTATATATACAGATTTTTTTTCCAGTAAATTTTATCAAATTGATATATTTTAAATATTTCTGTTTTAAATAATTTCTTTTCAAATTATTAATAATTTTGTTACAGAATTAATACAATATACTAATTTATTAAAATTATATTAAATAAAAATACTAAAAATCTATCAAATTTCAAATTTTTATTGATTACAATATATAATTGTTTTCTGATTTTTTTGGATGTTTTTTTGAATTCTTGAAAATAATAAAAATAATTTTAAATATTATAAATAATATCTATAAATTCTATTTTCTGGAATCGATATTTTTTTGATTTATTGTTAATCAGATTAATTTCTATATATATATTTAGATCTGTATATATTTTGATATTGTTTCAAATATAAATTGAAATATAAATTTATATAATTGTTTTTACTAAAAATATAAGTCTGAATCTACAGAAATTATTTCAATTTTTTATTTTTTCTATTAATTTATAATAAATTTATTTTTTATTTGTTGAATTTTTGAGATTTACTGAATTTTAGAATATTTTAAATATATATAGTTTTTTAGTTTATAATTATAGTATTCAATATTGAAAAAAAATTTTCCAGAATCTGAAAATAGATAATTATTTCAAAAAGTTTTCAAATTTATTTTGTAATTGATTTTTTGTTATTTTGAAAAGAAAATTATTGATTTTCTGATTTAATTAATTTATAGAATAGTTCAGATATTGATTATAGTTCCGAAAATAATTAAAATAATGATTATTAATTTTTTTATTTTTTTTATTATTTTTTCATTATTTTTTATTATTTTTTTATTTATAAAATATCAGTATTTTCTAGTAATATTAAATTATCTATTTTTTATAAATATTAAAATTATTTTCAAAAACTATAATCAGATTGTTAATCCAAAATTTTTATTTTCGTTATATAAATTTAATAATAAAATTTATAAATTTAATATTTTTAATTTTATTGAATTTCAGATATGAATTAATATTAAATCAAAATAAAAAAATCAATTTTCATTGAAATTTCTTTTCGAAAATCTTATATATTTTTTATTTTCAATTATTTTCTGGAATTTTTTTTTAAAATATTTCTATTTTTTGAAAATTTGTTCAAAAAATCAAATATTTTATTTTTATCGATTTTATTAACAATTTTTTTGTTATTAATTCTGGATTAATATAATTTATTTATTTTCGAATCAAAATATCAGAACTAACTATTTTATTCCGAAAATTTTCTCTAATATCTATTTCAAGAACTAATTCAATTTCAGTTTCGGAAATTGAATTGAATCAGATATAAATTGAATATAATTAGTACCAAATTATTGATATATTATGAATACAGATCGAAATCGGTTGATACTATTGTTCTATAGAATTCAGAAAAGAAATTCGGAGATAATAGTAGAATTGCAATAAATACAAAATATTATTATTTTTTTCAGATAGCCAAAAAAATCAGAATTATAATAGAATAAAATACAAATTAGTATTTATTGATTAAATAAAAATATAGAAAGAAAATAGAAAAAAAATAGAAAGTTAATTCAATAATTTAGTAAAATACAGAAAAACTGATTTGTGAAAAAATTCCCAAAAACTTTTGTGAAGTCTAGTAGTAGAATTGACTAGTAGTCTTAGTAGTAGGGGGGAGTAGTCCCAAATAGGAAATTAGTAGCTGTTCAGATTGAAATAAAATTTGGAAGATTGTTCTTATCATCTAGACCGGGGGGTAATGGCCCTATTTATATTAATTTGACGATAGTAAATAGAATAGTTATTTGATCTATTCTGAAGTTGATTTGGAATAAAAGTGATTCGAAAACAAAGAATTGCCACATAGTCCATTCTATTAGATTCCATATAACGATTAGTGATATCACTATCGGTAATTGTATTAAATACTATAGCCGATATTTACTATAGTATAGTATATATATAGTGTAGTATAATATTCAGAATTTTATATATATAAACAAAATTATTCAACAAGTTTGTTATATAAATATTTCAATATATATTTTTATTCAAAATAGAATTACAATACCAGAACTGTTTTGTTTAGATAAATCAGATTTTGTATTATATTATTTCAGCAAAAAAAAATTTTATTGTCAGGTATTCAGGGATTCTGTAATAATAATGTAATTGTTAAATATTTGATATATTTATTTATATATTAGAAATATTTTCTTATTTAGAAATTTTAAAAAATCTATATAAAAATTACAATATTGTTTTGTACAAATAGAAAAAAATCAAAATTATATAAAATATATTATTATTTATCAACAACAATCAAGATTAATTTTATTTAATTGAATTCTTAATTTGATAATTGATATATATTTTTATTAATATACAATTTTATCTATACTATAATTAATCAATAATTTGAAAAATATATAATTATTAAAAAATTTGTTCAAATATCGAAATTCGAAAAAAATAGAAAATCTTTCTATCAATATTAAAATCAAATTGAATTGCTGAAATATTTTTTATTTGAATTATAATTTATTATACTACTAATACAATTTTTATCAATAATAAAAATTCTCTGAAATTTGATCTGATCAATTCAAAAATCAGTTTCGTTTATAAATGGTTCAAAAAATTTGAATCAGTAAATTATTGTCACAGGATCCCTGACAATAAAAAGATAATTCTGTTGAAACAGTATAATACAAAATCTATTTTATCTGAATTAAACAGTTTTGGTACTACAATTCTGTTTCGGATACAAATATATATCAAAATATCTATATAACAAACTGACTGAATAAATTTATTTATATATATAGAATTTTTCAAAAATTTTCAAAATCGGTTTTTCTGTATTTTACTAAATAATTAAATTGATTTTCTATTTTTTTTTCTCTTTTTTTTCGGATTCTACAGAATAGCAATATTAATCGATTTCGATCTGTATTAATAATATACTGATGATCCGGTATCGATTATATTTGATTTATATCCGATTCAATTCAATTTCTGGAATCAAAATTAAATCAGTTTCTGAAATAGATATTGAAAAAATTGTTCAGAATGGAATAATTAGTTCTGATAATTTGATTTGAAAATAGATAAAATAAATTGATTTTGAATCAATAACAGAAACTGTTAGCAAAATTGATAAAAATAAAAATAAAATATTTGACTTTTCGAAATAAATTTTCAAAAAAATAGAAATATCAAAAAAAAAATATTTCAGAAAATTATTGAAAACAAAAAATATGTTAGATTTTTCGAAGAATTTCAACAAAAATCTTTTTTTATTTTGATATTGATTTGTATTCGAAATTTAGTAGAATCAAAAATATTAAAATTACAAATTTTTATTTATTATATACAGAATTTTGAAATATATATATATTAAATATAATAAATTTTGTTAGAAATTTAAAAAAAAATCTATAAAACTTTTAGAATCAGTTTAACAATTATAATTATTATCTGATATCTATATCTGAAAATCTGAATATTATACTATACTATAGTAATATCGGCTATAGTAATCAATATAATTACCGATAGTGGTGATATCACTAATCGCCATATGGAATCTAATAGAATTTACTATGTGGCAATTCTTTCAGAATTGATCAGATGACTGATCAGATGACTGATTCTATTTACTATCGTCAAATTAATATAAATAGGACCGTTACCCCCCGGCCTAGATGAAAGGAATCATCTTCTCTATTTTATTTCAATCTGAACAATTCAAAAAAATTTCCTATTTGGGACTACTTCCCTCTGCTACTAAGACTATTAGTCATCCCTACTACTAGTCTTCACAGAAAAAAATATTATACAATCTTAATTTTAATTGAATTAATATTTTATTAACAGAATTTAAAATAATATATATTTAATCTTTTTTATAAAAAACAATAAATCAATATTATTAAAAATACTAATATTTTATAAATAAAAAAAATATTTAAAATATAAATATAGTAAAAAATATAATAATAAATCTTTTAGTTTTTTTGGGAATTATAATCAATATCTGAAATATTTTATAAATTAATCAAATCAGAAAAACAATAAATTTTTTCAGAATTTATAAAATATAAATATATATTTCAGATACAAAATTTACAGAATATATTTTCCAAAAAAATTAGATTGTAAAATTGAATTTTTTAAAAAATACTGTATTTTTTATAGATTTATTTATCTATTCTTTATAGATAGTATTGTATAATAAATAGATTCTACTATTTGAATTTATAAATTTTTTATTTTAATATTTTCAAGCTATATATTTAAAAAATAGATAATATATAAATATTTTTATAAAATATTTTTATTATAAGATACTGTTATAGCTATTTTTTTCTACCAAAAAAATCCGATCCGGATATATTTTGGCTAGAAATAAAAATAGAATAATTTGTTGATTATATATATTGTTTCTAAAATTGTACTATACTACTAAATAGAATTATAATTAATAAAATTATAACTATTAATCCAATTCAGAAAACTGAAATAATATATTGTATAGAAAAAGAATTTGTTAACAGTAGAATTCAACTATATAATCTGAAATCTACAGAATTAATATATTCACAAATTGAGATTATATATAAAATTTTGATATAATTATAATAAATAGATTTTAGTATTTGGATTTATAAAATTATTATTTCGTCAAAAAAACTACAATATTAAAAATTTTGTTTCGATATCTCTAAATTATATATATAAATTAAAATAGATAATAGATAAATATATTTATGATATATTTTTAATATAGAATACTGTTAGATATTGAAATTTTTATAGAAATTTGAAAAATAAAATCTGAAAATAATTGAATCAGAGTTTCTACAAATTCTGCTGAAATTTCTATTTTATTTGAATTAAAAAAAAGAAAGTTTTGATTATATATTGAGTACCAAAAATTAAATAAAATTTCTATTAAAAGTAGATTTTTTTTCTTATTTTTTATTTCAGAAATTTGTAATTGTTTATTAAATATCAAATTTTTTAGTAAAATAGATATTCAGAATATATATTACTATATTGAAGTCAATAAAAATAAATAGAGAATTATATTTTGTATCTATTATAAATATTATAAATATATAATTTATAACAGTATTCTGTAATAAAAATATTTTACAAATATATTTATATATTATCTGTTTTCTTTATATATATAGTTTGAAAATATTGGAACAAGAATTTTGATATGATAATTTTTTTCATCAAATAATAATTTTATATATCCAAACAGTAAAATCAATATATTGATTGCAATTATATCAAAATTTTTTATATAATATTAGTTTCTGAATACAGTAATTCTGTAAATTCCAGATTATATATTCGAATTCTGCTGTTAATAAAAGATTTTTCTATACAATATACTATTTCAGTTTTCTGAATTGAATCAGTAACTATAGTTCTATTAATTAGAATTCAGTTTAGTAATATAATACAATTTTGGAAACAATATATAGAAAAAATAAACTGTACTATATTATTTCTAGTTAAAATATATTCAGATCGGAATTTTTTCGAAAAAAATAGCTATAATAATATTCTATAGTAGAAACATTTCATAAATATATTTGTATATTATCTATTTTTATATATATATAATTTGAGAATATCCAATTAAAATTTTGATATTGTACTATTTTTGACCAAATAATAATTTTATAAATCCAAATAGTAGAATCTATCCGTTATATAATTATATTATTTGATTTTATTTGATATTTTGGTAATATTTTAAATTATATTTATATAATATTTATAAAATTGATAAATATTTTTTATATTGTATATTGAAATAAAATACAGATTTTTAAAAAGAGTCTGTAGAAAATATATAATTTGTTTTCAGAAAATATTCAAAAAATTATAAAAATTTCAATTTTTTGTAAAATCTGGTAAATATATATTTTATTAATCTAAAATTGAATTTTTGATTTTATTATAGATTAATAAAAATAATGATAGATTGATAATAAATTAAAATTATTTTAAAATAGAAATTATTTTAAATCTATTATAATATATAAATATTTTTGGATTTCTATAACCTATTATTGATAATGTATTTAGAATTATTTATTTATTATTTTATTTTTTACTGAATTTTTGAAAAAAAAATATAAATAAAAAAATTAGAATCTATATAATGGAATAAAAAAAAATATTTACAAAGTACTATTATTATAATCTTTTGATTCTACAAAATTTATTTATACAGAAATAGATATTTTAGAATTTAATATAATAAAAATATTGTTTTAATTTATAGAAAAATATAATATTCAGTTATATTTTGATTGAAAAAATCTATTTCTAGAATATATTTATATTATTGTAGATCAAAATTATATATTATTATTTAACTTTTTAAATACTGATTACAATCTATCAAAAAATAGATATTATATCGAAATTTGTTTTAATTGCAATAATTTAAAATCAATAAAAAATTTAGTTGAAAAAATATTGAAATCTTTTTGTAATCGATTCAAATTCAAAACAAAAATTATTATTTTAAAATTGTTTACAGTTAATAGACTGTACAAAAAATACAGAAAAAATATTTTATATTTAACAAAAACTAAAATATTGATTTACAGAAGACTATTGAATATAGATAGTTAATTTATAAATAATTTATTCAATAATCTAATCTATAAAATTAGTATATATATAAAATATATTTTTTATTTAAATCCGATACAAAATATTATTAATAAAAATACTATTATTAATTATATATATTATTTTCAAATTAATTTCAATTGAAGTCAAGCTAAAATTAATATTAATATAAAAAAGATTGAAAATTTTTGTAAATCAGATATATTTTAGAATACAGAAATTAATAATATATCTATAGATCTTTATAACTAATAGTCTATAATTTAGATTGATTTAAATATATTATAATAAATTTTTAACAAAATATTCTGAAAAGATTTATATAATTAAATTATTTTAACAGAAATATTATTTAAAAAAAATTTCTAAATAAAATATAAAACTATATTATTTTATATATAATCTGTTGAAAAGATGAAATTTTATAATATTGATTTTATAGATAATCATAATTATTTTCTAGTTTTTCAAATTTTTTTACAGAATTAGTAATAGATTTTATTACAGAATTATTCAAAATAAATTATAGAAATAATAATTAATATTATTTTTATTATTAATAAATTTATAAAATATTTTCAATTTATTTTTATATTAATTATAATCAATATTATTAAATTTATAAAAATTCAAATAGAATTATATTAAATTAAAAGTCTATTTTTATCAATAAATTTGATTAAAATTATTTTCTATTTATAAATAATTAATTAAATTATATTCTAGAAGATTATTTATATTATTTTATAAATAAATAATACCTAAGCTGAAATAATTTTTTAAAATAATCTAATTTATATATAATAATACTATAAATTAATCAATTTGAAACTTTTTATTTTAAATTTTTATAGATATCAATTCTAATTTTCAATTCTACAAAAAGAATTCAGAAAACAATATAAAAAATTCAAAAATATATCCGAAATATTATAATAAAATATATATTTCAAAAATATATTGGAAAAATAAATTTATCAGATTATTTATCAAAAATTTGTATTTTGAGAACTAAATAAAAAAATAATTAGTTATTTAGATAATTTAATTCCAAAATAAATAAATAAAAATATTTACAGTATAATATATTAATTCAATAAATATTTTTTGAATATTTTATAATAATATCCGTAAACAATTTTCAATAAATAAAATATATATAATAGAATCTATTCTTTGATTTTAGATCAATAATTTGAATAAAAAATCCGGAAATATTTCAAAAATATAATTATTATTTTACAAATTTATTTAATACAATTATAATAATAATTCAAAAATAAAAAAATTCAAAACAATACAAATTTATTTTAACAATTAATCATAACTATAAATATTTTTTAAATAATAATAAATAAAAATCTATATACAAATAGAATTCTATATATATTTATTATATTTAAAATAATTCCGATTTATATAATATTTACAACAAAAAAAATTTAATATTCAATTGTTTCTGTTCAAAAAAATTACTAATCTTTAAAATAAAATAACTATTATGAATTTTTAAAATATTTACAGATTATCAATTCAAAAACATTTGAATCAAAAATAATTTATTACAAAAATTTTATTTGAAATAATATCAAAAATCAAAAATTCTATTAAATTAAAAACTAAATAATACAAAATAAATAAATATAGAAAATTTTCTATTTAAACAAAAAGTTTTTCAAAATCGGAAAATAAAAATAAATTAAAAATTATAAAAAAATTCAATTGTACTAAAAAAATAAATAAATTACTAAATCAGAATTCTGTTCAGAAATTTCAGTAACGTAATTCCCGCTTAAACCGGTCACCCACTCAAAATCGTGTTTCCGTCTCTATATCCTTCTCTTCAACCAGTAACTATACTATCAGAATACTCTGAATCCTGGCAAAAAACAGCCAAACAAAAAAGCAAGATACTACTAGTCCTCGAGGATATTAAAAAAGATCGGATCAAATCTCTATACACAGTAGCGAAACTATACAATATACTGTTTTCTATACTGCAGAACCGTACTGCAGATATATTTTTATATATAGATATATATTACTATCGGCTAAAATTGATTCAATTCAAAAAGAATTTGTTTACTGAATAGATTATCTCTATAGATTTATATAGAACAGTATCTAGATTCTCTACTGTACAAAAAATAGCTAATATTTTATTCGCTGTATATAGTAAAATCGTTTCGATTACTGTTGGCAAAATTGGTTATCAATTTTTATAAATAGATATAAAGAGATTTAATTATATTTTTCGAAATACTACAATTATCAGTATATTCTAAATAAAAATCCGAAATCGATTCGGAAATAATTTACAACAATACAATATATAATCGATAAAAACGGTATTCAATCCGAAAATATCTACAATTTTGATAAAACTGGATTTACAATATATTTTATATCAGTACAAAAAATAGTTATTCGAACAGAATATTACAGTCGGTATTCTATTCTATAATCAGAAAACTGTAAATAGATTACTGTTATCAAAACAATCTGTACAGATAGCTATTCGCTACTGCTATATATAATATTTAAAAACAAAAACTATATCGAAAACAAATTATCGATAATCTATCAGAAAATTGATAAATTGAAATTTCAAAATATAGCTGAACTATCAATAAAATTGATTTTCGCTAACTATAAAAATTATTTATTCTATCAATAAATTTATATATCCGAGATAAATATCGGTTATTGATTTTTGACAGCTACAATAGTATTTTATATTTTAATTCAATCAAATCTGCACAGAAAACAATATTATACTACTATATATATTACTGTATTTTTTGTATCTACTATAACTGTTTAATATTGGATATTTTACTGTATTTAAATATATATACAGCTGTTTTATAAACAATCTAGTTTATATTGAATACAATTATATCAACAAATTCGATTTTCTCGCAGATTATTTTCGGATATATATAGAAATCTTTCAACCAGAAATTATCCGAAATAGTTTTATAGCTACTGATCTAGTATCAGTCGATACAGAAAAAATATTTTCAAAACTAAATATTTCTCTCCGAATACCAATACTATCAGAAAACCGACCAAACAGCAGATTTAGTCAGTTTACTCCGAAAATACCAGACTGTTGTTCAACTACAAAAATAAATTTCGATATTTAAGAAATTACTAAAACAACAATCAAATAGTTTTTCTACTCTATCAAAAATTATACTAGATCAGATTATCAAAGAATATACTATAACAATATATAATACAATACCAATTGTACAAGAAAATACCAATCTATATACAGCGAGTTAAAAAAAAAACACCAGAAATATACTCGGTCAATACAGCAGATAGTATATAAAAAGAATCTATCGGTTGAAAAAAATCTACAGTTTGTTCAACAGTTCAATCAGTCAGTTGAAGATAACAGAATAGTATTTTATATACAGAACAATTTATCTATACAGCAAAATCAACCGGCAAAAAGAGTTCAATTAAGATATCGTGGATACAGAGAGATTGACCACAATATCAATTTATATAAAAATTGCTATATTTAGTTGAATCAATACGTTTTGGTTGAGATATACTAATTTATAATTTTGTAATGGGTTGGGTGACCGGTTTAAGCGGGAATTACGTAATCAGAATAGTTATATTATTAATCAGAAATTCCGATCGGGAAAAAAAAATATTTTTTATATTTATTTCAAACAATATTTGATTATAATTAAATATATATATATATATATTTAAAAATATCGAAAAATAAAATAAAATTCGGTTCAAAAATATATATAAAACAAAAAATTATATAAAAATATATATATTATACTAAACAAATAAAATAAATATATAAAAGATAAATCGGAATCGAATTGATTAAAAAAAACCATTCAAAATTTGTTATATTATATATTGATTAAATCTATAATATTCAATAATATTATAGAATTACTTTTATATATACTAATAATATTTTTAACAGTTATATAATATTGATAATTATAACCAAGTTTTTTTATTTCCAATCTATAAATTATACAAAAATTATACGTATAGAATATTAAAATACTGGATTAATATCCATTTCTACTGTAAATTTTTAATATTTAAAAAAAAAACTTTTTGTATTTATCGATTTTGCTACAAAAAAGCTGTATTGTATATTATACTGTTTAATAGTATAAATAAACAATATTGTAAAAATATATAATTTGATTGTAATTTTTTTATAAATTTCTATAATTCAAATAATATTGAAATTATTATAATTTATAATTCATTTATCAACAGATATAGAATTCAATTTTTTCAATTTTTTCAAACTATTCTAGAATATTGATAAACAGTTTTATATTTTCTATTATTATAGTAACATATTATCGAGATATTAGTAAAACAAATACAAAACAAAATCAGATTATCTACTATTTTGTATATTTTTTTCTGAACAATAATTATGATACTATTTTGAAATTGTTTAATTAAATAAATATACAATTTCAAAAATACATTCTCCGGAATTATTTTTTTTATAAATATTTATAGTCAAAAATAAATATTGTTAACAAAAAATATATAAATAATAATGTATTAATAACTTATAAAATTCTACTGTATTTTTGTTATCAAAAAATTATTATTATTATTATTATTACTACTATTGTTATTATTTCGATTATTTCGATTATTCTCTGAAATAGATATAATTTACTATTTTTTCTTATACATTGCAGTCTGTTTTGTTATCAAGTTTGATTTTGATTATCTATATAAATATTGTATCTGTAATTGTACAGTTTATTGATACAGATATATTGAAAATATTTCAAAAAATGAATTATCTAAAAAAAAAAAAAAAATTTTCAGTATAATTTTCCGACAAATTCGGTTTTTACTGATTTTTTTATATCGTTTTTATTTTTAGAAAAAGAAAAAAATTCTGTAATTTTTATTTATAATAAACTTTTTGTTGATTTAAATTATTTACAGTTCGAAATCAATTCTATTACAGTCCAAATCGGATTTATTTTTTTTTTATTTTTTTTTATATTATTACAAAAATATATCTGGAATCAGATTCTATAAAATAATTGTTACAGAATTTCTAACAATAAAAGAACAATGATGTTGAAACAGTATAGTATAAAATCTATTTATCTAAATAAAACAGTTTTGGTACTACAATTCCGTATCGAATACAAATATATATCAAAATATCTATATAACAGACTGGCTAAATAATTTTGTTTGTATATATAGGATTCTTGAAATTTTTTCAAAAATCAGTCTCTCTGTATTCTACTAAATAATTGAATTGATCTTCTACTCTTTTTTATTATTATTCTTTTATCTAGTCAACGAATTCTAGCTTGTATCTTAGTTCTATTACAATTATCTTGGTCAAATTCTCAATAATAAAACAATTTTTGTATACCGATTTTTATTCAATATAATTCAGATTTGATAGTAAAAATCAATAAATTGCAAATCCAATTTTTTACTATATACAACTAATTTGAACCGATTGTATTTTGTATCGAAATCCAATTTATATAACTGTTAATCATTTTTATGGTAGAAAAGAATATATAGAATCAATATATCAAACTTACCGAATCAGAACAAATTTTTGATTTTCGATCGATTTGATACTGTTAACAAAATAAATCGAAAAATCTATTTTCTTCGTGATATACTTCGGAAATATCGAAATAAGAGTTTTAATATTCTAGACTTTTCTGGCCGAGTATTAAAACTGTTGAACCCAAATAGTATATTTTATCTATTATATATTGTTACAATATTGATTTTTATTCAATTCAAATTTTGTATGATTTTGATTAATTTTATTTGGCTTTTGTCGGTTTTTATTGACTTTTATTTATTTCTTATAGTTTAGTTAAGACAATAATATAAATCAATACCATACGTATATTATTATTGTATCAAATATAGAAAACTGGATTGTATTTCAATTGTTACGGGATTGGAAATATACAACATTCCCAAGTATTCGATATCGATCCGATATCTAAACCTCTTCGAATTATCTGTATATAGAGATCTATCCGAACCCTAATATATATAAGATTATATATATATTCAGGATTCTTGAATTTTTCAAAAATCAGTCTGTATATCAATTTGTTCTATCTGGTTTCTATTATCCGATATTTTTGTCTAGTTACAGATCTCTAGTCTGACAATTTAATAACTATTACAATTCTGATTTTTTTTATAATAATATCTGTTCCGAATTTACTATATATTTTTGTTCCTAATCTTCGGTAATCCGAAATTGAATCGGTTTAGATCAGTCTAAAAATTCCATCGAATACAAAATACAGATTAGAAAAATTACAGATAAATCTACTACCGGAAATACTATAGAACTTGACATAATAGATTTTGAAACAAAAAATATAGAATTAAATATTTCAAAAAATTTATTGTTCAAATTTTTAGAATCTATATAGAAAAGTTATTGAATAATCTGTTTATAAATTATAAATAAATCGAAATTAAAAAATAGAAAAAAATAGAAAATTTCAAAATTGATGAATTTAAAAAATTGTTTAATATTCAGAAATAAAAAAACAGATTTTTTTAATTCAATTATATTTTCTGGAATAATTCCGGAATTTATAAAAACAAAAAAATAAAAATTTTTACTGAAATCAAATATTTTGATACTGATTATAAAAATAATTAAATTATCAAAAAAAAAATATTTTGAAAATAATAATAATAAATATCTTGATAACTGAAAATATTTCAAAAAATAGATTTTTATTTTGATATATAACAAAAATATTTTTACTAAAAAAATTAATAATAAAATAAAATATTACTATTATTAAATTAATAGAAAATCGAAAATTTTTTATTATTGTTTTACAGACCTGAAATACTATCTATTTTAGATATTCTAAAATACATAAATTTATTATTATATATAATTACAATTTCAATTGATTTTATATATATAATAGTATATAAAAATTGAATTATATAAAAAATTTAGTAGAAATTATATAATAAAAATTGTAAACTGAAGAATTTCAAAATTAAATTTCTGATATTTTTTCGATAAAAAATATTTATTTCAAAAAATAAAACCATTATTTCAATAAATTGAATTTTTTTATATTTTTGCAAAAATCGGTATATAGATATTAATATCAGAATTCGAAAATAAAATAAAAATTAAAATAAAAAAATCTTTGACAAAAATCTATATTATTATATTAAATAAACTGAATAGTTTTTAGAATACAATTAATAGAAATCTGTAGAATATCTAATAAATACAAAACAAAAACAATAATTTTATAAAAAAATTCGAAAAACTGTTTTTTAACAATAATAGAAATTATTAGAATTTTTTTGAATTATATTTAAATTAATAAAAAGAATCTATACTATTCAATTTCTAAACAAGAGTATCTAGTTATAGAAAAAAATAGAATAAAATAAAAAAGAATTATTATAGAAATAAATACTAAACTATAAATATTTCAATATTAATAACTATAATTATTATAATAGAAATTAAATCAATTCTATCCAGAATTGAATTATATTGATATTCTATAACAATTTCTAAAAAAGAAAATCCGAATAGTATTCTATCAGAAATTATAATTAGTATTATTAATCTAGAATTATAAAAAATTATAAAAATACTCAAAAAAATCAAAAAAATAAATAGAAAATAAATCAATTTTGATATTCAATTTTTTCGATATTTAACAATAAATATAATATAGTTAGTTACAGTATTAGAAATATTTTTGAAATTGAAATATAGATTATATAGAAAAAATAATAAATCGAAACTATTTTACAAAACAATATTAGAAAATAAGAAATTCTGATATAACTATATTTTTATTTTCTATATTTTATACAGAAACAATATTTTCAGAAACTGTAATAATAATATTATTAATTTTAATTTCACAGATTTGAATAAAAATTAACTAAAACTGATAGAAATTATTATAGATTCTATAAAATAATTAAAATGGATTAATATTGAATTGATTACAAATCAGAAAATATTAACGTAATTCCCGGCTGTCCCGAATATCCGGCCGTCCCGAACACCCTATCCAAAATCGTGTTTTTCTATCTTTGTACCAATTTCAATTATCTACTATACCATTAATTCGTATTGAATATTTGTAGAAATTAGCCAATCAAAAAAACAAAATTCTGTTGGTTTTTTCAGATTTAAATAACAGCTGTATCAAATCTTTTTGTATAGCAGCAAAACTATATACAATACTGTTTACTATTCTATACAATTATATATACGGCCAATTTTCTTGTATTGATTCTCGTCTATCGGATTATAAACTAATTCAATTAGAAAAAAATTCGTTTGTTGAATAGATATTTTCTATAGATTTATATAGAACAGTTTCTATATTAGCTACTGTATAAAATATAATTAATATTCTACTGACTATTTATAATAACCAGCTACTAACATAATTCCCGGCCGAACGGTAACCCGGTCGAGCGGTTAATCTATAGCCATTAGATTACTTTATAATCGATTATTTCAACCAATATCTATAAATTTAGCTAAATATAACAGTTTTTACATATATTGGTCTTGTGGCCAATCTCTCTATATCTACTATATCTAGACGGAACTCTCGTAGCCGATCCAGCTGTCTGATTGGACAGTTTGTTCTGTATATATAAATCTATTTGAATAGTTTTATCTAGCGATTTCAGCTGTTGAGCAAACTGTAGATTTTCTTCGACAGTTAAATTCTCTTTACAGAATATCTGTCTAGTAGACCGATTATATTTCTGGTATTTCTTTTTATTGACTGTATAG